>Ga0126306_10000171_pt1 | contig 24885 bp, 20 predicted proteins | sample Plot27_FD_92592 | JGI IMG/M metagenome (GOLD analysis project Ga0126306, IMG submission 92592) | Serpentine soil microbial communities from UC McLaughlin Reserve, CA, USA - Plot27 | ecosystem: Environmental > Terrestrial > Soil > Grasslands | place: USA: UC McLaughlin Reserve, Lake County... | reverse complement strand
TGGCGCGTCGCGGTGCGGCGGTAGGACCTGGGCCGAATCCGCACGTCATAGCCGAGCGACTCGAGCAGCCTGCGGGCGGCCGAGTCGGCCTCGAAGACGCTGTTTTGGATCCTCCGTGCGCCGCGACCGGCCGCGTCCTCCTCGAGCGCGGTCGCGATCAGCCTCCCGAGCCCCGCGCCCGACCACGTTGGGGTGGACGTAGCCCTCGGCGCGCCAGGGCTCGCCTTCCTCGCGCACCACGCCGTAGCCGACGATGCGGTCGCCGTCGCGGACGACGCGCACGTTCTGCGTCCAACCACTCGTCCTCCAGATCAGCCTGCGAGAACGTGGTCCGCCCGTACAGCGACGACGCGAGCGCGCCGACGACCTCGGTCACCGCCGCCGCATCGGCGGCCTCGGCGGGTGTGGAACGGCGCGCTCCATGTCGGCGGCACGCTACGTCATCAGGGATGCCCGCTGCTGTTTTGAGTACCAGGCGACAGCGGCACTTGACCGGCTGGCTTGACTGGTTCCGATGCGGCTGGGAGGGTCGCGCATCGACGTGCGGCTGTGGTCGCGTCAGGAGGGCTCAAGTGTTTGGGACGGTTCGGCATCAAGGGCGGTCCCTCGGGACCGCGACGGTTGCGCTGTTCGTCGTGCTGGTGCTTGCGGCCTGCGGCGGGGAGGGCGAGGACCGCGCCGATCGCACGGCGGCGCCGGAAACGACCGCCGACTCGTCCGCTCCGCGCGAGGTGACAGCGCGCCTGTCCGGGCGCACGCTGAACGGCCATTGCAGCGGAACAGAAGGGTCGCTGCCGGGGGTCGTGCTCGAGAGCGGCATGGCCTCCGGCCAGAGTCAGCTCGGAGAAATCGAGGAGCAGCTCGCCCGGAGGACAGTCGTGTGCGCGTTCGACCGCGCCGGGGTCGGCCGCAGCGACCCGCCGACCAAGACCCCGCGGCCGGTGAGCGACCTCGTGGCCGACCTCGACGCGTTCGCCGCGGCGGCAGACGTGCGCGCACCATATTTCCTTGTGGGCCAGTCTGCGGGCGGGAACATCGTGTTCATGTACGCCCAAGCCCATCCGGACAAAGTCGCGGGCTTCGTCTCGATGAACCCGGTGCCGCCTGCCGAGACGTTCATCAAGGCGGCCAGAAAGGTCGAGACCAAGTCCGAGTTCCAGGAGGAGCTGGCCTTCAACCGGGGCGAGAACGATGAGGCCATCAGCTTCAACGAGCCAGTGCTCAGCGACCCGCTCCCGTCGAGCATGCCCTATGCCGTGATGTTCGACGAGGACTGCGAGGGAGACACCGAGTTCTGCCGCCGGATCCTCCCGCCGCTGACCCGAGCCACCAAGGCGCTGACCAGGTCGGGGCGAGCGGTCGGTTCGTCGCCGCCAAAGGCGCCGGACACGACATCTTCAGGACCGAGCCAGAGCTGGTCCTGGACACGATCGAGCAGATCCTCGAGGCGAGCAACGGGGCCTGAGCCTGGGCCGGCGCCCAATCCTCGGGAACTCCTGCCGAATGAAGCGGCCTTCCCTTGACGAGCCCTCGGCGTTCCCGGCGCTGCCGCGATAGGCACGAGGCGCACTCGTCTGTGCCGTGGGGAAGGCCAGTTCGTCAGTGATCGGGCCCAGCCGGCAGCTCGCCGAGTACGTCGACGCGAAGAAGTCCCAGCGTATATCGGCCCTTGGCGCGCACGGCTCGTCGGGATCGTTCGCCTCCCAGGGCGCGAGCAGTGCGCGGCGATCGCGTCTGCACCGGTTCCCGTCGCTGATCGTCATCGATCACGAAGGAGTTCGCCCGCGACCAAACGTGGCCGCGAACCAACGACTCACATCACTGGCTCGAGCGCGGCGCCGGCGGCGCGCCGATCCGCCGCAAGCGCGCGGCGACACAGATCAGGAGGCCCGCGACGACGGCGACGACGAGCTTCTCGACCGCGCCGGTCTCCCCGGAGCCGATGCCGATCACCGCTCCGAGGAGGAGGAAGAAGAGCACTGCCTGGAGGGCGAGGCGAAGCAGCCGCATGCGCTGCGAGGCTACCTCGGGCCCGTCCAGAGTGCCGGCGTTCGTCACGACTGTGCACCGACTTCGTGCCGATTGCGTCGCACGCGGGCAGATCGGCGCCCGGCGCGCGTACCGTCGGCCGCATGACCACCATCGACTCCGATCAACTGCGCGACGTCCTCGCGACCATCCCGCCGGGCGGGTGGATGAGCTACGGCGACGTCGCCCACGCCTGCGGCGGCACGGACCGCCACGCCCGCACGCTCAACCAGCGCTTCGTGCGCGAGCAGCCACCGGGCGCCCACCGCGTCCTGAAGTCCGACGGGACCGTCGGCGCGACGGCGCTGGGCGACCCGGCCGAGGTGCGCCGCCGGCTCGAGGCCGAGGGCCTCGAGTTCGAAGGCGGCAAGGCCGACGCCGGCGCCCGCGTGCGGCCGAGCGACCTACATGACGTCGGACGCGGCGCGGCCGTGCGCCGGAACCCGTTCCTCGGCGCGGCGCGAACGCGTCTGGTGCGGTGTAACCGCGGGTCGGTGGGCGCGGCCGCTTCAATGGGCGAGGATGGCCCGCCGCCCGCCGCTGCCGCCCGGCCCGTTCCTGATCGTCGGCCTCGCCCGCTCCGGGCTGGCCGCCGGTCGCGCGCTGCGCGCGCTCGGCGAGCGCGTGAGCGGCTGCGACAGCGGACCGGCGGACGTTGCGGCGCTGGCCGAGCTCGCGGCCGCCGGGATCGCGGTGCACGCGTCGACCGACGGCGTGGACCTGCTCGACGGGATCGCGACGGTCGTGAAGAGCCCCGGCGTGCCGCAGGAGGCGCCGGTCGTGCGCGCGGCGCGCGAGCGAGGCCTGCCGGTGCTGGGTGAGCTGGAGCTCGGCTGGCGGCTGCTGCCCAACGAGCTGATCGCCATCACCGGCTCGAACGGCAAGACCACGACGACCGAGCTGGTCGGCCGGATCCACCGTGAGGCGGGGCTGCCGGTCGCCGTGGCCGGGAACGTCGGCACGGCGCTCAGCTCGCTTGCGGGAAGTCTCGACCCCGGCGCCGTCGTCGTCTGCGAGGCGTCCTCGTTCCAGCTCGAGGACACGCTCGCGTTCGCGCCCGAGGCGGCGGTCCTGCTCAACCTCGCGCCGGACCACCTCGACCGGCACGGCACGTTCGACGCTTATCGCGACGCCAAGCTGCGGATCTTCGCCAACCAGGACTCCGATGCGCTGGCGGTCGTGCCCGAGGGCCTGGATCACGGCGGCGCGGCGCGCCGGGTCGCGTTCGCGTCGCCGCTCGGGGCGCGCGCGACCGGCTCGGTCCCGCCGGATGCAGCAGGCGCCATCGAGACGGCCGCGGTGGCCGGCGAGCCCGATGTTCGCATCCGGGACCGGCGGCTCGCCTGGCGGGGTGAGACCGTGATCGCGGTCGACGAGATCCGTCTGCGCGGCGCGCACAACCTCGAGAACGCGATGGCGGCCGCCGCCGTCACGCTGGCGCGCGGCGTCGACCCGGCGGCCGTCCGTGCGGCGCTCGCGGGTTTCGCCGGTGTCGCGCACCGGCTCGAGGAGGTGGCGCGGATCGACGGGGTGCTCTACGTCGACGACTCGAAGGCGACCAACGTCGCCTCCGCCGTCGTCGGGATCCGCTCGTTCCCCGGCGGCGTCCACGCGATCCTCGGCGGGCGCGGCAAGTGGGAGGACTACGCGCCCCTCGCGGCCGCGGTCACAGAGCGCTGCACCGCCGCGTACCTGATCGGCGAGGAGGCGGCGCGGCTGCGGGCCGCGCTCGAGCCGACCGGCGTGCCCGTGCGCGACTGCGGCGACCTCGAGCACGCGATGCGAGCCGCCCGCGCGGCGGCGAGGCCGGGCGAAGTCGTGCTGCTCTCGCCCGCATGCGCCTCGTATGACCAGTACCGCTCGTTCGAGGAGCGCGGCCGGCACTTCAAGGCGCTCGCGGGCGCCTGACCGGCGACGCGCGGGGGCTTCGAGGCGCTCGCGGGCGCCTGAGCCGCGGGGGGTTGGCCGTGCTCGCGAGCGGCACGCTCCGGCGGACGCGGGAGGCGTCCGCCGGGCGGCGGACGCGGGAGGCGTCCGAGTCGTGCTGTCGAATCCCGCTCTGATGGCCAGGCCCAGGCAGCAGCCGCTCGAGCACCGACTGCTCCTCACGGCCACCTTCTGCCTCCTCGCCGGCGGCGCCGTGATGGTCTATTCGGCCTCCTCCGCGCGCACCCTGCTCGAGGGCCACGGCGACGGGACGGCTTATCTCGTCAAGTACCTGATGTACGGCGCCGCCGGCCTCGTCGTCATGCACCTGCTGTCACGGCACGGGCTGGAGCATGTCCGCCGCTTCACGCCCGCGCTGCTGCTCTGCGCCTTCGTGCTGCTGGTGCTCGTGCTGCTGCCCGGCTTCGGCGTGACGGTCAACGGGGCGCGCCGCTGGCTCGGCGCGGGCCCGCTCCAGTTCCAGCCGGCGGAGGTGATGAAGCTCGCTCTCGTGCTGCATGCGGCCGCCGTCCTGTCGGCCCGGGTGAAGGTCGCACGCAACCTGCGCGGCGTCGCCGGGCCGGTGTTGCTGCCCGGTGGCTGCGCCGTGCTGCTGATCGCCGCCCAGCCGGATCTCGGCACCGCCCTGGTGATCGGCTTCACGCTCGCCGCAATGCTCGTCGCCGCCGGGCTGCCGCTCCGCCAGCTGCTGCTCGTGGCATGCGGCGTCTCCGTCCTGATCGTGATCTTCGCGCTGCTGGAGCCCTACCGCCGCGCCCGGCTAACCGCGTTTCTGAACCCGTGGGCGGACGCCGCGGACACCGGCTTCCAATCCGTCCAGGGCCAGATCGCGATCGGCTCCGGCGGGCTTTTCGGCGTCGGGCCGGGCCAGTCGGTTCAGAAGGTCTTCTACCTGCCCGAGGCCCACACCGACTTCATCCTGGCCGTGATCGGCGAGGAGCTCGGGCTGGCGGGGATCTGCTGCCTGCTCGCGCTCTACGGCATGATCGGGTACGCGGGCCTGCGCACCGCGAAGGCCGCGCGCGGCGCCTACGCGAAGCTGCTCGCCGCCGGACTGACATCGCTGATCCTGTGCCAGGCGCTGCTCAACATCTACACCGTGCTCGGGCTCGCGCCGCTGACGGGCGTGCCGCTGCCGTTCATCTCCTCCGGCTCGAGCTCGCTGATCGTGCTGCTGGCGTCCATGGGCCTGCTGCTCAACGTCGCGGGCGGAGGGTCGGCGCACCTGCGCTCCGTGCGCGGGTCGCGGAGGGAGGGCGCCGGTGAGCGCGCCGCGGATCGTGATCGCGGCCGGCGGGACGGCCGGACACGTCGTGCCGGCCATCGCGGTGGCCGACGCGCTGCGGGCTGAGGGCGCGCGGGTCTCGTTCGTCGGCGGCCAGCGGGCCGAGGCGCAGCTGGTCCCCGCGGCCGGCTATCCGCTCGACCCGATCCGCGTGGAGGGCATCTCGCGCACGAACCCACTGGCGGCGCTGCGCGCCGGCGCGAAGGCGGCGCTCGCGCTGCGGGCGGCGGGCCACATCCTGCGCGAGCGCGAGGCAGACGCGGTGCTCGGCGGCGGCGGCTACGTCGCCGGGCCGGTCGGGCTGGTGGCGGTGTTGCGGCGCGTGCCGCTCGTGCTGACCGAGGCCGATTCGCACCTGGGGCTGAGCAACCGGCTGCTTGCGCCGCGCGCGCAGCGCGTCTGCCTCGCGTTCCCGATCGCGGGACGCGAGGGCGCGCGGTATCTGGTCACGGGCCGCCCGGTGCCGCCGCGCGACGCCGAGCGCGGGCCGGCCCGCGCGGCGCTCGGGCTCGCCGCGGACGAGCCCTGCGTGCTCGTCTTCGGCGGCTCGCTCGGGGCGCGCTCGATCAACCACGCCGCCGTCGCGGCGTTCGCGGAGGCGCGTTACCACGTCCTGCATGTCGCCGGCCGGCGCGACTTCGCGGAGCTGGAGGCCCCGGGGTCGCACTACGACCTGCGCGACTACATCGCGCCGTTCGGGCAGGCGCTCGCGGCCGCGGACCTCGCGGTCGCGCGCGCCGGCGGCTCGATCTTCGAGCTGGCCCAGTACGGACTCCCAGCCGTGCTCGTGCCCTATCCGCACGCGACCGCCGACCACCAGACGTCCAACGCGCGCTGGATGCAGGAGGGCGGAGCGGCGGTCGTCGTCGACGATGCCGCGCTGACGCCGGCGCGGCTGCGCGCCGAGGTCGACGCGATCCTGTTCGACCGCGAGCGGCTCGTGGCGATGGCGGCCGCATCCGCGCGGCTGGCGCGCCCGCACGCCGCGAGCGACGTCGCGCGCGCGGTGCTGGCGGCAGCGCGTCCATCCGCGAGCTGAACCTCGGGCGGCAACCGCCGCTGAGTCCCGGCCGCTCGTCCATCCGCGACGCGGAATCCGGGCGGCAACCGCCGGTGTGTCGCGGCCGCGCGTCTACGCTGCACGCCGTGAGCAGCGACTGGGCCGGCCGCAAGCTGCACTTCGTGGGCATCGGCGGGGCCGGCATGAGCGGCCTCGCGCTCGTCGCCCATGCGCTCGGCGCCGGCGTCACCGGCTCGGACCGGGCCGCCGGGTCGCCCTACGCGGCGCAGCTGCGGGCGCTCGGGATCGAGCCGGCCGCCGGCCACGCCGCCGCCAACGTGCCCGACGGGGCGGAGCTCGTCGTGTCGTCGGCGATCCCGCCCGAGAACCCCGAGCGGGTCGCCGCGCGCGAGCGCGGGCTGCGCGAGCTGCATCGCGCCGAGCTGCTGGGAGAGCTGACGCGGCTGCGGCCGACGATCGCGGTGACGGGCACGCACGGCAAGACGACGACGTCGAGCATGCTCGTGCACGCCCTGCGCGGCTGCGCCATGGACCCGGCCTACCTGGTCGGCGGCGCCGTGCGCTCGACGGGCTCGAACGCCGGCTGGGGCGGCGGCGAGTGGCTGGTCGTGGAGGCCGACGAGTCCGACCGCTCGCTGCTGCGGCTCGCGCCGGGCATCGCTGTGCTCACGAACGCCGAGCTCGACCACCACACGACCTACTCCTCCCAGCGTGACGTCGACGAGACGTTCCGCGCCTTCCTCGCCCTGGCCGACCGCGCCGCCGTCGTCTGGGACCGGCCCGGGCTGCTCGCGCTCGCGCCGGCCGGCATCCCGGTCGTGCCGTTCGACGCCGAGCCCGAGCTGACGGCCGGCGGCTCGCGCTTCGCGCTCGACGCCGTGCGGGTCGAGCTGGCGGTCCCCGGCGCGCACAACGCGCGCAACGCCGCCGCGGCGCTCACCGCGGCCCGGCTCGCCGGCGCCCCCCTCGCCGCCGCCGCGGCGGCGCTGCGCGATTTCCAGGGCGCGGGCCGGCGCTTCGAGCGGCTGGGCACGACGCCGCAGGGGGCAGCGGTGGTCGACGATTACGCGCACCATCCGACCGAGGTGGCCGCGACGCTCGAGGCCGCGCGGACGCTCGCGCCGCGCCGCCTGATCGCCGTCTTCCAGCCCCACCTGTTCTCGCGCACGGCGCGCCAGGCGGCCGAGTTCGGCGCGGCGCTCGCGGCCGCCGACGAGGTCCTCGTGCTCGACGTCTACCCGGCCCGCGAGCGGGCGGACGACTTCCCCGGCGTCAGCGGCCTGCTCGTCGCGCGGGCCGCCGCCGACGCGGCCGCCGGCCGGCCGGTCGCGTGGCTGCCGTCGTTCGTGCAGGCCGAGCAGCTGCTGTCGCAACGGCTGCGCGAGGGCGATCTGGTGCTGACGCTGGGCGCCGGCGACGTCGATGCGCTCGGCCGCGCGCTCGTCGCCGGGTAGGAGGCGCGCCGGCGCCGCCGAATTGGTGCTCATGGCCCGCCTGAAGACGCTGCCCCTGCGCGTGCTCGCGGGCGTCCTGCTGGCGGTCTGCGGCCTCGTGCTCGGCTGGCTCTGGTTCCGCGACTCGTCGTTCGCGGCGGTCGAGCGCGTGACGATCACCGGCAGCGGCTCGTCCGAGCAGGCACAGGTGCGCGCGGCGCTCGAGACGACCGCCGCCGGCATGAGCACCCTGCGCATCGACGAGCGCGCGCTCGAGGACGTCGTCGAGCCGTTCTCCTCGGTTGCGGGCCTTCGCATCCGCCCCGAGTTCCCGCACGACCTGCGCATCGAGGTGATCGAGCACGAGCCCGTCGCCACGGTGAAGACCGGCGGCAGCAGCGTTCCCGCGACGGGTGGCGGGCTGCTGCTCGACGGCGTGCGCGCCGGGGACCTGCCGACCGTCACGACCAGGGCGCCGCTCGACGGCCGCCACGTGAGCGACGAGCGCACGCTCGAGGCGCTGCGTGTCGCGGCCGCGGCGCCGCCCGACCTGCGCGCTCGCGCCGCACGCCTGTTCTACGGCGCGAGCGGGATGACGCTGGACCTGCGCGGCGGGCCGGACCTGATCTTCGGCTCTGCCGCCGAGGCCCGCAGCAAGTGGCTGGCGGCCGCGCGCGTGCTGGCGGACGAGTCCTCGGCGGGCGCCACCTACCTCGACCTGCGCGTCCCGAGAGTCGTCGCAGCGGGCGGCGTGGGGCCGATCGAGCCGGAGCCGACTCCCGCGCCGACCGTCGTACCGTCAAACCCTCAACCGTAGGCTGAGAATACCCCAATTCTCAACCTCGGGTCGAGGCTTTCCCGATCTGCAAGCGGTCTTGCCGTGGTTCCCTCACTTTGACATCCGGACGGAAATCCCCGTAACGTGCTGCAATCCGCGCCCATGTCGTGCGCCTGAAAACGCTCGACTCTAACTCGAGGTCCGGACAGAACTCCCATGGAAGCAGGCAGCTATCTCGCAGTGATCAAGGTCGTCGGCGTCGGCGGCGGCGGGACCAACGCCGTCAACCGGATGATCGACGCCGGCCTCTCCGGCGTGGAGTTCATCGCCTGCAACACCGATGCCCAGGCGCTCCAGATGACGGACGCCGACATCAAGCTGAACATCGGCCACAACCTCACCAAGGGGCTCGGGGCGGGCGCCAACCCGCAGGTCGGGCAGGGCGCCGCGGCGGAATCGCGCGACGACATCAAGGAAACGCTGAAGGGCGCCGACATGGTCTTCGTCACCGCCGGCGAGGGCGGCGGCACCGGCACCGGCGCCGCGCCGGTGATCGCCGAGATCGCCAAGAACGAGATCGGCGCGCTGACCGTCGGCGTCGTCACGCGCCCGTTCGGCTTCGAGGGCGCCCAGCGCGCGCGCCAGTCGCAGGAGGGCATCGACCGGCTGCGCGAGATGGTCGACACGCTGATCGTGATCCCGAACGAGCGATTGCTGTCGATCGTCGAGCGGCGCACGAGCATCCTCGACGCGTTCCGCGAAGCCGACAACGTGCTGCGCCAGGGCGTCCAGGGCATCACCGACCTGATCACGATCCCCGGCCTGATCAACCTCGACTTCGCCGACGTGCGAACGATCATGCACGACGCCGGCTCGGCGCTGATGGGCATCGGCACCTCCGCCGGCGAGTCACGCGCAGCCGAGGCCGCCAAGGCGGCGATCTCCTCGCCGCTGCTGGAGGAGTCGGTCGAGGGCGCCACCGGCATCCTGCTCAACATCACCGGCGGCAAGGACCTCGGCCTGTTCGAGGTCAACGAGGCGGCCGAGATCATCCACTCGGCGGCCGACTCGAACGCCAACATCATCTTCGGCGCGGTGATCGACGAGGGAATGGGCGACGAGATCCGCGTGACGCTGATCGCGACCGGCTTCGACAGGCGCGCCGAGGGCGGCTACGGCGCCTTCACCCGCGGCGAGCGCCAGCGCGGGCCGGTCGACCGCGGGCCCCGGATCGACGACCGCCAGCGCTCCTCGCTGGAGATCGGCGACGACGAGATCGATATCCCTCCCTTCCTGCGCTGAGCACTACGGGGCCGCGCTCAAGCGGACGGCTTGATGGGTCGATGACCCCAATGTGAAAATCGTCGGTCGTGGGCGCGCCGTGCGGCGCTGGGTGGGCCTCGGTGTCGCCGTCTGGCTGACGCTGTGGCAGGCGCGCGCCGTGCTCGCACCCGATCTCGAAGCCGGTCCCCTCTTCAGCCGCTTCGCCCACGACGTCGTCCTGCTGGTCGCGACCGCGCTGTGCCTCTGGGCCGGCGTCTCCTCGCCCATCCGGCGTGAGCGGCGCGCGTGGCTGCTGATCGGCATCGGCGTCGCGGCCTGGACGTTCGGCGAGCTCTACTACACGGCGGTGCTGTGGACGGCGGAGGAGATCCCGATCCCGTCCCCGGCCGATATCGGCTACCTGCTGTTCCCGCCGTTCATGCTGCTCGGGACGGTGACACTGCTGCGCAGCCGCACGCGCGACGTGCCGGGAACGCTCTGGGCCGACGGGATCACGGCTGCGCTGGCCGTCTCCGCCGCGAGCGCGGCGATCGTCTTCGAGACCGTGCTGGACGGGGTCTCGGGCCAGGCGCTGGAGGTCGCGCTCGGCCTCGCCTATCCGCTGTCGGACCTGATCCTGCTGGGCGTGATCGTGGGCGCGCTGGCCGGCACCGGCTGGCAGCTCGACCGCACCTGGGTGCTGCTGTTCGCGGGCGTCGGCGCGTTCTGGCTCGCGGACTCGCTCTACCTGGTCGGCAACGCCGACGGCACGTATGCGCCCGGCGCCTGGTTCGACGTCGGCTGGTGGCTCGGGCTGCTGCTGATCGGCGGCGCGGCCTGGCAGCCGGCGCGCGAGACGTCCGTAGCCGGGGCCGACGAGCGGGTGCGGCGGATCGTGCTGCCGCTGACGTTCGGCTCGGCCGGGCTCGCGCTGCTCGTCTACGGCTGCGTCGCGCAGCTCAACGCGGTCGCGGTGGCGCTTGCCGCCGCCTCGTTGCTCGCGGTGATGGCGCGCACGATGCTGACCTTTCGCGACAACGTCGCGATGCTGCGCGCCTCGCGCGCGGAGGCGCAGACCGACGCGCTCACCGGGCTGGGCAACCGGCGCAAGCTGGCACGCGTACTCGAGCGCGAGTTGCCGCGCGCGACCAGGGCCGAGCCGCTCGTGCTCGTGCTGTTCGACCTCGACGGCTTCAAGCACTACAACGACACCTTCGGCCACCCCGCCGGCGACACGCTGCTGGCACGGCTCGGCGGCAGCCTCGCCGCCTTCCTGAGCGGGCGCGGCGCGGCCTTCCGCATGGGCGGCGACGAGTTCTGCGCGCTGCTGGAGCCCGGGAGCCAGGCGCCCGAGCCGTTGATCGTCGGCGCCGCCGCCGCGCTGTCCGAGCGCGGCGAGGGCTTCCAGATCGGCTGCTCCTACGGCGCGATCGAGCTGCCGCTCGAGGCGGCCGACGTCGCCGAGGCGCTGCGGATCGCCGACCAGCGCATGTACGCGCAGAAGAACGCCGGGCGGGCGTCGGCCAGCCGCCAGAGCAAGGACGTGCTGCTGCGCGCGCTGGCCGAGCGCAACCCGCAGCTGCGCAGCCACCTCGGCGGCGTCGCCGATCTCGCCGAGGCGACCGCGCTGCACCTGCAGCTCAGCCACGACGAGGTGGAGCAGGTCCGCCACGCCACCGAGCTGCACGACGTCGGCAAGGTCGCAGTGCCGGACGCGATCCTGACCAAGCACGGCCCGCTCGACGAGGAGGAGTGGGCGTTCATCCGGCGCCACACGCTGATCGGCGAGCGGATCATCGCCGCGGCGCCCGCGCTGACCCGCGTCGCCGCGCTCGTCCGGCACAGCCACGAGCGCTGGGACGGCACCGGCTACCCCGACGGCCTCGCCGGCGCGGACATCCCGATCGGCGCGCGCATCGTCGCCGTGGCCGACGCATTCGACGCGATGACGAGCCCGCGCCCCTACTCGCTCCCGCGCACGCCGGACGCGGCGCTCGACGAGCTGGTCCTGTGCGCGGGCACGCAGTTCGACCCCGCGGTGGTCGAGGCCTTCACGGTCGCCTGGCGCGACCAGTCGCTCGCCGCGGCTGCCTGACACGGCGTGACGTAGCCCGGCTCAGACCGGCGGGTCCCGTCATGCGCGCGAGTCCGCCAGATGCCCTCGTCGCGCTCGATCGCGAGCAGCTCCTCCCATGACTCGTTGCGGACGGGCGCGATCATCCCAGCCTGTCGCACGAGACCGCGCACACGAAGTCTGCAGGAGCGCGGATCGGTCGCGGCCGGCCGTCCGGCGCGGCGGCTCGACCACCCCGCGAACCGCCCGGATGCACCAGAGTTGCGGGCTGGCACCGGTGGTAGGGTCCGGCACGCCTGATGGCCGCGGGAACGGACACACTCAAGCGCACCCCGCTGCATGACCGCCACGTCGCCGCCGGCGCGCGGCTCGTGCCGTTCGCCGGCTGGGACATGCCGGTGCAGTACGAGGGCATCCGCGCCGAGCACATGGCCGTGCGCGAGCGCGTCGGCATCTTCGACGTCAGCCACATGGGCGAGATCGAGACATCCGGCCCCGGCGCCGAGGCGCTCCTGCAGCGGCTGCTCTCGAACGACGTCTCGAAGATCGCCGAGCGCGGCGCCCAATACTCGGTGCTGTGCAACGACCAGGGCGGCGTGCTCGACGACCTGTTCACCTATCGGCTGGGCCCGGACCGGTTCCTGACGGTCACGAACGCGAGCAACCACGAGTCGGACCTCGCATGGTTCGAGCGCCACGCGCGCGGGCACGGGGCGACCGTGACCGACCGCCTGAGCGACTTCGCGATGCTCGCGGTGCAGGGGCCGGACGCGCGCGCGCTCCTCGCCGGGCTCGCCGACGGCGAGCTGCCCAGACGCTTCACGACGAAGGAGCTCACCGTCGCGGGCGCGGGCGACGTGCTCGTCTGCGGCACCGGCTACACCGGCGAGGACGGAGTCGAGCTGATGGTCGCGCCCGAGCACGCCGGCGCGGTGTGGGACGCCGTCGTCGCGGCCGGCGCGACGCCCGTCGGCCTCGGCGCACGCGACACGCTGCGCATCGAGGTGTGCTTCCACCTGTACGGCAACGACCTGTCCGAGGACCGCAACCCGATCGAGGCCGGCCTGGGCTGGTGCTGCAAGGAGGACACCGGCTTCGTCGGCGCCGACGCCGTCCGAGCCGCGCGCGAGAACGGCACCCCCGAGAAGCTCGTGCCGTTCGCGATCACCGGCCCCGGGATCGCGCGCCAGGGCAACCCCGTGCTGGGCGGCGGCGTCGTGACCTCCGGCACGCTCTCCCCGGTCCTGGGGTACGGGATCGGAATGGCGTACCTCCCGACCGCGCGCACCGAGCCGGGCACGGGCTTCGAGATCGACGTGCGCGGCAAGACCCGCGGCGCGGAAGTCCGCACCAAGCCACTGATCCCCGAGGAGCGCTGAAATTGGCCGAGGCCAGCTATCCGTCCGACCTCAAGTACCACGAGGAGCACGACTGGGCCCGCATCGACGGTGACATCGCCACGTTCGGCATCACGTGGTACGCCCAGGACCAGCTCGGCGAGGTCGTCTTCTTCGACGTGCCCGAGGTCGGCAAGACCGTGCGCATGGGCGACCCGTACGCGGAGGTCGAGTCCGTCAAGGCCGTCTCGGACGTGATCGCCCCGCTGTCGGGCGAGATCGTCGAGGTCAACGAGGCGCTCTCGAACGGGCCGGAGGCGATCAACGAAGATCCGTACGACAGCGGCTGGATGGTGCGGGTGCGGCTCAGCGATCCCTCCGAGGTCGACAGCCTGATGGACGCCGCCGGCTACCAGGAGTCGTTGAGCTAGTGGTCCCTCCGGCAAGGAGTAACCACTGAGTCGCTACACGTCAGCCACCGACGACGATCGCCGCGCGATGCTCGCGGCGATCGGCGCGGAGTCGATCGACGCGCTGTTCGACGACGTGCCGGTGGGGGTGCGCCTCGGCCGCGCGCTCGACCTGCCGCCCGGCAAGCCCGAGCAGGAGGTCTACGGATACCTGCGCGAGCTCGCCGCGATGAACGTCTCGGCCGAGGACGAGCTCTCCTTCGTCGGCGCCGGCATGTACGACCACTACGTGCCGGCGCTGATCGACTCGATCCTGGCGCGCTCGGAGTTCCTGACGCCCTACACGCCGTACCAGCCGGAGGCGTCGCAGGGGACGCTGCAGGTGATGTTCGAGTACCAGACGGCGATCTCGGAGCTGACCGGCCTGCCGGTCTCCAACGCCACGCTGTACGAGGCGCCGTCCGCCGCCGCGTCCGCCGGCTGGCTCGCCCACCAGCAGAACCGTCGCGGCCGCTTCCTCGTCTCGCGCGGGCTGCATCCACACTCGCGGGAGGCGCTCGCGACCACCAGCGCGGGCTGGGCGACGGCGGTCGAGGAGATCCCGCTCGCCGACGGGGTCACGGACCCCGAGGCGCTCGCCGCCGCGGTCTCCGACGACGTCTCCGCCGTCTTCCTGCAGAACCCGAACTTCCTCGGCGCGGTGGAGGACCTCGAGGCGCTCGTCCCGGTCGCCAAGGCGGCAGGCGCGCTCGTGGTCGTCCAGTGCGACGCGATCCCGCTCGGCATCCTGCGACCGCCCGGCGAGTTCGGCGTGGACATCGCGGTGGGGGAGGGCCAGCCGCTGGGCAACCGGCTCGACTTCGGCGGCCCGAGCTTCGGCTTCTTCGCCACGCGGCAGGACTTCATCCGCCGCATGCCGGGGCGGATCGCCGGTCAGACGACCGACGTCGACGGCCGCCGCGGCTTCGTGCTCACGCTGCAGACGCGCGAGCAGCACATCCGGCGCGAGAAGGCGACGCACAACATCACCACGGCGCAGACGCTCAACGCCCTCGCCGCGATCGTCTACCTCTCCTGGCTCGGCCGCGAGGGCCTGGTGGAGCTCGGCGAGCTGCTGCTCCAGCGCACGGCCTACGCGCGCGACGCGCTGACGGCGATCGAGGGCGTCGAGCCGCTGCACTCCCAGCCGGTCGTGCGCGAGTTCGCGGTCACGCTGGACGCCGACGTCGACGCGGTGATCGAGCGCTGCGCCGCCGACGGCGTCAACCCCGGCTACCCGCTCGTGCGCGACTACCCCGAGTTCCAGAACGGGCTGCTGGTCGCGCTCACCGAGCAGCGCGGCAAGGCCGACATCGACCGGCTGGCGAGCACGGTGCAGGCGGCGGTGCGCGAGGCGGTGCCGGCTTGAACACTGATCCGACTTCGTCGGCGAGCACAGGCCCGCAACCGACCGAGACCGCGCAGCAGCGCGACCGTGCGCGCACGATCTTCGAGCGGTCGCAGCCCGGGCGGCGCGCGTTCGTCGCGCCGCGGCTCGACGTGCCGACGCAGGACGGTCTGCTGCCCGACCGCTTCCGCCGGACCGAGCCGGCCAGGCTGCCCGAGATCGCCGAGCCCGAGATCGTGCGCCACTACAACCGGCTCTCCAAGCGCAACTTCGACCTCGACACCGGCTTCTACCCGCTCGGGTCCTGCACGATGAAGCACAACCCGAAGCTGCACGAGCGCGTCGCGGCGCTGCCGGGCAACGCCCGCCTGCACCCGCTCCAGCATCCGCGCCGCGCGCAGGGCGCGCTGCGGCTGATGTGGGAGCTGCAGAACGCGCTCGCGGAGGTCGCCGGCCTGCCGCACGTGTCGCTGCAGCCGTCCGCGGGCTCGCAGGGGGAGCTGGCCGGCGTGCTGCTCACGCGCGCCTACCACGAGGACCGCGGCGAGCGGCGCACGAAGGTGCTGACGCCCGAGACCGCCCACGGCACCAACCCGGCGACCGTGACGATGGGCGGCTTCGAGCTCGTCAAGCTCGGCACGAGCGACCGCGGCGACGTCGACGTCGAGGACCTCAAGGCGAAGCTCGACGACGACGTCGCCTGCCTGATGCTCACGAACCCGAACACGCTCGGGCTGTTCGATCCGGCGATCGAGGAGATCGCGCACATCGTCCACGACGCCGGCGCGACGCTCTACTACGACGGCGCCAACCTGAACGCGGTGATGGGTCGCACGCGCCCGGGCGACATGGGCTTCGACATCGTGCACTTCAACCTGCACAAGACGTTCACGCAGCCCCACGGCGGCGGTGGCCCGGGCGCCGGGCCGATCGCCGTGTCCGACCGGATCGAGCCGTTCATCCCGCGCCCGCAGGTGGTGCGGCGCGAGTCGGGCAACGGCGCCGGGCCGGAGTTCGACCTGGACTTCGACCGGCCCAAGTCGATCGGCCGGCTGCGCGGCTTCCAGGGCAACTACGGCGTCTTCGTGCGCTCCTACGCCTACATCCTGTCGCTCGGCTTCGACGGGCTGCAGGAGGTGTCGGAGACGGCGGTGTTGAACGCCAACTACCTGATGGCGCGGATCGCCGAGACGGCGGGCGAGCAGCTCCCGGCCGCGTACGAGCGCGCCTGCATGCACGAGTTCGTGCTCACGGGCGGGCCAATGAAGAAGACGTTCGGGATCCGCACGCTCGACCTCGCCAAGCGGCTGCTCGACTACGGATTCCATCCGCCGACGATCTATTTCCCACTGCTCGTCGACGAGGCGCTGCTGATCGAGCCGACCGAGACCGAGACGCGCGAGACGCTCGACGCGTTCGCGGAGGCGATCGGAGAGATCCTCGCGGAGGCGGCGGAGGATCCCGAGGCGGCGCGCAACGCGCCCTACACCACGCCGGTGCGCCGACTCGACGAGGCGGCCGCCGCCAAGCGGCCGGTCATCCGCCAGGCGCTCTGAGCGCCGCCTTGTCCTCGAGCGGCGCGCCCGCTCGCGACAGCCGGATCATCAGCACGACGGGGACGAGGCTGACGGCGACGATCAGGAGCGCGGGCAGCGCTGCGGTGTCGAAGCGCGAGTCCTTCGTCGCCTCCCAGACGGCGATCGCAAGCGTGTCGTTGCCCAGCGGTCGCAGCAGCGCGGTCGCCGGCAGCTCCTTCATCACCTCGACGAATACGAGCAGGGCGGCGGTCACGATGCCGGGCCACAGCAGCGGGAGGTGCACGTCGGCGAGCACGCGGTTGCGGTCGGCGCCCAGGCTCTGGGCGGCGTCGTCGAGCGCCGGATCCAGCCGCGCCATGCGCGACTCGACGGCGAAGAAGGCGAGCGCCTGGAAGCGCACGAGGTACGCGAGCACGAGCCCGATCGCGGTCCCGGTGAGCAGCAGGCCGGTGCCGAGCACGCCGTCGATGCGCCGGTCCAGCCAGGCGAGCGGGATGTAGACCGCGACGGCGACGACCGTCCCCGGCACCGCGTAACCGAGCGTCTGCAGCCGAGCGGTCGCCTCCCCGACGCGCGACGGCTGGGTCCGCCGCCCGTACACGACCACGGTCGCGGCGGCGGCGGCGATCAGCGCGGCGACGCCGGCGAGCGAGACGCTCGTCAGCGCGGCGCGCAGCAGGTCGGCCCCGGCGGCGCCATCGCCGAGCGACCGCGCCGACCAAACCGCGAGCTGAACCAGCGGTCCGACGAGCACGAGCGCCAGCAGCGCGACCGGCAGCGCCGCCGCGAGCAATGCGCGCGGCCCATGCAGCCGCCGCGGCACGACCGCCTCGCCGCGCGCGAGCGCGCCGTGGTAGCGGGCGCGCCCGCGCAGCATCCGCTCCAGCAGCACGAGTGCCACGGTCAGGCTGACGAGCACGGTCGCGAGCTGCAGCGCGGCGGCACGATCGAACGCGCCGTACCAGACGCGATAGATCGCATCGGTCATGGCGCGGTAGTTGAGGAGGTTGACGGCGCCGAAGTCGGCCAGCGCCTCCATCACCGCCAGCGCCGCGCCCGCGGCCAGCGCGGGCCGCGCGAGCGGCAGCGCCAGCCGCGCGATCGCGCGCGCGTGGCTCAGCCCGAGGCTGCGCGCGGCCTCGAACGTGTCGCGCGACTGCTCCAGGAACGCGCTGCGCCCGAGCACGTAGACGTACGGGTACAGCACGAGCGTGAGCACCGCGATCGCCCCGCCGGTCGAGCGCACCTCCGGCAGCCCGACCCCGAGCACGTCGCGCAGCGCGCGCTGCAGCGGGCCATCGGAGTCGTACTGCCCGAGCAGCACGAAGACGAGCACGTAGGCGGGCATCGCGAGCGGCAGCACGAGCGCCCAGTCGAGCCAGCGGCGGCCCGGGAAGTCATAGAAGGAGACCAGCGCGGCGAGGCCGCCGCCGAGCAGGAGCGTTCCCGCGCCGACGCCGAGCGCGAGCACCGCGCTTGCGCGCAGCGCCTCCGGGAGCAGGTCGTCGGCGATCTGGCCGAACGCGCCGGGGTCGGTGAGGAACGACGCCGGGAGCACCAGCAGGGGACCGGCGACGAGCAGCCCGACGAGCACGCCGACGACCGTCCAGGACGCCGGCCGGCCCGCGGCGCGCGGGCGCGCGGCCGCTGCTACCGCCACCCCACCTCCTGCATCAGCGCGACGGCGTCCGGCAGCAGCCGGCCGGCCTGCTCGACGTCGATCGGGTCGAGCTTGACGCCGGCCCAGTCGCGGACGTGCTCGGCCGGCGGGACGTCGGGGTTGGCGGGGAGCTCGCCGTTGGCCGCGATCTCGCGCTGCGCGGCGGGCGCGGTCAGGTGCTCCATCAGCGCGATCGCGTCGGCGCGGTGCTCTGTGCCCTCGACCAACCCGACGCCGGAGAGATTGGTGTGCGCGCCGGCCGCGTCCTGATCGGGCCACGCGGGCGCCACCGCGAAGTCCGGGTCCTCCTCCAGCTCGCGCGCGAGGTAGTAGTGGTTCGTGAGGCCGACCTGGCAGCGCCCGGCTGCGATCGCCTCGAGCACGTCGACGTCGGAGCCGAGGATGCGCGGATCGTTGGCGATCCAGGACTCGAGCAGCGCCCGCGTCTTCTCCGGCCCGCGCTTGGCCAGCATGTCGGCGACGAGCGACTGGTTGTACTCGTTGTTGGACGTGCGCAGGCACAGCTTGCCCTTCCAGCGCGGCGAGCCGAGGTCCTCGTAGCTCTGCAGCAGCTTCGGGTCGACGCTCGTGTGGCGCATCGGCGTTCGGATCCGCAGGCTCATGCCCCACCAGTCGCCGTCCGGGTCGCGGAAGTCGGCCGGCACCTGGCGCTCGAGCGCCGGCGTGTCGACGGATGCCAGCAGGCCGGCCTCCTTCGCGCGCCAGAGGTTGGCGAGGTCGGTGGTGACGAGCAGGTCCGCGGGCGTCTCGGAGCCCTCGCTGCGCAGCCGTTCGAACAGCTCGGGCGCCGTGCCGCCGCGCAGCTCGAGCGTCTTGCCCGACGCGTCCTCGAACGCCTTGAACGCGGCCTCGTCGCCGTACTGCGAGCGGCCGTTGTAGACGACCACGTCCGGGCTGCCGCCGAACGCGACGACGACGATCGCGAGCAGCGCCGCGACGAGCAGGCCGCCGCCCAGCAGGAAGCGGGCGTGGCGTCGGATCAAGGCGGTGAGCATCGCTGCGGTGTCACGAGGGGGTCTGACCCGTTTGCGAGAGCCGGGTCGGGGGGCGGCGGCGGGTTAGGGTACCCTAATCCGACCTCTGCCGTCAGAATTGCCGCCGATGGACCGCGACTCGCCCACACTCGACGACCCGCCGCGCGCCGAGCCCGCGATCGAGGCGCACGGGCTCGCGCGCCGCTACGACGGGCGGCTCGCCGTCGACGGCGTCGACGTGCGGCTCGAGCGCGGCGGGTTCCTGGCGGTGCTCGGCCCGAGCGGCTCGGGCAAGACGACGCTGCTGCGGATGATCGCGGGCTTCGAGCGGCCCGACGCCGGCAGCGTGCGGATCGGCGGCCGGGCGGTCGCCGGGAACGGCACGTGGGTCGAGCCGGAGGCTCGCCGGATCGGCATGGTCTTCCAGCAGGGCGCTCTGTTCCCGCACCTGACCGTCGCGGGGAACGTCGGCTTCGGCGCGACGGGACCGGCGCGGGTCGCGGAGTGCCTCGAGCTGGTCGGGCTCACCGGACGCGCGACCGGCTACCCGCACGAGCTCTCGGGCGGCGAGCGCCAGCGCGTCGCGCTGGCCCGAGCGCTCGCCGCCGACCCGGAGGTCGTGCTGCTCGACGAGCCGTTCTCCGCGCTCGACGCCGGCCTGCGCGAGCGGCTGCGCGAGGAGGTCGCGGCGATCCTGCGCGCCGCCGGCACCAGCACGCTGCTCGTCACGCACGATCAGTCCGAGGCCCTGTCCCTCGCCGAGACCGTGGTCGTGCTGCGCGACGGGCGCGTCGAGCAGGTCGGCACGCCCGAGGCGGTCTACGAGCGCCCGCGCAGCCACTGGGTCGCCAACTTCCTCGGCGAGGCCGACGTGCTGCCGGGGACGGCGAGCGACGGGTTCGCGGAGTGCGAGCTCGGGCGCTTCGCGGTCGGGCCCGGGCTCAGCGGCGCTGTCGAGCTGGTGATCCGGCCGGAGTCGGTGGCGATCGGGCACCGGCCCGCGCGCGACGCGGACGCGTCGGCGCTCGTCGTCGGACGCTCGTTCTACGGGCACGACCAGCTGGTCGAGCTGGAGCTGCCGAGCGGCCTGCGACTGCGCAGCCGCAGGCTCGGCTTCCCGGCGTGGCATCCCGGGGACCATGTGCGCGTCTGGCTCGACGGCCCGGTGACCGCGCTCAGCTCGGATCACGAGCCGGCCGGCGGAACCGCCAGGTAGACGTCGCCGGCGCCCGAGGCGAAGACCAGCTCGCCGTCGGAGTCGGTGCCGATGTGCGCCAGCAGCGGCACGTTGGCCCGCTCGCGGCGGAGGTCCTCAACGCGGCCCTGCGGCGCGCCGCGCAGCGACCACAGCGTGCCGGCGCAGTAGTCGCCGTAGACGTAGCGGCGGACCATGCCGGGCAGCCGGCCGCCGCCGTACACGAGACCGCCGGTGACCGAGCAGCCTCCACCCTCGCCATGCCCGTAGACGGCTACGGGCCAGACGAGCTCGCCGCCGCGGTCCAGCTCGTGGCCGCCGATCCGGCGCGTGCCCTCGAAAGCGCTCCAGCCGAGGTTCTTCGGTGGTTCGTCGAGCTCGAGCGGCACACGGTCGATCTCCTCGACCTCGTCTTGGCCGACGTCGCCGATCCAGATCTCGCCGAGCGCCGGGTCGAACCAGAAGCGCCACGGGTTGCGCAGGCCGGTCAGCACCACCTTCCAGCGCGGCATCGGGGCGTCGACGTCGGCCGCGATCAGCTTGCCGAGCAGGTTCTGCGGGTCCTGAGCGGTGACGCGGGGGTCGAACGCGCCACCGCCGTCGCCGAGCCCGAGGTAGAGCCGGTCGTCGGGCCCGAACGCGAGCTGGCCGCCGTTGTGGTTCTCCTCGGGCTGGTCGACCATCAGCAGCTGGCGGATCGGGCGCGGCTCGAGCGTGTGGTCGGGGCGCGCGCGGAACTCCGCCACGCGCGTGTCGCCGCGGCGGTCGGACCAGTGCAGGAACAGGCGGCCGGTGGTCGCGAAGTCAGGGTGGAACGCGATCCCGAGCAGCCCCTGCTCGGCCCCGGTGAGGACCTGGTCGGACATGTCGAGCAGCCTCGTCCGGCGCCCGTCGGCGAGCCTGACGACGCGGCCGGGCTGCTCGAGCACCCACAGCGCGCCGGGATCGCCGGGCGCGGCGCCGACCCAGACGGGGCGGTTGAGTCCGGTGGCGACGCGCACGACGTCGAAGTTGTGCGCCCCACCCTCTTCGGAGGCGGGCGCCGGGGGGTCGAGCTCGTCGAGCTCGTCGCCGCAGGCGGCGATGGCGAGCGCGGCCAGGATCAGCGCGAGGCGTCGCATCGGAGCCGCCGCATGTTAGGGCACCCTAACTCGACGGCGTGCCGTCGCATGCCGCGAGCACCTGCCAGACGCCCGCGCGCGCGACCTCTGAGAACTGCTGCGGCGCGGCCGGCGCGGGCACCGCCGCCGGGCGCAGCGCGGAGCGGAACACCATGCCCGGCGGGCGCGGCGGCTCGTCCGGCTCGACGCGGTGCTTCGCGACGCCGATCCGGTAGGCCATCAACGGTCCGCGCAGCCGGCCGACGTAGGGCCGGCCGCACGCGAGCACGGCGTCGGGGCCGCCCGCGGCGTCGACGGCGTCCGCGAGGTCGCCGGCCAGCCGCCAGTGGTACGCCTGCTCCGCGCGCAGATCGCGGAGGTCCGCGAGGCGCGGCGCGGCGGCGAGCGCGACGACGGCGAGCACGACGAGTGTCGCCGCGGTCGCCCCCGGCCTGCTCGAGGCGACACTCGTCGCGACGGTCGCGAGCCCGACCGCGCCGCTGAGTGCGATCAGCGCGGCGCCGGGCAGCGAGTAGCGCGGCTCGCCCGAGAAGCCGGCCTGCGCCATCAGGGCGACGAGCACGATCCACGCGGCGCCGGCGGCCGCGGGCGCGAGCGCCGCGCGGGCGCGGCGGGCGCCGGCGATCGCGCCCCGCGCCCAGATCGCGATCAGCGCCGCGATCCCGGCCCAGAGCGGCCACAGCGGCAGCGCGATCGCCGCGCGCAGCGCCGCCAGCACGGGCACGTCCGCGAGCGCCGGCTGGCCCGGGTTCGGCACCCGGGCGCGCGCGCCCGAGCGCAGCGGGTCGCCGGACCCGATCAGCTCCGGCACCAGCCAGGCCGCCGGAACGGCCACGGCGAGCGCCGCCAGCAGCACGCGGTCCTGCGGCCGCGCGCGCCACAGCCCCGCGCCGGCGACCGCGACGAACGGCCACGCCTCGGCCCGCAGCAGCGCGCAGCCGACCGCGCACGCGAGCGCGATCCGCATGCGCCGCTCGCGCCACGCCGCCGCCGCCCCCAGCGCGAGCGCGAGCAGCAGCGCGGGCTCGGCGCCCGCGGCGCTGTGGGCGAGCAGGCCACCGCACAGCAGCACCGCCGTCGCGCCGAGCGCGCCGGCGACGCGCGAGCCGCCGGCAAGCCGCCGGGCGAGCCCGAACGCGAGCACGGCGGCGATCACCGCCGCGGCGCGCACGAGCAGCACCCACAGCCATGGAGCCGCGGCGGCGAGCGGCGCGAGCAGCGCGCAGACCGCCACCGGCAGGGGCTTGAAGGCCGGGCCGTCGAGCGTGCTGAGCCGGCCGTCGGCCACCTCGCGTCCCCACAGCAGCCACGCCCACGGGTCGTATGACGGCGCGGGCACGAGCAGCGGCAGCGACAGCAGGGCTGCCCCGATCGCGACGGCGAGCACGCGCTGCACGGCCGGCGAGGCTACCCGAGGCCGCGTGCCGGTCGATGCAGACGGGCGGGATATCCTCGCCCCGGAGCGAAGCATGGTCATCTTCTCCGGCATCCAGCCGACCGGGCGCAAGCACCTCGGCAACTACATCGGGGCGATGCTCCAGTACGTCGCGGGCCAGGACCGCGCGGATCCCTCGATCTACTGCATCGTCGACCTGCACGCGATCACCGTCGACTACGACCCGGGCGTGCTGCGCGAGCGCCTGTACGACACGACGGCGATCCTGATCGCCGCGGGGCTGGAGCCCGAGCGCTGCATCCTCTTCCGCCAGGGCGACGTGCAGGAGCACGCGGAGCTGACGTGGCTGCTGAGCTCGGTGACCGCGCTCGGCGAGCTCAACCGCATGCACCAGTTCCGCGACAAGTCTGTCGCCCAGCGCCGGCTGGTCTCGGCCGGCCTGCTGATGTACCCGGTGCTCCAGGCGGCCGACGTGCTTGCCTACCGCGCGCACGAGGTTCCCGTGGGGGAGGACCAGCGCGAGCACGTCGAGTTGATGCGCGACATCGCGCGCCGCTTCAACGAGCGTTTCGGCGAGCAGCTGGTCGCGCCGGAGGTCCGGATCCCGAAGGTCGGCGCCCGCGTTCGCGACCTCCAGGAGCCCGAGCGCAAGATGTCGACGACGGGACAGACCGAGCAGGGCACCGTCCTCGTGCTCGACGAGCCCGACGTGATCCGCAGGAAGTTCAAGCGCGCGGTCACCGACTCGGGGTCCGACGTGCTGCGCGCGGACGACAAGCCCGGGATCACGAACATGATCGAGATCCTCGCCGTGGCGCGCGGCGTCGCCCCCGAGGACGTCGAGCGCGACTTCGAGGGCCTGGGCTACGGCGACTTCAAGACCGCCGTCGGAGACGAGGTGGCCACGTGGCTGGCGCCCGTGCGCGAGCGCTACGGCGAGCTGCGCGGCGACGAGGCCGGCCTCGAGGCGATCCTCGAGGGCGGCGCCGCGAAGGCCCGCGCGATCTCAGCGGTGACGCTCGCCGACGTCCGTGACGCGATGGGCGTGGGGCCGGTGCGCCGGGCCAGCCTGCGCCCGGCGTGATCCGCCGCGCCCCCACCTAGGCTGCATGCTCACGTGACCTCCGCGGCGATCACAAGGCTGGAGCTGGATCTCGACGTCTTCACGGGGCCGTTCGACTTGCTGCTTTCGCTGATCCTGCGCGAGGAGCTCGACCTGCTCGAGGTCGAGCTCGCCGACGTCGTGCTCGCCTACCTCGACCACCTCGCGAGCCCGGTTGCGACGCCCCCGGGGGGCGACGGGAAGGCGGTGACGAGCCCGCAGGGCGAGGCAGTGCGAAGCGAGCTCGACCTCGAGTCGGCGACCGAGTTCCTCGTGCTGATCGCAGCGCTGCTGGAGCTCAAGTCGCGGTTGATGCTGCCGGGCGAGGAGATCGAGGAGCTCGACGCGCTGGCGCCCGCCGAGGCGGTCGAGGAGCTGCTCGAGCGGCTGCTCGCGTACGCGCGCTTCCGCGGCGCCGGTGGCTTCCTCGCCGCGCGGCACGAGGCCGAGCAGGCCGCGCTCTACCGTGCCGCGCCGCTGCCGCCGGCGCTGCGCCGCGCCTCGCTGGAGCAGGCCCGGCAGGCCTACGACCCGGCCGTGCTCGGCGAGGCCGTGGGCGGCCTGCTGCGCACGCCGCCGCCGCTCGACCTGCGCCACATCGCCGCTTCGCGGGTGTCGCTGTCGGAGCGGCTCGCGGTCCTGCGCCGGCTGCTGCGGCGCGGCACGTTCTCGTTCGACGAGGCGGTCGAGGGCGACGACCGGATCACCGTCGCGGTCACGCTCTTCGCGCTGCTCGAGCTCTACAAGCGCGGCGAGGCGGCGTGGGAGCAGGAGGAGTCCTTCGGGCCTGTGACGGTGCGCGCCGAGGCGCCGAGGAGGGCGGTCGCGTGATCGAGCGCGAGCTCGAGGCGCTGCTGTTCCTAGCCCCCGACCCCGTGCCGGTCGGGGAGCTCGCCGATGTCCTGCGCGTCGAGG
>Ga0126306_10000170_pt1 | contig 24957 bp, 22 predicted proteins | sample Plot27_FD_92592 | JGI IMG/M metagenome (GOLD analysis project Ga0126306, IMG submission 92592) | Serpentine soil microbial communities from UC McLaughlin Reserve, CA, USA - Plot27 | ecosystem: Environmental > Terrestrial > Soil > Grasslands | place: USA: UC McLaughlin Reserve, Lake County... | reverse complement strand
GCGCCCGACCTCCGCCGCGCGCTCGACTCGAGCCAGCGGCCGAGCAGGATGAGCGTCGTGATGATCGCTCCGACCTCGAAGTACGTCTCGCCGGTGCCGAGCGCGAGCGCGACGACCGACCACGCCCAGGCGGCGAGCGTGCCGATCGAGATGAGCGTGTCCATCGTGGCGGCGCCGTGGCGCGCATTCAGCAGAGCCGCCCGGTGGAACGGCAGCCCGGCCCAGAGGACGACCGGCGTCGCGAGCGCGAACGAGAACCACTCCCAGCCGGAGAACTGGATGGGCGGGAGCATCAGCGCGACGAGCGGGACGGAGAGGAGGGCGGCCACGACGAGCCTGAGCGGGCGCGCTCGCTCCCTGGCGCGAGTTCCGGTCGCTGGTGCGGCTCGATAGCCCGCCGCCTCGACGGCAGCGAGGAGATCGCTCAGCGCGACGCTCCCGGGATCGAACCGGACACGCGCGGACTCTGTCGCGAGGTTGACCGACGCGTCGACAGTCTCGAGCTTGTTCAGCTTGCGCTCGACGCGGGAGACGCAGGCCGCGCAGGTCATCCCGTCGATCTCGAGCGTCACGGACGACGGCGCGGTCACGCCGCCTCGTACCCCGCTTCCTTGATCGCCTCGCGGACAGCGGCGTCGTCGACGCCCTCGCCGCGAACGACGACGAGCTTCGTCGAGAGCTCGGCCTCGACGAGTTCGACTCCCGGAACCTGGGAGATCTCGCGCTCCACCGCGGCAGTGCAGTTGCCGCAATGCATCGCCGGGACGCTATAGGTGAGGTTGCTCATGCGTCCACTATACCCCCTGGGGGTACTCCTCGCCGCCGGACTCGTGCTCGCCGGGCCGGGTGCAAGTAGCAGTCTGTTACTTGGCGCGCCCGAGTTGGGCGTGCCGACGGGGTATGCCGCAGAGCGCTATGCGAGCGGGCTGAAGCGCCCGACTGCGATGGCCTTCGGCCCCGACGGCCGCCTCTATATCGCGCAAGAGACCGGGCAGATCGTCGTCGTCGGCGCGGGCAGCGCGAAGCCGCGCGTCCTCGCGCGTGGGTTTCACGAGCCGCTCGGCCTCGTCTGGAGCGGCACGCGTCTCTTCGTCTCTTCGCGCGGGCGGCTCGACAGCCTGAACCTCGTGGGCAAGAACCTGCAGGCGCGGCGCACGCTCCTGAAGGGGCTGCCCAATGGCCGCCACCAGCAGGACAACGTCGTCGTGGGCGGAGACGGTCGCCTCTACCTGGGTTCGGGATCGACCTGCGACGTCTGCAAGGAGAAGGACTCGAGGAGTGCGACGATCCTCTCGGTTCTCCCGAACGGCCGGGACCTGCGCATCGTCGCGCGGGGGCTGCGCAACCCGTACGGGCTCGCGATCCGGCCGGGCACCGGTCGGCTCTACGTCACCGTGAATGGGCGAGACGATCTCGGCGGCTCCGAGCCGGCCGAGATGCTCGTCGAGGTGGAGCAGGGCCGCAACTTCGGCTGGCCAAGCTGCTGGCCGAGCTGGGCGCGGAAGCGACTCGCCGGCAGTGGCTGTGCGGGGGTCACTCCGCCTGCTGCGTATCTCGAGCCGCGCTCCGGCGCGGGGGGGATCGCGTTCGCACGAGACGGCACCGCGGCGTACATCGCCCTTTGGGGTCAGTACTTCGGCAAGAAGCACGGTCGCACGGTCGTGCGCCTGACGTTCGACGCCGACGGCGGCGTCGCACGGCAGCAGGACTTCGCGCGTGGCTTCGACCATCCGCTCGCGGTGCTCGTCACCCGTGACGACGCGCTGCTCGTGTCCGACTGGGGCATGGGACGCATCTACCGAATCGCCCGAAAGTAGACGGGGGCCGCGAGGCCCCCGTTTTACACCTTCTCGGTCATCGGTCGGCCGAGCTGCTTCTCCCACCAGTCCGACTCGCGTTGTTCGAACTGGCCCTGCAGCTGCCCGACGTAGTCCGCAAGTTGGTTCTCCTTCTTCCCGAGCCGTTCCTCGAGCTCCGCGACTTGCAGCTCCCGCCTCTCGAGCTTCTCCTCACGGAGCTCGAGGTCGGCCTCGACGCGCGCTTCGCGCGCTTCGACGTCAGCCTCTCGCTCGTCCATCTCACGGATGCGATCCGAGAGCGATTCTTCGGTGGTGTTCAGACGCTTCTCGCGGCGCTCGATGCGCTCACGCTGCGACTCGAACAACGCCTCGCTCGACTGCAGCTCGGCCTCGCGCGCCGCAAGTTCGCGTTCGCGCTCCAGCATGGCCTGCTGCTTGTGCTCGAGCTCGGCGGCCCTGCCCTCATCACGCTCGACGTGCCGTAGCGTGGCGAGCTGGCGATTGAGCTCCGCTTCGCGTGCGGCGAGCTCGGTCTCGCGTTGCTCGAGCCGCGCGACCTGCTCCGCGCTCTGCTCGTTGAACTGCCCGAACGTCGCGGCCCTCGTCTCGAGCGACCGCTCGGCGAAGCGGACGCGTTCCTCGAGCTCGGACAGCTCGGCCTCGCGCTTCTCGATCGTCTCTTCGCGCGCGTGCAGTCGGCCTTCCACCTTCGCGAGCTCGCGTTGCTTGCCGTGCACCTGCGTCTCGCGTGCTGCGAGCTCTTCGTCGCGCTCGCTGAGCCCGGTCTCGCGGACCGCAAGGGCGGCCTCGCGCGCCTCGACCTTGGCGAGCATCTCCTGCTCGCGGAGCTCGATCTCCTGCCCCGCCCGGGCGATCGTGCGCTCGCGCTGCGCGATCGCGGCCTCCTGCTTCGCCAGCTCGCTGGCCGCTTCGGTGCGGCCACGGTCTGCGCTCGACAGTTCGCGGAACTTCGCCTGCATCTGCCGCTCGCGCTCTGCCGCGCGCGCCTCGGCGTCGGCGATGTCGCTCTTCGCGGCTGCCAGCCGCTGCTGCTCGTCGGTGAGCGTGTCACTGCGCTCCGTAAGTTCCTGCTCGCGCGAAGCCAGTTCGTTTTCGCGGGCAGCCAGTGCGGCTGCGCGCTGGTCCAGCTCCGCCGCTCGGAGGTTCAGCCCCTGAGGCCCGGCGAGCTCGCGCTCCAGCATCGCGGCCTGCTCGGCCATCGCGGCGCGGAGGTCTCGCTCGCGCGCGAGTGCCGAGGCAAGCTCGGCCCGGAACGCTTCGCTGTCGGACGACTCGCTGCCGTTCGAGTCCACCGGGGTTGAGGCGAGGACGGCCTCGGCGGCGACGTGAGCGGGAGTCTCGTGCGGCTCGTCCGCGGCGTCTTCGTCGCGGCGCCGTTCGAGCTGGCGTCGGAGGCCGGTGCCAAACCCTTTGTCGGTGTCCTGGATCGAGTCGTCCACGATGCCTCCTAGAAGATCTCGTTGATCGTCAGCATCGCCGGGCCGAGGATGACGAGGAACATCGCCGGGAAGATGAAGAGGACGGTCGGGAAGAGCATCTTGATCGGCGCTTTCATCGCCTTCTCCTCCGCGGCGGCCTGACGGCGCTCGCGGGTATCCGCGGCCTGCACCTTCAGGATCCGGCCGAGCGAGATCCCGAGGTGGTCGGCCTGGATGATCGCGCGGGTGAAATGGCCGACCTCGGGCGCGGCGGCGCGCTCGGAGAGCTTCTTGAGCGCGTCGTGACGGCTCTCGCCGATTCGCATCTCGTTGAGCGTGAGGGTGAACTCCTCGACGAGGGGGCCGTCCAGGTGCTCGGTCAGCTTCGCGATCGCGCCGTCGAAGCCGAGCCCAGCCTCGACGCTGACCGCGAGAAGGTCGAGCGCGTCGGGTAGCTGCCTCCGGAGCTCCTCGCGCCGGCCCCGGACCTTCATCGTCAGCACCATGCCGGGCAACGCGAAGCCGATGAACGTGCAGAGGAATGCGAACGGCAAAGCGGCGAGAGGACCACCGAGCGTGCTGCCCATGACGAGGCCGAAGACCAGGCCGCCGAGCCCCAGCGCAGCCTTCGTGGCAAGGAATGCGGTGGGCGTGACCCTGCGCGCGAGTCCCGCGCTGAGCAGCTTCCCCTCGACAGTCTCGATTGTCATCCGTGGATTGAGCTTCAGGCTGATGCGCGCGAAGCGCGCGACTCCAGGGGCGAGCACCCGCTCACGGAACTTCAGTTGCGTGACGCCGACGCGCCTGACTTCCCCATAGCGGGTGGCACGGCCGATCGCGACTGAGCGCTGGCGTGCTTTGGCTGTGGCCGCATCGGCCACGACATAGATCGAGACGCCGAAGAGCATGAGACCGAAGAGAAGCACGAGCATCAGTTACCCCCTGAAGGAAGCGATCTTGCGGAGCATGTAGGACCCGATGGCCATCATCACGAGGCCGATGATCATCATCTTGTGTCCGGTTGACGTCACGTAGAGGGGCATCATGTAGTCGGCGTTGATGGCGGTGATGATCCCCGCGAGGACGAACGGCATCGCGACGAGCGTGTACGCCGACGCTCGGCCCATCGCCGTCAACCCCCTGATCTTGCGTCCGAACGCCTGCCGTTGACGGACGGCGTCGGCGACCATGTCGAAGATCCCCGCGAGGCTCCCGCCGACCTGGCGCTGGATCGTCACAGCGGTCAACACGAATGACAGGTTCTTCGACTGGACGCGGACCGCCATCTCGGCGAGCGCGTCGTCGATCGGCCGGCCGAGCTGCGCCTCCGTCAGCACGCGCTTGAACTCGTCGCTGATCGGCGGCTGACCTTCCTCGACAACTGCCTGCATCGCCTGGCGGAAGCTGTGACCTGCCTTGAGCGAGGCCGCCATCGTGATCAACAGGTCGGGCAGTTGGTCGTCGAGCTTCATGATGCGCTTCTTCGCCTTCCACCAGAGCACGGTGAGCGGGATGAGCGCGCCGATCGCCATCGCAGCGAGGATCACGAAGGATGGAGCGCCCATAGCGGCTGTGAGGAGCCCGAGGAAGAACGCCGGGATGACCATGCAGTAGAAGAACTCGGCCGCGCGAAGTGGCACGTCCGCCCGGTCGAGCATCGCATGGAGCTTTCGCCAGAACGAGAATCGGGCGAATGCCTGCTCGGTTGCCTTCAGGAGGCCGGAAGCCCCCTCGAAGCGCTCGCGGACCGATGCCTTCTTCGCACGACGGCGCGCGCCGCCCACGTGAGGGCTGAGCCTCCGGCGCAATCGCGTGCTCGCCGGCGTTGCGAGTGCCAGCCCTGCCGCCAGGAGGACCGCGCTGCCGACTGCGAGGCTCACGAGGAGCGACGCGACGCCGGACGTGAAGAGCTGCTCGGGGATCAATCCGACGACACCGTCGCCGGGCCGTGGAGGAGTGCTGCCGGGGAGCGTGGTCTGGGTGCTGGCCGAGCCATGGCCCGAGACCGCGGCGTTCAATGTCAGGCGCTGGCCCGGCCGGGCGGCCGTCAGATAGGAGACACGCCACGTCCGCGCGAGGTCCTGGGCGACTCGGTCGTAAGCCCGCGCGAGCTCAGCCGACGAACTGGCCCCGTAGTACGCCCCACCGGTCGCGGTCGCGATCTGCTCGAGCGGCCCCTTCGAGAAGTCGCGACTCTCGATTCCGATCGCATACACGGCGACACCGGCGTGCTGGGCGGAGTCGACGGCCTTCTGAAGCGAGACGCCCTTGGCGACGTTGGCCCCGTCAGTCATCACGACGATCACTCGACCCGGGTTCAGTTCGGTCGCGAGGGCGAGTGAGGCAAGGTGGATCGCGTCGTACAGTGCGGTCCCCTGACGTCCGTCGAGCGCCAGGTTTCGAAGAGCGCTGTCGGTGTCGATCGTCGCGGAGGAGAAGCGCGTCGTCTGAACCGCACTTTCTCCGAAGGTAAAGACGGCGAGCCGGTCGGCAGTTTCCTTGCCCGACGCGAACGCGCGGGCGGCAGCGATGGCATCCACGAGCGGCTGGCCCTTCATCGACCGCGAGTGGTCGATCAGGAGTCCGACGCTCTTCGAGCGTCCGAGGTTCTGCGCCTGGAGCCCGGCGACCAACTGGCCGTTCTCCCGCAGCACGGGGGCGGCCTTCGACGGCTTGTCGGTGACCACCGAGAACTGCAGCGTCGGATGGCGACTGGCGTCGACGCCGGTGAGTTGGACCGCGGCGGCGGCAGGCGCCGCCATGATGGCCGCCGCGAGGGCGGCGATCATGAGAAACCGGATCACGACCGGGCTCCGTACGCGGCGAACGTCGAACGCGTGCCGTCATCCGGCTCGAAGAACGTCGGCGCGAACACGACACCGTTCGCCGCCATCTTCTCGAGGAAGGTGGGCTTGAGGCCGGTGCACCCGAGTGGTGTGAGCAGCCGGCCGCTCACGGCTCCGTCATCCTCCGGGGCCTTCGCGATGAAGATGTCCTGCAGGGTCACGACGTCGGACTCCATTCGCTGCACCTCGGTCACGGCCGTGATGCGGCGCGAACCGTCGACGAGCCTGCTGATCTGCACGAGGAGGTCGAACGCGCTCGAGGTCTGCTCGCGGATGGCGCGCAGCGGCAGATCGACGCCGGACGTCAACACGAGGGTCTCGAGGCGCGACAGCGCATCGCGCGAGGAGTTCGCGTGAATCGTCGTCAGTGAGCCTTCGTGGCCCGTGTTCATCGCCTGGAGCATGTCCAGGGTCTCGGCGCCGCGGACCTCTCCGACGATGATCCGGTCAGGCCTCATGCGCAATGCGTTGCGGACGAGCTCGCGGATCCGCACCTCGCCCGAACCCTCGATGTTCGGAGGCCTCGACTCGAGCGTAATCACGTGCTCCTGCTGGAGCTGGAGCTCGGCCGCATCCTCGATCGTGACGATGCGCTCATCGTTCGGAACGAACGCCGACATCGCATTCAGCAGCGTCGTCTTACCGGTGCCGGTACCGCCGGAGATGAGGATGTTCAACTTCCCCTTCACGCACGACGAGAGGAACTGTGCCGCCTTCGGCGTGAGCGACCCGAAGTTGATCAGGTCGTCCATCGTGTACGGATCACGCGCGAACTTCCGGATCGTGAGCGTCGGGCCACGAAGCGCGAGAGGCGGAATGATCGCGTTGACACGGCTTCCGTCGGGAAGTCGTGCGTCCACCATCGGCGACGCCTCGTCCACGCGGCGTCCGACCTGCGACACGATCTTGTCGATGATGCGCAGGAGGTGGGCGTTGTCGGCGAACGTCGTCTGCGTCCGCTCGATCTTGCCTGCGCGCTCGATGTAGATCCGGTCGAACGCGTTGACCATGACCTCGGTCACGGAGTCGTCGTTGAGCAGTGGCTCGAGCGGTCCGTAACCGAGGATGTCGTCCGAGATCTCGCGGACGATCTGGCGTCGCTCCTCCCGTGTGAGCGGCGTCCGGTCGAGCGCGAGCTGCTCCGTGACGGCGTGGAGGACGCGTTCGGTGAGGTCCTCCGTCTCCGTCTGGCGGAAGAGTTCGGGCCCGAGCTTTGCGATGCACGCGTGATGGATGCGCGTCTTGAGCTCGGCGTACGGGTCCATCGACGGCTGCGGGCGCTGCTGCGCGCGTGGCTGGCCTGCCGCCTGAGCACCTGGGGGTGCCGCTGCGGGGGCGTCGGGAGCGACGGTGCTCCCGTTGCTGCTCTGGATCCGGTCGTGAAGGCTCATGGCTAAGCCCTCGCGAGGGCGCCGAAGCGCCGCCGCTTCTTCTCCTGCTCGGGCGCGAGCAGGCCCTTGGCCATCTCGCGAATCGAGCGCGAGAAGTCGCAGCCGGCGTCCGCGACGACCGCCGGCGTCCCGCGGTTGACCGCGAGGGGGACCGCTCGGTCGCTCGGCATCTCGAACGACATCTTCACGCCCAGTGCGCTTTCGACCTCAGCCCGCTTCATCCCGACTTTCGAGTTCGACCGGTTCAGCACGAACCGGACCCGCGAAGCCGGGAACGACAGCAGGTCGAGCGTGTGCTGCGCGAGCTTGACGTTCTTCAGCGTGGGCACGTCGAGCCCGCACAGGACGAGCAGCTCGTCCGTGCGGTCGAGGGTCGCCAGCATCGGGCCGTGGAAGAACGGCGACGTGTCGACAACGATCAGGTCGTATGAGCCGCGGGCGACCTCGAGCAGCCGGTTGACCTTCGGCTCGGTGACGAGCTCCGCGTCTTCCGGACGGAGCGGGGCAGGGAGGACGTCGACGCCGGACGAGTGGCGCGTGGTGTAGCCGGCCAGCTTCTCCGAGTCGAGCTCTCCCGGGGCGACGACCAGGTCGTAGATCGTCTTCTCCGGCTCCAGCCCGAGCATGATCGCGGCATCGCCGAACTGGAGGTCCAGGTCGATGAGCAGCGTCCGCTTCTTCTCGTGCTTCGCGAACGCCGTCGCGAGGTTCGTCGCGGTTACGGTCTTGCCCGTGCCGCCCTTCGGGGAGAAGACGGTCAGGATTCGCCCTCGCCTCCCGTGTCCGCCCTCGAACTCGAGCCGACGGCCGGCGTGCGCCGCCTTGCGGATCGCGAACACGACGTTGTCGGCCAGCTGGGGGAGGAGGAGCACGTCGGCGACGTCCGTGTCGAGTGCCTCGTTCAGGAGCTGCGAAGACTCGCCGGAGGCGAGCAGGATCAGCGGGGCCTGCGTGTGCTCTCGCATGGACGCGATTTCGTGCACCGGAAGGTGCGCGTCCCTCGTTCCGTGGAGGACGACTTGCAGGTGCCCCCCCGCAAGCGGGGCGTAGGCGTCGGTGACGTGTTCGCTGAATCCGACGACTTCGACGTCGTCGTGCTGGTTGAGCGCGTCGCGGAGCGGCTCGAGGCCGTCGCAGTTGCCGGTGACGTAAATCCGCACCGGATCCCGGTTGTAGCCGTTGTCACTCATCGGTTGCCTCCCTGGCCGCCACGACGACCGTCGCGGAGGATCGTCGGGGTCGTCTCCAGGCTCTCGGGGCTGTCGACTGCGTCGACGACGGGGCGGAGCTGGAGCGTCCACTTGCCATGTTGCTGAACGTGGAACAGCTTCTGCACCTGCGTATCGGAAACGGCGAGCAGCACGGAGAGCTGGCCGCGACCGGTCGGGTTGTCGAGTTGCTTGTCGCCGCTGGACGTTGACGGCCTCAGCACCTCGATGTCGCGCAGTACGATCCGAGTTGCCCACAGGTCGTCCTCGGCGTCGAGCTTCAGCGACGAGACGAGGTCGACACGGTCGCCGGCCTTGAGCGTCCCGGCGAGGAGTTGGACGCCGTCGCCGGCCACTGCGACCGCGCGCATATTGCCCGTCAAGCTCGAGCGAACGCCGATCTCTGTGGAGCTGCTGAAGCGCTGGCGGCTGACCTGCTCACCGGCATAGATCGTCGAGGAGACGACGAACTCCTCCAGCTGCGACTTTTCGGACACGGCGCCCGGCGCGACGTTCCGCTGAGCGACCATGCGCTCCTCGACGCGCGCGATCGCGGCTGAGCCGGAAGTGCCCGCCGGAATGTCGCTCTTCGCGACGAGGACCGGCACGTCGTTCTCGCCGTTCTGGACGCGCTTTTCGTAACTCGTGACGTACAGCATCGTCAGTAGCGCGGCGAATGAAGCCAGCACCACTGCAATGACGATGTTTCTGAGGCGGTATGTCATTGCGGTTCCTTCCTCCGGATTCAGTCGATAAGTTGGACCGTGCGGACCCCGAAATCGGCTGATCCGCCACTGTTGGTGAGAATTCCCTCCCAGACCACGCGGGTGAAGACACCGTCAACCTGACCGCCCGAGCCGGTGTTGTCCCAATCCGTGATCACGAAGCCGACCCAGCCGATGATGTTGAAACGGGCGTTCGTGCCCCCGCCGAGGATCGGTTCTCGGTAGATCGGAAAGAGCACTTCTTCGCCGCGACGCACCTGGAGCGCTTCACTCATGTGCGAAGAGTTGAAGTTCACCGAGGGGACCGACTGGTAGATCCCGAGCGGCATGTACTTGTCGAAGCCCCATTCCAACCAGCCTGCGACCGTCTCGGCGCCTTCGTTGCCTCCGCCGCCGCGATTCAGGTTCAGGAGCGCGAAGGCGCCGGCGGCGTCACCCCCGCCTGGGCCGTGCAGATTGAGGAGGGGAATCGAGGTTGGCTGGCCAAAACATGGTCCCGAGCAGTTGTTCAGCATTGGGTGGTTCTCGTTCACGGTGATTGGGGCGGCGTAGCGTGCCGAGTCCGGCACGCCGGCGCGGGCCTTCGCCGAGGATCCGACGGTGACCGAGTCGATGCCGACGATCTTGGAGAAGAAGCCTGGCGCGGGGCGTTCGACGTTGACCTCGATCGTGTCGCCGGCCATCACCGCCGTCGAGAACGAAACGTTCGACGCATCGACCCCGCCGCCGTTCTTCGTCCCGTACAGGATGGCGAGCGATTCGGCGGTGCTGTGATCCTCGGGGAGCGCCTGCGCGCCGGCGAGCGCTGCCGCGTCGGCGATCCGCTGAGTGTCGCGATCCTCGCGGAACCACGAGCCGACGTCGATCACCGCCGCAGCAGAGAGCAGAAGCACCGTCATAAAGAGGACGGTGAGCGCCGCAGCCTGGCCGTGTTCGCGTCTCATGATCACTCCAAGCGTTCCGTCGTGACGCTCGTGAGGTCGCCGTCTGCGACGACGAGCCCGAGGACGTCGATCGAATAGGGATAGGTGACGGTGCAGCTGACGTCGCTCCCTGGGGTGTCCCAGTCGTCGGCGTCGCAGTTGACGAAGGCGGGATCAGCCACGAGGGCGTCGTCGAGGCCGTTGGCGGCTTCGCGGGCGGCGGCCTCGGCAGAGGCGCCCATGTCGCCGCCGAGGCGGCTGACGGCGGCCTTGCGCGCAGCGACGCGAGACGCATCCGTGACCGTGATGTAGTCGTGGAAGGTGACTCCGAACTGGATGATCCCGAAGAGGAGCAGGCAGAGCACAGGCAGCAGGGCTGAGAACTCGACCAGCGTCTGGCCGCGTTCGTTGTCCCTGGAAGTTTTCGTCGCGCGGCTCATGAAGCTCTCTCTCGGCTTGTGGTGTCGTCCTGACGTAAACCCGGGGGCAGGCGGGTTGATCCCCGCCTGCCCCCGGAAGGGCTTAACCGTTGATCACGTTGGTCACGGCGTTGAGCCGGCCGGTGATCGCCAGCACGAGGAGGCCGAGCGCGGTGATGACCACCGCGGCGATGACGGTCAAGATCACGGCGTACTCAGCCATGGTCTGACCCTCCTCGCGGCGCGCGAACGTGCTGATCATGGTGAACCAGTTGCGAAGCGTCATTGCAGATTCACCTCCCTTCTTTTGACGTATCGGTGCACACCGACGGCGCTGCGATTGCCAAACCGAGAAGGGGGAGGTGAATCTGCGAGGCGTAGAGGCTGTATCTCGCGCTAACAACGGGTGCGGTCACGCTTGAAGACTCCCTGTCGAGCATCTCGGCGGCCGCAACGCCTGTTTGTTTCGTTACCTGCGCTTCATCGTTCAGCCGTTAGCGCCGTTAGACCCCCCAAAAGGGCGATATGTGCGAACACGTCTCGAATCTCCCCCTAACGAGGGAGAAGCGCTCTTGCGACTCGACGCGATAACTGGAGAGTCCACCGCGGCCCCGCTGGACATCGTCAGTCACCAGTACGCGTACGAGCCAGCGGCCTCTACGCCCAATCGGAGGAGCGAAACCGAGATGGATACGAAGCACCGATTTCGGAGCCTGGTCGTCCGAGTCGTGTTCCTCGTTCTGTTCGGGTGGGCCGTGGCACTTGTGCGTGCCGTCCACCACGGGCGGGGCTGGGACGACTGGACGGATACGAATCGCGAATGGAAGCCAGTGCCACTGCCCGAGGACGACAAGTCCGACGAGCGGCGGGAACGGCGTCCGTTCCGTGCCCACAAGCTTGCGACGAGCATGGGGCTCGTCGTCGTCTTCTTCGCCGCCGCTTCGTTCTCCGCAGGTGCTGGCGACATGGTCGGGAAAGCGCTCGACCCGGCGCGCTGTGCGGCACTGATGCAGGTCACCGGCGAGGACGACTCTGTCTGCGCCGAGCTGATGGAGGAGCCGTCCGCGCCCGAGGCGACGCCGCTCGCGGAGCCGGACCCGGCTGCTGCCCCTGCAGAAGCTGAGGCAGCTGAGCCCTCTGCTGAGCCCTCTGCGGAACTCTCCGCGGGGCTCTCCGACGAGCTCGCCGCCGGCGAGGTCGATGCAGGCCTCGACCCGGCCGCCGCCGCCGAATTGGCCGCCGCTGACCCGGCTGCCGCCGACGCATCCCTCGATTCCGAGCCGGCAGCACCGGCGGATCCCGCCGAAGCTCCCACCGCAGGTCCCGAGTCCTACGTTCTGGCACCCGAGGCGCCCGCGGCTAAGGCGACGTCGAGAGGCGTCACGCGCCACTGGGTTGTTCGGCGCGCGAAGGAGTCGAAGATCAAGGCGCCGGCAGTCGATCACGAGGGCGGCGCACCGACCGTGTGGCTGAACCGGGCGCTGCCCGATCCGACGCCCCCCGCAAAGCGCCTGTCGCCCAAGTTCGCGAAGAACCTGCAGCGGATGTCGGCGGTCAACGGCGTCAGCTGGTCGCTTGTCCTCGGCGTCCTCCGCGCGGAGGGTGCAAGGGGCCGCGTGCCGGCGACTGTCCGTGAGCTGAACGCGCTCGCGCGCGGCCTCAGTAAGCGCGGCGCCACCGACAGCGAGTGGAACGCCGTTCTGTCGCTGTCCGGGCGCACCGGGTTCGCCGACCGCGCCGTGGCGCTCGCGCGCTACAACCGCGTCGTCGGTCTACGTTCGCTGGTCAACGGCCTCGAGGCCGAAAAGGAGACGCTTGCCGAGCGGCTGCTTCGTGATCAGCGGATCTCGATGTACGGCGGCGGTCGTGAAGACGTGCAAGACGGCAGGATCGACGTCCGCGTGGTCGTGCTGATCTCGTACTTGGCGGAGTCGCACGGCGAGGTGACCGTGTCCAGCCTGTTTAGCGGTCACCGCAAGTACGCGCGTCCGGGTGTCGTCTCCGCACACATCTTCGGGCAGGCAGTGGACGTCGCGAGCGTCGGCAACCTGCCGATCGCCGGACACCAGCAGCCGGGGAGCATCACCGAGAAAGCCGTCCGCTCGATCCTGATGCTGCCGGTCGAAATTCAGCCCCGACAGGTGATCTCGCTGCTCGGCCTCGGCGGTTCGTCGTTCCCGATGGCCGACCACGACGACCACATCCACGTGGGGTTCTAGGGCGATGACCAGCCATCAGGTCACCGTGCGGGTTGACGACCGCGTCGCTTGCGAGCGATGCGACGTCGCAGATCATGCTGTGGCCCGCATGCGGGGCCTGCTCGGCCGGTCGGACCTCCCGCAGGGCGAAGGAATCCTCCTTCGCCCTGCGGGCTCCATCCACACCTTCTTCATGCGCTTCCCGATCGACGTCGTGTTCTTGAACGAGGTAGGCGTCGTCGTCGAGGTCGTGCCTCGGCTGCAGCCGTGGCGCGTCGCGGGCGTGAAGGGCGCGCGCTCCGTGCTCGAGCTGGCTGCAGGAGAGGCCGAGTCCCGGAGGATCGAGGTTGGATCGAAGCTGGAGTTTGACGCCGAGCTCTCGCGGGTCGACGCCGTGTTCCGAGAAGCTGCGCAGACGATGTCGGAGTACGTACTCGTGCTCTTCGTCATCAGTGCAACGGTAATGGCGGCTCTCGTGTTCATGTCGGGCGTTGTTGCGTCGCTGATCAATCTCGCTGCAGACATCATTCCCTGACCGGGAGGGCTGCGCTCGTCGTCGCGCCCAGTGCTCAACATCGCCACTCAACCTGCCGACAAGGAAGAAGCGATGGCAGCACCCTCCGTTCAGCGAGTTGTGACGTTCCTGGATCGTGAAGTTCTCGGCATCCTCGTCGTGGCGCTCTTTGCGGTGTTCTCGCTCGCGGTGATCCCGCAGGCGCTCGTTCAGGACACATGGCTGACGCTCGTGAGCGGGCGGGAGATCGCTCAGCACGGCATTCCGGAGGTCGACACGCTCATGGTGTGGACACGCGGGGAGACGTGGATCGACCAGCAATGGTTGGCTCAGCTGCTCTTCTATGGTATCCACGCAGCGGGCGGTATCAAGCTGGTGGCACTCGCGCACGTCTTCGCTGTCACGGCCGCGGTCGCTTCCGGGATTGCGGCGGCGCGCTCGATCGGCGCATCGCCGCTCGCCATCTCTGTCGTCACGGCGCCCGCGATCGTCGCCGCGCCGTGGGGCTTCCAGTTGCGGGCGCAGACGTTCGCGCTCCCTCTGTTCGTCTGGGTCGTGTGGCTGCTCTCCGCCGACAGCCGGGCTCCCTCGCGGCGCGTGCTGCTCGTCCTGCCGCTGCTCGTTCTCTGGGCAAACCTCCATGGATCGGTGGTACTCGCGGCCGTGCTCGTGGCGGTGAGAGGCGTGACACTCATTGTTGGCGGCTACCGGACGGAAAACTTGGCTCGCGAGCTCTGGCTACGCGGTATCGCCTTGATCCTCGGTCCGTTCGCCTGTCTCGTCGCCTCTCCCTATGGACTCGATCTCGTCGTCTACTACCGGACGATGCTCGTCGACTCCACGCTTCGGCAGTACATCGACGAGTGGGGACCGGCGACGCCTTCGCCGGAGACGCTTGTGTTCTTCATCCTCGCCTTCGTCACCGTGGGGCTCGTCGCACGGTGGGGGGGACGCCTGACGCCGACCGAACGCGTCATCCTGCTCGTGACAACCGCTGGCGGGCTTCTCGCAGTCAGGAGCATCATCTGGTTCGCGCTCGCCGCGGCGATCCTGGTTCCCATGCTCGTCGACCATGTGCTTCGCCTGCCGGCAAGCATGTCGAGGAGTGTTCGCGTCACGGTCGCGACGTCCGCGATCACGGCCGCGGCTTTGGCGACTGCGGTCGTCGGAGTTGCTCCGACGTCGTGGTACACGCGCGAATGGCCGACCGAGGCGGGCGACCGCGTCCACTCGCTCGCGTCCGGCTCCGGAGAGCTGGTGCTGGGTGACGAACGCTATTCCGACTGGCTTCTCTGGGAGCATCCAGAGCTGGTCGGGCGCATCGCGTACGACGTCAGGTTCGAGCTCTTCGACCGCGCATCACTCGATCGCCTGTACCGGTACCAAAATCAGTTGGGGGTCGACTCCGCTGAGCTCGTCGACGACTTCGATCTGGTTGCGTACGACCACCGCGCGCGACCTCGCCTGTTCGAGTCGATCACGTCCTCCGGCGACTTCCACGTCGTCCACCGCGACCGCCGAATCACAGTGCTCGCGCGCGTCAGGCCGACCGACGACGGGGAAGCATCCTTGATCGCTGGAGGAAGCAGGCCGTGAGCCGCCGTTTCCTCAAGCGAGGGCTCACGGGCGCCGATAGGGAGGCAATGAGGGAGCCGAGGGGCGGGTCACTGCTACTTCTCCGCGACTGGGCATTCAGGATCTCACTCGCAACGATCTGGTTCTCGTTCGCGCAGGCACACATCATGAGGTGGCACGAGACGGGCGAAGCCCGCGGAGTGGGCGCGATCGCAGTCGAGACGGTCGTCGCGGTCCTGTTTCTCACGCGACGTGCGCCCATCGAGACGAGCGATCGTTTCGTCGCCTGGGCGGCCACGATCGTCGGGACGTTCGGGCCGTTGCTCCTGCGGCCGACATCTGACGGCGGGGGTAGTGAAGCCGCGCTCGTCTTGCAGCTTGCGGGGGCGTCGTTCTCCGTCTTGAGCCTCTTTGCCATCGGCCGATCATTCGGACTCGTCGCGGCGAATCGTGGCATTCGGACTCGCGGTCCTTACGGGCTCGTCCGTCACCCCGTGTACCTCGGGTACCTTGTGACGAACACCGGGTACGTGCTCGAAAACCCGTCGCTTCGCAATCTTGCCGTCATTGCGGGCGCAACCCTTGCGCAGTTGGTCAGGATCAGCTGCGAGGAGGACGTACTGTCACGAGATGCGGTCTACAGCCGCTATCGGGCTCGGGTGCGCTTCCGGCTGATCCCGTACCTCTACTGAGAGCTTCGGTGAGTCTCGAGGCTGCGGGGCTAGGATTCGAACCTAGACTACTCGGTCCAGAGCCGAGCGTCCTACCATTAGACGACCCCGCAAAGGGTCGTCCAGTGTAGCCGAGGTGCTCCTCAGGTCTCCAGTCGGTAGACGGACACGAGACTCTTCTCGGCCTCCGTGTCGATGTGCGCGACGACTTCGACGTACGACTCGAGCCCCGATCCGGTGAGCTTCGCCTTCAGCACCTCGTCGACCTGGAAGATCCCCGACGAGTTGTTCATCACGATCTCGATCTTCACGGGCCGCTCGTCACCGTCGGACACGATCACGTCCTCGATCGCCGCCGCTGAGAGCGAGTGGATCGAGACGCGGCCCCGCTCGAACGGGATGCGCGAGCGGCCCTGCTCCATGTCGAGCGCATCGGCAACGCGCACGATCCCGGCCTCGACGGTCAGCGGCTTCCCATATTCCCGGTGGCTCGTGATCATCTGCAGCACCTCAGAGACGAGCACCGTGCGCTCCGGTTCGTCGTAGAGCCCCTGGAGGAGCTCCCGGAGCTTCGGTTCGGCGAGGAAGAGGCTGAAGTCCTCGTGTCCGTCGCGGTGCACCGACATCCCGATGCAGTGCGTGAGCGCACCGAGGGTGACCGCGACCTCCGAGTCGTCGTTCGTCATCCCGTAGTCGCGCACGATCGACGGCTCGACCCCGTGCTTTGTCAGCTGTCGCAGGAGCTTGAGCGCGATGTTCGCGACGATCTGAATGTGCACCCACGAGTGGTCATTGATCTCGAGGCGACCGACCGCGTTGACGTTCGCGACGTGCCACCACGCCTTGAGCTGCGTGTCGGCATTGACCCGCTCGATCAGCGTGCGCAGCTTGCGGTTCGCGCGCGCCGGGACGTTGATGCGCATCCGTGCGACCGCTTCGGCGGGCGTGAGCTTGACTTCGCGCTCGGCCTCCTCCGAGGCCGGGGACTCGATTCGCTCCTCGGTTTTGGGATCGAGGCCGCTCACGCCTCGGGAACCCTACTCCGCGATCAGGGGTAGGTAGGGCCGTCGCTCGGCGGCGCGGGCGGAGGCGTGTACGTCTCGACGGTGGCGGGCGTCGCCGTGCGACCCTGCGCGAGCGCGAAGTACATCAGCGTCCAGGTGCAGGCCACGAACGGGATGACGACCGTGTTGGAGATCAGGTCGCCGACGAAGCTGTCGACGCCGTCGGGAAGCCAGAAGGTGAGGAGGCCGACGATGATGCTCGCCACGATCACCGCGCCGATCGTGATCGCGATGACCCCGAACACGCTCCAGCCGTTCCCCCTCACGAGCTCGCGGCTGCGGCCGAACGACTCGCCGGCGGACTTGCCCTCGAGCACGATCGTCGGAACGATGAGCGACCAAATCGTCAGGAGGAAGAGCCCCGGGACGATCAAGAGCACCAGCCCGAGCGCGATCCCGAGGCCTGCGAGGATCCCCGCGACGATCAACGCGGGAAGGCGCGGCTGCACGCGTCGGAACATCTCGCCGATCGAAAGATCCCGCTTGCCGTCGCGCACATCCTGCACGGCCTCGACGAGCGCGCCCTGGAGCCAGAACGTGCCGACGATGCTCGCGAGCGCCCCGATCACGATCCCGAGCCAGCCCAGGATCAGACCGAACACAAGCGTGATCAGGCCGAGAACGATGTAGACGATCAACGCGAGGGGCACGAACGTCCGCCAATGAGCCTTGTAGAGCTCCCACCCCTCGCGAACGATTGCCCCCGCCTGCATCAGCCGCGGGACACTAACAGGTCAGGCGACTTCCGCCCAGTCGCCGTAGAGAGATGTGTAAAGGCCCTGCTTCGCCATCAGTTCATCGTGGGTTCCCTGCTCGACGACCTTGCCGTGCTCGAGCACGACGATCAGGTCGGCATCGCGGATCGTCGAGAGGCGGTGGGCGATGATGAACGCGGTGCGTCCGGCGAGGAGCCGGCGGAGCGCCCCTTCGATCCGGCGCTCCGTCCCGATGTCGACGGATGACGTCGCCTCGTCGAGGATCAGGATCCGCGGGTTCGCGAGCAGTGCCCGCGCGAAGGCGACGAGCTGTCGTTGGCCGAGCGAGAGGCGGGTGCCGCGCTCCTGGAGGTTCGTCTCGTACCCGTCCTCGAGACGCATCACGAAGTCGTGCGCGCCCACGGCCTGGGCCGCCGCGACGATCTCCTCAGGGCTCGCGTCGGGATTTCCGAAGGCGATGTTGTCGCGCACGGTGCCCGCGAACAGGAACCCCTCCTGCGGGACGATCCCGAGCTGGCGGCGGAGCGACTCTTGCGTCACGGTCGTCGTGTCGATCCCGTCGATCGTGATCCGTCCCTCGGTCGGGTCGTAAAAGCGGGCGAGCAGCTTCGCGATCGTGGACTTGCCGGCGCCGGTGTGTCCGACGAGCGCGACGGTCGTCCCCGGTGCGATGTCGAGGTCGATCCCGTGCAGCACCTCCGGGCCGGTCCCGTACGCGAACCGGACGGACTCGAACGCGACGCGGCCCTCGATCGGCGGCAGCGCTCGTGCATCGGGCGTGTCGCGCACCTCAGGCTCCTCGTCGAGGACGCCGAGGATCTTGTCGAGTGCCGCGACCGCCGCGAGGAACGTGTTGTAGAGCTGCGAGAGCTGCTGCACCGGGTCGAAGAAGTTCGAGACGTAGAGGATGAAGGCGAACAGGACGCCAGGCGTGGTCTGCCCGTCGAAGACGAGCCAGCCGCCGTAGCCGAGCACGATCGCAGTCGCAGCCGCCGAGAGGAAGTCGACGAAGGGGAAGTAGAGGCCGTTCAGGACGACCGTCTGCTGGTTGGCCGCGCGGTAGTGCGAATTCACGTCCTCGAAGCGCTGCTGGTTCCGCGGCTCGCGCGTAAAGGCCTGCACGACCCGCATCCCCGCGATGTCCTCGGCGAGCGTGGCCGTCACGAGCCCGAGGCGCTCGCGCACCTGGCTGTACGCGCGCGCGGAGCGGACGCGGAAGATACGCGTGGCGACGATGAGCGCGGGGATCACGGTCACCGTCGCGAGCGCGAGCTTCCAGTCGAGGTAGAAGAGGATGATCGTCGTGCCGATCAAGGTCAGCGTGCTCTGCACGAGCGTCGTCACGCCGTCCGTGACCAGCTGGTCGAGGGCGTCGACGTCGTTCGTGAGCCGACTGATCACGACCCCGGCGCGGTTGCGCTCGTAGAAGCCGAGCGAGAGCCGCTGCAGGTGGCGGAACAGGTCGTTGCGAAGGTCGGCGAGGATGCGCTCGCCGGTCCAGCCGGTGAAGTAGGTCTGCAGCGCACCGGTCACGAGGCTGGCAACCCCCGCTGCGAGCATGAGACCGACGAGGAGGGTCAACAGCCGGAGGTCGCCCTTGCGGACGCCGTCGTCGATCGCGTACCGCGTCAGGAAGGGCGGGATGAGGAAGGTGCTCGTCGCGAGCAGGAGCGAGACGACCGCGAGCGTCGTGCGGAGCCGGTAGCGTTTCGTGTAGCGCGCGAGGAAGCGGATCCGCCGCACCGTCGCCTGCCACGACCAGTCGCGCACGTCGGCGCCGCGCTGCATGGTCAGGTGGCCGCCTGGCTGCCAGACTCTCATGTCAAAACCGTGCGCAACCACGGCGAGGCCGCCGAGCGACCTCGGCGCGCGCTACACCCCTGAAGTCGGCCGCAAGCGGCCGCGGTGGTCTTCGATCCCGTCGTCATGCGCGGGCCTCCACGCGCTCGGCGAACTCACGCTCGAGCAGGCCGTGCTCGTAGATCTCGCGGTAGACCGCGCTCGTCCCGAGCAGCTGCTCGTGCGTACCTCGCGCCGCGATCCGACCGTGGTCGAGCACGACCAGCTCGTCGGCGAGGGCGAGGGTCGAGAGCCGGTGCGCGATGATGATCGTCGTCCTGCCCTTCATCGCCTCGCGGAGCCCGGTGCGGATCCGCGCCTCGGTCGAGGCGTCGACGCTCGCGGTCGCGTCGTCGAGGATCAGGACTCGCGGCTCGAGGATCAGCGCGCGCGCGATCGCGATCCGCTGTCGCTGACCGCCGGAGAGCGTGATCCCGCGCTCCCCGATCACCGTGTCGTAGCCCTCCGGCAGTTCGGCGATGAACTCGTGCGCCTGCGCGAGCCGCGCGGCGCGTTCGACCTCCTCGTCGGTCGCGCCTGGCCGGGCGAACGAGATGTTCTCGCGCACGGTCGCGGAGAAGAGGAACGGGTCCTGCAGGACGACGCCGATCTCGCGCCGGAGCGAGGCGACCTTCGAGTCGCGGACGTCCAGCCCGTCGACGGAGACGCGTCCCGCGGTGACGTCGTAGAAGCGCGGGACGAGCGAGGCCAGGGTCGTCTTGCCCGAGCCGGTGTGTCCGATCAACGCCACTGCTTTCCCGGGCTCGAGCTCCAGGTCGATCTCCTCGAGCACGGGCCGTCCGGTCGCGTACTCGAACGAGACGCCTTCGAAGCGCACCCGCCCGGGGCCCGGCGGGAGATCGACCGCGCCGGGCTTGTCGGCGACGTCCTCGATCTCGTCCAGCACCTCGAAGATGCGCTCGCCCGACGCCGTCGCGCGCTGCGCCTGCCCGATCCACATCCCGAGCATCCTCAGCGGGAACACGAGCATCAGGACGAGACCGTTGAAGAAGAAGAAGTCCGTCAGGCTGAGCTGGCCGTTGACGACCATGCGGCCGCCGACGAGGATCACGCCCGCCTGCGCCACGAGCGGCAGGAACGAGAGGAGCGGCACGTAGATCGCGCGCTGCCGGTTCGCGTCCATGCTGCGCCGGAAGACGCGGTTCGAGCGCGTCGAGAACTTCTCCAGCTCGTTCGACTCCTGGGCGAACGACTTGACGACATGGACGCCGACGATGTTCTCCTCGGCGACCGTGGTCATGTCGGCCATCTTCTGCTGGACGTCGCGGAGCACAGGATGCGAGATGCTCGAGTAGCGGTATGCGAGCAGGATCAGCACGGGCGTGATCGCGCATGCGACGAGGGCGAGCTTCCAGTTGACCACGAGCATCACCGTCGTGACCCCGACGACCGTCAACACGTGCTGGAAGAAGAAGATGAGGCCGTAGCCGAGGAAGAACCGCACGCTCTGCAGGTCGACGGTGGCGCGGGACATCAGTTGCCCCGTCTGGTGACGGTCGTAGAAGCGGAACGAGAGGCGGAGCAGCTTCGCGTAGAGGCGGTTTCGCAGATCGAACTCCACGCCGAGGGCCTGGCGGCCCGAGATCAGCCGACGGCCCACCATCAGAACGGTGCGCACGAGCCCGACAGCGAGGATCGCGATCACGAGGTTCCAGAGCGCCCCGCGGTCGCGGGACTCGATCACGTGCGCGAGCGCGTCGCCGGCCAGGTATGCGGCGACGATCGCGGCCGCCTGCGTCCCGACCGCGAGCACGATCGAGACCCCGAGCGACCATTTGTACGGCCGCAGGAAACCGAGCAGGCGGAAGAAGGTCGTGCGGTAGAGCGGTGTCTCGGCCACGCCCTGAGCGTAGCCATGCGGCCTGGGCTGACGTAGGCTCGCCGCCGTGGACCGCGAGCAGGTCTTCGACGAGGACTACCTCTACTTCTACGAGACGTTCTTGACCGACGAGGTCAGCGATCGGCAGGCCGAGCTCATCTGGAGGCTGCTGGAGCTCGAGCCCGGGATGGAGGTGCTCGACCTCGCGTGCGGGCACGGACGAATCGCGAACCGCCTCGCCGTGCGGGGAGCACGCGTGACCGGTCTCGACGCGACGCCGTTCTTCCTCGAGCTGGCGCGGGCGGACGCCGCCCGACGCAGGGTCGAGGTGGAGTACGTCGAGGGGGACATGCGACGGCTCCCGTGGACGGAGCGCTTCGATCGGACGGTCAACTGGTTCACGGCGTTCGGCTACTTCGACGACGACGAGAACCGGCTGGTCCTCCGCGAGGCGCATCGTGCGCTGAAGCCCGGCGGCCGGCTCGCGATCGAGAACAACAACCTCGCGGGGCTGCTCGGACGCTGGCAGCCTGCTCAGGTCGTGGAGCGCGAGGGCAACCTCGCGATCGATCGATCAAGCTTCGACCCGACGACCGGCGGCGCAACGACCGATCGGGTGATCGTGCGCGACGGCCGGACCCGCCGCTTCGAGTTCTCGGTCCGGATGTTCGTTGCGGCCGAGCTGCGCGACTGGCTGCTCGAGGCGGGATTCGTCGACGTCGACTTCTACGACGAGGAAGGCGAACCGCTCACGATGCAGGGCCGGCGGATGATCTCGGTCGCGCACCGATAGCGGCGAGCTCGGCGTGGATAAGTGCGACGGCCCGCTCGACGAACGCGCGGTTCGCCGGCGAGTTCAGCCAGAGCGACACACCGGAGGGGTGCGGCAGCGGGATGGCAACCCGGTCCTCGGTGAGCTGGAAGCGCGTACCGACGCTGTCCTCGAGCGACCGCTTGCCGAGCAGACGGCCGATCGCGAGCCCGCCGACGGGGACCACCAGCCGCGGCCGGAGCAGGCGGAGCTCCCACTCACGCCAGAACTCGCACAGTTGTTGCTCCTTCAGGGTCGGGACGCGATCGCCCTTGCCGTTGGGGTTCTTCCCCGGGTAGCAGCGCGTGACGGAAGCGCAGTAGAACGTGGAATAGAAGGTGTCCTCGTCCATGCCGAGCCAGCCGCGGAGCGTCTGCCCGGCCCGTCCGCGCCACGGCCGGCGCTCGAGCCCCTCGTTCGGGCCAGGCGCCTGGCCGTACATGTAGGCCGGCTGCCCCAGGCGCGGGTTGAGGACCGGCGGCGACTCGAGCGGGTAGCCGGCCTCGACGCAGGCGCGGCAGACGGCGAGGTCGCGCTGGAGCGACGCGAGTGAGCGGTACGACGAGCGGCGGCGTGTCAAAGCGTTCGTAGAGTACGGCGGTGGCGCTGCCGCTCGAATCGGTTCCGAACTTCTCCGAGGGACGCGACCGCGCGACGATCGACGCGATCGGCGCTGCGCTTGCCAAGCACGCGCAGTTACTCGACGTCCACGCCGACGAGGACCACAACCGGTCGGTGTTCACCCTCGTCGGCGAGGAGAAGGCGCTCGAAGACGCACTCGTCGCCGGGGTCGCCGTAGCGAAGGAGCGGATCGACCTGCGCGCCCATGAAGGTGCGCATCCCCGCATCGGCGCCGCCGATGTCGTCCCGGTCGTCCCGATCGACCGAGGCGACCTCCCGCGTGCGCGTCGCGTCGCCCGCCTGGTGGGCAAGCGGCTCGCCGCGGAGCTCGGCTTGCCGGTGTTCTTCTACGGCGAGCTGGGCGGCGGAAACGGCCCGTCGTTCTTCCGGCGGGGTGGGCCTGACGAGCTGCAGCGCCGCGTCGACGCCGGCGAGCTCAAGCCGGACTACGGGCCACCGTTCCTCGACGACGCGGCGGGCGGGGTGCTGGTCGGCGCACGCCCCGCCTTGATCGCGTTCAACGTCAACCTGCGCGGCGACGTCGCGGCAGCGCGCGAGATCGCGGCGCTTGTGCGCGAGCGCGGCGGAGGCTTTCCAGGCGTTCGCGCGCTTGGCCTCGATCTCCCGCGCGCGGGCTTCGTGCAGGTCAGCATGAACGTCGAGGACTGGGAGGCGGCGGCGTTGCACGAGATCGTCGCGCGGGTGGAGGCCGAGGCGACCGCCCGCGGTCTGGAGGTGGTCGGCTCCGAACTTGTGGGCTTGATGCCTGCCGGCGCAGCGGCGACCGCTGCGGGCGCCGCGCTCGGGATCGACGGCTTCGACGCGTCGCGCGTGCTCGAGCTCCGGCTACTCCGGTAGCGACTCACTCGGGAGGTCCGCAGTCGCCGGTCCTTGCACCAGCCTGCCGCCAGCGGCGAAGCGCGAGCCGTGGCATGGGCACCTGGTTCGAGCGCGCGTGCCCGCGTGCGGTGTCCTCCCCGAACGACTCGATGAGATCGTGGTAGACAAGCCTGTGGCCTACGTGAGCTTCGCCGTCGTGTACCCGGTCGCGCCGTAGCCGATTCCGCTCGACTCGATCAGCGCCACTGACTTCCCCGCCTGTTTGAGGAGGTGGGCGGTCGTCACGCCGGTGATTCCGGCACCGATCACCGCGACGTCCACGTCGAGGTTCGACATGAGCCTGGGGAAGCGCGTCTCGGCGCGCTCGAGCCAGAGCGAGCGGTTCAGCTTCGGCGCCGACATCGGACAGAGCCTTGCCCCCAGTGCCGGGGACTACACTCGCCCCGTGATCCAGAGTCGCGCGCTGAGCGGCGAAGACCTGACGGTGGACCATGTCTGGGACGTCGCCGTCGAGGGGGCGCCGGTCTCGCTCGCCGACACCGCGCGCGGGAAAATGCGCGCCTCCCGCGAGCTGGTCGAGCGCGCAGCGCATGGCACCAGCGAGCACACCTACGGGATCAACACGGGTTTCGGCCGCTTCGTCTCGGCGTCGATCCCCGAGGAGCTGACCGAGGAGCTCCAGCTGCGGCTGCTCCGAAGCCACGCTTGCGGCGTCGGCGAGCCGTACCCGCCGGAGGTCGTACGCGCGGCGATGCTGCTGCGTGCGAACGCGCTCGCAAAGGGGTACTCAGGCGCGCGCATCGAGACGGTCGAGCTGCTGATCGAGTGCATCAACCGCGGGCTGTTGCCGAACGTGCCGAGCCGCGGATCGGTCGGCGCGAGCGGAGATCTTGCGCCGCTCGCGCATCTCGCGCTGCCGCTCGTCGGCGAGGGGCAGGCCTGGCTCGAGGGCGAGCTCCTACCGGGCGCCGTCGCACTCGAGAGGATCGGCCTGGAGCCGGTGCGGCTGCAGGCGAAGGAGGGGCTGTCGCTGATCAACGGCACGCAGTTCATGGCCGCGGTCGGTGCGCTCGGGCTCGTTCGCGCCAGACGGCTCGCGAAGGCCGCCGATCTCGCGTGCGCGATGTCGCTCGAGGCGCTGCAGGGGTCGCGCGCAAGCTTCATGCCGGAGATTCAGGCGCTTCGCCCACTCCGCGGGCAGGCTGCGTCGGCGGCGAACGTGCTGCGGCTGATCGAGGACTCGGCGATCAACGAGTCCCACCGTTGGTGCGACAAGGTGCAGGATGCGTACTCACTCCGCTGCGCGCCTCAGGTGCACGGTGCGTGCCGCGACCTGTTCGACCACGTCGCGTACACGGTCGGCGTCGAGGTGAACGCGGCGACGGACAATCCACTCGTGCTCGTCGACCGCGAGGAGCTCGTCTCGAACGGGAACTTCCACGGACAGCCGGTTGCCTTCGCGCTCGACATCCTCGCGCTCGGCGTCTCCGAGCTCGCGAGCATCTCGGAGCGGCGGAT
>Ga0126306_10000169_pt1 | contig 24967 bp, 24 predicted proteins | sample Plot27_FD_92592 | JGI IMG/M metagenome (GOLD analysis project Ga0126306, IMG submission 92592) | Serpentine soil microbial communities from UC McLaughlin Reserve, CA, USA - Plot27 | ecosystem: Environmental > Terrestrial > Soil > Grasslands | place: USA: UC McLaughlin Reserve, Lake County... | reverse complement strand
CCGCCCACCACGTCGATCTCACACGGACAGATCCGGATGAGGCGCGGCGCCAGATCTGCAACGACCGGGCGAACCTCATCAACCAGGGCTACACGGCGACCGACTTCGCCTACCCGTTCGGGAGGCACAGCGCGACGATCGAGGCGATGGTTCGGGACTGCGGCTACAACTCGGGTCGAACCACGGACACCTTCGGCTCGAGCTGCAGCACCTGCGCCGAGTCGATCCCTCCGAGAGACCCCTACGCAACCCGCGTCGCCGACGCCGGTCTTACCCTCACCACGCTCAAAGCGGCGGTGATGAAGGCCGAGCAATCCGGTGGCGGGTGGGTCCAGATCGTGTTGCATCAGGTCTGCGACAGCTGCAGCTCGAACGGGATCCCGTTGTCGACTCTCACGGCGTTCCTCGATTGGCTCGCCCCCCGTGCCGCCGAGGGCACAATCGTCAAGACCGTCCAGCAGGTGATCGGCGGACCGGCGCAGCCCGCCGTAGCCGGACCCGCCCCACCGCCGGCCCCCAACGGCATGAATGCGCTGCTCAATCCCGGCCTCGAGAAGGACGTCGACGGCGATGGCGTCGCCGACTGCTTCTGGCACGACTCCTGGGGCAACCAGACCTACAGCTGGTCGCGTACCACGGACGCGCATGGCGGGGTCTATGCCGAGCGCGTGACCGTGAGCAAGTACGTCAGTGGCGACGACAAGCTGCTGGTGGCGCAGGACCTCGGGGCGTGCACCCCCACCGTGACGCCGGGTCATCAGTACCGGTTGACGACTTGGTACAAGGCCAGCGCGCCCGCGTACTTCTCGGTCTTCAGTCGCAAAGCGACCGGGGCGTTCTCCTACTGGACGGGGAGCCCGTACTTCCCCGCCAGCTCGACCTGGGCTGTGGCCAGCTGGGTGACGCCGGTGATCCCAGGCGGCGTGGATGGAGTGAGCTTCGGACTGGCGATCGCGGCCAACGGCTCGCTCACCGTCGATGACATCGGAATCGACGACGCGAATCCGACCAGTTCGCCCGTCGACCTGCTGCCGCCCACGACGACCATCACCTGCAACGGCGGCACGTGCGCGAGCGATTATGTGAACGCTCCGGTCAGCGTCGCGCTGCAGGCGAGCGACGCCGGCGGCTCAGGGGTGGACAGGATCGTCTACACGACCGATGGATCCGAGCCAAGCGCCACAAACGGCGCGATCTACGGCGCCCCGTTCACGGTCGCCACGACCACGACCGTCCGGTACCGGGCCTACGACAAAGCGGGCAATGCGGAGGCGACGAAGAGCCAGAGCGTCAGGATCGATGCGACCCCGCCCACCGTGTCCATCACCGCTCCGCCAGATCGTGCGCGTCTGCGAGGCCGGGTCACGGTCGCTGCCGACGCCTCCGACAGCGGCGGTTCGGGCTTGGCGCAGGTCGGCTTCTATGTCGACGGGAGCCTGATCGGCACGGATACCACGGCGCCCTACTCGCTCGGCTGGAATACGAACAAGCTGGCGAAGGGCGAGCACACGCTGACCGCCGTCGCGCGGGATCGGGCTGGCAACTCGAGGACCTCGGCCGCCGTGACGGTTGTCGTCGAATGACAGACCACGACCGCAAGGACATACGCCGGACCGGCGTTGATCGTGTATGAACTTGGCCGTCGTCGTCGTATTCCTGAACGAAGAGCGCTTCCTGCCGGTGCTGCTCGACTCGATCGCCCGCCAGGGGAGACCGCCGGATCAGCTTCTCCTCGTAGATGACGGCTCACATGACGGGTCATGTGACATCGCGCGATCGTTTGCGGAAGAACACGCCTACGCGCGAGCGTTGGAAAGGCCACGACGCCCGCGGGAGGCCGATCGCCTCGCGACCGCCGCCGAGTTGAAGGCATTCCACTGGGGGGTCGAGCAGCTTGCCGAGCCGTACGACATCGTCGTCAAGCTCGACGGCGATCTGGAGCTGCCGCCTCGGTTGTTCGAGCGGATCGTCTCGGCCTTCGAGGACGATCCGCGGCTGGGCATCGCCGGCGCACCGCTTAGCATCCGCGGGGCGGACGGCACCGCGCGTCCGGAGCGCTCCGCGCCATGGCACGTACGGGGCCCGAACAAGTTCTACCGGCGCCAGTGCTGGCAGCAAATCTCGCCGCTTCCGGAGATCCTGGGCTGGGACGCCATCGACGAGGCTCGCGCACAGTTGAAGGCGTGGCGGGTGGCGGTCGTCCCGATCCCAGGCGGGAACGCGGTGCACCTCCGCAGCACCGGCACCCATGACGGCGCACTGCGCGGCTATCGCCGCAGGGGGATCGCCGCCTGGGCTTACGGCGCACATCCGGTGGGTGTTCTTGCGAGCGCGGCGGTTCGGATCGGCGACCCGCCGCGAGTCCGCGGTGCGCTGGCCTACATCGCGGGCTGGCTTCAAGCTGCGGCGCGGCGCGAGCCGCGCGCGGAGCGTCAGGTCCTGCATTTCGTGCGGCGCCAGAACCTGAAGAATCTCCGGGCAGGCGTGCTCGCCCGGGTCCGCTAGGAACTACACCTAGGCGCTCGCCCGCGACCGGCTTGATGCCTTGCCGGTGACGAAGGACCGCGCGTCCATCAGCGCGGCGCCGCCCCTTGCAACCACGAGGCACACTCCCGCCGCGAGCCCGGCACCGGCGGCGAGAGCCACCCGTACGGCCTCCGGTACGGAGGTCTCCATGAGGCTCGCAACTACGGCGATCGTCACGACGGCTTGCAGGGCGATCATCCCGCCCACGGGCCCGAGGGCCCCACCGAGCTGACCGGCCTTGGCGCCGAGCAGGCGCATCCCCCAGAAGCCGTACGCCAGCGCCACTGGCACGTACAAGATGAGGTGAGCGAGCGCCGCGCCCCGGATCCCGTCCGCTTGCACGAGGACCACGAGCGCGCCGATCATCGCCAGCATCCACACCACGTTGATCCACGCCCTGAAGTCGATGTGGCCCGTGCCCGAGAGCGATTCCCCGATGACGTTCACGACTGCATGCGCCACGCCCACCGCGAGGAGGATCTGGAACGGCACCACCATGCCTTCCCAGCGCGCGCCGAGGACGGCCGGGATCACCACCGGGGCCAGCACGAAGGCGACCGGAATGAGCGGGAACAGGACGAGGCAGCTCAGGCGCACGCCTCTGATGGTGCGCCGACGAATGGTCTCCGCGTCGGATGCCGCCGCGGCCGGGAACAGGACGCTCCCGAGCTGCACGGAGAACTGCGAGACAGGGGCGAACGCGAGGGTGTACCCGAGTGAGTAGAGCCCGAGCTGGGTGGTGTCCGTGAAGTGCCCCACGGTCAAGTAGTCGGCGTTGAAGACGACGAAGTCGGTGAGGCTGAAAAGCACGAACGCCATCGCTCCCTGTCGCTTCAGGCGCACGAACCTCGGTGCGTCCGGGTCGCTCACCCGCGGTGGAATAAGTGGTCGCGCCGCGACCCATCCCAGCGTCGCGAGCAAAGCCTGGAAGACAACCTGGCGGATGACCAGCGACCACACGCCTGCCCCGAGCAGCCCGGCTGCGATCGACACGATTGCCGCGGTGGTCGCCGCGGAGGCTTGCACGCTCGCACGGCGCTTGAACTGCAGCTGCTTCTCGAGGAGCGTGAGCGGCACGATCGAGGGTGCGTAGAGGGCCACGCTCGCTCCCAGCACGGCAAGCACGAGCGGGTCGGCGCCGTGGGCGAACGTGTGGGCCATAGGAACCGACGCGACGACAATGGCGGAGCCCAGCGCGAGGCCGGTCGCGACATTGACCGTCAACGCGGTGGTCACGTGCGCCCGGGTGAGCCGGGGAGCCAGGATCATGCTGCCCCGGGTCCCGGAGCCCATCAGCCGCGTGGCGGCGGTCACCATCAGCAGGCCGACGGCGACCGTTCCGAAGGCACCTGGCGACAGCAGGGCGGCGAGCACGAGCAGCGATCCGAACCAGAACGACTGGCCCACCACGTGGCCGGCCCCAACCCACGACATCGCACCACGGACGGCAGCGACGGTGGGGGTCCGGGGAGGGCGGATATCCTGCTCCAGTGACCCCTGACCAAGAAGAGCGGCGGGATTCCCCGTCGAGTCAGCGGGGTCGCGGCCTCGTGATCGCGGTCGTAGCTTCATTCCTGAACGAAGAACGGTTTTTGGGAGCGTTCCTTGCGTCGATGGCGACACAGACTCGCCTGCCCGACCGGCTCGTCCTCGTGGACGATGGGTCGACCGACGGCTCCGCCGACCTCGCGCTCGAGTTCGCGCGCTCGAACCACTGGGCGATCGTCCTCCGACGTCCGCCACGTCCCCCCGTCCGTGACCGTCTTGCCGAAGCGAACGAGTTGAAGGCCTTCCACTGGGCGGTCGAGCAGCTCGATCTGCGTTGGGACGTGATCGCGAAGATGGATACGGATCTCGACCTGGCGCCGGCGACGATCGAGACGATCGAGGCTGCATTCCTCGCCAATCCACGGCTCGGCCTGGCCGGCGCCCGGCTCTTCGAGCTCGCGCCCGACGGCTCCAGGCTCTCGATGGGCTCGCCGCGCGATCACGTCGAGGGAGCGACCAAGTTCTACCGTCGCGCCTGCTGGGACGAGATCGCACCCATTCCGCCGATCCTCGGCTGGGACACGCTCGACGAGTTCCATGCGCGGCTCCGAGGTTGGGAGACCGAGAGCTTCCCGATCCCGGGAGGCGATCCCATCCATCTCCGGCGGATGGGAACGCACGACGCGATCCTGCGTAGTTTCCGCCGCTGGGGGGTCTGCGCGTACGGGTATGGAGCGCATCCCCTGTATGTCCTCTTCTACGGCTTGCGCCTGATGCGCCGTCGGCGCCCGCGGGTGGTCGGAGGCGTCAATTACATCCTGGGATGGGTCCTGGCAGCGTTTCGGCGCGCCCCGCGCGCCGATCCGCAGCTCCGGAAGGCCATGCGGCGATCACAGCTCCAGCGGGCCCGACGCCGAGCCATCGCGGTTAGGAGGCGCTCGGTGGCCCAGGCGCCCCGCTGACCCGCGCCCGCAGCAAGCGAAGGACGCGGTCGGTTCGCACCCGGTAGTGCTCGAGCGTGGGCAGACGGGCCGCTATTCGCTCAGGACGGCGTCGGCCGGCGAGGATCGACAGACAGGCCTCCACCGCGGTGTGAAACCGCACGTCAGGAGCGAACCACTCATCCCACGCGCTGCGGGCCTTCGCGCCTCGCTCGACGGCTTCGGGCTCGTGGCCGCGAAGGATCTCGGGCAGGTCTACGACACGCTTCTCGGGGATCCGTAGCAGGAACGAGCTCCAATCCGGACCTTCGGGGGCGACCCACTGGTCCGCCAGGAGCACCGGTGCCCTCCCTGCCTCCATCGCCTCGAACAGGCGATAGGTCGACGTGCCGACGCCGCGTGGACAGACGACGAACTTGCTCCGCGCGAGGATGGAGGCGTAGCGCCGGCGGTGGCGCTCCTCATCGTCGGGCGCGAGCTCTCGCCAGAGCGAGAAGTGACTCGTGTCCTCGGCCACCCCGTCCGGGTCGGCGAGCTCGTAGAGGCGATGCCGTACGTCGTGCGTCGGCGCCCCGAGGAATGAGAAGAGGAGATCCGGCTCCCCGTCGGCGGCATATTCCGCGATATGGGGGTTGACTGAGTAGGCGTAACAGAAAGCCCGCTGCCGCGATTCGTCGAAGCTTCGCCGCGGCATCGAGCAGTAGAGACCCGGCATGACGCACCACGGCCGATCGGTCTCGTTGTACATGAACGCCTTCTCGCGAAACGTACGAACCAGCGGGTGTCGACGCAGGCGTCTGTAATAGAAGTCGTCGCGGTAGTGGGCGTTTTCCACGAAGAGGAGTAGATCTGCGGCCCCCGGATCGTTGGTAAGCGTATGACGCCCGATTCGATCGATCGCCGCCGCACTGCGCATGGCTTCGAGCGCCCGGTCAGGCTCGTAGGCCGTGGTGAGAAGTATTCGCATGCCGCCGGGCGAGGATTCCAACGCGGCCAGTCTCGCATCAGCCGCGGCCGTGCGTCGCTCCGGCTTGTGCTCATCGTCCTGGTGGCAGCGTGCGCCGCCGGCCCCGTGGGCTGCGCCACCTCCTCGGACGCCCCATGGTCTTCGACGCGGTGCGGCGGTGTCGCGGCCACGCTGACGGGGACTGCGGGCGCGGATCAGCTGACCGGCACGCCCGGGCGCGATGTCATCGCGGGCCTTGGCGGAGACGACGTCATCGTGGGTGCGCAAGGGAGCGATCGCCTCTGCGGTGGCCCCGGGAAGGACTATCTCAACGGAGGGGCGGGCCGCGACCGCCTCGATGGCGGGGCGGGGAAGGACGTATGCGGGACGAATTCGACGACGGAGCAGCGGTTCGCGTGTGAGATCGTCGCCGACCGCGCCGTCACGACTCCCAGCGGAACGCCGCTTCCCCGGGACGATGAAAGCGCGGAGCTCGTTCGGCGCCGGCCGGAGACGCGGCCCCCAAACACGACCGCCAATCACACGGTTCCCTCTGCCAGGGTCGCGTGGGCACCGCTCGCGAAGCACTGGCGAAGCTGGAACGCAAAGCGGCGCCGAGTCACCGGCCGCTTCACCGGCACCACCGACGAGATCCTGCAGTGGGGCGCGTACAAGTGGGGGATCGATGAGCATGTCATGCGCGCGGTCGCGTTCAGGGAGTCGGAGTGGCTCCAGGGCGCCGTCGGCGACCACGGAGGCTCGTTCGGCATCATGCAGGTCAAGGATCACCAGGCGGACGGCTCCGTTGACAACGGCGGCTATCCCTGGACCCAGGCGTCCACGGCGCTGAACGTCGACTACTACGGCGCCTGGATCCGGGCGTGCCTCGCAGGTGACTTCCGCGGCGGTTCGTGGCTCTACCGCGGCACGCGCGGCAATCTGTGGGGCTGCGTCGGCGCCTGGTTCTCGGGTGGCTGGCACGACGAGGGCGCCAGGGCATACGTCGCGGAGGTGAAGCGGTTCCTTGCCGACCGTTCGTGGCGCCGTTGGCAATGCAATCCGGGGGAGCCAGGATGTCGCGGCTAGGCTCGCGCAACGGCGCGATCCCCGTGGCGGCGCCGCGCACGGCGCCGCTCACGAAGCTTGCCGCACCGATTGCCGCTGCCGTCGCCGCGCTGGTGGCCGGCGCCGTTGCGGCGAGGCAACCGCAGATGACGCTCGGCCTCGTGGTCGCCGCAGGGCTCGTCGCACTCGTCTTCCGAAAGCCGGCGGTCGGCGTCTCCATGCTCATCTTTCTCACAGCGGTTGTGCCGTACGGCGTCCAGAACCAGCTCGGTATCGGTGGTGGCGGAGGCGCTCCGGGGCTGCTGCTCTCAGACGTCCTGCTCTTCTCGGCGCTCGGGTGGGCGCTGCTGGCCCTCACCGAGCAGCGGCTGGCGCGACGCGAGTTCAGGCTGACCATCGCGCTCCTCGTCTTCGTCGCGCTCGTGGTGGTCCAGTTCCTCCATGGCTTCCGCGCCGGCAACAACCTGAGCCAGGCAGGACAGGACCTTCGGGTACTGCTCAGCATCGGCCTCGCGGTGATCGTCTTTCCACTCCTCGCCGATGGGCGCACGCGGCGGCAGTTCCTAATCGGCCTGTTGGCGTGCGGGCTCGCGCTCGGTGCCTGGGGAGTGCTTCAGTGGTTCGGACACATCGAGTTCGGCGCCGCACAAGACGTCGGCGTGAGACCGGGCGTGCGACTCACGACGACCGGGATCGGCCAGCTTCAGGGCGGCGAGTACGGCTTCCCGATCGTCATCGTGATGTGCTTCGCCGTCTTGGCCGGCGGGGTGGTGCGTTCGTGCGTGGTCCGGGTGTTGCTCGGCGTCGCGCTCGTGCTGAACGCGGTGTCCTGCCTCGTCACGTTCGAGCGCACGTTCTGGCTCGCCACGGTGCTGGGCTGCACCCTCGTGCTGTTGCGGACACCTCCGCATCGGCGCGTCGCAGTCCTAGTCGCAACGCCGTTTATCGTGGTACTGGGATTCACCGTCTTGACAGCCGTGGCGCCGAACGAGCTGACGACGGCCAGTCAACGGTTGCTCTCGCTGGGGCAGTACGGCGACGACGACTCCGTGCGCTACAGGATCGTCGAATCCAGACACGTGATCGATCGGATCAAGGCGGACCCCGTCACCGGATCGGGCCTGGCCGCGACGGTCTTTTGGGGCCAGCCGTGGGCGCAAGTGCCTGCGGAGACCACGGCGTTCTCCCACAACGGCTACCTCTGGCTGGCGTGGAGGCTCGGCATTCCCGGGGCCGCGCTTCTCATCCTCATCATCGGCTCGGCGATCCTTCTGAGAGCGCCACCGCGCCGCTACTGCCTGCTGGGCTCGCTGCGCATCGGAGCTCAGGGCGGCCTGGCCACGCTTCTGGTGGTGATGGTCACGTTCCCCAGCGTCAGCGCGTTGAGCATCACCGCCGCGATCGGCGTGCTGCTCGGCCTCGCGGTCGCGAAGCCGGCGCCCTCAAGCGACTCCGCGCCAGTTCGGCGTCAGCTCGCAGCAGGCGAAAGAACGAAAGCCGCCCCGTCGTTCAGTAGCCAGTGACCAAGCTGTTCTGACGATAACTGTGGGCTGCCGACCATCGCTCGGCCGCCCGGGAAGCTCCAGGATGCCACGAAACCACTTTCGCACCTCCGCTGCCAATCGCCGGGCGATCCTCGGCCTCACCGCCATCGCGCTGTTCGCCGTCTGGGCGCTCCTGCTCGGCGCGGGCACAGCCCGTGCGTCGGGACAGACGATCGTCTCGCTGACGTTCGACGACGGCACGGCCACGCAGTACCAGGCCCGCTCGATGCTCGCGTCCCATGGCATGAAGGCAACGTTCTTCATCAACAGCGGCACGATCGGGGTCAGCGACAGGTACATGAAGTGGTCCCAGCTCGACGACCTCGTCGGCGATGGCAACGAGATCGGCGGGCACACGGTCCACCACTTGGACCTCACGAAGCTCGACCCGGTCGAGGCCCGGCGACAGGTCTGCAAGGACCGGGCCACCTTGCTGAGCCACGGATACGCCGTGCGGAACTTCGCATATCCCTTTGGCGGCGCCAATGCCGCAGCGCAGGGCATCGTCCAGAACTGCGGCTACAACTCCGGCCGAAGCACCGCGTCGTTCAACTCCAGCTGCACCATCTGCGCGGAGTCGATTCCGCCACAGAATCCGTACGCGACGCGCGTCGCCGCCGCCGGCGTGACGCTGAGCGGACTCGAGGCTGCCGTGACGAAGGCCGAGCAGACGGGCGGCGGCTGGGTGCAGATCGTCCTGCACCAGATCTGCGACGGCTGCGAAGCCAGCGCAATCTCCGCCTCGACCCTGTCCGCGTTCCTCGACTGGCTGCAGCCGCGGGCGGCCAACGGCACCGTGGTGAAGACCGTCGGGGATGTCGTAGGTGGCTCGGTACAGCCGGCGGTGCAGCCGCCACCGCCCCCGGACCCACCGAACGGCACGAACGCCCTCCGGAACGCGTCGCTCGAGCAGGGGGCCCAGAACAATGAGGCGCCGGACTGCTGGAGCTTCGACAGCTACGGCAACAACAACTACAACTGGACCCACACCACGGATGCCCATACCGGCTCGTACGCCGAGCGGGTCGACGTGTCCAATTACGTCGGCGGCGCGAGCACGCTTCTCATCGCCACCGACCTGGGCTTCTGTACGCCGTCCGCCACGCCCGGTCACAGGTACCGGGTGACGGCCTGGTACAAGTCGAGCGCGCCCGTTCGCTTCACGACGTCCACGCGGGACGCTGTCGGCGGCTACTACTTCTGGTCGTTGAGTCCCCGTTTCTCGCCGTCGTCCACGTGGACGCAGGCGACCTGGGTGACGCCCGCGGTGCCCAGCGGCATGGAAGGGGTCAGCTTCGGCCTCAGCTTGGCGTCGAACGGCTTCCTGACCGTGGACGATCTCAGCCTGGACGACGCCGGCGCCGCCGCTCCGCCGGACACCACTCCGCCGACGGCGGTCATCACAGCACCGGCTGACGGCGCCACCGTCTCGGGCACGGTCAACGTCTCGGCCAACGCCAGCGACAACGTCGCGATCGACCGCATCGACTACCTCGTCGACGGCTCCGTCATCAGCTCGGACACGAGCGGGCCGTTCGGTATCAGCTGGAATTCGCGCACCGTTGCGAACGGCACGCACACCATCGCGGTCCGGGCCGTCGACATCGCGGGCAACTCGACGACCTCGGCGCCGGTCAGGGTGACTGTGAACAACGCAGCCGCAACCAACCTCCTGCAGAACCCGTCGCTCGAGACCGCCTCGGGCAGCACGCCTACATGCTGGCTGCTCGGCGGTTTCGGGACCAATTCGTTCAGTTGGGCTCGCACCAACGACGCGCACACGGGCTCCTTCGGCGAGCGTCTCGACATGACGAGCTGGACGAGTGGAGACCGCAAGTTCGTGAGCAACCAGGACTCCGGCGTCTGCGCCCCAGCGGCGACGGGCGGCCATACGTACACGGTCACTGCCCACTACAAGTCCAGCGTGCAGCCCAGGTTCTTCGCCTACTACCGCAGCGCGACCGGCGTCTGGATGTTCTGGTCCTCCGCGACGGTCTCCGCCTCACCCAGCGGCTGGACGCAGGCCAGCTGGTCGACGCCGCCGGTCCCGGCTGGCGCGACTCACCTGTCCGTCGGCATGGGCCTGAGTGACGTCGGAAGCCTGACGATGGACGACTTCAGCCTCTACGACGACGCGGTGGCACCGGACACGACGGCGCCGACGAGCATGATTCGCTGCAACGGTGGCGCGTGCGCGAGCGGGTGGTATGCGAATTCGGTCGACGTCGCCTTGAGCGCGGCGGATGACGCGGGGGGCTCGGGCGTGAAGGAGATCCGCTACACCACGGACGGGTCCAACCCGACGGCGACGAGCGGGAGCGTCTACAGCGGCTCCTTCGCGGTGTCTTCGACGACCACCGTCAGGTACCGCGCGTTCGACAACGTCGGCAACGCCGAGGACGTCAACTCGCAGCTGGTCCGGATCGACAAGGCGTCGCCGACCGTCGCAATCACCGCTCCATCCGACGGTGCGACTGTCAGCGGCAACGTCAACGTCGCGGCGAGCGCCTCCGATGCGGACTCCGGGGTGGACCGCGTGGAATTCCTCGTCGATGGGGACGTGGTGGGCTCGGACGCGAGCGCGCCCTACACGTACGGCTGGGACTCCAGCGCGATGGCCGACGGCACGCACGCGATCCGCGCCCGTGCAGTCGATCTCGCCGGCAATTCGACTACCTCCGACGCCGCGTCGGTGACCGTCAACAATGCCCCGTCAGCGCCCGACGTCACTGCGCCGACGAGCACGATTCGCTGCAACGGTGGCGCGTGCGCGAGCGGGTGGTATGCGGATTCGGTCGACGTCGCCTTGAGCGCGGCGGATGACGCGGGGGGCTCGGGCGTGAAGGAGATCCGCTACACCACGGACGGCTCCGACCCGACGGCGACGAGCGAGAGCGTCTTCAGCAATCCCGTCAACGTGTCGTCGACGACCACCGTCAAGTACCGCGCGTTCGACAACGCCGGCAATGCCGAGGCCGTCAACTCGCAGCTGATCCGGGTTGACATGACGCCACCGACGGTCGCAATCACGGCGCCGGCCAACAACGCGACGATCACGGGGACAGTCAAGGTGACGGCGAACGCGTCCGACGGGGTCTCCGGGGTGGCGAGGGTGACCTTCTACCTCGATGGCAACGTGCTCGGCAACGCGCCGGCCGCTCCCTACTCGACGCAGTGGAACACGAAGAAGACGACGAAGGGCACGCACACCCTGACCGCTGTCGCGGATGACACCGCCGGGAACTCCACCAAGTCGGCCGCCGTGACGGTGACCGTGCGTTGACGATGCCATGCGTTGCACCAACCGTCACCTTGCGACACCGCGTCCGGGGGTTCCGCAATGCCCTGGATGACTAAGAGCCCCGAGGCTGAGACGCCGATACGGGTGCACGGCTCACGCCGGTCTCCGTCCATCGAGTCGCTCCACCCGGAGTCGTTCGACCCGGAGTCCCTTCGCACCGTCATGCCGGTGGAGCGCGTCTTCGACTATGCCGGCGCGCTGCGCAGATACTGGCGGATCGTCGCCTTGACCACGGTGCTCGCGACCACCGCGGCAGCGTTCCTCAGCCTCACCAGCCCCAAGCTATACGACGCGACCGCGAAGGTCCTCGTGAGCAACTCCGAGCCGATCGACGTCGTGACTCACTCGAACAGCCGGTCGCCGGATCCCGAGCGCGATCTCAACACCGGAATCGCGCTCGTCAAGCTGAATGACGTCGCGCAGGCGGCCGTTGAGAAGCTCGGTCGCCCGATGAGCGGTCCTCAGCTTCTCCGCGAGGTGGAGGTGGGTCCGGAGGGTAGCTCGAGCGTCATCGGAATCAAGGTGCGTGACCCATCGGCGGCCCGCGCGGCGGATCTGGCGAACGCCTTCGCGGAGCAGTACCTGATCTTCCGCCGCGACTCTGCGCGCGCTCCGTATGTCCACGCGGCCGAGTCAGCACGCAACCGTCTCGAAGCATTGGGTCCGGACGCGCGCGATGGGCCTGAAGGTGACGCGCTCATGGACCGCATCAACGAGCTGAGCGTGGCCTCCACCGTGCAGACCGGCGGAGTCCAGCTCGTCAACCGTGCGACCCCCGCGGCGAGCCCGGCCACGCCCCACACGCGGCTGAACGTCGCCGCGGGACTGCTGGCCGGACTCTTCCTAGGCTGCGTGCTCGCCTTCGGTCTCGATCGCTGGCGCTCGGGCATCTCCGATGCCCCGGCCGCAGGCTAGAAGCCGAACCTTCCGCGTACGAGGAAGTCCCGCTCGATCGTTGATCGGTCGTGAGCGCATTCGCGGTACGCGGCACGCTGCTGCTTCCAGGCGGGCTTCTGGTCTACACGGCCTTCAGCGCCGGCGGCTACTTCGCGGGGACGACCGCCGTCGCGGCCGTGCTGGTGGCCGTCGTGCTGGCGGTGCACCTGACGGTCGCCGAGCGCCCTTTCGCGGGCCTCTCCGGTCCGCTGGCCGTGGCGGTCGGGGCGTTGGGCCTGCTGGCCACATGGACGCTCGTCTCGGCGAGCTGGTCGCACGCACCGGCGCACGCGCTCCTCGAATTCGACCGCGTCCTCCTCTACCTGCTCGTGCTCGTGCTGTGCGGGTCGCAGGCGCGGACGCCGGAAAACGTGCGTTGGGTCGTCCGCGGGCTGGCCGGCGCCGCGGTGTTGGTCTGTGTCGCGGCCCTTGCGTCCCGGCTCCTTCCCGATGTTGTCCACACGTCGACCACCGTCGTGAACGAGCGCCTGGGCTGGCCACTCACGTATTGGAATTCGCTCGGCCTCATTGCCGTGTTCGGCGGGCTGCTCTGTCTCGGTCTGGCCTCCGACGAGCGCGAGCCGGCCGCGAGTCGCGTCCTGGCTGCGAGCGGCCTCCCGCTCGCCTCTGCGGCGCTCATGCTGACCTTCTCGCGGGGCAGCTTCGCGGCCGGGGCGATCGGCCTCCTCACGTTCGCGTTCCTGGCACGCCCACGGGCCGTGCTGATAGCGCTGCCCGCGCTGTTGCCGGCGATGGCGGTAGCGGCCGCCCAGGCCTACTACTCAGACCTCGTGCAACGTGCTGACCCCACCGGCCCCGCGTCCGTCGCGCAGGGTCACGAGCTGGCGCTCGTCGTCGCAGCCTGCGTGCTCTGGGCGGCAGCGATGCGGGCCGCCACACTGCGGCTCGAGCGCCGAGCTGCGCGTGTGAGGGCTCGGCCGCGTGTGAGGCTGGCGTTGCGCCTAAGTGCGGCGGTGCTTGTGGCGGCGGCGGTCGTAGCGATCGGCCCTCTTGATGTGACCGCCCGCGCGCAGCACCAGTACCACCGCTTCGTCGGCGGGGCGGCTGTTCAGCATCAGGGCGATGTCCGCGCTCGGCTATCGGATCCCGGCAACAACGGGCGCCTCAAGGCCTGGCGGACGTCGCTCGACGCGTTCGCGGACGGACCCCTCCATGGATTCGGGGCGGGCACCTGGCAGCACCTGTGGGCAGAACGCCGAACGACCTCGTTCACGATGATCGATGGCCACTCCCTGTACCTGGAGATGCTCGCGGAGCTTGGCTGTGTGGGCTTCGCGCTACTGGGGGCCGCGCTGGTGGCGATGCTCACAGCGCTGGCGAGTCGAGTACGGGGTCCCGATCGCACGCTGCACGCTGGTGTCCTGGCCGCGGGGCTGGTGTGGATGTTGCACGCGGGCTTGGACTGGGATTGGGAGGTGCCGGCGGTCACGCTTGGCTTCTTTGCCATCGGCGGGATCGCGCTGGCTGCTCGAGAGCCGAGCAACTGGGGACGCGGGCGGACGCTGCGTCTGATCGGGGCGGTCGCCCTACTCGTGCTGGCCGCCACGCCAGCGCGCGTCGCGGTCTCGCAGGCTGGGCTCCGCGAGAGCATCGATGCCTTCAAGCGAGGCGACTGCGGTACGGCCATCGACCGCGCGCTCGCCTCGAGTGCTGCCGTCGGCGCACGACCCGAGCCCTTCGAGATCCTCGCCTACTGCGACGCGCGGCTCGCCCGCTACGAGCTCGCCGAGAGCATGATGCGGGCGGCGATCAGGCGTGACCCGCGGAGCTGGGAGCTCAGTTACGGGCTTGCGGTCGTGCGCGCGGCGGGTGGACGTGACCCGCGCCCGGCCTCACGGCGGGCGCTGCGGCTCAACCCGCGGGGCCAGCTGACGAGGCGCGCCATCCAGCTCTTCGCCACCCGTGACCAGGACGAGTGGAGGAGGCGGGCGCTTCGCGCCCGCCTCCCGGTCCAATGAGGTCGGACCTACGCCCCGGCTTCCTGGCGCCGCGCCGCCTGGCGGAGCGCTGCGCCCGCACCAAGCAGACCCACTCCCCCGACGATCAGAGGAATCGCCGCCAGGCCGGTGAACGGCAGGCTGTCGTCGCCGGCGTCGGCGCTCACTTGCGCGGTCGGCTCTACGGCCGCGGCTTGGTGGTCCCCGCCCTGGACGGCAGGCGCCTGAAGCGTCTGGTCCCCGTTCGGCACCTCGCGGCCGGGAGTGGTCTGGTCCGGATACTGGGCGCTCGCGGCGCTGTGGCCACCCGATACGCCCGATACGGCGAGACCCGCCCCTGTGCCGCTGCTCAACACGCCGACCGTGAGCACGGCGGTTACGGCCAGTCTTGTTCGCATGAAAGCTCCCTTCGCGCGATTCCCTCGCGCGGCTGCTCGTGCCCGCACCCGACTTTCCACCAGGTCGGCTTCGACCGGTGTGAGCTCAGGACGCTGTGTTCGCAAGAGCTCCTCGACAGCGAGGAGATCGGGTGACAGCGGGCGTTCGTTCATATCCCCTAATACGAGCGAGGTGGCGACTTCCCGACCGGGAAGTGCAGTTCGAGGAGCTCTGGCGAGAGTACGCGGACCCGCTCTTCAGCTTCCTCGCCCTCCGCACAGGCAACCGCGAGCTCGCTCAGGACCTGCTCGCCGATGCCTTCGAGCGCGCCATCCGGGGGCGCAGGCGCTTCGATCCGCGGCGCGGTACCCCCAAGGCCTGGCTCTACACCATCGCGCTCAACCTCGCACGTGACCACGACCGGCGGCAGGCGGCGGAGCGGCGAGCACTCGGGCATAGGGTCCCATCCGACCCGGACTCCGACGACGACACCGCCGTCGTGACGCTCCACGTCGCCGAGCTGCGGATGGTGTTGGCGTCCGCGCTGGACCGCTTGGATTCGCGCGAGCGTGAGGCGATCGCGCTGCGCTACGGGGCGGACCTGACGATGCAGGAGCTCGCGACGGTCACCGGCGAGCGCTTGACTACGGTCGAGGGGCGTGTCTACCGGGCTCTGCGCAAGCTCCGGAGCCAGCTCGAGATGGAGGCCCACGAGAGCGCGGCCGGCTGAGTCCCCGAGCTGCGGCGTCGAGTCGCCGGTGCGATGCCAGCTCTCCTCGCGCGAGCTTCAGTCCGCGGCGGATTAGGCGGGGGGTCGGGGCGGGGCCGCGGCTCCGCGCCCGTCGATTGTGTAACCCGGACGCAGGATAGGGTTCCTTGCCGTCGTGCCCCCCGAGACCGCCTTGGAGCGTGCGGAGGAGCTGGCCGGGCGCCTCCTGCCGGACCGCACGCCGAAGCGGCGGATGCTCGTGATCGTGAATCCGTACGCGACGACCGTCTCGGACCGGCTGCGCAATCTTGTCGTCTACGCGCTCCAGTCGCGCTACTCGGTCGAGGCGATCGACACCGAGAGGCGCGAGCACGCAACCCAGATCTGCCGCGAGGCGGCCCGCGAGGGCTACGACGTAGTGGTCGCCTTCGGCGGCGACGGCACGGTCAACGAGGCGGCCAACGGGCTGGTCGGCTCGGAGACGCCGCTGACGGCGCTCCCGGGGGGCTCGACCAACGTCTGGGCGCGCACGCTCGGGATCCCGAATGACGTGGTCGACGCGACCGAGCACCTGCTGCGGATGGCCGACGACTTTCGGCCGCGCCCGGTGGACCTCGGACGGGTCGACAGCCGCTACTTCGTGTTCGCCTCGGGGGTCGGCCTCGACGCCTCGGTCGTCGAGCGCGTCGATCGGCATCCGTTGCGAAAGGCACGCTTCGGCGCCTGGTACTACACCTACGCGGCCGTCGACATCTTCATGCGCCACTACTTGGTCCACCCTCCTTTGGTCCAGGTGCGCGCGGGCGAGCGCACGCTCGAGGGCGTGACCGTGATCGTCCAGAACTCTGATCCGTTCACCTACTTCCGCAAGCGCCCTGTCCGCGTGGCCGAGAACGTGGGCCTGGACACCGGTACGCTGGGGGCGGCGGTCCTGAAGAAGGCGACCGCGCTGGAGTTGCCGACGCTCATCCCGCGGCTGCTCTCGGGCCGCGCCCGCGCCGTGCTGCGGCATCGCCAGGTGGCGAACCTGGGCGAGCTCGCCGGGCTGCGCGTGGAGGCGATCGACGACCGGCCCTTCCCGCTCCAGGTGGACGGCGACTACATCGGCGAGAACCGCGAGGTCGAGTTCAGCTTGGCGCCCGCGGCTCTGCTCGCCGTTGCGTAATGCAGGAAGCCATCGAAGCGATCGCCGATCCCCGCCGGCGCGAGATCCTGCGGCTGATCCGCAGCGAGGAGCGGCCCGCGGCCGCGATCGCGGCCCACTTCGCGGACGTGTCGCGGCCGGCGATCTCCCAGCACCTGCGGGTCCTGCGCGAGGCGGGGTACCTGAGCGAGCGGCGGGACTGCACCCGGCGTCTCTACTACATGCGCGGCGAGCTCGTCGAGGTCTCGTCGCACACGGGCGGCTGGGAGGCAATGCTCGCCCGGCTGGCCGAGGCCGCGCGGGGCGGTGACAGATGAGCGCGGAGCCCTGGCTCCGCGCGTACGAACGGCCCGCCCTCGCCCGTTAAGGAGGTGTGAGCAACTCGTGCGCACACGACGGGTTCCACGAGATCCGCACGGCCTACGACCAGCGCCGGGGCCTGCTCGTCTTCTACTGGACCTGCGAGGACTGCGGCGCGCGCCTCGGTGAGGCGGAGCGGGCCGAGTACCGGCCCCGCTTCGAGCCGCCCGCGAGCGATGCGTCGCTCGGCTCGACCCGCTGACCAGGTCGCCGGCGAGGCGCTCGAAAGATTGGAGACCACATGGCCCCAGCACCGGTCAACGATGCCCCATATCGCCTCATCGACGACGTCGAGTTCGGCGACGGCGTTGTCGTCTACTCGTTCGTAAACCTCTTCGGCTGCACGGTTGGAGCCGGCACCCGGATCGGCCCATTCGTGGAGATCTCCAGCGGCGTGACCGTGGGCGAGCGCTGCAAGATCCAGAGCCACAGCTACATCTGCGACGGCGTGGACATCCGCGACGAGGTGTTCGTCGGCCACGGCGTGGTCTTCGTGAACGACAAGTACCCGCGAGCCACCACCGACGACGGCGGTCTCCAGACCACCGACGACTGGGAGCTGCTTCGCACCGAGATCTGCCGGCGGGCCACGATCGGCTCCGGCGCCACCGTTCTGGGCGGCCTCCGGATCGGCGAGGGAGCAACGATCGGCGCCGGCGCGGTGGTCACTCGCGACGTCGCCCCCGGCGAGATCGTGGCCGGCAACCCGGCCCGACCGCTGCGGCGCGGCGTGCGGGCCGCCTGAGCACGCTACAAAGGGGGCGTGGACCTCCGCGTCGTCATCGGCTGCGCGCTCGTGTTCGCGGTTGGAGCGGGCGCCGTCGCCGCGGCCGGTGAGCGGGACTACCGGGCTCGCTCCTTCGTGATCCGCGTGGCACCGCAGTTCGGAGGCAAGCGAGGGCTGGAGCTTGCCCGCAGCGAGCCCGTGCTGCGGCGTGCGCTCGTGCTCGCGGGCGAGCGGGGACGCGACACGGGCTGGCTGCGCCGGCACTCGAGCGTGGAACTGACCTCGCGGCGCGACTTCGCGCTGACGGTGGAGACGCCGGATCGGGAGCCGACCGTGGCGCTCGCCACCGCCTACGCCAAGGCGCTGCGACGCTCGCTCCCGCGCGTGCCGGGCCTGGCCACCCGAGGGCGTGGAGCCCGGGAGGCCCAGCCCGAGCTCGGCCCCGTCGGCTGGGCGGTGCTCGGTGGCGCCGCGGGTCTGTGGGTGGGAGCGGCCGTCGCGATCCTGCGCGACGGCCTCGTCAGGCGTGGATCAGCGCGAGCAGCTCGTCGCGCTTCTCCTCCATGTGCTGCCGCGAGACGAGCGACTCCAGGTTGAGGCGCAGCAGCGGCTCGGTGTTCGAGGGACGCACGTTGAAGTGCCAGTCGTCGTAGTCGACCGAGATTCCGTCCAGCCTGCTGACCTCGCCGTCCGAGTAGCGCTCGACGATCTCCTCCATCTTGGCCGCCTGGTCCTCGACCTCGGAGTTGATCTCACCCGAGATGAAGTACCGCGAGCGGAGCGGCGCGAGCAGCTCGCTCAGGCCCTCTGCCTCCACCGAGAGCAGCTCGAGGATCAGGAGCGCGGGAATCGTGCCGGAGTCGGCGCAGTAGAAGTCGCGGAAGTAGTAGTGGCCGGAGACCTCGCCGCCGAACGCCGCGCCGGTCTCACGCATGCGCGTCTTGAAGAAGGCGTGCCCCACCCGGTTGACGAGCGCGGTGCCGCCGTGCTGCGAGACCACGTCACGCACGGCCCGCGAGGCGCGAACGTCGTAGAGGACGGTGGCCCCTGGCTCCTTGCGGAGGAGTGCCTCCGCCAGCAGGGCTGTGAGGAAGTCACCGGCCACGAACTCGCCGGTGTCGTCGATGAAGAAGCAGCGATCGGCGTCGCCGTCCCAGGCGATCCCGAGCTCGGAGCGCGTCTCGCGCAGCTTGTCGATGATGAACTGGCGGTTCTCCGGCAGAAGCGGATTGGGCTCGTGGTTCGGCAACTCGCCGTCCGGCTCCCAGTAGGTCCTGATCTGGTCGATCGGGAAGGAGTCGAGCAGCGGGCCGACCATCGGCCCCGCCATGCCGTTGCCGCCGTCGAGCACCACCCGCAGCTCGCGGATGTTGGCGGGGTCGATGTAGCCGAGGGCGGCCTGGCGAAAGGCGTCGCCCACGTCGTCTCGCTCGACCCGGCCGGGCTCGGCCACGGGGTCGCCAGGCTCGCCGGCGGCCACGAGCTCGCGCAGCTCGCCGATGCCGGAGTCGCCGGACAGCGCGATGGCGCCGCGCCGGACGAGCTTGGCGCCGGTGTAGGCCTTGGGGTTGTGCGAGGCGGTGCACATCAGCCCGCCGTCCAGCTCGCGCGACCCCACCGTCCAGTAGAGCATCTCGGTGCCGACCATGCCGACGTCCAGCACGTCGGCGCCCTCGTCGACCATCCCGCGGGCGTACGCCTCCGCCATGGAGGGGGCCGAGAGCCGCATGTCCCGCCCGAGCCCGATGCGGAGCTCGCCGGTGGGCGGCCCCTCGAGCTCCGACAGCACGCGCGCGAACGCCCGCCCGATGCGGTAGGCGAGCTGCTCGTCCATCTGGTCGGGGTAGATGCCCCGTACGTCGTAGGCCTTGAAGATCGACTCGTCGACCACGGCGCGGCAGCCTAGCTGCGCGCCGCGTCCGTGAGCCGCCAGCCGGCGCCGGGCTCCTCCTCCGCGAGGCCGCGTGCCTTCTGATCCCCGGCATCGTGCTCGCGGTCGCACCGTCGGCCCTCTCGATCTACTTCGCCACGCGGGAATGGGGCGATCGACCGCGACCGCCGATCGTCCACTGGGCCATAGGCGGGCTCGTGGGGTTCTACCTGCTGGTGGCTGCTGCCGCCGCCACGGCCGGGCCCGAGTACGCGGTGGCAGGTCTGCTCGCCGGCGTCGTCCCGCTCGCGGGGCTGTGCCTGCTGATCGCGCTCACGCGGTCGAAGACCCGCGAGTCGGAGGGTCGCCTCCAGGACGAATCTGCGTACCGGGACGACGATCTCTACCCCGGCTTGGGCATGGACGACGCGACGCCGCTGGGGGACACGAGGGAGCACTCTGACGCCGTTTGAGCGCGGGGCGAAGGAGCCGGTGCGCAGTACGTTGTCGGAGTGACCGACATCGATCCGCGCTTGCGCACGGCGCTGGCGGCCCAGCTCGGCCAGTGGCGCAGTGCGCTCGAAGGGGGTGCCGAGCGAGTCGGCTGGAAGCTCGGGATCGGCGATCGCGAGAGCATCGGCCCGGGCCCCGTGATCGGCCATCTGACCTCCGCGACGCAGCTCGACCCGGCATCCACATTCCCCGCGACCGGTGCTATGGCGCTCCACGCCGACGCCGAGGTGGCCGTCCAGGTGGCACGTGCCGTCGATCCGGGCTCCGACCTGGCCGGCGCGCGGGAGGCGATCGCCGGCTTCGGTTCCGCCCTCGAGCTCGTGGACCTCGGAGGCCCACCCGACGATCCGCAGGGCGTCGTGGCCGCGAACGTCTTCCACCGCGCCTTCGCCCTCGGCCCTCTCGACGCCCAACCCCCGGCGGACCGGGTCGAGGGACGGCTGATCGTGAACGGGGAGACGCGCGTCGCCGCCGCCGCGGCGCGGGACTTCCCGGAGATGGTTCGCGCAGTCGCGGCCCTCCTTGGAGCCATGGGGGAGCGGCTCGAGGCGGGGGACGTGTTGATCACGGGGTCGGTGGTCCAGCTCCCGGTCGACCCCGGTGACGAGGTGATCGCCAACATGGGCCAGCTCGGTCGCGTGGGGTTGACGGTCGCCGAATAGCCGGGCGATCAGGACGCCGCTTGGACAAGCCGGAGCTTCGCTGCCCGCGGAAGACGCTTGATTCGCGCCTCCTCGCGCAGGGCTGCGGACCGGTCGGCCACGGGCATCACGAGGGCGAGCGTCACCGGCAGGCGGCTGCGCGTGTAGCGGCTGGCGCTGCCGGCGCGGTGCGCGGCCAGCCGGCGCTCCACGTCGTTAGTCCACCCGCAGTAGAGGCTGCCGTCGCGGCAGCGGACCAGGTAGACGTAGGCCATGCCGTGGGGCTTCGCCGATGGCCCGGCGCTCCCTGCCGCGGTCAGGCCTGGATGAGCTCCGTGCGCAGCTCGTGGCTCTCGTCGGGCAGTCGCGCCTCGTAGTAGATGCGAGCCGCGCCGTCCGGCAGCTCGAGCACGTCGAGATAGCGCACGTCCGCCACGGCCTCCGAGGCGACCTGCTCGAAGCCGCCGGGCGCCGCGGTCCGGCGCGCCAGGCCCGTACGCTCGAACCAGTTCTCCTCGGCCGTGGCTCGCCCGTCGTAGCTCGCCCGACCGTCGCGCAACACGCTGGTGAGGCGCGCACCGCGAGCGTCCCAGGTGCCGGGACGTCCACCGAGCACCGTCCCGTACCAGTCCCATTCGAGGCCGTCGGCGCTGATGGCATATGCCGTCGTCATCCGATCCTCAGCCCCCGGCTCGTCGAGTGGGTGGCAGCAGATCCAGGCCTCCCAACCGCCGTCGGTCCGCTGGACGAGCGGGTCCTTGACGCCCGTCAGGTCGTCGCCGGGGAAGGCGGGGCGAGGCTCGGCGCCGGCCAGCCCCTCGAGATCGCCGGCCTCCAGCACGTCGATCCACCAATGCCTGCTCTCGCGCGCCGCGCAGCATACGTAGAGCCGCCAGCGACCGTCATCGAGGCGCACCAGCGCGGGCCGCTCCATCCCGGCGGCGCCGAAGTCGGCCTCGTCGAGCATGGCCACCGTTCTGAGCCGCTCGCCGTCGCGTGAGCGCGCGACGAGGGTCTGGTCGGTCCCATCGTGTCCGTTGCGGGCGCGATAGGCCACGACGATGCTGCCGTCGTCGTCCAGGATGGCCGCGGACGCGCCCGCCCAGTACCCCGGGCCGTCGCCCGGCGCCGGCGCGGCCACCACCGCTGGAGCACTGCCAGGGAGCGGGAACCCGGTCACGCGGCGATTCTGTCGAGCTGGGTCACCTCGGCGTCGATCGCCGCCATGCCGAGGGAGCGGGCCACGGACACGCGGTGGTGCCCGTCGCGCAGGAAATGCCGATCGCCCAGCTGGAAGACCGAGACCGGGGGAAGGGAGGCTCCGCGCCGCGTCGCCGTCCAGAGTCCCTCCCAGCGCCGGCGGCTGGAGGGCGGCGGCCGGAAGCTGCGGTCGAACGCGTGCGCCTTGGCCGGCTCGGCGGTTCCGACGATCGAGTCGAGCGGGATGGCCTTCAGGCCGGCGGGCCGCCGCTGCGCGGGTGCGTCGTGCCCCAGCGCCTCCTCGAGCTGAGGAAGCTGGCCTGCCTCACGCGGTCGCCGTAGAAGCCAGCGCGTTGCCTGCTCGCGACGGTGCCGCCGTCGCTCGCGCGCGAACGCCGTCTGGGCGTCGACCATGAGATTTCCGGTCTCCATGGCCATCCAGTCTGAGGCTGAGGCCCACCCCTTACATCAGGCATTTGCAACGAGCATCGCCACAGGACCCCTTACTCAGAGCCAGCCGCGCCTGCGGAAGTAGGCAACCATCCCCACGAGCACCACGACCATGCCGCCGATGACCCCCCAGAAGGCGGCCACGTTCTGCTCGAAGGGGAAGTCCACGTTCATGCCGAAGATGCTCGCGAACAGCGTGAGCGGGAGGATCACCACGCTGAACGCGGTCAGCACGCGCAGGACCTCGTTCACGCGATGGGAGAGCACCGATTCGTTCGTGTCCTCGAGCGCCTCCACGACCTCCTTGAAGTTCTCGAGCATGTCCCAGATGCGCTCGGAGGCGTCGACGATGTCGTCGAAGTACACCTCCAGGTCCTCAGCCAGGTAGCGCTGCTTGGTGCGCTCCAGGTCGCGCAGCACGGCGCGCTGCGGCCGAATCACCTTGCGGAAGTTGATGATCTCCTGCTTGGAGTTCGAGAGGTCGCGCACGACCTCGTCGGCGAGCCCCTCGAAGATGTCCTCCTCCAGCCGCTCGAGCTTGTTGCCGATCTTGCGCAGCATCGGGAAGCAGTAGTCGAACGCGTCGTCGACGATCTTGTAGAGCAAGTAGCCCGAGCCTTTCGAGAGGAGCGCCTCGCGCACCTCCTCCGACGCGCGGCAGCGTTCGAACAGGTACTCCACGGGCGGCAGCGGCGAGTTGGGGAGCGTGATCAGGTAGTCGGGGCCGATGAAGATGTCGAGCTCGGCCGCATTGAGCCGCCCGACCGTCTTGTCGAACACCGGGAAGTGCAGGACGATGAACAGGTAGTCGGGGTACTCGTCGATCTTCGGGCGCTGGTTGCGCGAGCCGACGTCCTCGTAGTCGAGCGGGTGGAACTCGAAGTGCTCCTCGAGCCAGGCGCGATCCACGGGGGAGGGGCGCTCGATGTTGATCCAGCGCAGGTCGCCGTGCTCGACGACCTCGACCTTGGGCTCAGTCGGAGCCGGCTGGACCGATGCGCCGTCGGCCCGCGCGCGCGCCGATCGCCTGAGACGGGGCTTTGGAAGGCTCGGCATGGTGTCTGAGCGGGTCGTCCAGCGGGGTCACACGGAAGATTCTACTTGCGCGGCGCGCTATCCTTCGCCGCTCACATAGCCGTTGCATCGAGAGGGGTGGAGGGACATGGCCCGATGAAGCCCCGGCAACCACTTCCGACCCACTGTGGCCGGCAGAAAGGTGCCAATTCCATCGAGATGTGACTGGACGCCTCGACAGGGCCTCCGTCACACCAGCGGCGGAGGTTCTTCGACTTGAAGGGGGCGTTCATGCCGGTCACGGCATTGGCTTGCAAGGAATGTGGGACGGAGTACGAGCTGGAGGCACGCTACGTCTGCGAGGAGTGCTTCGGCCCGCTCGAGGTGCGCTACGAGCTCGCGTCGCTCGACGCCGACGGCGCGAAGCGGAGGATCCAGGCGGGGCCCCAGAACCTGGGGCGCTACTCGGACTTCCTGCCGTTCGCGCAGGCGCCCAAGTACGCGCTGCCGGCGGGCTGCACGCCGCTCGTGCGCGCTCCGCGGCTCGCGGAGCGGCTCGGCCTGCGGGAGCTGTGGGTGAAGAACGACGCCGCCAACCCGACCCACTCGTTCAAGGACCGCGTGGTGTCGGTGGCGCTCGCCAAGGCGCGCGAGCTCGGGTACGAGACGGTGGCCTGCGCCTCGACCGGCAACCTCGCCAACGCCGTGGCGGCGCACGCCGCGGCCGCGGGCCTCGAGTCGTACGTGTTCATCCCGGCTGACCTCGAGGAGCAGAAGATCCTCGCGACCGGTGTGTACGGCACCACGCTCGTGACGGTGCGGGGCAACTACGACGACGTGAACCGCCTCTGCACCCAGCTGTCGGCCGACCGCGAGTGGGCCTTCGTCAACGTGAACGTCCGGCCCTACTACGCCGAGGGATCCAAGACGCTCGCCTACGAGATCGCCGAGGGGCTCGGGTTCGAGCTGCCCGACCGCGTGGTGGCGCCGATCGCGTCCGGCTCGCTGTTCACCAAGCTCGCGCGCGGCTTCGACGAGTGGCGCGAGGTCGGCCTGGTGGAGGGCGACACGCCCGCGATGCACGGTGCCCAGGCCGAGGGGTGCTCCCCGGTGGCGCGGGCCTTCGACGAGGGCTGGGACATCTGCAAGCCGGTCAAGCCCGACACGATCGCCAAGTCGCTTGCAATCGGCAACCCGGCGGACGGCCCCTACGCACTCGAGCTGGCGCGGCGCAGCCGGGGCTCGATCGAGGCGGT
>Ga0126306_10000168_pt1 | contig 25062 bp, 23 predicted proteins | sample Plot27_FD_92592 | JGI IMG/M metagenome (GOLD analysis project Ga0126306, IMG submission 92592) | Serpentine soil microbial communities from UC McLaughlin Reserve, CA, USA - Plot27 | ecosystem: Environmental > Terrestrial > Soil > Grasslands | place: USA: UC McLaughlin Reserve, Lake County... | reverse complement strand
GCTGCCGTCAGCGCGGCTCGCGGAGCTGACCCCGAAGTCCGAAGACGAGGGCCGCCACGTGGCGGACGCGCAGGCCGCCATCGCGGGCTTTCTGAGCCGCGTCTTCCCGTCCGCGTCGGCGCAGGAGGCGGCGGCGTGCGGTCGTGGGGTGTCGGCCGTCGGGTTGGGTGCGCAGACGGTACGCTACCGCCGGGCAGATTCGCGCCAGCGCACCCAGACGAAGGGGGTCTTGCTCGTCATTGCCGGGGCGTATGCTGGCTACGCGGCTTTGTACCTGCTTGGCGTGCTCCTGCTGGCCTCGGGTCGGGCCAGGCTCCTCTACGACCTCTTCGGCGTCCCGGTGTTCTGGCTGCTCGCCCTGCCGATCCCCGTCGCGATGTTCACGTATCGCCTCTTCAACGTAAACGTCCTCATCAACCGCACGCTCGTCTACGGATCGCTCACGGTGCTGCTGGCGCTTATCTACTTCGGAGGAGTGGCAGTGACCCAGGCGATAGTCCGCGCCTTCACCGGCCAGGAGGAGCAACCCCAACTTGCGATAGTTGCCTCCACCCTGATGATAGCCGCGCTGTTCAATCCCTTTCGAAGCCGCATACAGGCAGTAGTGGACCGTCGCTTCTACCGAAGGAAGTACGACACCAGAAAGACCCTGGAAGACTTCTCGGCCCAGATGCGCGACGAAACAGACCTGGACGCGCTGAGCGACGACCTGCTCGGGATGGTGAGGGAGACGATGCAGCCAGCCCACGTCTCATCATGGCTGCGCCAAGAAACGACACTAGAGCGCGAGCAACCAGGCTAGATGCTGCGTCCGAGCTGGGACGCGATCACGGTTCCGGATGAGCCAATCGTGCCCGGTAGACCTTGTAGGTCTCGACGTCTGTGACCGAACCTTCGAAGGCTTCAGCGCCGAAGACTCGAAACCAGTGCGAAGCCTCGTCGGTAGCGTGCATCGATTGCTCATCCTCCCATAAAGTCACCGAGAGCATCTTGCCGGTCTCGGGGTTGGCGAGGTGCAACCCGCCACTGTAACCAGTTTGCATCCTGATCGCCGGGATAAGGTGCTCTTCTACCGCACGGTTTCCCTCTTGTAGGCGCTCCGGATGCACGACGAGCTGGGTTACCCGTGCGAACATAGCACACCACCTTTCCAGCTTGCCACATGGACTCTCCCATTATGTCGTACTTTTTGGATGTACGTAGGATAATCGCGGTGAGCAGGAAGAGTGGCGGGGAGGATGAGGATAACGCGGCCCTTCTCTGTCCGCCGCGCCTGCGTTCTCAGCTGCGGTAGGATAGTTCGATACATGGTCACTTTATGTAACAGCATTTGCGCACGCATGTCAGCTGCTTCCACCCTTATCCCGAGAGCGGTCGGCTTGGGGAACTTCATATTACTGATTGCTGTGTTGGGTATCCTGGCGGCCTGCTCCCCACGTGCGGAGAAAGGCACGAAGCACGCAGTCGAAGATGCCAAACAGACGACAGCTCAGCAGGAATCTCCGGCCCCGGGCAAACGTGCCGAGGATACATCTACCCCGGAAGATGAAACCACGACGACCGACTCCCACCTCAGGTGGGACTACGTGGCCCTGGGCGACTCCCTCGCTGCTGGGGTCGGCGCGCGCCGAGGCTACGTCGCCCGCTACGCGGAGCACCTGGAGGACGATACGGGCGCCAGGATCAGGGTCAATAACCTGGGCGTGAGTGGTCAGACAAGCTCCCAGTTACTGTACGCTATGCGGCACGATCCGGCGACGCGGGAGGCGCTTGGTAGGGCTGAGGTCATCACCCTGAACATCGGCCTCAACGATCTAGGGCAGGCGACCGCAGCCTACGAGAGCGGCGTCTGCGGAGGGCCGCACAACGAGGCGTGCCTGCGCGAGACCGTAAAGCGGGTCGAAGGGAACTGGGATGCCATTATCGAGGAGATCTTGAATTTCCGTTCCACACATGACACCGTCATCCGGACGGTTGGTCTCGGGTACACCCCGCGGGTAGGTGAAGTGTTCGAGCCCTATTTGAAGGAGGTGACCAGCCACATTGCCTCGTCGGCAGCCAGGAGAGGAATACCCTACGCCGAGGTCCGCCTCGGTGACGAAGGCATGAGTGAAGACGGGCTGCACCCCAGCGACAAAGGCTACAAATTGATCACCGACCGGCTGGTGGACCTCGGATACGAGCCCCTGTACCCCGGCTGAAAAGTTCCCCGTTCAACCGCCACAAACCGCTTGCGGCAACTGTCGAACCGGCCGCATCATGCTAGGCTGGCACACCTTGATGTGGTAACCCTGTAGGGAGATTCTTATGGAATACCGTAGGCTGGGACGTTCGGGACTCTTCGTCTCCACCCTGACCCTCGGCACGATGACCTTCGGCGGACAGGGGGGCTTCAGCAAGGTCGGCTCCACAGATGTTGCGGGGGCAAGAAGGCAGGTGGACATGTGCCTGGACGCCGGGGTCAACCTCTTCGACACCGCGAACATCTACTCAGGAGGTGAGTCCGAGGAGATTCTGGGGGAGGCGATCTCTGGCCGGCGAGATGACCTGCTCCTTGCGACGAAGGTCCGCATGCCTGCGGGAGAGGGCCCCAACGATACCGGCCTCTCGCGACACCACATAATCCGCCAGTGTGAAGCGAGCCTCAGGAGACTCGGCACCGACTACATCGACCTCTACCAGGTCCACGAGTGGGACGGCCTCACCCCGCTCGAGGAGACCCTGGATGCGCTTGATACCCTCGTGAAAAGCGGTAAGGTACGCTATGTAGGGTCCTCCAACTACTCCGGCTGGCAGCTCATGAAGGCACTAGGCATCTCCGAGACGCTCCGGCTGCAGCCCTTTGTCAGCCAGCAGATCCACTACACTCTGCAGGCGCGAGAGGCCGAATACGAATTAGTCCCGCTCGCCATAGACCAGGAGTGCTCCATCCTCGTGTGGAGCCCGCTGGCAGGCGGCCTGCTATCGGGCAAGTACCGGCGTGACAGGAACGCCACGGAGGGGCGACACGTGGAGGGTTGGGATGAGCCTCCCGTCTACGACACAGACAAGCTCTACGACACTATAGACGTGCTCGTCGAGATCGCCGACGGTCGTGACGTATCCGCGGCGCAGGTTACCCTCGCGTGGTTGCTCGGACGACCGGGAGTAGCCTCGGTCATAGTCGGCGCCCGCACCGACCAACAGCTCGCCGATAATCTAGCAGCCGCCGGGCTCGAGCTCTCCGTAGAGGAGCGCAGGCGCCTCGACGAGGTGAGCGCCCCGCCCTTGATCTACCCGTTCTGGCACCAGGCCAAGACGGCCTCCGACCGACTGGGACCGGCCGACCTGCCCCTCCTCGGTCCGCATCTAAACGACGGGCCCTGACCTCGTACGTTGGACAGAGAAATCCTGATGCCTGAAGCCTAGTAGACCCCGGTCGTCTCGGCCGGAGATCCGACGCTGGTCGTAAGGTAAACGTAAGCACCGGGCTCCAGCGTACTCCCTGCCCGGGGATCCTGATCCGCGATCACGCCAGCGGGCACAGTTTCGCTCTGGACCTCCTCGACCCCACCAAGTGGGAGACCCGCTCTCTCCAACTCACTTTCGGCCTCTGCGAAAGTGAGGCCGACCAGGTCGGGAACTCGGGCCACCTGTGGCCCTTCACCGACCGTAAGTAGGATCTTCGATCCCTCCATTGCCTCCTCTCCGCCGACAACCGACTGCTCAAGGACTTTACCTGTGTGTTTCTCGGTGCTCTCTCGGCGTGTGATCTCGACCTGGAGGCCCGCTTTCTCGAGTCGTTCTCGTGCCTCTTGTTCACCGAAACTCTTCACCGAGGGAACCTCGACTCTCTCGCGGCCCGCCCGCTCTCGTTCGGTGGGGTGTGATGATTTGCCGGCGTTACTTGCCAGGATGCCAGGGATGCTATCCCCGAACAGGCTCCAGCCGCCGATCCCGAGTGCGACGAGGACTACGGCGGATGCCGCAAGGAACCAGAATACCCTCCTACTGCGCGCGCCGGTGCGGTCGTCAATGGTAACACCAGGCGTGGGCATTACGAGGGTCTCTGCCGCGGCATCAGCCGGGGCGGCAGCGGCCGGTCCGTTCGGGAAGGAAGCGACCACGGGAACCCCGGCCCGTACTCGTACTATGTCTTCGATCAGCTGGTCCGCGCTCCCGTAACGGTCTTCTGGGTTTGTGGCAAGAAGCCGCATAATTATGGCGTCCAGGCCTTCCGGAACGTGGGGATTTAGTTCTCTGAGACGAGACGGTGGCTTGCTTGCGTGCTCGGTTGCCACATCCGCCGGCGTCGTGGCATCGAACGGAACTCTACCGGTGAGGATCTCATAGAGAACCACGCCTAGCGAGTAGAGATCGCTCTCAGGTCCAACCTGCTCGCCCGCAGCCTGCTCCGGGGACATGTATTTCACGCTGCCGAGGATGTCGCCGGAATGGGAGATCGTAGTCGACTCGACGGCCCGCGCTATGCCAAAGTCAGCGACCTTTATGTGCCCCGAGCCGGCGATGAGAATGTTGCGCGGTTTGACGTCGCGATGGATGATGCCGCGTTGATGCGCAGCCTGCAGGGCCTCGGCGACCTGCAGGGCCACCTCAACCGACGTCTCGGGCGCGAGCCTCCCCTCGTTCTTGAGCCTGTCCCTGAGATTCCCGTCGGGTACGTACTCCATCACTATGTAGTAGGTGCCATCCTTGGCCTCTCCCCAGTCGAAGATCGGGACGACGTACCTGTTGACGAGGGCTGCGGCGCTCTTCGCCTCGCGCCTGAAGCGCTCGACGAACTCCTCGTCCTGGGCATAGCGGGCCTTGAGTAGCTTGATGGCCACCTGACGATCGAGGACCCTGTCGTACGCCAAGTAAACGTCGGCCATGCCTCCGCTGCCTGCCAGGGCTCGCAGCTCGTACCGACCGTCGATGAGGGTTCTTTCCACAGGACCAATTTTATCCGTCTGGGCTTGCGTTGTAACATCCGATCTCCGGGGTATGAGACCTCCAGGTTGGTACTTGTGAATCCGGACGCGGGACCCTACCATCCCTTGAAGAATCAGGGAAGCTGTTCAGCAGGAGGACGCATGCCCCGTCGGATGGCCGAGAACGAGCGTCAGGAGTTCCTCGCTGAGCCGCACATCGGGGTGCTGAGTGTCGCTGCTGGGGACGGCCGGCCGCCGCACACAACGCCCGTCTGGTACGGTTACGAACCCGCCGGAAGCATCACGTTCTTCACGGGAACGCAGGGCCGCACGTCCCGCAAGATTGGGTTGATCGAGAGGGCGTGCTGAGCCTGTCGGTCCAGCGCGAGGCGTTTCCGTACAAGTACGTTACCGTCGAGGGCACCATCGTGGGGTCCGACCGGCCCCCTCGGCGGAGCAGATGCTCGCAATCGTCGAACGATACCTGCCCGAGGAGGCCGCCCAGGGGATGGTCGAAGCTGAACTCGGCCATCCTGGTGCAGGGCCCGTGCTGTTTACGGTAAGGCCAGACCACTGGCTGACATTCGACTTCGCGTGACCGGTCGAAGGGGTACGCCGAACGTACTCTAATGCGCTCCTGCATCCCCGCCTCGCCCGCACCCAACTTGCAGAGGTCGACGAAGTGTTCCTCAGATTGGCACCGCCGGGCCTGGCTTAGCCCGAAACCTGTAGCCTAGTGCGACCTCCTGTAGAGCACGATGGCGTCCGCGAGTAACAGGGCGCACCACATCACTATGGCCAGGCTCGCGCTGAAGAAGGAGATGACGATGGAGAGCAGGAAGATGGCCGCTATGGTGAGACCCCGGATCAGGTAGAAGCGCATCACGGCGGGATCCTGGGGCTCGTCTAGCAGCCGGTCGTTCCTCATCGAGTGCCAGTGTATGGCCGTCAAGAGTAGCCTGCCCAAAGCGAGGGTGGCGGCGTAGATGACGACAGGCAGCTGGTGGTCGCCGTACTCGCCGAGGAGCGCAGTGGGGAAGGGTAAGAACGCCACGACCATAAGGAACAGGAAGTTGAGATAGAGGAGGGTGCGGTCGTAGGATCTTATGTGCCGGAAGATGCTGTGGTGGATCGTCCAGAAAGCGCTGATCCCTACGAAGCTCAAAATATATCCCAGGTACTTGGGCCACGGGGAGAGTAGCGCGCCGGGTAATTGGCTGGCCACATCGTTCTCCGGTAAGTTGGGTACCCGAATGTCGAGGACCAGGAGTGTTATAGCGATGGCGAAGACGCCGTCGCTGAGGTTGACGATGCGATCCCTATCCTTCCCGGTCTCGCTCTGTGTGGGCCTGAGCATCGGCTTACCTCCATCCCAGCGTATTTGATCCGTCTCAGGCTTACTCCCCGCCGAAGTGTAGGCCCGGTGGGCCGTAGAGCGTCCAGAAGTAGTAGGCGGAAAGCCCGAACCCGATGATTATGACCACCGCCCGTAGGCGGGTGCGGTTAACCCTGCCGGTGAGCGCACCCCCGAGGTAGCCGCCGCTAAGGCCGCCGACGGCCATCGGCACGCCGTAGCCCCAGTTTATCTCGCCATAGATCACGAGCACCACCACAGCCACGCTTCGCAGGCACCCCGCGAGCACGTTCTTGAAAGGCACGATGCGGTGGACGTCTCCCATCCGCAGCATGCTGAGGGCGCTGATCATAAGAATACCTATCCCGGCCCCGAAGTAGCCCCCGTAAATCGCCACGACGAACACGAGACCCACAGCGACCGGCCAAAGTGCCGGCGCTAGCCCGCGGTTCTGCTGGCTGCGAGTACGGGGGGAGAGTCGCGGCTCTAGAGCGAACAGGACCGTGCCTCCAAACACCAGCCAGGGCACGAGGAACAGAAAACTCTTTTCGTCCATCCAAACCAGCAACAACGCCCCTAGCAGTCCCCCCAGAATGCTTACGACGAGTAGCAACCATAGCCAAAACCTGGGTACCTCGCGCAGTTTCCAGCGAGTTCGCCATACGGCGCTGGGGTAGGCTGGGAGCAAGGCCAGGGCGCTCGTTGTGTCGGCGACCACGGGCGGGACGACCAGGGCCAGCAGCGGGAACGTTATCAGCCCGCCACCGCCCGCAAGGGAGTTGATCAGGCCCGCCGCAACCGCGGCCACGAAGAACAAAATGTGAGTCTCCAACTTGTCCTAACTCCTCCCGCCCCTCGCTTTAATCAACGCACGGATGATCTCAGCTCGGTATCTTTTGCGCAGGGTTCGCCATGTGTACCTTCTCCCGAGTCGCCCGGTGGCGATTGTGCGGAGTGTGAAAATTAGTATGTGGGACCTTGCACGCATTCATCGTGCATTCATCCGCGCTTGCTATGATGGTGACAGCGAGCGTGACGGAGGAACGAGGAGTGGTCCGTGGATCGGAAGAAATCTGGCAAAGAAGCGGAGTCAAAGCCAGAGCGTAGGTCAGTATGGCCGAAGTGGACAGGCTTCCGAGGAATGACGGTCAGGGACTGGCTGGATCTGCTGATCGTTCCGCTCGCCATCGTGGTCATTAGCTTGTTGTTCACGGCGCAGCAAGACCAACGCCAGCAACAGATCGAGAACCAGCGCGCCGAGGCCGAGCGAAAGCTCGCCAATCAGCGTGCGCAGGATGAGGCGTTACAGGCGTACCTGGATCAGATCAGCACGCTCCTGCTAGAGGAAGATCTGCGCGACTCCGAAGCTGGCAGCGAGGTTCGCACGTTGGCACGAGCGCGGACGCTGACGGTGCTTCGTAGGATGGATGGCGCCCGTAAGGGAAGCATCCTGCAGTTCTTGGCTGAGTCTGAGCTGATCGTTAAGGACGACATCGTACTCGACCTGTCAGGAGCCGACCTACACGAGGTGATCCTGAATGATGCCGACCTGAGTGGTACGGAACTGAGCGGGCTTGACTTCAACCCGCCCCCCTACGACGGCCCCGCACAGCTGTTCGGAACCAACCTCAGTGACGCAGACCTGAGCTATGCCATCCTTGGGGCGACCGACCTGCACAACGCCAGGCTCCTCAGGACCGATCTGAGCTATGCCAACCTTGGCGAGGCATACCTCCGAGGGGCAGACCTGAGCGACGCAAACCTGAGCCATGCCCGCCTGGAGAAGACCTTACTTTACGATCGCCGATTTCCCGAGGACACCGCTGATCTGAGCGGCGCAGACCTGAGCTATGTCTATCTGAAGGACGCCACGGTCACCGAGGAGCAACTAGTGCAAGCCGAGTCCCTCGAAGGCGCTACCATGCCCAACGGCCAGAAGTACGAGGACTGGGTCAAGAGCAAGGACCAAGCGGAGACTGCGGGAGGGTAGAGGTCCGGACCCCTCCGCGACGTAGCACGCAGACCATGCAGATCTTGGATTCTCCGCTTTTCTAGCGCTTTTGGTACTTGTCGTGGCGGGCTGTGGGCCATACGCTTAGCATACGTTTCCAGGGGTTTCGAGGACGGAGTGTGGCTATGTCTACGACGTTGAAGATCCGGGACGAAACGACGTTTGGCCTCGGGGGTGATGGGGACAGAGATTTCACGCTCGACGTTATGTCAGGCAGGATCACGGTGCGGGAGTTGATCCGCGCCCGCGTCGCAAGCGAGGTGCGCGACTACAACCTCAACCAGCCGGAGTACTTCCGCGGGTTCGTCCAGCCGACCGACGCGGAGAGGTCACTTAACGGCTTCAGGATGCGCAAGGGGCGGAGAATAGACGCTGACAAACAGTTCGAGCTGGCCATAAAGGCCTTCTACACCAACGGCTTCATCGTCCTTGTCAACGGCAGGCAGGTGGACGAACTCGAAGAGGAGATCGAGATCAGGCCGGATACCACGGTCACTTTCTTGAAGCTCGTCCCGCTCGTCGGAGGCTGAGCGTGTTCCGCCGCAGGCCGCGCATCCCGCAACCTTACAAGGCCTGGATCGAGGATCTCGTCACCGAGCAGCGGGGAGAGGGTTACTGGTGGAATGACTTCGAGTCGAAGGACTCCACTGCGGGCCGTCGAATTCTCGCGGCGAGCCAGGAGGAACAGCGCGGGTTCGTCCTGGCGACGGCAACGTGGTTGGATCTCCTACAGAGGAAACCCTCTACGGCCTTTTACGAGACTTGGGCGGTCCGTCAGATCATGCGAGCCGTGCTCAGACGCAGGCTTCCGTTCGACCATGACGACGTTTGTTGCCTCCTGGATTGGTCCATCCGCCAGCCGCACACGTCCGTGCGCGCAGCACCACAGATGATCAAAGTGCTTCAGGACTACCTCAAGAAGCACGAACTCACATCGGATCTCCGCAAAAGGGTCAGCAAACTCGCCACCTGTCTCGAAGAGGGCTACACTACAGCAGAGACGCGTCGCTGGGCGACGAAGCTCAAAGGGCTTGGGGGACTCTCGACGTACGCCCTGCCGATCGTATCCGGCGAGGCGTGGTCGGATGCGGCGATACGCGACATTGAGACGATGGTCGGTGAGGAGCGTGCGTGCTGGGTCGCGCTCATGCAGCACTGCGCCAGGGCCAGAGGCGCGAAGCCCGCCAAGAAATGGTCCGGTGAGGCGGACGCGATGCTGGAGAAGATCGGGCAGCCCGCCTTCGAGCGAGCCGTGCTGCGCTGGTTCCCATTGGTGGACAGGCCGCGCACCAGTCCTGTCGAGCGGGGATCTCAGTATCAGCCCGACCCCAACCTGCTCTTGCAGGACACGAACGCGGACATCCTCAAGGCGCTTGCCTGGCTGTGCGCGGGGAGCGAGGACGCCGAGGTGGCACGTGCGTTGGGGGCGCTGGCGCTCTCGGCGTATCGCAAGGTGCCGCAGATGGGGCCGAGGTGTGTCAGGGTCGGCAACGCCTGCGTGTGGGCGTTGGGCGCCATGCCGGGTGCGGGAGGAGTAGGACAGCTCGCGATGCTACGGGCCAGGGTGAAGTTCGGCACGGCCCAGAAGGGTATCGAGAAGGCGCTCGAGACCGCAGCAGGGCGCTCCGGAATCTCACTGCAGGAGGTCGAAGAGATCTCCGTCCCTACTTACGGCCTGCAGGAGGTGGGGGTGAGACGGGCACAGTTGGGTGAGTTCACCGTCGAGCTGATAGTCACAGGCACGACCTCGACGGAGCTGCGTTGGATCAGGCCTGATGGCAAACGGCAGAAATCCGTGCCAAAGGCCGTCAAAGAGCACAACCCTGAGGACCTCAATGAGATCAAAGCTGTGGCCACCGACCTGAAGAAGATGCTGCCGGCCCAGCGCGACAGGATCGAGAACCTTTATCTGCAGCAGATGAGCTGGACGTACCCTTCCTGGCGTGAACGCTATCTCGACCATCCCCTCGTCGGCACGCTCGCGCGGCGCCTGATCTGGAAGTTCACAGACGGCGAACGCACAGTGGCCGGCGTGTTTCACGAAGATCGCATCGTTGGCCGCAACGGCCACGTTCTGACCCCTTTCGGCGATTCGACCCGAGTAGAGTTGTGGCACCCCATGCATGATGACCCGGGCGAGGTTCTGTCCTGGAGGGACTGGCTCGCCGAACTCGAGATGCGCCAGCCCTTCAAGCAGGCCCACAGGGAGGTGTACCTGCTCACAGACGCGGAGCTTACCACGGGGACCTACTCCAATCGCTTCGCCGCCCACATCTTGAAGCAGCACCAGTTCAACGCCCTGTGCGCGGCGCGAGGGTGGAAGAACAAGCTCAGGCTGATGGTAGACGACGAATATCCGCCTGCGTCCCGCGAGCTGCCTGCGTGGGGTTTGAGGGCCGAGTTCTGGATCGAAGGCATCGGCGACAACTACGGGGCCGACACCACTGAGGCGGGGACCTACCTCTATCTGGCAACAGACCAGGTCCGCTTCTACGGTATCGACGCCAGGGAGAACTACGCCCACGCAGGCGGAGGCGGGTACGCCGCCGTATCTCGCGGAGAGGGGCTTCCCACAGGGCCCATCACCACTGAAGAGATCCCACCGCTCGTCTTCTCCGAGGTGATGCGGGACGTGGACTTGTTCGTCGGCGTGGCCAGCGTCGGCAACGATCCCAACTGGTCCGATGGCGGCCCCGAAGGCCTCTACAGAGATTACTGGACGAGCTACTCCTTCGGCGCCCTCTCCCAGACGGCAAAGACCCGCAAACAGGTTTTGCAACGCCTGATCCCGCGCCTCAAGATAGCGGACCGTTGCCATCTAGAAGACAGATTTCTAATCGTCAAAGGCGACGTGCGCACCTACAAGATCCACCTCGGCAGCGGCAACATCCTTATGGAGCCAAACGACCAGTACCTCTGCATCGTCCCAACCCGAGGACCAGTACCAGGAGGCATTGGAACCAAGTTATTCCTACCCTTCGAAGGCGACCGCACCTTCGCCATAATACTGAGCAAGGCCTTCCTCCTCGCAGAAGACACTAAAATACAAGACCCCACGATCCTGCACCAGATCTCTACCTGATAAGCTGAAATGTTGACCGGCTGAAACGGAGAGGACAGGTGGCGCCCGAAAAGCTGCGCTTCGGAATACTGGGATGTGGTGTCATCGGTCCCCACCACGCCCGCGCCATCGCCGGTATGGATGGCGCGGAGCTCGTGGCCGTGGCCGATATCGTCCCCAAACTAGCCGAGGAGCTGGCCGGCGAGTACGGGTGTTCTTCTTACGCCGGCCTCGAGGAGATGCTCTCGGGCGTGGAACTCGACGCAGTGTGCGTCTGTACCCCCAGCGGCATGCACGCCGATGATGCCATAGTTGCTCTAGAGGCAGGAAAGAACGTCGTCATCGAAAAGCCCGTCGACGTCACACTGAGAGCGGCGGACCGTCTGATCGAGGTACAGCGCGCCACCGGCAGGAAGGTCGCCGTCGTGAGCCAGCACCGCTTCGATCCGTCTACGCGCGCCGTTCACGAGGCGCTCAGCAGAGGAGAGTTCGGCCGGCTTACCTCGGGGTCAGCAGAGGTAAGGTGGTGGCGCTCGCAGTCTTACTATGACTCTGGCGGCTGGCGCGGAACCTGGGATCTGGACGGTGGGGGAGTCTTGATCAACCAGGCCATTCATAGCATCGACCTCCTGCAATGGTTGATGGGCCCGGTACTCGACGTCTGCGCCCACACGGGTCTGCTCGCCCACGAGAGGATCGAAGTCGAAGACACGGCGGTAGCCATCCTGAAGTTTGCAGGCGGCGCCCTCGGTACCATCGTCGCGACCACAGCCGCCTACCCAGGACTCACGGCCAGAATAGCCGTGCATGGGGATAGGGGATCAGCCATCATCGATAACGACGAACTGGTGTACTTCCACTCCGCCGGCGTGGAGCAGGAAGGAAAGTCCTACGGCGGAGGCGAGAATCAGGCCTGGCAGGTCATGCAGAAGTATGGCGAGGTGGCGTCGGGATCCGGTACCGGCGCAGACCCGGGTGGCCTTTCTATGGCGCACCGCGATCAGATAATGGACTTCGTCGAGGCCATAAGAGAGGACCGCGAGCCGTCCATAAACCTCGAAGATGGGCGCAAGCCGCTCGCGATAATACAGGGGATCTACGAGTCGGCCCGTACCGGCGGGCCTGTACGTATCGAGGAATAGGACCGGAAGGGATGATCCTTGTGCAGCGCACGAAGGGCCGCTCCCTGGGAAGGGTTGATAACGCGTGTGGACCTTGACGGGTTTCGCCGATGAAATCTCAGCCGAGCTTGACGAGCAGCTCGCCACGCTCGCACAGGAGTCTATTAGCTATATGGACCTCCGCAGCGTCCGGAACACCAACGTGCTCGACCTTACGGACGAGGAACTGGATAGGGTCAAGTCAGGAGCCGCAGAGCGCGGCATGGGCGTCTCGTCCATAGGCTCGCCGATAGGCAAGTTGCCCGTCACGGAGCCGCTCGGGCCTCACCTACAGCGCTTCCGGCGCGCACTCCACGCCGCCCATGTCATGGAGGCGCGATATGTGCGCGTCTTTTCGTTCTTCATTCCGGGAGGACAGGATCCGGGCAATTACAGGGAAGAGGTGATCGACCGTATGGGCATCCTGGCCGATGAGGCTCAGGATTCAGGGGTCACGCTCGTGCACGAGAACGAGAAGGAGATCTACGGCGACATCCCGAGCCGCTGCCTCGACATACTCGCCAGTGTCGGCTCGCATGCCCTTCGTGCGGCCTGGGATGCGGCCAACTTCGTGCAGTGCGGCGTCAGCTATCCCCATACAGAGGGTTACGAATCACTGCGGTCCTATATAGAGTACGTGCACGTAAAGGACGCCATCTCGGGCTCTGGCGAGGTCGTTCCGGCGGGCGAGGGAGATGGGCAGTTGCCGGAGACCCTCTCCGCTCTACGCGATTCGGGATTCGATGGCTTCTTCTCGCTGGAACCGCACCTCGCATCCGCGGGAACTTACTCGGGCTTCAGCGGTCCCGAGTTGTTCCGAAAGGCCGCGGAGACCTTCAAAGACCTACTCCGCAAGCAGGAGATCGAATGGGCCTGATTCCGAGTCCGCTTGAAGGGGACCGCGTTCGGGCACTGCGGGCACGCCAAGGCAACCCCACACGTCATTCCCGCGAAGCTTGTCCCCGCGAAAGCGGGGAGCGGGAAACCACTTCTGCGAGCCCCGTCTTGCCGTTGGCATTCACCCGAACTGCGTATGACCCTACGAATTTCAGGGAGACTGTAGGCGAGGCGTAAGGAGGAGAATGGTGGAACAGAGCGCACTGCAGGATCTCTTCTCCCTGAAGGGTAGGGTCGCGGTCGTCACTGGCGCGACAGGGGTACTCGGCGGTGCGATGGCCCGCTCCCTCGCACGAAGCGGCGCCAGGGTGGCGGTGCTCGGCCGTCGCGAGGAGAAGGCCCGTCGGGTCGCCGAGGAAATAGAGGGAGCAGGCGGTGAGTCGCTCGCCCTCCCCACGAACGTGCTCGACAGGGTCCAGCTCCAAAACTCCAGAGACACTTTACTCGAGCGCTGGGGCAGGGTGGATATCCTCGTAAACGCGGCCGGCGGAAACGTACCGGCAGCAACCCTCTCCGATGACGTCAACGTCTTCGGACTGCCGGAGAATGCTTTGCGGCAGGTCATGGATCTCAATTTCCTGGGGACGTTGCTCCCATGCCAGGTCTTCGGGGCGGTCATGGTCGAGGGCCGTGACGAGCCCGATGGCTGCATCGTGAATGTCTCTTCCATGGCCGCTTCCAGGCCACTTACCAACGTGGTTGGCTATTCGGCCGCGAAAGCCGCCGTCGAGAACTTCACCCGCTGGCTCGCCGTCGAGCTCGCGCGCACCCACGGCCCGGGTCTCAGGGTCAACGCCATAGCGCCGGGTTTCTTTATCGGGGAGCAGAACAGGAACCTGCTGCTCGACGAGGACGGCAGCCCCTCCCAGAGGGGAAGGACCATAATCGAGCATACCCCGGCTGGGCGCTTCGGGGAACCAGAGGAGCTGGGAGGGACCCTGGTCTGGCTGTGCAGCGAGGCCGCCGCCTTCGTCAACGGAGTCGTCGTGCCCGTAGACGGCGGCTTCAGCGCCTTCAGCGGAGTGTGAGCTAATACTCCGTCATCTCAGGTTTCGCGTGCGTGATCCCCGGCTGACAAGGCGCCCGCAAGGCGGCGTGCTGACAATCTGGAATGCTGACTTGCTGCCATGTTGCTTTGTATGTAGTCGCGGATTAGACTCTCTGTGGATGAGGGACTTCCAGGGTTACACCAGGGAACGCAAGAGTAGGCGCCACATCCGCTGGTGGATGTGGTCGTTACCTGTCATGCTGGTCGCTCTCTTGCTGGGTATGGGGGCCTTCGGAGGCCCCTTCTCGATACAGGCCCTCACCCATGCAGCGCAGCCCGACCCTGACAAGGTCGAGACCTCCCCCAGCGACTGGATCCAGAAGATGTTCGGAGAGGACGAGGTCACAGACGGGCCGCTCAACGTGCTCGTGCTTGGCGTCGACACGAGACCCGACGACGAGGAGATGGGAAGCCGCACGGACACCATCATGCTCGTCCAGGTTGTACCCAAGACCGGAGACGTCAAGCTGCTCTCTATACCGCGGGATCTCTACGTCAAGGTTGAGCCGGGAGAAGAGGACAGGATTAACGCCGCCTACAACTATGGCGGCATCGACCAGACGATCGACGCGCTCGAGAACTACTCGGAAGTGCCCGTGGACCACTACGCCACCATCGACTTCGAAGGCTTCGAGAAGGTCATCGACGCGATGGGCGGGGTCAGGGTGGACGTCGGAGAAGACCAGTTCCCCGAGAAGTTTCGCATGGGCGAAGGCGTGCAGAGGCTGAACGGCCACAAGGCCCTGATCTTCGCCAGGTACAGAGGCACCCCCGGGGCCGACCTGGACCGCATGCAGCGCCAACGGGAACTCGTGGCCGCCCTCCGCAGCGAGGCCCTGAGGTGGAACACCATCAAGACACTCCCCAAGATAATGGAAGTCATGGACGAGAACGTAAGAACTGATCTCGACGCCAACGGAGCCATCACCCTGGGCCAGGTCCTCATCCGCAGAGGAAGGCACGCCGAGATGACCTCCCAGCAACTTAAAGGCACCCCGGAGACCCTCCCCAACGGAGACGAAGTCCTCATACCGGACGACGACGAGAACCAGTCGATTCTCGACGATTTCCGATATTAGAGCATTTCAGCATGTCAGCTTGCCGGATTTCGCGTGCCAAGCCCTGGCTGACAAGCGAGGCCGAAGGCCGAAGCGTGCTGACATGCTGAAATGCGCGCTTTGCTGAAGGCAAAGCGCTTACGCCCATAGCGTAAACGGCTCGAAGCCACGCGGGTAGCGATCTTGCTGCTGGTATAATCCGCCGCAGATCCTACGGCGAGCGAGAGTGGTGGAATGGTAGACACGCTAGATTTAGGATCTAGTGCCTCACGGCGTGCGGGTTCAAATCCCGCCTCTCGCACATCGCCGCCCGGCGTGGGGCCGGTCGAGAGAAACTGGAGGGTATGACGGCTAACGTAACGAAACTCGAAGAGAACAAGGTCAGGCTCGACATCGAGGTGACCCCCGAGACGGTCAGGCAGGGTGTCGAGGCCAAGATCAAGGAACTCGGCCAGCAGGTCAGGGTTCCTGGTTTCCGTCCCGGCAAGGCGCCGCGGCGTGTGATCGAGAACCGTCTCGGGCGCGACTACATCTACATGGAGGCCCTCCAGGAGCAGCTCCCTGGCTGGTACAGCCAGGCCATCGTCGAGACCGACGTCCGTCCGATAGACCAGCCTGAGATCCACTTCGACGACCCGCTCGATGAGGAAGAGGGCTTCAAGTTCTCTGCCACCGTCGAGGTGCGCCCTGAGGCCACCCTCGGCGACTACAAGGGCGTCGAGGCCCCCAGGCGCGAGGTCGAGATCTCTGATGAGGACGTCGAGGACCGCATCGAGGAGTTGCGGGCCCAGTTCGCCACCCTGGTGGCCGTCGAGGGGAGGCCGGCACAGGAAGGTGACTTCGTGATTCTCGACTTTTCGGGCGAGAGGTTGGCTGGAGGACCGCTCGAGGGCGCCGAGGCCGAGGATTACATGCTCGAGATCGGGGGCGGCGAGCTCCTCCCTGACTTCGAAGAGAACATCGTCGGGATGAACGCCGGGGAACGCAAGCAGTTCGGCGTAACGTTTCCGTTGGACTACGCCGAGGAGACTTTGAGGGGCGAGTCTGTCCTCTTCAACGTGCACGCCAAGGAGATCAAAGAGCGCGACGTGCCGCCCCTCGACGACGAGTTCGCCAAGGAGGCTAGCGAGTTCGAGACCTTAGGCGAGCTGCGCATCGCCGTAAGAGAGGAGCTCGAGGCAACAAGCGAGCAGCGCGTGGAAGGCGAGTTTCGCGGGCGCGTGCTCGACGTAGTCGCCGAAAACAGTGAGGTCGAGATACCCGAGGTCATGGTTCACGAGAAGGCCCACGAGATGGTCGATAGCTTCGAGCGGAGCATTAGGTCGCAAGGGATGGACCCCGAGCAGTATTACCAGCTCGCGGGCACGAACCACGCCGAGTTCGAGGAGCGAGTAAGTCCCGACGCCGAGGACACAGTAAAGAAGGAGCTCGTGCTCGACGCCGTCGCCGCCGCCGAGAACATCGTCGCCGGCGAGGACGAGACCATGCACGAGATAGGGCACCTCGCCGAAGACTCCGAGAGGAGCGTCGAAGACATCGTCAAGACCATGCGCCGCAACGGGACGTACTCGATGCTGGAAGAGGAGATCTCACGCCAGAAGGCCCTCGACTTCCTGGTCGAGAACGCCACGCCCGTCCCCATGCCTGAGGAAGAAGAGACAGAAGAGGACGAAGGGCCGGTAGAGGCGAAGGCCGTCGCAACGGAGAGCGAAGAACGAGAGGAACACGAATGAGCTACGAAGTAAGCAACGTCATCCCCTATGTCATAGAGCAGAGCCCGCGTGGGGAGCGGGCCATGGACATCTACTCGCGGCTTCTGAAGGACCGCATCATCTTCCTCGGGACCCCGGTAGATGACCAGGTGGCCAACGCCATAATGGCCCAGCTCTTGCACCTTGAGAGCGAGGACCCCGAGCAGGACATCAACCTCTACATTAACTCCCCCGGCGGCAGTGTCACCGCCGGGCTAGCGATCTACGACACCATGCAGTTCGTTAAGCCGGATATCTCCACTACCGCACTCGGCATGGCCGCCTCGATGGGGGCCTTCCTGCTCGCCGCGGGCGCCAAAGACAAGAGGAACGCCCTGCCGAACACGCGGATTCTCCTGCACCAGCCGAGCGTCGGTGGGCTCGCGGGCCAGGCCTCCGACGTGGAGATTCACGCCAAAGAGCTCCTCATGACCAAGCGCCGCCTCAACGAGATCCTCGCCGAGAACACGGGGCAGGACTACGAGAGGATCGAGCGCGACACCGACCGCGACTACATAATGGGTCCCGAAGAGGGAATAGAGTACGGCGTCATCGACAACATCGTCAGAAACCACTAGAGATGTCGGGGAGGATGTAGAGGATGAGGGATCCGTCGGATCAGTTGCAGTGCTCTTTCTGCGGTAAGAGCCAGCGTCAGGTCAGGAAGCTCATCGCGGGCCCAGGCGTCTATATCTGCGACGAGTGCATCGAGCTGTGCAACGAGATCATCGACGAGGAGTTCTCGGGACCCGAGGTCCTGAAGGACGACGACCTCCCGAAGCCGAGGGAGATCAACCGTATCCTCAATGAGTACGTGATCGGCCAGGAGGACGCAAAAAGGGTCTTGGCCGTCGCCGTCTACAACCACTACAAGCGCATCCAGATGGGCCCGGAGGCCACAGACGGCACGGAACTGCAGAAGTCCAATATATTGCTCGTCGGTCCGACCGGCTCGGGTAAGACGCTCCTCGCCCAGACGCTGGCGAAGATCCTCAACGTCCCCTTCGCCATAGCCGACGCGACGGCCCTGACCGAGGCTGGCTACGTCGGCGAGGACGTCGAGAACATTCTCCTCAAGCTCATCCAGGCCGCTGACTTCGACGTCAAGAAGGCAGAGACCGGGATCATATATATCGACGAGATCGACAAGGTTGCCCGCAAAGCCGACAACCCTTCGATCACGCGCGATGTCTCTGGTGAAGGTGTGCAACAGGCCCTGCTCAAGATCCTCGAGGGCACGGTCGCCTCGGTCCCGCCGCAGGGCGGGCGCAAGCACCCGCACCAGGACTTCCTCCAAATAGACACCAAGAACGTCCTGTTTATCTGCGGCGGCGCGTTCGGGGGACTCGAAGAGATCATCCGTCAGCGCATCGGCAAGAAGAGCATCGGCTTCGGCAGCGACATAGATTCGCGCCTCGAGCAGCAGGACGACTCGATCCTGCAGTTCGCCTTGCCTGAGGATCTCCTTAAGTACGGGCTCATACCGGAATTCGTAGGACGTCTGCCCGTGATCTCCACCCTGCGCAGCCTGGAGGAGGCCGACCTCGTGCGCATCCTCACCGAGCCCAAGAACGCCCTGGTGAGGCAGTACAGGCAGTTCTTCCGCTACGACAAGGTGGATCTGACCTTCACAGACGATGCCCTCGGCGCCATAGCCGAACTCGCGCTCGAGCGGGGGACGGGGGCCCGTGGGCTCAGGAGCATCCTCGAGACTGCCCTGTTGCCGACGATGTACGAGCTGCCGAGCCGCTCGGACGTGAACAAGTGCGTCGTCGACGTCGATACGGTCAAGGACGGTGTTCAGCCGTCACTCGTAACCGGCTCCCAGAAGTACTCCTACGACGAAGAAGAGACCGCCTGAAGACTCCTTGAGTAGCGCACAGATACCAAAAACCTACGACCACCGCACCGTCGAGGGCCGCTGGTATGAAGAGTGGGAGCGCCGCGGCGCGTTCGAGGCAGACCCGAACCCTGACAAAAGGCCCTATTGCATAGTCGTGCCGCCCTCCAACGTTACGGGCGCCCTGCACATGGGCCACGCGCTAAACGGTTCGATCCAGGACACCCTCGTCCGGCGCGCCAGGATGAAGGGCTACGAGACCCTTTGGCTCCCCGGCGTCGACCACGCCTCGATAGCTGTCCAGAACGTCGTCGAGCGCCTGGTAATGCGCGAAGAGGGCAAATCGCGGTGGGACCTCGGGCGTGAGGCATTCGTCGCACGCTGCCGCGATTTCGCCCTGCAGACGCGGGAGCAGATACTGGGCCAGTACAAGCGGCTCGGCGCCTCACTCGACTGGCGCCGGCTACGGTACACGATGGACGAAGATTACGTCGACGCGGTCCTGACAGCCTTTATCCGGCTGTACAACGAGGGTCTTATCTACCGCGGCAACCGCATCACCAACTGGTGTCCGCGTGACCGCTCGGCCATCTCGGATCTCGAGGTCAACTACGAGGATGTGGAGGGCAACCTGTACGGCATTCGCTATCCCTTCGTCGACGGCAAAGGCTCTGGTCCCGATGGAGAAGATTACGCCCAGGTCTTCTCCACGCGCCCGGAGACCATGCTCGGCGACGTGGCCCTCGTCGTCAACCCGGACGATGCCAGGTACAAAGACCTCATCGGCCGCAGGGTCGTGGTGCCGTTCGTCGAGCGCGAGATAGAAGTCTTTGCCGACGAGCACGTAGACCCCGAGTTCGGCTCCGGTGTCCTCAAGGTCACCCCCGCGCATGACCCCAACGACTTCGAGATAGGACAGAGGCTTGGCTTGGATCCCGTCAACGTCATGAACCCCGATGCGACGATCAACGAGGCCGGTGGTCCTTTCGAGGGTATGGGACGCGAGGAGGCCCGCGAGGCAGTCGTGAAAGGGTTGGGCGAACTCGGACTCCTCGGCGGCGTTCGCCCTTACTCCTTCAGGGTCGGCCATTGCGACAGGTGCGGGGCGGTCATCGAGCCGTGGCTCTCTGAGCAGTGGTGGTGCTCGATGAGACCGCTCGCCGAGCCGGCCATCGAGGTGCTGAATGCGGGCAAGATAACTGTCTACCCGGACTCTTGGCGCAGGGAGTCCATAAGGTGGCTCGAGAACATCCGCGACTGGAACGTCTCCAGGCAGCTCTGGTGGGGACAGCGCATACCTGTGTGGTACGGCCCTGACGGGGAGGTCGTTGCCTCCAAGGAGTCGCCCGGCGAGGGTTTCGAGCAGGACCCCGACGTATTCGACACCTGGTTCTCCAGCGCCCTGTGGCCGATCGCCACCCTCGGGTGGCCAGACGAAGGCGCAGAGGACCTCCGGTACTTCTACCCGACCGACCTCCTCTCGACGGCGCGTGAGATCATGTACCTCTGGGTGGCCCGCATGATCATGATGGGTCTCCATTTCGAGGACGAGATCCCCTTCCACAAGGTCAACGTCCACTCCATCGTGCTCGCCGAGGACGGGACGAAGATGAGCCGGTCCAAGGGGAACACCATTGATCCCCTCGACCTGCTCGACGAGTACGGCACAGACGCCGTGCGATTCGGCCTCCTCTACCAGTCATCCACCCAGGATTTCCCTTACTCCCGAGAGCGGGCCGAGATGGGCCGCGCCTTCGTCACCAAGCTCTGGAACGCCATGCGCTTCGTGCTCGCCTACCCCAAGGCTGAGCATGATGGAGATCCCTCGCCTTCTGACCGTTGGATCCTCTCGGAGTTCGACCGCACCGTGACGGAGTACGACGCCCTTCTGGAGGAGTGCGAGTTCTCGGAGGCGATGCGCAGGATCTACTCTTTCGCCTGGAACCAGTTCGCCGACTGGTACATCGAGATAGCAAAAGCAGCCCCCTCGCCCGCTACGCCGCGCATCCTCCGCGAGGTCTTTCACGGCATCCTCAAGCTCATGCACCCCGTAATGCCCTTCGCGTCCGAGGAGATGGCAAGCATTATGGGTGAAGAGACGCTGCTCGCGAAGCAGCGCTTCCCGGAGTCTGACCCCACGCTCGAGGACGAGGAGGCGGACAGGTTGCTCGACCGAACCAAGAGGGCCGTATCGGCGGTCCGATCTTTCAGGGCGGAATCGAAGGTAGACGGCGAACTAGAGGGCCTGGTGCCGCAGGACATCGACGAGGGCGTCTTCGTCGCCCTGGCAGGGGTGAGACCCGCGGAGACCGGGGATGGCACGAACCGGGCCTCGTTGCCGGCGGGGGACGTGGTCGTGGAAATTTTTCTCTCCGACGATATGCGCCGCGGCGAGATAGAACGCCTCAGGCGCGAGATCTCACGCGCCGAGCAGGAAGTGGAGCGCGCGCAGAGTAAGCTAGCCAACGAGAAGTTCGTGAACAACGCGCCGGAGCTGGTCGTCGCCGGAGAGCGCGAGAAGCTGGATGTCAACACCAGGATGCTAGAGACGCTCACCCGCCGCCTCGACGAGTACATCTAGGAGTCAGCCATTCCTACCATTACTTCTTTCGCGCAGGTCTGTGCCGAATTAGATAGACGCAGGCACGTCACCCTCGGTTTCGAGCGCATGGAAGCCCTCCTCGAAGCCATGGGCCGCCCGGAGTGCGACCTACCCGGCCTCGTACAAATCGTCGGCACGAACGGCAAGGGCACCACGGCCATCGCTCTCGCCTCGGCCCTTCAGGAAATGGGTCATCCATCGGGCGCTTACCTCTCACCTCACGTTCTCTCTTACACGGAACGAGTGATGATCCGGGGTAGCCTGGTTTCGGAGGAGGACTTCGCCACCGTCATGGGCGAGACCATAGAGCTCGCGGACAGAAAGGGAATCCCCGTCTCGCAGTTCGAGATCCTTACCGCCGGCGCGCTCAGAATGTTCGCGGAGGCAGGGCTTTCGTGGGCCGTCCTCGAGGCTGGCCTCGGCGCGCGCCACGACGCCACCTCCGTCGCCAGGGCCGCGGCCGTGGTGCTCACCAACGTCGCCATCGACCACACCGAGTACCTTGGTGAGACGGTCGAGAAGATCGCCGAAGAGAAGCTCGCCAGCTTGACCCCAGGCGCGACCCTGTTCCTCGGTACACACGATGGGCGGATCGTCGACCTCGCGAATCGCACACGCCGCCGCCTCGGAGCGAAGCTGGTCCTGCCCGGCGAAGCCGCTGTGAATGCTCCGACCCCTGGTCTCGCACCTTACGCAGCGGACGACGTGCGCCTGGGACTCGCTGTAGCCGAGTCACTTCTGGAAAGAACACTCCCCATCTGGGTAGAGCAGAAGATCGCACATGATATCCGGGAGGCACTCCCTGGACGGTTCGAGGTACACGAGATCGACGGCGTCCCGGTGGTCGTCGACGGGGGGCACAACGCGGCGGGGGTCTCGGCGGCGCTCGCAGGGATACGTTACGCGTACGGAGACCGGCCCCTCGGGGTGGTCTTCGGCGTCTTGCGAGAGAAGGATGTCGCAAGTATGCTTGCCGGATTGAAGAGAGAAGCCGACGTCATCGTGCTGACGCGTCCGGAGAGCGAAAGGGCGGCCGACCCCACGGAGCTCGAGCTCCGGCATGGACCCACGGGCCGCACAGAGAGGAGAGCCCTGGTAGTAGACGACCCTGTAGAAGCCCTCGGCGTGGCCCTGGATGCGGTAACGGAAGCGGCGGGGGTTGTCCTCGTTACGGGGTCACTCTCCACGGCGGCCCCGGTATTGCGGTGGTTGCGTGAAACATAAAGGTGCCTGGCAGCTGATCGCCCTTCTCCTGGTGGTCGCCGTGATCTCGTTCATGGCCGGCTACCTCGTGATGATAAGATTCATCGCATGAGCGTCTCGCTCGCACTCCAGCAGGACCCCGACCCGTTCCAGATCATCTCCAACTTCCTGGAGAGCCCGATCCTGAGGATCTCGGGTCAGCTCGTGCTGCTTCTTTTCATCGTGCTCTGGGTCTCCCTCGTCTACTGGACCTACGCCGACGCCTCCCGGCGCGGCGCGATGCGCTTCCTTTGGGCCTTTGTCGCCTTCATCTTCCCCTACGTAGGCGCCCTGGTCTACCTCATCATCCGACCCCCCGAATACCTGGAAGAGTCGCGCGAACGCGAGCTGGAGCTGGCCGTGCTCGAGCGCGAACTCAGAAACAGCGTGCTTCTTTGCCCGAACTGCCGCAACCTGGTCGAGCGGGACTACCTGATCTGCCCTTCGTGCACCTGGGAGCTCAAGAAATCCTGCATAAACTGCGACAAACCGCTCAACATGGAGTGGGGGATGTGCCCTTACTGCGGCACGGACCAGCGCAGCGGCAAGACGATAATCAGATAGAAGAGGAGAACATGATGGAGCAGACGCTCGTACTGGTCAAGGGTGACGGCGTGCGCCGCAGGCTCGTGGGTGAGATCATCGGCCGCATAGAAGCAAGGGGCCTCGACATCGCTGACATGAAGCTGATGGAGGTGGGCACGGAGCTGGCCCAAGAGCACTACGCCGAGCACCGCGAGAAGCCCTTCTTCGACGAGCTGGTCGAGTTCATCACCGCAACACCCGTGGTCGCCATGCGGATAAGGGGCGAAGGCGCGATCAGGGCCATGAGGGCCCTCATGGGGGCAACGAACCCCGCCGACGCAGCACCGGGTACGATCAGGGGCGATCTGGCCCTCAGCATGCCGGACAACCTCGTCCACGGCTCCGACTCGCCCGAGAGCGCAGAGAGGGAGCTGGGCCTCTTCTTCGGCACTTGAAAAAGCCACGCCTCCTACTCGCCTCGGAGTCGGCCAGGCGAGTGGATCTCCTCCATACCGCAGGCTACGAGTTCGAAGTCAGAAAGAGCGGCTTCCCCGAGGTGACGCACGAAAACCCCGTCGAGACCGTAACGGCCAACGCAGAGGGCAAAGCGCGCACCCTCGCAACAGACCCCGAGACCGTCGTGCTCGCCGCCGATACCATCGTCTATCTGCCCAACCTCCCGGCGGGCAGTCGCATCCTGGTACAGGCCACAGACGGAGAAGACGTCCGGCAATACATCGGGCTGTTAAAGGGATGCACGCACGAAGTCTACTCGGGCGTAGCCGTCGCGAGGGGCGAGGACCTCGCCCTGCGCCACGCCGTGACCAGGGTACGAATGCGTGCCCTCGACACCGCCGAGGTCGAGTCCTACATCCGCCACGGAGAGGGTATCGGCAAGGCCGGGGGATACGCCGTGCAGGGACGAGCCGCAGCCTTCGTCGAGTGGATCGGGGGCGATTACACCAACGTCGTGGGACTCCCCCTGGCCCTGACGACCAGAATGCTCGCCAACGCAGGAATCCCACACCCATGAGCCATCGGCACGAACAGATCCCCTGTAGGGGCGGTTCGCGAACTGCCCGCCTCTGCCCACACACGAACTGGTTAATGAACAAAACACTCGTATAAGATAAAATACATATGTGGAAGGCCGCAGGTACACCATCAAGCAGCTCCCTCCCGAGCTCAGGCCGCGGGAGCGGCTGCTTTCGGAGGGTCCCGAGGCGCTCTCCAGTGCCGAGTTGCTAGGTATTCTGTTTGGTACGGGGACCAGGGAGAGCACGGCGGTCGAGCTTGCGGGACGGGTGATCTCCGAGAGCGGCGACCTCTTTGGATTGCACGGGGCCTCGATACAAGTCCGAAAACACAAAACGGTCTGAGCTGAGTTTCAGCGCTATGGTAGGGAGCGGTACCTCGGAGGTTCGCTTCGACCGAACAACTCTAATGTAGTCCTCCGGCGGGCCATCGTCCTCCGCCACAAGCAGAGGTGAGCTGCTCGTATATCCCTAGCTGCGGAGAAGGAGTGTTCTGCGAACTTCGCGTTGACGGAGTTCTCGGAACTTCGAGCGGATAGGGTCCTACGTACTCTCGGTGGGCAGTAGCG
>Ga0126306_10000167_pt1 | contig 25170 bp, 29 predicted proteins | sample Plot27_FD_92592 | JGI IMG/M metagenome (GOLD analysis project Ga0126306, IMG submission 92592) | Serpentine soil microbial communities from UC McLaughlin Reserve, CA, USA - Plot27 | ecosystem: Environmental > Terrestrial > Soil > Grasslands | place: USA: UC McLaughlin Reserve, Lake County... | reverse complement strand
GCCGCCGAGCCGGGCGGCGAGCGATGGGTCGCCGAAGCGCTGCTCACCGGCGCGCATGTCGCGCTGGCACAGGGCGCAGCCGAGGTCGCCGCCGCGCACGCCCAGCGAGCACTCGCCGAGCCGGCCCCGCTCGAGCTGCGGACAAGGCTGCTGCGCGCGCTCGGCAACGCCGAGCGCCGACTGGGCCTTTCGACCGCCGATGGACGCTTCCTCGCCGCGATCGACGGCACCGTCGATCCCCGTGAGCGCGCCGAAACCGTCCTCGACATGTTGATCACCGGGTGGCCGCAGGCGGACGCGCTCTTGCTCGTTCGGCGAACGATGCGAGAGCTCATGCCCGTGGATCCAGAGCTCAGCCTCATCCTTCGGGCCCGGCTGCTGCTGGCGATGGAGAACTCCGACGAGCCGATCGAGCCCGAGCTGCACGCCGCCGGGTCCGCGCTGGCCGCGCACCCGCAGGACACGCTCGGCGCGCGGCTGATCGCCGGCGTGCTCGCGTTCAACGCCGCACGGCGCCCCAGACCGCGGGAATCCGTGCTCGCCCTGGCAACGCGCGCAATCGCCAGCGACGCCTCCTACACCGCAGACCTAGACGCCGGCTACCCGCACATCTACGCAATCGTGGCCCTTCGACTCGTCGACGAGCCGGCGCTGGCCGAGCGGCGGCTCGCCCAGGCGGCCGAGCGCGCGCTGCAGCGCGGCTCGGTCGTCGGCGCCGGCATCGCCCTGTTCCAGCGCGCACGCGTCCACACCCGCAGTGGGCAGCTCGCAGCGGCCGAGGACGACGCGCGGTCTGCGCTGGAGCACGCAGTACGGACCAGCGAGCACTGGCTCGTCGGCTTCACCGTCGCGGCGCTGGTCGAAGCGCTGGTCGAACGCGGAAAGCTCGACGTCGCCGAAGCTGTGCTCGGGACGCACGGATTTCAAGAAACGCTCCCAACGAGCCCTGCGCTCGCGGATGTGGTCCTCGCCCGCAGCCAGCTGCGGCTCGTCACCGGACGCGTCGCCGACGCCCACGCCGACGCCATCGCTGCGGGTCCAGTCGCCGAGACCCGCGGAGTCCGCAACCCCATCCTGGTTCCCTGGCGCTCGCGCGCGGCGCTAGCGCTGATCGCTCTCGGGCGAACCGACGACGCCCGTTCGCTCGCTCAGGAAGACCTCACGATCGCCGAGGCAGCCGACATCCCGTCAGCGATCGGCGCGGCGCGCCGGATCTCGGCATTGGCCACCGGCGGAGAATCCGCGATTCCGCTGCTGCGCTCGGCCGTCGAGGTGCTCGAACAGACACCCGCCCCGCTCGAGCTCACCCGCGCGCTGATCGATCTTGGCGGCACGTTGCGCCGCGCCGGCCAGCGCCGCGCCGCGCGCGAGCCGCTCGCACGGGCGCTCGAGCTGGCGCACCGCCACGGCGCGGCGCCGCTCGCCGCCACCGCGCGAACCGAGCTACGCGCCACCGGCGCACGACCTCGCCGCGACGTCCGAACCGGCGTCGACGCGCTCACACCCAGCGAGCGCCGCGTTGCCGAGCTCGCCGCCGCCGGACGATCCAACGCCGAGATCGCCGCACACCTCTTCATCACCCCCACGACCACCGAGCACCACCTCGCCGCTGTCTACCGCAAGCTCGACATTCGATCCCGCCGCCAACTGCCGGCCACGCTCGAAACGCCGCATCCACGAGACGCAACGGCCGCAAACGTCGTGCCGGGGCCGCCCACGCCGAGCTGACCCGCTTCGAGAATCCGGGCGCCATCTGAGGGATCGCGGCGTCGGAGCGCGTGGCGGTGGTTGCGTCCCGAGCGTGGGCGTGTCGCCTTCGTACGCATCGCTGCGCCGAGCGACTTCGAGGCCTGCGTCCCAGCCCGGGGCGCGACCGCGCGATGGCGGTCGCAGGGAGTGTGTCGATAGGCCGGCGGTAGAGATCAGCCAGGCGATCATCGAGTTCGAGTTCCACATCTCCCCGGCCTTGAGCTCGTCGCGCCCCCACACGGGAGTGGGCACGGTCGTCACGCGGTCGATCAGCCGGCGGGCTACCCGTGGGTCGCTGGTGAGCCGGCGGGGCCCGCCGACCGCCCAGTCGAGATCGGGAATCGACCCGCCGCGCCAGCAGCGGACTTCGTAGCGAAACAGCCGCAGCCAGCCGACGTAGCGGCTCCCGACGGCGCCTGTGGCGACCACGCCTCGGCTCGCCTCGTCGGCGTTTGGCGACGGCGCGATCTCGATCGTGTAGCGATCGCCGTCGAGCTCGACGACGAGCGCTGCGTGATAGAGGTCGCAGCGTTGCCGATGCTCGAAGGCGGCTTCGATGGCTTCGACGACGCGGCCGTTGAAGCGGACGGAGTGACCACCCGCTCCGAGCGGAATCCAATACAGGTCGACGGCTGCTGTGCGCGATGTCTGCATTGCGTCTCGACAACCATCGCCGGGGCAGCGCCGGACGGCATCCGAACTGTCGCGTACGGCGAGTGCGGGTTTTCCACGGCCTGTGCGGCAGGTCCGGCTGGATCGCCGGGCTCGCGATCTGCGCCGTTCTACGGACGCGGGTTGCGCGCGTAATTCGGATGCCGAATTGAAGCGGGAGGCGAATGCTTGACGCATGCCCGGTCGTCCTCCCATCGGCGTGGCTGCTGCGGGGTTAGCGCCACCAGCGATCGCGCGTCACCGGTGCCGACATTTCATCGTGCACGCCCAGGACGACGCCGTGTCGCCATGCCGGGACTCGCGCGCGATGGCCGAGCTATCCCGCGAGCACGCTTCGTCACCGTCGCCCTGCAGTCGCCCGAGGAGGTCGATGATCATGGGCGCCTATCTCTTCTTCATCGTCTGCACGAGCATCTGGCTGGCGTTCGGGTGGGCGCTCGCCATCAGGCCCGCCGTGCTCGATCAGGCCTGGGCCCGCGTTCGCGGACTTCCGCTGCTCGCTAAGCCGGTCGTCTGGATCGCGTTTTTCCCCTGGCTGACCGGCCTCGCGGTCTGGGAGAGCAACTGGCGCAGCTCGCACGCCCGCCGAGTGCTCGTCCTCTTGGTCGCGGTCGCCTACATCGTGTTCTGGGCGTCGGCGACCTTCCAATCCGGACGAGGTTGATCCTCATGAGCACGACTTCAGCCCATCCCGCGCGCCACAGGCGGGTCGGGAGCGTCGGTCACTTCGTACTTCACTTCTTCGAGATGTGCATGCCGATGTGCATCGGCTGGGCGGTGGGTGACCTTGTCTACTTCGCGGTTGCCGATCCGCTCGGCTCATCCGAGCCGTTCCGCGACTGGCCGGAGCTGTCGCTGGCGATCGTCACGTTCAACATGACCGCGCCGATGGCCGCCTGGATGCGATTCTGCGGCATGGCCAAGCGGCCGACCGCCGAGATGGCGGCCGCAATGGTCGTCCTCGCTCTGCTGATCCTCGCCGCCGGCCGGCTCGGGATCGCGGCCATGGACACCCTGCCGTGGCTCGCCCACGGCCTGATGATGCCGGCGATGCTCGTCCCGATGCTGCTGCGGCTCGAGCTCTACACCGGGCACGCGATGGGAGGACGCTGATGAGCACGACCGCGACGCCCCACCCGTCCATCCGGACCCCGTCGGGGCTGTTCGCGTACGCGAGCCTCGCGATCATGGTCGCTGGATGGGTGGCGTTCGCGGTCGCCCTGGTCGCGTCCCAGCAGACGCTCGACGACGTCTGGACGTCGGTGCGCGGCCTGCCGCTGCTGGTCGAAGGCGTGGTCTGGCTCCTCGCCTTCCCGTTCCTGGTCGGCCTTGCCATCTGGCAGTCGTCATGGGATGAGGCCGTGCGCCTGGTCGCGATCGGCGTGCTGGCCGTCGCGTACACGTTCATGTTCATCCCGCGGAAGCGGAAGCGATGAGGCTCTCGAGGCTCGGGCGCCCGCAAACCGCGGGCGCCCTGGCCGCCCTCAGGAGGACGTGGACTGCATCTCATGCATGTTCTTGGTCACGACCTGCATGGTCCGGCCGAGGTCCTCGGTGGGGCTGAACTCGACCACCTCGGTGCCGGCGTAGAGGATCGGGGTGTGGCCTGGGCCGACGTAGTAGGCGTCGCCGCCCTCGAACACCTCCTCGGTGTCGCCTGTGCGAAACGCGACCTTCCCCTTGATCACGTAGCCCATGTGCGCGCATTGGCACTCGTCGTTGGGAAGCCCCCTGAAGAGGAGGGAGAGGTCCGCGTCCTGCGTATAGGTCTCGAAACCCACGGTCCAGCCGCCTTCGAAGTGCTCGAAGTGGCCCTCGTAGCCCTCGAGCGTCTCATGCTCGGAAGCGGTTTGCTTCGATGCCTTCGGCATTCTCTACCTCCTGTTCGGTGGGTTGGGGGCTCGCGCCGCTTGCGTCCTCGTCGCATGCAAACGGTCGGGCTTGCTACTTCGGATCGCCCGACAGGACTTGCCGCTCGCGGACGATGTGACCGTCCTCGAGCTCGAAGATCCCGTTGGCGACGACCTTGCGACCGCCCGGGAACTCGCACGTGACGGTCGCGGCGGCGCGATGCTCTGCCGCGAGCGCGTTCTCCACCGTCGCCCTGACGCCGGCGGCGGCGCAGTGCTCGAACATGCCCTTGAACATCTCCTTGCCGTGCCGAACGCGCGGGGCGCTCGGCGGGTTGTCGCGGTCGATCTGGATCAGCTCGACCGTGTCCGCGTAGAGCGCGAGCAGGGCGTCGATGTCCCATTCCTCATAGCCGCGGCTGAACGCCTGGACATCGAACGACGTGCTGGTCTCGATGGCCATCCGTGAACCTCCTTGGGCTCCTGTGCATTTGGTCCGATGGCGGACTACGATGGCCCTTGAACCGCGGTTCAAGTCAAGGGCCTGCTCAGACATGGATGGATTCCCGGAGCTGACGATCGGCGAGGTGGCGCGGCGCGCCGGAGTGGCGACGTCCTCGATCCGCTACTACGAGCGCATCGGCCTGCTTCCCAAGCCCGATCGCGCGGGGGGCCAGCGGCGCTACGACGCGGACGTGCTGGGCAGGCTGGGGTTCATCGGCGTCGCGCAGAGCGCCGGCTTCAAGCTGCGCGAGATCAAGGAGCTGATCGACGGCGCCGACGGCCTCGGCGCGTCGATGCGCTCGCTCTCGAGCCGGAAGCTCGGCGACGTCGAGGCTCTTCTCGAGCGCACCAAGGCGATGAAAGGGTGGCTCGAGGTGGCGCAGGAGTGTGGCTGCGCGTCCCCGGCGGAGTGCGCCCTCTTCCCGGCACCTGGCGAGGAGCACCCGGGCGCCGACCTGGCGCTGCAAGTCGTTCGCGTGGGCGGCAAGGACTGTCGCCGGCCGCCCGCGGGCTGAGACGGCGCAGTCGGCGGGACGACTTCTGAAACCGCTCCTAAGGCTCTGACATGGCGCGCAGGCTCGCCTTGTGCGCACGCTTCCCGGCCTGGTACTCCGCGAGCGCGGCGGCGGAGTCGACGTCGCCGAGCGTCGGGTGCGAGGGCACGAGCGGCTGCGCGAGCTCGATCCCGAACCGCTTCGCGAGCACGGACCCGAGCGCCTTGACCTTCATCTCGCCGAAGCCCGGCAGCGCCTCGATGTTGGCCTTCAGCTCGGCCGACGACGTGGCATCGGTCCAGACGCGCGCGGCGTCGCCGTCGTAGCGCTCGGCGACGTGCGCGCTGAGCTCGCGCACGCGCTTGGCCATGGCGCCGGGGAAGCGATGGAGCGCCGGCCGCTCGCGGAAGATCGGCTCGAGGTCGGTCGCCGCGAGCCGCGCCGCGTCGAGCGTGCCGAGCCGCTCGCGCAGCACCAGCGGTCCCTCGAACGCCTTCTGCACGGTCACCTGCTGGTCGAGCGCGAAGCCGATCAAGAGTGCCAGCGGGTCGCGAACGAGCAGCTCGTTCGCCTCGTCCGAGGCGGTGAAGTGCAGGCGGTCGGTCACAGCCGCGATCGTAACCGGCGCGCTCACGGCACGCGATGCCGTGGCGCCAGCTCGCGCGCGGCCTCGAGCAGCTCGCCATCGACGTCGCGCGGCTCCAGCCGCCGGTCCGCCGCGTAGGCGTCGTAGAGCCGGCGCGCGACCAGCTCGGCGCTCACGCCCGGCAGCTCCTCGTCGAGCGCGCCCGCGATCGCGGCGTCGACTGGCAGCCCGAGCGCCGCGTAGATCGACCCGACGGCGGCGCGCAGCTGGGGCCCGCCGCCGGCGACGACGACGGCGCTGGTCGCCGCGCCGTGCCTGACGATCCGCTGCGCGATGCCCGCGATCTTGACGCGCCCGCCGACGTTGACGCTGTGCGCGCCCGCGCAGTACTCGCCCGCCAGCTCGCCGACCCGCGCATCGGCCCCCAGCGAGGCGAGCGCCTCCCGCACCCGCCGCGACTGATCGTCGAAGCGCGCCTGCAGCCCCGCGGTCGCGTCCGCCTCGTGCGTCGCGTGCTCGACGACCACGCAGCGCTCGTCGAAGACCGCCGCGTGCCCGCCGACCGACCGCAGAACCGGCGTCAACCCGTGCTCGATCGCCAGCGAGCAGGCTCGCCCGAATCCCGGCCGGAGGGCGTCGAGCCGGCCGAACGCGGCCGTCGGGCCGGGCCGGAAGATGCGCAGCGCGGGAGCGCGCCGGCCACGCGCCACGTCCGCGAGCAGCGCGTGCGAGAGCGCGATGTCGAGCACCGGATCCGCCGGGAACGCGGCGGTGAGCAGCTCGGCCGAGCTCAATCCTCCAGCCGGAAGCCGATCTTGAGCGTCACCTGGTAGTGAGCGACGCGGCCGTCGTCGCCGATCTGGCCGCGCACCGCCACGACCTCGAACCAGTCGAGGTTGCGCAGCGTCTCGGATGCCTTCGCGATCGCGCGGTCGACCGCCTCGGTCACGCCGGCCGGCGAGGAGCCCGTGATCTCGACGGACTTGTACACGTGTTCTGTCATCCGGGGAGTATCCCGCGATCAGCCGGCGAGCCGCCGGTGCTCGAGCGCCCACCACAGCTCGACGAGGTCGCGCGGGTCGCGCAGCGCCGCCCCGGTTGCCTGCTCGAAGCGCCGCAGCCTGTGGCGCAGCGTGTTGGGATGGATGTGCAGCGAGCGCGCCGTGTCGTCGACGCGCATCTCCTGGTCGAACCAGGTTCGCAGCGTCTTCTCGAGCTCCGCGCCGAGCCGCCCGAGTCCGGCGAGCGGCTCCAGGTAGCGGGCGGCGAACGCGTCGCCGAGCGCCTCGTCGGCGAGGATCGCCGGGCGGATCGAGAGGTCGGCGAGCGTCAGCGTTCCCTCCTGCCCGAAGGCCACCGCGGTCTGCAGCGCTCTGCTGGCCGACGCGAACGCCGCCGGCAGCGACTCCAGCCGCGCCGGCGGCCCGAGCCCGCAGACGACGCGCGCCACCGCGGCGGGCGGGCGCGCGGCGATGCCCGCGAAGTCGCGGTCGAGTCCCGTCACGAGTCCGTCGTCGCCCGCCAGCGCGACGGCCACGCGACGGGTGAGCGCGGAGGCGCCGATCGAGCGCGCCCGGAACGGGACGTAGGAGCGGTCGGCATCGAGGCCGAACGTCGCGCTCTGCAGCCGCAGCTCGGCGGCGTCGAGCGTGCCGCTCAGCAGCGCGAGGACGAACGCGTCACGCCGCTGCTGCTCCTCGCGCGCCTGCTCGAGCTCGACCTCGCGGTGCGCCGTCCCGACGATGTCCATCACGGCGTCGGCCCACAGCCAGAGCGTCTCGGAGAACGCGAGCACGCTCGCCACGTCGGCGCCGCGCTCGCGCGCGAGCTCGCCGAAGCGCGACCACACCGCCGTGATCGTGATGCGGTAGGCGTGCAGGACGGCGTCGACGGTCAAGCCCTGCTCGGCGCGCTCGCGGCCGATCGCCGCGGCCTGCTCGAGCTCGGCGTCGGTGGGCGCCCGAACGTCGCGCAGCGCCCTCAGCGCGCGCGTGACGTTGCCGCGGATCGCACCGACCAGCGTGTCGACGGGGAGCCGGCGGAAGTCGGGTATCTCCTCGCGGATGCGGTTGCCGATGGCCGCGACGACGGCGTCGAGCTCGGTCTCGATCTCCGCGACGAGCGACCCGACGACGGCTGCGGCGTCGGGCGCCTGTCCCGGGCTGGCGGGGACGGCCATGCGGCGAATCTACCGCCGGCCGTCCCCACCTGCCACAGGCGGCGCCCCCTCCCCAGAGGGCGCCTGTCTCCCCAGTCAGTGGGCCTTCCCGCAACGTTCCACCCGAAATCGGCGGTCGAGTGCGACGTCACAAGAAGACCCACTAGGCCGCCACAGGGCGGCCGTGCCCGCTCGGCGTGACCAGCGCCGCGGCCGCCACGAGGGCGAAGGCAGCGAGCTGGACGCCGAGCAAGATTCCCGCGGCGAGCGCGTCGCCGAACACGACGATGCCGCCGACGATGCAGGTCAGGTTGGCCGCGGTGGACGTGCTGGCGATCACCGGGACCGCCTCGCCCTGCTGGAAGCCGCGCGCCGACGCAAGGAAGGCGAGCACCGATGCCAGGCCGGCGACCATCAGCCACGGGGACGCGATCACGCCGAGCACGCCGCCGTCCGCGAGTCCCGTGAGCGCCTTCACGGCCACGTCGGAGACGCCGAACAGCACGCCGGCGGCCGCCCCCAGCAGCACGCCGTGGTGCTTTGCCGGCGCGCCCATCCGCGGTGCCACGATCAGCAGCGTGCCGAGCGCGAGCGTCGCGGCCTCGAACGCAAGCAGCCCGGGCAGCGCGAAGCTGCTGCCGGCGCCCTCGGGCGAGGGAAGCGTGAGCACGAGCAGGCCGAGGCCGATGGCCGTCATCGCCACCCCCGCCCACTGGCGCGCGCTCACGGAGTGCCCGAAGATCCTGTCGCCCATCACGGCGAGCATCACGACGCCGGTCGAGAGCACGGCCTGGACGGTCGAGAGCGGCGCCAGCGCCAGCGCCGCGACGTGCAGCAGCCAGGCGCCGGCGGCGATCGCCATGCCGATCGCGAACCAGCGCGACGCGAACAGCGCCCGCGCGCTGCGCAACGGCTGCTGGAGCCGGACCTCGGCCGCGCATGCGGCGCCGCGGTGCTTGCACAGAAAGCCCAGCTGCGTGGCCACGGCGCACACGAGCGCCAGCCCGATCCCCAATTCCAAGTCCCCTGCTCCCCCTCGTTCGCGGTCCTCGAGTGGAAAGACTGTCAGCGGTCGCCGGCCGGCGCATCGGCGAGGTGGCCAACGTTGCGGGTGCCGGGATTGGAGGTATCTACAACCGCGGACGGCCGCGCGGCAGCCGCAGGTCGATCGACTCGATCGACTCCGGCGGCGGCAGCTTGTCGAGCACCGAGCGGACGATCCGCCGCACGTCGTGCTCGTCGTGTCCGTAGTCGTTCAGCAGCGCCTTGAGCGCCGTGTAGGTGACCTTGAGCTGCGCCGGGGTGAGCTCCAGCCGGTAGGCCGTCTCGTCCGGTCCGATGAGGCCCGTGTCGTCCACGGCTACGAAGGTACTCCTGCGTCGCGGCGCCGGTCAACCGCTCACGCGCGCCAGTGGCTCGCGGTGAACAGCACGAGCACGGGCACGATCTCGAGGCGGCCGAGGTACATCAGCGCGGTCAGCACCAGCGTGGAGAGGTCGCTGAAGGGCTCGAACGAGCCCATCGGGCCCGCGAAGCCCAGCCCGGGGCCGACGCCGCCGAGCAGCGAGGCGGACGCCGCCAGCGCCTGGAAGGCGGTTACCTCGATCCCTCGCAGCGAGGAGTCGACGAGCACGACGACGGCGCCCGCGGCACAGACGCCGAGGTAGAGGAAGACGAAGACGATGATCGCTCGCAGCGCCCGCTCGTCGACGGTCGCGCCGTTCACGCGCAGCGGCGCCACCATCTCGGGGTGCACCGTCTGATCGATCTCGCGCCGCAGCAGCTTCGCGATCACGATGTGCCGGATCAGCTTGATCGAGCCGCTGGTCGAGCCGGCCGACGCGCCCACGATCACGAGCCCGAACAGCACCAGCGAGGTTAGCGACGTCCATTCGTTGAAGTCCGCGCTGGCGAACCCGGTCGTGGTCATCATCGACACCGTGTTGAAGATCCCGTGGCGCACCGCCGCCTCGCCGCTCAGGACGTCGTCGCTCAGCAGCCCCGCGATGACGACCAGCGACGCGATCGCGACGAGCGCCAGTCCGATGCGGAACTCCTCGTCGCGCGCGAACACCCCGAGCCGCCGTCCGGCGATCCCGGCGTACATCAGCGCGAAGTTGGTGCCGGCGACCAGCATGAACAGGACGATCACCCACTGCGTCGTCGCGGCGAACGGCTCGATCGAGCGCGCCTCGGGGGAGAACCCGGCTGTGGCGATCGTCGAGAACGAGTGCGCGGTCGCGTTGTAGAACGTCATCCGCGGATCCACGCCGGTCAATCCGAGCGCGGCGAGGACGGCGAGCTCCAGCGCGGTGATCCCGACATAGAGCAGCAGGAAGCGTCGCGCGGTCTCGCGGATCGTCGTCGCCAGGGGCAGCTCGGGCCCGGGCATCTCGGTCTTGAACAGCGCCTGGCGCCCACCGACCCGCAGCCGCGGCAGCACGGCCAGGAACAGCACGATGATCCCGACGCCGCCGATCCAGGCCGTGAACTGGCGCCACATCGCCATCGACCGCCTGAGTCCGGCGACGTCCCCCAGGACGCTCGCGCCCGTCGTGGAGAACCCGGACATCGACTCGAACACCGCGTCCACGGGGCGGGAGAGCTGGCCCTCCGCGAGCAGGTAGGGCAGCGCGCCGAAGACCGCGACCAGCAGCCATAGGAGCGAGACGACCAGATAGCCCTCGCGGGCCCCGATCCGCTCCCTGCCCTCGGTCACGACCTCGACGCCCTGGCCGAAGCCGGCGGTGATGACGCCGGCGACCAGGAACGGCCACGCCGGCTCCCCGTAGCCGACCGCGATCACGGCGGGGAACAGGAACGCCGCCGCGAGGTACTTGATCAGCGAGCCGACCAGGTTCAGCGCGCCGCCGACGTCGACGCCGAGCGCGCGCGCGATACCCGTCGGCTGCGCCTTGCTCACGATCATGTCGGCGCCTAGGCTCGCACGATGAAGATCATGGTGCTCGGCGCAGGGCATGTGGCCCAGGCGCTCGTGCATGCGCTGCACGAGGATCACGAGATCACCGTGATCGACATCGATCCGCAGCGGCTCGCGGCGCTCTCCAGTCGCTACGACGTCAGGGCGGTCGAGGGGGACGGCACGACGAAGCACGTCGTGCTCAAGGCCGGCGTCGAGCAGTGCGACCTGTTCGTCGGCTGCAGCCCGCGCGAGGAGGCCAACCTCGTCTGCGCGATGCTCGTCAAGCGCATGTCCAAGGCGCAGACGATCATCCGCACCACCAGCGCGGCGTACCTCGAGGCGTGGCGCGAGCGGCAGCTGGACGTCGACTTCATGGTCTCCCCAGAGCTCGAGACGGCCAACGCCATCTCGGCGATCCTAGGCATCCCGGCGGCCCGCCACACGGACGTCTTCGCCGACGGCAAGGTTCAGATCGTCGAGTTCGACGTGGCGGCGAACGCGAACCGCAGCGCGCTCATCGGCCGGCCGTTGCGCGACGCCGAGATACCGCGCGACTCCAAGGTCGCCGGCCTGATTCGCGGCGACCGGATGATCGTTCCGCGCGGCGACGAGCAGGTCCTTCCGGGGGATCGCGTCGTCGTCATCGCGTCGCCCGCGTCGGCGCGCGCGTGGTGCCGGGTCACCGGCCGCACCGACGAGCGCGTGGACGACGTCGTGATCTTCGGCGCGGGCCGCATGGGTACCACGATCGCCCGCGTACTGCTCGACCGCGGCATTCGCCTTCGCCTGGTCGAAGCCCAACTGGACCGCGTGCGCGAGGTCGCCGAGGCGCTCCCGCAGGTGCGCGCCTTCCACGCCCACGCCTTCGACCCGGAGTTCCTCGAGCGCGAGCGCATCGGCCGCACCGCGGCCGCGGTCTTCTGCCTGAACGACGACGCCAGGAACCTGTACGGCGCGGTCCTCGCGAAGGGGCATGGCGTGCGCCTGACGATCGCGCTCGTGCACGACGAGATCTCGATCGACGTCTACGAGCGCGGCGGCGTCGACGTCGCGATCAACCCGCGCCAGGTGACGGCCGAGGAGCTGGTCCGCTTCGCCCACGACCCCCGCATCCGCCAGATCGCGATGCTCGAGGACGACCGCTTCGAGATCCTCGACCTGACCGTGCGTCCCGAGTCGACGCTGGTCGACAAGCCGTTCAAGGAGCTGCCGGCGACGGGCTCGCTGATCGGCGCGGTGATCCGCAACGGCTCGGTGCTGTTCCCCCACAGCTCCGACATCCTGCGAGCGGGCGACCGCGTGATCATCTTCGTCGAGTCACGCCGCGCCTCGCTCGTCGAGCGGGCGCTGTAGGAGCGTGAATCCGGCACACGGGTGGTAGGAACGGGGCACCGTGCCGGCTGAGCGCCTGTCCGCCCTCGACGCCTCCTTCCTCGACGTCGAGTCCCCGTCCGCGCCGATGCACGTCGGCTGGGTCGCCACGTTCGACCAGCCCGAGCACGGCGCCCGCCCGGGATTCGGGGAGCTCTTCGAGCACATCGCGGCACGGCTCGGGCCGGCGGCGCGCTACCGCCAGCGGCTGGCCGCCGTGCCGCTCGGCGTGCACGAGCCCGTCTGGGTCGACGATGCGGGCTTCGATCCCGCCGCGCACCTGCTGCGCGCGGACGGAGAGGAACTGAGGGAGATCGTCGACTCGATCCTGTCGTCGCCGCTGCGGCGCGACCGGCCGCTGTGGGAGATGTGGATCGCGGATCGCCTCGGCGACGGGCGGGTCGCGCTCGTCGGCAAGATGCACCACTGCATGGTCGACGGGGCCGCAGTCGCGCAGCTCGGTCGCCTGCTCCTGGACGCCGACCCGGACGCGTGGAAGCGCGGCCAGGACGCCGGCGCGTGGTCGCCCTCGCCGCCGCCGTCGGCGGCGGAGCGGCTCACGTCAGCCGTGGCCGAGCGGGCCGCCGACGGGGCCGCGCTGGCAATGGCTCCGCTGCGCCTGGCGGCCTCGCCGCGCCGCCTGGTCGCGCTCCCCGGCGCCGCGACGCGCGGGGCGCGCACGCTGGCACATGTGCTGCTGCCGCCGGCGCCTGGCTCGCCGCTCAACCGCTCCGGGTCCGCGCAGCGCCATCACGTGCGCGTCACGCGCTCGGTCGACGAGCTGCGCGCGATCCGGCGCCGCTTTCGCGTAGCGCCCAACGACGTCGTGCTCGCGGCCTGCGCCGGCGCGCTGCGGCGCTTCGCGGAGCGTCGCGGCGAGATCCCGGCTCGGCTGAAGGCGATGGTCCCCGCGGACGTCCGCTCGAGCGCCGACGCGGCCGGAAGCGGCAACCGGATCGCGTTCCTGTTCGTCGAGCTGCCGTGCGACGAGCCTGACCCGATCGCGCGCTTGCGGGCCGTGCACCGCGCGACCGCCCAGCGTCAGCGCGACGGCGAGGCCGAGGACGTCGACGCCGGCTTCCGCGCGCTCCAGCGAGCACCGCGCCCGCTGCGGCGCGCGCTCGCGCACGCATTCGCCCATCCGCGTATGTTCAACCTGACGATCTCGAGCATGGCGGGACCGGCCGTGCCGCGCCACCTGCGGGGCTGCCGTCTGCGCGAGGTGCACTCCGCGGTCCCGCTCGCCCCGCGCCACGCGCTCTCGATCGGCGTCGTGACCGCCGCCCGGAGCGCCTGCTTCGGCCTCTACGCCGACGCGCGCACGCTGCCGGACGCGGACCTGCTCGGCACGGATCTAGGTCACGCGATGGACGAGCTGCTCAGTTCTTCGGGCGGTCGGTGAGCAGCGCGGCGAGGCTGTCGTGGTCCTCGCGGCAGGCAGGGCAGCCCTGGAGGTGAGCGCGCATGCCCGGCACGGCCGCGTCGGCGTCGCGGCCGGCGAGCTCGAGCTCGACGTAGCCGTCGAGCCGCTCGAAGCATTGGTCGCACGTCAGCTCGGGTTCGGAGGGTCCGAGCAGCCGAGCGAGGAGGTCAGCTGTCGGCGAGGGATCGTGCTGGCTCACGCGCGTGCTCCTTGCGTCGCCCGATCGAGCGCGAGCCCATCGTCCGCGAGCCGGGCACGGAGCTTGCGGCGGGCGTCGTGCAGCGTCTTGTAGAGCGCCCCGCGGGTCGTGCCGAGCCGCTCGGCGAGCACGTCGATCGGGACGTCGTTGAGCGTCAGCGCGACGAGCACCGTTCGCTGATGAGGCGTGAGCGCAGCGGCGATGCCGTCGCGCACCGCGGAGATCAGCTCGGCGCTCTCCGCGTCGCGGTCGGGCGAGCTGCGCGTATCGGCAAGCCGCGCCCACCCGCTCTCCTCGAGCGGCACCTCGCGCCCGTGCCAAGCGCGCTTGCGCAGCTTCACCGCGGCCTCGAGCAGCGCGAACTTGTAGGCCCACGTCGTGAAGCGGCTGTCGCCGCGGTACGTGTGGAGCTTGCGCATGATCGCCATCAGCGCGTCATCCGCCGCCTGAGTCGCGAGATCGTCGAGCTCGCTCGAGCGCCCGCCGCGGCGCGCGACCTCGAAGCGCGCGGCGCGCAGCAACAGCGCGTGCAGCGCCTCGACGGCCTGCTCGTGTCGCCGGCCCGTGCCGGAGAGCGCTTCGACCCAGTCCAGCGACGCGGCGTCGGGGCCGCGGCGCGCGACGGGTGGGGAGTCCTCGTGCATGGCTGGGCGGGCCACGCTAACAGCGACGGGACCCGGTGCGGCGATCAGCATGGCATCATCGCCGGGTTAGCGACGGCCGCGGCCCAGGGCTTACCGGGGACGCGGTCGACCTCACGTATGGCGAGAATCGGTAAGGGATCGCCGGCGGGTGGCGCGAAGCCGGATATGACCCGAACCAACTCGCGAGAGGACAGCCCATGACAAGTGACCAGACCTTCGTGATCGCAGGCGCCAGCCTCGCCGGCGCCAAGGCCGCCGAGACGCTGCGGAGCGAGGGCTTCGACGGGCGCCTGGTACTGATCGGCGCTGAGCACGAGCGCCCTTACGAGCGGCCTCCGCTCTCGAAGGACTACCTGCGCGGCGAGTCGGCGCGCGAGCAGCTCTACGTCCACGGCGAGGGCTTCTACGCCGAGCAGGACATCGAACTGCGGCTCGGCCGCACGGCCGTGAGCGTCGACACGTCGGCGCAGCGGCTGGCGCTCGACGACGGCGAGCAGCTGCGCTACGACCGGCTGCTGCTGACCACCGGCGCCGAGCCGCGCCGGCTCTCGATTCCCGGCGGCGAGCTGGACGGCGTGCTCTACCTGCGCAGCGTCGGGGACTCGGACGCCCTGCGCGAACGGCTCGCCCGCGGCGGCTCGCTCGTGGTGGTCGGCGCGGGGTGGATCGGCGCCGAGGTCGCGGCATCCGCCCGGCAGGGCGGCCTCGACGTGACGGTCGTCGAGCCGCTCTCGGTCCCGCTGGAGCGTGCGCTGGGTGCGGAGCTGGGCGCGGTGTACCGCGACATCCACGCCGACCACGGCGTGCGGATGCTGCTCGAAACCGGCGTCGAGGCCTTCGAGGGAGCCGCCGCGGTCGAGCGCGTCCGCACCAGCGACGGGCGCGAGCTGGAATGCGACCTGGTGGTCGTCGGCGTCGGCGTCCAGCCGCGGGCTCAGCTCGCGGAGGCGGCGGGTCTCGCCGTCGACAACGGCATCCTGGTCGACGAACAGCTGCAGGCGAATGTCCCGGGAGTGTTCGCCGCGGGCGACGTCGCCAATGCCCTGCATCCGCTCTACGGCGAGCGGGTCCGGGTCGAGCACTGGGCCAATGCGCTGCACCAGGGGCCGGTCGTCGCCCGCAACATGCTCGGCCGCACTGAGCCGTACGACAACGTGCCGTACTTCTTCTCGGACCAGTACGACGTCGGCATGGAGTACGCGGGCTTCGCACGCACGTGGGATCGTGTCGTCTTCCGCGGCGATCCGGCGGGCCGTGAGTTCATCGCGTTCTGGCTTGTCGAGGACCGGGTGGTCGCCGGCATGAACATGAACGTCTGGGACGTCACCGACGCCATCCAGCGTCTCATCCGCGCGCGCGTGGCCGTAGACGACCGGCGGCTCGCCGACCCGGGCGTACCGCTCGAGGAGCTGGCGGGCGAGCGCGGGAACACGACATGAACGACACGAAGGTAAGGAGCGCGGGCACTCCGACGCAAACGGTCTGAAGCCGTGCGAATCCAGCGCGCGGCGCAAACCTGAGAGGAGTCCTCATGGCTGCCACGACAGGCCACGAAGCCGCGTCCACCATCGGCGGTGCCGGAGCGCGCAACGGCGCTGATCACACCGTCGCCCGCGCCGATTGGCGCGACGCCCGGTATCAGGCGTTCGCGCTGATGCGACTCGCGTTCACCGTTGCGCCGATCGCGTTCGGCCTCGACAAGTTCTTCAACGTCATGGTCGACTGGCCGATCTACCTCGCACCGTGGATCGATGACATCGCCCCGGGGTCGGCGCAGGAATTCATGTACTTCGTCGGCGCCACCGAGATCGTCGCCGGCGTCCTCGTCGCGCTCAAGCCGCGCTACGGCGCCTACATCGTCGCGGCCTGGCTGGCCGGCATCGTGCTCAACCTGCTGACGCACTCGGGCTACTACGACATCGCCCTGCGCGACTTCGGGCTGATGCTGGCCGCCCTCACCCTGGCCCGGCTCGCGTCGGTCTACGACCCGCCGCTGCGGATCTCCCGCTAGCGTCTGGCGTGTGCGCGCGCCCGTGACGCTCGACCTCCATCTGCCGAACTTCAACCTCCCCGACACGGCTCCGGACCAGCTCTTCGAGCGGTTGGCGGAGATCGCACGCACCGCGGAGGCGTCCGGCTTCAGCTCGATCACGGTGATGGACCACCTGCACCAGATCCCGGGGATCGGCCCGCGCGCCAACTGGATGCTGGAGGGCAACACGATCCTCGCCGCGCTCGCGGCCCGCACCTCGCGTGTCAGCGTCGGGCTGCTCGTCGGCGGCGTGATGTATCGCAATCCCGCGCTGCTGGCCAAGATCACCACGACGCTCGACGTCGTCAGCGGCGGGCGCGCGGTGCTCGGGCTCGGTGCCGCCTGGTTCCAGGAGGAGCACGACGCCTACGGCTTCGCCTTCCCGCCGCTGCGCGAGCGGTTCGAGCGACTCGAGGACGCGCTCAAGATCGCGCGCGCGATGTTCACGCAGCAGGAGTCGAGCGTCGCGGGACGGCACTTCCGCACGGAGGACGTACTCAACAGCCCGCAGCCGCTGCGCGGTGACATCCCGATCATGGTCGGCGGCAACGGCGAGCGGAAGACGCTGCGCCTGGTGGCGCAGTACGCGGATGGATGCAACGTGATCGCCGACGTCGAGCGGGCGCGCCACCTGATGGGAGTGCTCGACGGCCACTGCGAGGACGTCGGCCGAGATCCGTCCGAGATCACGCGCACGCGCATGGGCGCCGCGGTCGTCGGCGCGACGCACGAGGAGGCGATGCGCAAGCTCGAAGCCGTCAAGCGGGCCGGCGCCTCGGAGGAGCGGCTGCGCAGGGTCGTGATGGCCGGCGACCCGGACAGCCTGGCCGACCAGACGCAGGCCTTCCTCGACGTCGGCATCGAGGGGCTGACACTCTCGATTCCCGACGTCCACGACCTCGAGACGGTGGCGCTGGTCGGCGAGACGCTCAGTCCGCTGCTCGGCTCGCGCGTGTGACCGCCGAGGAGGCGCGCCGGCTGTTCGCCGAGGCGCGGGTGGCACGGCTCGCCACCGTCGATGCGTCCGGCCGCCCGCATCTCGTGCCCGTCGTGTTCGCGGTCAGCGGCGACGCGGTCGTCAGCGCGGTCGACGCGAAGCGCAAGCGCACGACGGCGCTCCGGCGGCTCGACAACGTACGCCGGAACCCGCGCGTCGCGCTGCTCGCCGACCACTACGACGACTCCGACTGGGACGCGCTGTGGTGGGTGCGGGCCGACGGCTCCGCGCGCGTCTTGGATGCCGGCACGCCGGAGGCGCGCCGGGCTATAGCGCTGCTCGCCGAGCGCTACCGCCAGTACCGCGAGGCGCCGCCGCGCGGATCGGTGCTGGCGGTCGACGTCGAGCGCTGGTCGGGCTGGCGCGCCTGAGTCAGTGCGCGCGGACGCCGGCGGCCTGCACCTCCTCGACCACGTCGAACACGCCCGTCAGTCCGACCGTCTCCTCCAGCGGCGCGATCTTGCGGAGCCGCCGCTCCTCGCCCGCCATCCACTGCGGCTCGTCGCGCATAGCCTCGATCTCGGCCGCTTCGCCCTCGAAGAACGCGAGCGTGATCACCTCGAGCGGATCGTCCTGACGGCGCAGGTGGTACGCGCGAACCATGCGCGAGCTCCAGCGCTCGGGAGCCCACGCCCGGGCGAACTCCGCCTCGGCGCCCGGCTTGAGGCGTCTGAGGGTCAGCATGCACTGCATCGAGGAACCTCCTGGTTGCGCTGCGGCCGACTCTACGCGAGGCGCGCCGTGGGTTCGAGGTCCCGCGCCGCCGGGGGCGGCGGCGCGGGCAGCCCGCGAATGCGCGGACGGAGGCAGTCGATCGCCGCCCAGCCGGCGAAGCACAGCGCTCCCAGTGTGCCGGTGACCGTCAGCAGCACGCCGGCCGCAGCCGTCAGCGCGACGCCGTCCGCGCCGAGGATCAGGACGACGGCGGCGGCGCCCACACTCGGGCCGACCGGCAGCTGGCTGAGCGTGACCATCGCGATCAGCACGGCGGTCGCATCGAAGACCGAGGCGTCGACTCCCACGGCGTGCAGCATCAGCCAATTGCGCAGGATCTGCGCGAACACGGCGACGAGCACGAGGAGGACCACCCGGTTGCGGCCGTGCAGGCTGCGCAGCACGGCGAGCCCCCTCCAGCAGTCGCGCCGCCGGCTCCCGGCCAGGCGTCCGAGCGCTGCGATCACGGCCACCGCCGCGACCAGGCAGATGAGCGGGATCCACCACGGCAGCCGGAGCGGCCCCACGAGCGTGAACGAGGCCAGCGCCGCGAGCGCCGCCTCCACCGTCAGGATCGGCACCTCGGCCGCGATCAGCGCCGGAACGCGCGGCGCCTCGACGGGCGCCGTTCGACGCAGCACGGCGATCCGCGCCGCCGTGCCGAGCTGCGTGTTGAGGATGCCCGCGAGGTTGCCCGTGCTCGCCGCGCGGTGCAGCCGCCGCCGGCTCACCGTGCCGCCCGCGGCGGAGACCGACTGATGCCACGCCTCGGTGCGCGACACGAGCGCCAGGACCTGCAGCGCGACGGCGGCGAGCAGCACCCACACGGGCGCGGAGCGCAACGCGGTCGCGAACTCGTCGCGCTGGCCGGACAGCGCCCAGGCCAGGATCCCGGCCACGGCGAGCGCGCCGACGACGGTCGCGGCGACGCTCCGCCGGCCGCGCCCGGCGACGCCGTTCACAGCGGATTCCGGTGTCGGCATCAGCCCCGCCGCGAGCGGCGCCAGTAGAAGAGCGTCGCTGTGGCCTCGCTCGCGAGCGCGAGCACGATCAGCGTCCACGCCATGTAGAACGCGGCGCCGTGTACGTCGACGACCAGCAGCAGCGTGAGGCCGGTGATGACCGCGGCGGCGCGGAGCAGGAACTGCCAGGGCGGGACGGGCGGCGGTACGCGCGTGCTCACGCGCGTCTCCTTTCGAGCTCTTCCCGAGCGAACACTCGTCAGGGAGAGACAGGAAACCTGGCGGGCGGTGCACGCACTCGCGCGACTGCGCTCAGCGTACCGCAGCGCCGCGGCCCCGGGGGGTCGCTACGGCGATACGAGCCGGCGCAGGAGCCGGCGGAGGCGCTCGAGCGGCCCGAGAACCACGCCCCGCAGGACGATCATGCCCTCAGGTGTCCGCTCCGGAATCAGTTCGATGCGAGCCATGGAGGTCCAGGCTGGCTGCACAACCTGAGGCGGAGATCAAGACGCCTGACTTAGTGAAAGACGCCGCTGCGCTTGGAGAAGCGACGGCCCCGCTCGTCGAGCAGCGTCACGCGCGCCCTGTAGCGGCCGCGCTGCTTGGGGAGCGGCAGCCAGAGGTCCTTCTGCAGCTGATCCGTGGTCGCGCTCGGGCGCAGGGTCGCCGCGCGGGTGTTGCGCAGCCAGGACTGATCGAGCGGGCGGCTGGAGTCCGCGCTCAGCATCGACCAGAAGACGTCGAGGCGCTCCCCGCTCAGCCCCCTGACGGTGACGTCGAACGAGACCATCATGCCCATCGGCCGGCGCTTGCCGTCGCGTCCGAGCTTCGTGCGCGTGCCCGCGAGCACCTCGCGCACGCGGACGAGACTCTCCGCCCGCGAGCCGGCCTGGATGCCGCCGGCCGACCGAGCCACCTGGTTGAGCGCACAGCGGCTCCCGGCGGGGTCGCCGCTGCAACCGCGTCCCATGTCGTACTGCTGGTTGAGCTCCTCGCTCGTCCTCTTGGCGTCGTCGGGATCCGCCGCGTCCGCGAGGCCCTCGATCGGGCAGCCCTCCGGCACCGTCGCGTTCCTGGCGACCTCGGCGGCGTCCGGGCAGTCGAGCCCCGGGCTCGGGCAGCCCTCCGGGACCTCGACGCCCAGCTCGGAGACCTCGCTCGCGGTGGGGCATGGCTCGCCGCCCGCCGGGCAGCCCTGGGGCACCTCCGCGCCGGCTCGGACCTCCTGCAACGACGGGCACGACTGCGGCTCCTCGGTGCTCGTCGTGCCGCCTTCGCCCTCCTCGCCCGGCGGCTCCTGCGCTAGCGTTGTGCTCGCCGCGGCCGGCTCGAGGCGAACCCGAGGAGACCTCGTGGAGGTGAACTTCTGCGTCGCCTGGAAGTCGTCGAGCGTCGTCGCGGTCAACTCGAGCGGCGCGAACTCGGCCCCGACCACGGGCACTGGGTCCTTGTCCAGCAGGTCGACGATGACCGCGATCGCGGCGAGCAGCGCGGCAAGCCCGACGATCGCTCCGGAGATCAGCTTGACCCAGTGGACGAGGGTCCGCGTCGGCGACGAAGCAGCGCCGTGTCCATCCGTGGCGGGACCGTGGGGGGTTGTGTCAGCCATGACGGCTCCGATCCTGCCGCGGACGCTACCAGCGGTCCGCGGAGGGGACAACGGCAGGCGGGTGCCCGGCGGAACACGATCTCGCCCGCAGCCGTGAGGGCGAGCCGGCCAGTGGTTGCAGCGAGCCGTAATACGCGGAACCGGGCAGACCGCTCGCCCTCGCCGGCAGGAGTACGCTGCACGCAACGCGCGTAAGGAGTGAATCCATGACGTTCCAAGCGGGAGACCGCGTAGTCGCCGAGGCCGAGTCAACGGAGCGACGGCCCCGAGCCGGCACCGTCCGCGAGGTCGTCCGAGACGATCCCGCGCGCTACCGGATCGAGTGGGACGACGGGCACGAGTCGATCTACACGCCCGCCGCGGGTGCGCTCCACGCCGAGCGCGGCCGCGCGGGAGCAGCGAGCTGAACGAGTCGCGCCACCGCCCCTCGGGCGCCCGACGCATCCGGCGCCTGCACGCCGTGCGTGCCCTGCGAGCGTCGCGTTGCGCACGCCATGCGTGCTCGAGACGACGCTCGCGGACGCGAAAGGCGGGAGCGTCGCGTTGCGCACGCATTGCGTACTCGACGACGCTCGCGGACGCGAAACGCGCGAGCGTCGCGTTGCGCACGCCATGCGTGCTCGAGACGACGCTCGCGGACGTGCGACACCCGACGGGCGACCCCGTGCGCGAACCTCACGGCGCGGGGCTGAGCGGCCGGTCGGCCTTCTTCGCCGTGACGACTGTGACCGGGAGGCCGAGCCGCTGCACGCGCGCGGGCAGATCGATGTGCAGCCAGTGCGAGACGCGCGCGGGCAGCGTCGAGATGATCACCTCGTCGAAGCGTCCGCTCGCCAGTGCTCCGGATACGGCATGGAAGGGGTCGTTGTCGCCCACGAGGCCCTCGACGCGTCCACCGGCCGCCTCCTCGAGCAGCGGGATCGCGAGCTCCAGCGTGATGGCGGACTCCTCGGTGTCGGGATCCCAGAGCGGTCGCGGCACCAGCAGCGTGAAGCGGCACGGGCCCGCCGCCGCGCGCGTCCGCACCTGCTCGAGCAGCGGTGGCGTCGCGGCCGTGCGGTAGGCGACGATCAGAACGCTGCGGGGCGGCGGATCCTCCATCTCACGTGCGTCCGGCCGCTCGCCCCGGGTCGGGCTCCCCGGGAACCGGCTCGTCGTCCCCGAGCCCCTGCCCGAACTCCGGGCACGCCTCGTTCCGGCATTCCCAGCCGTGCTCCGGTCCGGCCAGCGCCTCGCTGGCGGGCTGGCCGCACGAAGGGCACAGCGGCGGGATCGACGACACGCCTTCGTACTACTCCTCGCCGCCACCGCGGTCAAGGCGCGGGAGCACGTTCGGACTGGACAATCGCGCGCGCGAGCGTAGCCTTCCAAGGCGATCTGCTCGAAGGAGGTGGTTCTCATGCCTGTCGGTAGCGAGCAGGATCGAGACATGCGGCGTGACGATCAACGGGTGGTGGAGGAGATCCGGCGCCTGTTCGAGCGCTATCGCGAGACGGCCCGTCACGCGACCGAGGCGGCGGACCGCGATCGGCCGGTCGAGTCGCGGGACGAGACTCCGGCGCTGACGCTGCACTGACGCGACCGGGAGCACGCGCCGCCGCGGCGGCGCGTGCTCGGGTCGCGTCAGCTCCCGATCAGTCCGTGCCGGCAGACGGCGAACCGACCGGTCCCGCGGACTGGATCAGGTTGCGCACCTCGCGCAGCGCGACCGGCAGCGTGGTGAGGTCAAACGTGCCGCCCGTTCGGATCTCGCCGAGGATCTCCAGGCAGCGGTCGACGGCGGCGCGGTTCTCGTCGATCCACCCCTCCAGGCGCGCGGACGCGTCTGCCTCCTCCGCGCCGGAGCGCAGCACGTCGGCGGTGAGCTCCGCGTGGAGCGAGAAGAGGTCGTCGCGCAGCGCGGCGCGGGCCATCGCCTCCCAGCGGTTTGCGCGCGGCAGCGCCGCGATGCGGTCGCGCAGCCAGTGCAGGTATGTCCGGCCACCGAGCAGGAAGTGGAGCGTCGCGACGTCCTGCACGGAGCGCTGCGTCGCGGTCGCCACCTCGACGACGTCGAGCGCCGCGTAGAGCGCTCCGAGCGACGCGACGCGTCCCGCGAGCGGCTCCGGGACGTCGTCCGCGACGAGCTCGCGCACGCGCGCCTCCCATTGCTCGCGCTCACCCGGGATGAGTACGCCCGGCAGCGCCGCCGCGACGGCCCGCACGCCGCCCGCGAAGCGCTCGACCTCGGCGGCGATCTCGAGCGGCCGGTGGCGGCTCCGCAGCAGCCAGCGTGTCGCGCGCTCGACGAGCCGCCGGCTCTCGAGCAGCATGCCGATCTGCGTCTTGGCGGCGACGCGCAGGTCGAGCGCCTCGACGTCCGCCCACAGCGAGCGGACCTCGAACACGTCGCGCGCGACGGCGTAGGCGCGCGCGATGTCCGACGGCGGCGCTCCGGTGTCCTCGTTCAGGCGGAACACGAACGTCGTGCCGGCGCGATCGACCATGTCGTTGGTCACGCGCGTCGCGATGATCTCCCGGCGCAGGCGGTGCTGCTCCAGGCGGTCGCCGAAGCGCTCGGGCAGCGGCGCGGGGAAGTAGCGCGCGAGCTCGGCGGCCAGCGCCGCGTCCTCGGGCACGTCGGAGTCCAGCAGCGCCGCGTACAGGGTGATCTTGCTGTAGGCGAGGATCACGGCCAGCTCGGGCTGGGCCAGCCCCTGCCCGGCGGTGCGGCGCTCGGCGATCGTCTCGGCGTCGGGCAGCGCCTCGAGCGCGCGGTCGAGCCGCCCGGTCTGCTCGAAGCTGCGCATCACTCGGTCGTGCACGTCCAGCATCGCCGGCGCCTGGGCGCGCGCCAGGCTGAGCGCCTGGGTCTGGGTGTAGCTGCCGCGCAGCACGCGCTCGCCCACGGCCTCGGTCATCTCCGCCAGCAGCTTGTTGCGCTGCTTGCCGGTGAGGTCGCCGTCCGCGACCGCCGAGTCGAGCAGGATCTTGATGTTGACCTCGTGGTCGGAGCAGTTGACGCCGCCCGCGTTGTCGATCGCGTCGGTGTTGACGCGCCCGCCCGCGAGCGCGAACTCGATCCGGCCGCGCTGGGTGAAGCCGAGGTTGCCGCCCTCGCCGGCGACGCGGCAGCGCAGCTGCGCCGCGTCGACGCGCACGGCGTCGTTGGCCTTGTCGCCGACGTCGGCGTGCGTCTCCGACGTCGCCTTGACGTAGGTGCCGATCCCCCCGTTCCACAGCAGGTCGACCGGTGCTCGCAGCATCGCCTGGATCAGCTCGTTCGGCGCCAGCTGCTCGGCCTCGACCTCGAGCGCGCCGCGGACCTGCGGCGACAGCGGGATCGACTTCGCGGTGCGCGGCCACACGCCGCCGCCCTCGGAGATCAGCGACTTGTCGTAGTCCTCCCACGACGAGCGCGGAAGCTCGAACAGCCGCCGGCGCTCGGCGCACCCCGCGGCCGCGTCGGGATCGGGGTCGAGGAAGACGTGGCGATGGTCGAACGCCCCGACCAGCCGGATGTGCGGCGACAGCAGCATGCCGTTGCCGAACACGTCGCCGGACATGTCTCCGATCCCGACGACGGAGAACTCGGTCGACTGGATGTCGATCCCGAGCTCGCGGAAGTGGCGCGCGACGGACACCCACGCGCTGCGCGCAGTGATGCCCATCGCCTTGTGGTCGTAGCCGACCGAGCCGCCCGAGGCGAAGGCGTCGCCGAGCCAGAAGCCGTACTCCTGCGCGATCGCGTTGGCGGTGTCGGAGAACGTCGCCGTCCCCTTGTCGGCGGCGACGACCAGGTACGGGTCGTCGCCGTCGTGACGGACGACGTCGCGCGGCGGCACGACCCGCCCGTCGGCGATCGTGTCGGTCACGTCCAGCAGCCCGGAGATGAACGTGCGGTAGCAGGCGACGACCTCCTCGCGCAGCGCCTCCCTGGCGGCGGGTGGACGCTTGACGACGAAGCCGCCCTTGGCGCCGACCGGGACGATCAGGGCGTTCTTGACCATCTGCGCCTTCATCAGGCCGAGGATCTCGGTCCGGAAGTCCTCGCGGCGATCGGACCAGCGCAGGCCGCCGCGGGCGACGCTGCCGCCGCGCAGGTGCACTCCCTCCACGCGCGGTGAGTGCACGAAGATCTCGAACCGCGGCCGCGGGGCCGGCACGAGCGGCACGCGCGCGGGATCCAGCTTGAACGAGAGGTAGGGCTTCGGCCGGCCGTCAGCGCCCGGCTGGAAGAAGTTCGTCCGCAGCATCGCGCCGACTACCGAGAAGAAGCCGCGCAGGATCCGGTCCTCGTCGAG
>Ga0126306_10000166_pt1 | contig 25202 bp, 25 predicted proteins | sample Plot27_FD_92592 | JGI IMG/M metagenome (GOLD analysis project Ga0126306, IMG submission 92592) | Serpentine soil microbial communities from UC McLaughlin Reserve, CA, USA - Plot27 | ecosystem: Environmental > Terrestrial > Soil > Grasslands | place: USA: UC McLaughlin Reserve, Lake County... | reverse complement strand
CGGCCACCTCCAGCGCGCCCTCGACGAGCCGGCCGGCCGCGGCCGCGACCAGCGCGGCGTGGCCGATCGAGGCGGCGTTGCTGCTCATGAAGCCGAGCCCGTCGCGCGGGCCGAGCTCGACCCCGTACTGGTCGATCAGCGCCAGGGCGATCTCGGCCAGGACGGTCAGGTCGCCGGTGCCCAGTGAGCCGAGCTCGTGCGCGCCGGGCGCGAACCCCTCGTTCAGCGCCCGCACCAGCGCGGCGAGCAGATCGTCCGACACACCGGCACCGCCCGCTCCGATCTGGTTCGCGCGCACGACCATTGCCGCGCGGACGAGCCCGGGCGGCAGCTCGCGCCCGCCGCCGGACGCGTGGCTTCGCAGCAGGCGCAGCTGCTGATCGCCGCGCTGCTCCTCCGGAACCGGGTGCGTCCGGAACGGGCCCACACCCGTCGTGACGCCGTAGACCTGCTCCCCGCCCGCCACCAGCTCGTCGAGTGCTCGCGCCGCGGCGGCATTGCGCTCGCGCGCCGCGCCGGCCAGCTCCACCTTCGCGCCGCCGCGCGCGACCGCCTCCACATCTCCCGGCGTCAGGCTGCGTCCGTCGAGGATCACGGACGGCAACCTAGTCCCACACGGCGTCGAGCGCGGGCGGCTTGCGGAACACGAGCCCGCGCGGGGCGGGCGGCGGCCGCTCGGGATCGAGCCGCAGACCAGGCAGCCGGTCGAGCACGCGGCCGACCGCCGTATGCGCCTCGAGGCGGGCCAAATGCATGCCCAGGCACACGTGCGGCCCGTGCGCGAAGGCAATCTGCAGGCGCGCGTTCTCGCGCCGCACGTCGAAGCGGTCTGGATCCGGGAACACGGCGGGGTCGCGGTTCGCGCCCGCGATCGACAGCCGGACGAGGTCGCCGCGCCCGATGCGCGCGCCGCCGAGCTCGGCGTCACGGGTCGCGTAGCGGTCGATCACCGCGGCCGCCGGCTCCAGCCGCAGCGACTCCTCGATGGCGTTCGGCAGCAGCGAGCGGTCCGATTCGACCGCCGCGCGCTCCTCCGGATTCACCAGCAGGTGCAGCAGCGCGTTCGCGATCATCCCCTCGGTCGTTTCGATGCCGCCGAACATCAGCACGGCGACGTTCGAGATCACCTCGTCGCGGCCGAGCCCGCCGGCATCGCTCGCCGCCGCGGCCACCAGGGAGGACTCCGGATCGCGGTCGAGCGCCGGCTCGACGCTCGCGCGCAGCGCCGCGAACGCATCGCGTCCCGATGCCGGCACGGGCCCGCCCTCGGTCACCTCCGTCACGGCGGCGACGATCCGGTCGTACCAGCCGAGCACCGCATCGGTGTCCTCATCGGGCAGCCCGAGCGCCACGGTGACGATGCGCGCCGCGAGCGGCCCCGCGAGGCCGCGGCGCAGCTCCGCCCGCCCCGTGGGCTCGAGCCCGTCCAGCAGCCGCTCGGTCTCCTCCGCGACCACGGCCGTGAACCGCTCGCGCACCGGCGCGAGCCGGAATGGCCGCGCGAACGGGCCTCGATGCCGGGCGTGCTCGTCGCCGTCGAGCGTGAGCATGCTCGGGCCGACCACCTGCCCGGTCGAGAAGCGCGGGTCGTCGACCGTGAACGTCTCCGCGTCCCGCATCGCATCGAGGGCGAGCTCGCGGCTCGTGACGAGCCAGCCGTCCAGCGCGGGGAGCCACGACACCGGCTCCGCCGTCCGCAGCCGCGCGTGCAGGGGGTGCGGGGCGCGATCCAGCTCCTCGAGGGTGGCGGCGGCGCCGATCGGGAAGGAGCGGGCGGTCACAGCCGCGTTGTAGCACGGCGTCGCGGTCTCGCTACGCGGCGTCGATGACGGCCGGCCGGAGCTCCTCGGCGTAGGAGATAGAAGTCCGCCGCAGCGCGCCGTCCGACTCGATGGCGTATGCCCCCATACGCCACAGCGGCGGCGAGTAGGCGTGGATCGATATGGCCGGGCCGCCGCCGGCCTGGTGCATCCGGTGGACGTGCGACGCGTCGAAGTCGAAGCTCGTCCCCGCCCGGTAGCAGCGCCGCCGCGGTGGGCCGCCGATCGTCAGCCGCTCCTCGACCAGGTCACCCTCCACGACCGCCACCGCCCCGCGCGAGAGATCGTGGTCGTGAAAGCCGGTGTCGTGACCGTTCATCCACGAGATCACCCACACATCGAGGTGGTCGTCGCGCCAGAGCTGCGCGTAGTGGCGATGCTCGGTGTCCAGGTTCACGAGCTGACCCCACACCGCCTGGTCCGCGGCGATGCGGGTGACCAGCCGGCGCAGCGCGGGGAGGTCGAGGTCGCGGTCGAAGGTCAGCCGCAGGCTCATGCCGGGACCTCGGCGAGCGCCAGCAGGCGGGCCGGGTTGCGGGCCTGAAGGGCCACATCAACGGCCTCTCCCAGCATGGGATCCCGGGCGACCGCGACGGGGCGATCCGATCCGTGTGCCAGAGCATCGACGCCCAGCTCGCGGATGATCGCGTCCACCGCGCGCGGCCCATACGACGAGGTGTCGAGGAAGAGGTCGGGGTCCGCGGCCGTGCGCCCGCCGCGCGCGACCAGGCGCTCGCGGTGGAGGGGTGCGAGGCCCGCGAGCATCGCGAAGCAGACCCGCAGCCGCGGGTGTGCGGGCCGACCGAAGACGCCAAACGCGTGCCACGCGGCGTTCATCGCGGCCACATATCTCGTGAGCGCCGGCCACCACGACGGCACGCTCGCGCCCGGGCCGCCGCGCGTCGGACCGCCAAGCGTGCCGGGTGCCGGGCCAGGGTGCACGAACAGCGGCGCGCCGCGCGTCTCGAGCACCTCGAGCAGGGGGCCGCACCGGTCGAACCCCGCCTGGGTGGCGAGGGCCTCAGCGGGCAGGCATGCGCCGGCGAAGCCGCGATCGAGGAGCGCGGCCACCTCAGCGGGGTCCGGCTCGCTTACGCAGGGCGCCGCCCAGGCGCCGAACTCCGGCGGTAGGGCCGCCGCGCCCTCGTGCCAGGCGTCGAGCAGCGGGCGTCCGGCGTCCGGCGGCAGCGCCTCGATGCCGAGCGGGCAGGAGAGCGCCACGTAGGCGCGGTCGAGGCCGTCGGCCCGGACGAGGTCGGCGCGCCGATCCGGATCGTGGTCGGTCAGCTGGACGGCGGCGTCCGGCTCGCCGGGGACCTCGATCACCCAGCTGCCGTCGCGCCGGCGCAGTCTTGGAGCCTCCTGTTGCCGCGCGAGCTCCTCCAGCAGCGGCTCTGGCCAGAGGTGCTGATGAACGTCAATGCGCAATGCTTGTGAAAGGTTTCAGTGAATCGTTTAAGTAGACGACGCCATTATGCGCCCAAAGGCGGCCGGAACGCAAGCGCCGGGGTACGCTGGTTGCGGTGCCGGAGCGACAGAAGCGGGGCGCGACGATCCGCGAGCTGGCCGAGTACACCGGCCTGTCACCGGCCGCGGTCAGCTACGCCCTGCGCGGCATGCACGTCTCGGCCGAGACCGAGCAGCGCGTGCGCGCCGCGGCAGAGGAGCTCGGGTACGAGGCGGACCCGATCGCCCGCGCGCTGCGCGGCGGCGCCACCGCCGTCGTCGGACTGCTGGTGGGCAGCCTCGCCGACTTCTGGAACCAGGAGCTCGTGCGCGCGGTCGAGCGTGAGCTGCATACGGCCGAGCGCAGCACCCTGGTCGCGGACGCGGACGGCGAGCCGACCCGCGAGCTGGACCTCGCCGGGCGGCTCGTGGATCACCGCGTCGACGGGCTGATAGTCCTGCCCGTCGGGCCGTCGAGCGACGGCTGGGAGCTCATCGCCGAGGAGGTGGCGACGGTCACGATCGGCGACGCCCTCCCGGGCGTCATGGCCGTCGGCGAGGTGGTCTTCGACAACGACCGTGGCGTCGAGGACACGCTGCGCCACCTCAGTTCGCTCGGCCACCGGCGGGTCGCGGTCCTGTCGTGGGCCGTCGAGACCTCTCCCGGGCGGCCGGCGGAGCGGGCCGTCGCGGAGGTGGCGTCAGCGCTCGCTCTGGACTGCCGGATCGTGCCGTGCGCCTACTCGCTGAACGGGTCGCGGCCGCTCGCGCTCGAGCTGCTCTCGGCGGACGACCGCCCGACGGCGATGTTCTGCATGTCGGATTCGATCGCCTACGGGGTGTGCGTCGCGTGCGCCGAGCTCGGCCTGTCCATTCCGGACGACGTGTCCGTGGCCGGCTTCGGCGAGCACCCGATGTCGCGGCTGCTGGCTCCGCCGCTCACGTCGACGGCGTGGGACGTCGAGCGGGTCGCGCACGTGGCGACACGCTTCCTGCTTGACGCGCTCGAGAGCGGGCGGCCCGACGAGCCGCGGCGGGAGCTGTTCCCGCCACGGCTCGTCGCACGCGCGTCAACCGGGCCGCCGCCCTGAGCTCCGCTCAGAGCAGGTTGTTGGCCTCCAGGAACTTCTTGGCCACCTCCGCCTCCGGCTGCTTGTCGGTCGCTACGGCCTTGTTCATGGAGATCATCGCGTCGTTCGTGAGCAGCTTCGAGACCTCGTCGATTGTCGCGAAGAACTCCGGCCCGAGGGCGTCGTTCTTCTTCTGGTCCATGACCATCGCCACGTGCTGGTAGCCGAAGACGCCCTTCGGGTCCTCGAGCACCGTGTACTTGCCGCTCGCCAGCTGGGCGTCCGTGGAGAACACGTTCGCGCTGTCCACATCACCCTTGTCGAGCGCCTGGTACTGGATGCCGAGGGCGAGCTGCTTGAACTTGGCGTTATTCAGCCCGTACACCTTCTGCATGCCCTTGAGGCCCTGGTAGCGGGACTTGAACTCCGGCCGCGCGCCAACGGTGAAGCTGTCGAGCTTCTTCAGGTCCGCGACGGTCTTCAGGCTGTTCTTCTCGGCGAAGTCCTTCGTCGTGGCGATCGCGTCCACGTCGAAGAACGGCGTCTGCTGGCTGACCGTCTGGCCCCGCCCCTCGTAGAACTCCTTCGCCAGGTCGTAGGTCTCCTGGTCGGACTTCGGGATGATGTCCTTCCGGGCGACCACCGCCACCGACACGCCGAGGTACTCCGGGTAGCCGTCGATCTGGCCGCTCGTGAGCGCCTTGTCGATGATCTCGGTCGACCCGATGTTCTTCTTCAGGTTGACCTTGTAGCCCTTGGCCTCGAGCGCCTGCTTGTAGAGCTCACCCAGGACGAACTCCTCGGTGAAGTCCTTCGTGCCGAGCGTGACGGCCGGCTTGCCCTTGCCCGGCTGATCACCTGACGAGGAGGACTTCTGGTCGCCGCCCGACGCGCTGTCGTCGTCGTCGTCGCCGCCGCAGGCGGCCAGTCCGAAGACCGCGAGGACGGCGAGCAGCAGAACCATCAGTACGGGGGTTTGGATCTTGCGTCGTCTCATTGGACTCCTTCGTTGGACACCTTCGGTCTGGAGCTCACGCCGCGGCCGTCTCCAGCTTCGGCTCGAGCAGGGACTCCTTCGTGCGTCGCCGCAGCGGGCGCGGCGTCACGGCGTACTGCAGGAGGGCGAACACACCCTCGGTGGCGAAAGCGAGCGCCGCGATCGCGAGCGATCCGGCCACGACGCCCTCCGGCCCGTATGTGGGCTGGTTCACGATGATGTCGCCGAGCCCGCCGCCTCCGGCGAGCGCGGCCAGCGGCGCGGTCGCCACGACGTAGACGGCCGCGGTCCGGATCCCGGCGAAGATCAGCGGCAGCGCGAGGGGCAGCTCGACCCGCCACAGCACCTGGAGCGCCGTCATTCCCATGGCCCGGGCAGCCCGCACCGCGTCCTGGTCGACCTGGTCCACCGCCACGTAAGCGTTCGTGAGCATGACCGGGGCGGCGAGGATCACCAGCGCGACCAGCACGTTCGTGAACCCCACGCCGAGGAGACCGAGACCGATCGAGATCACGGCGAGGCTGGGCAGCGCGCGGCCCACGTTCGACACGTTGATGGCGATGAAGGAACCGCGGTGCCGGTGCCCGAGCCACACGCCGAGCGGGATCGCGATGACGGTGGCCACGGCCAGCGAGGCGAGCGACAGCCAGATGTGCTCGAGCGTCTTGTCCCAGATCAGCCCCGTGTTGTCGAACAGGAACTCGATCGCGTTCTCGAAGGTCTTCACGTCACGCCCTCCTCGCTCTCAGCCAGGGGGCGAGCAGCCGCTGGAGCAGCACGAGCAGGGCGTCGGCCACCAGCGCGAGGGCGACGGCCAGAAGGCCGGCGGCGACGAACTGCGTCTTGAAGCCGCTCTGGATCGCGTTGAAGATCGGCTGCCCGAGTCCGCCGACGCCGATGAAGGCGGCGACGGTCGCGAGGCTGATCGTCGTGACCGTCGCAATCCGGATCCCCGCCATGATCGCCGGGAGCGCCAGCGGCAGCTCGACGCGGCGCAGGATCTGGCCCTTTGTGAGGCCCATGGCGCGGGCCGCCAATCTGGCGTCCTCGGGCACCTCGCGCAGCCCGGTCAGCGTGTTCCGGAACAGGATCAGGAGCGTGTAGGACACGAGCGCGATCTCGGCGCTCGTGACGGTGAGCCCTGTGATCGGCACCATCAGCTGGAAGAACGCGAGGCTCGGAATCGTGTAGAGGAACGCCGCGAAAATCGCGAAGGGCGTCTCGAACCGGTCCACGCTGTGCGCGACCAACGCGGCGCTGAACGCGATGATGAAGCCGATCCCCACGGCAAGCGCGGTCAGCCAGATGTGCTCCACGAGGCGCGGCACGAAGACGCGGTCGAAGTTGTCCACGAACCAGTCGAAGCAGAACTGGCCGTTCTCGCGGATGCAGTCGCTGGCCCGCTCGAACTGCGGGATCACCGGTCCCTGGGCGATCGGCGCGGCGGATGCGCCGGCGAGCATCATCTCGCGGCCGCCTTCTCGTCGGGGCCGATCAGGCGCGTGATCGACTCGAGCGCGACGGTGCCGGTCGGGCGGCCGTCCTCGTCCACGACCACGAGCCGCTCCCTCCCCTCCACCAGCATGACCGAGAGCGCGTCGCGCAGGCTCGTGTGCTCGGTGGCGGTCGGCCCACCCGGCTCGTCCGGCGGCGGGTCGAGCTCGAGGTCGCCGAGTCGCCAGACGTTCAGCCGCTTGAGGCCGCGGTCGGCGCCCACGAAGTCGGCGACGAAGTCATTGGCGGGCTCGGCGAGGATGTTGTCCGGCGTGTCGAACTGGACGAGCTCGCCGTCGCGGAGGATCGCGATGCGGTGGCCCATCTTGATCGCCTCGTCGATGTCGTGGGTCACGAACACGACCGTCTTCGGCACCTCCTGGTGGAGGCGAAGGAAGTCGTCCTGGAGCCTGTCGCGCGCGATCGGGTCGACTGCCCCGAACGGCTCGTCCATCAGCATCAGCGGCTGGTCAGCGGCCATGGCGCGCGCCACGCCGATGCGCTGGCGCTGGCCGCCGGAGAACTCGCCCGGGTAGCGGCGCAGGTCGTCGTCGGGGTCGAGGCCGACCAGGTCGAGCAGCTCCTTCGCCCGCGCGCGGATGCGCTCTTTCGGCCAGCCGAGGAGCCGGGGCACCGTGCCGATGTTGTCCTCGGTCGTCATGTGCGGGAACAGCCCGATCTGCTGGAACACGTAGCCGATCCCGCGGCGCAGCTCGGTTTCGTCCAGGTCCCCGATGCTGCGCCCGTCGATGGTGACGTCGCCGGACGTCATGGAGATCAGCCGGTTCACCATCTGCATGGCGGTGGTCTTGCCGCTGCCGGACGGGCCGATCAGGACGCAGATCTCGCCGGCCGGGACCTCGAGGCTCAGATTGGAGACGGCCGGGGCGCGGCGCCCGGGGTACACCTTCGTCGCCTCATGGAACGCCAGGACCGCGGCTGCGGCGGCATCGGGGGAGGCCGACGGCCCCGTGGGATGGGCGGAGTCGGAGTGATTCACAAGGGGGCCCGGGGGCGCCCTGATCCTACTTCGGACCGCTCGCGCGGTCTGGCCCGATTCGCGAAGCCTTAATGTCGCGGAACCGGTGGCTGCGCGCCGGGCACGCCCGGCGCTTGCCCGACGGCGGCGAGGCGGGCCAGCTCGCGCCGGAGGTCCTCTCTCAGCTGTTGAACGTCCTCCGCCGCCAGCTCCGGATCCGACTCGGCCGTCTCGACCAGCGCGGCGGCCAGCGTCTCGCTCGAGGCGCGCAGGTCGTCCTCGGCCCGGCGGGGATCGCTGGACCCCCGCAGCGACAGCGCCTTCTCCTTCGTGTCCTCCGCGAAGGCGGCGATCCGCTCGCGGTCGGGCTGTGGCAGCAGCCGCCAGCGGCCGTACAGCGAGCGGGCCACGCGCACACCGATCGCGCTCGCCGCCGCCCCGCCGATCACGAGCCTCGTCCTGGCCATTCCGAGTTCATCGTGGCGGCACCGGTGGACGGAAGGCCTCCGGCAAACTTGTCGGCGATGGGTCTGGAAGCGGTTCCCGGTTGGGCGCGTGAGCTCGTGGGGCGGGCGCGCGTGGCGCGGCTCGCCTACATCGATGGTGACGACAGGCCGCGGGTGCTGCCGGTGACGTTTGCGGTGGCGGGCGGGGCGGTTTGGAGCGCGATCGACGACGCGAAACCGAAACGGCGGGCCGAGCCGGCGCGCGTCGAGTATCTGCGCAGGCGGCCGGGAGCGGCGCTCGTGGTGGACGAGTACGACGACGACTGGACCAGGCTCGCGTGGGTGCAGCTGCTCGGTCGCGTGGAGGTGATCGCCGCGGAGGAGGAGCCGGAGGCGCTGGCGGCGCTGGCGGCGAAGTATTCGCAGTACGCGAGCCGCACGCCGCCCGGGCCGTTGCTGCGGCTCGAGGTGGAGCGGGCGTTGTACTGGCGGGCCGGCTAGCCGCGCTCTACCGGGAGTCCGCGGCCGCACCATTCGCTCCAGGAGCCCGGGTAGAGCCGCACCGGTCCGATTCCCGCGACCTCCGCGGCCAGCACCGTCACCGCCGCCGTTACGCCCGAGCCGCAGTATGCGACGGCATCGCGACCGGACTGCACCCCGGCCGCCTGGAGCCGCGCGCGGAGCTCGTCGGGCGGCAGGAAGCAGCCGCCGGGGGCGAGCTCGGCGAACGGCACGTTCACCGCACCGGGGATGCGCCCGGCGACCGGGTCGATCGGCTCGACCTCGCCGCGATAGCGCTCGGGGGCGCGGGCATCGAGGAGCACGCGATCCCGGGATAGCTCCTCCGCCGTCGCGGTGTCCTCGCGAGGCGGAGCGGCCGTGAAGTCGCCGGGCGCGATCTTCTCCTCGCCGGCGCTGAGCTCGCCGCCCTCTTCGCGCCAGGCGCGCAGGCCGCCGTCGAGGACGCTCACTTCGTCGTGGCCGAAGTGGCGCAGGAGCCACCAGAGGCGGGCGGCTCCGGCCTCGCCGGCCTCGTCGTAGGCCACCACCGGCGAGCTCTTTCGGATTCCGGCTCGCCGGGCGGCCGCCTCGAACGCCTCGGCGCTCGGCAGCGGATGGCGACCTTCCTCGCCCGGCGGCGCCGCGAGGTCGCGGTCGAGGTCGAGGAACGCCGCGCCGGGGATGTGGCCCTCGCGCCAGAGGGGCTCGCCGGCGCCGGGCTGTCCGAGTCGCCAGCGGCAGTCCACGACCACGAGGTCGGGATCGCCGAGCCGGTCTCGCAGCCGGCTGGGGGAGATCAGCGGATCGGGCACGTCCGCAGAGTACGACGGCCTAGGCTGGGAACCATGCGCGCCATGGTGCTCGAGCAGGCCCATGCGCCGCTTCGGCTCATGGACTTGCCCGTACCCGAGCCGGGACCGGGACAGGTGTCGATCGGGGTGCGCGCGTGCGCGGTCTGCCGCACCGATCTTCACATCGTCGACGGCGAGCTCACCGAGCCGAAGCTGCCGCTGGTCCCGGGGCACCAGATCGCGGGCCGCGTCACGGGCGGCGGCGAGCGGTTCGAGGTGGGCCAGCGCGTCGGCGTCCCCTGGCTCGGGTGGACGGACGGCACCTGCCGGTACTGCCAGTCCGCTCGCGAGAACCTCTGCGACGAGGCCAGGTTCACCGGCTACGACATCGACGGCGGCTACGCCGAGCACGTGGTGGCCGACGAGCGCTTCTGCTTCGCTGCCCGACGGCTACGACGACGTCGAGGTCGCGCCGCTCCTGTGCGCCGGCCTGATCGGTTACCGCACTCTCAAGCTCGCGGGCGATGCCGAGCTGCTCGGCATCTACGGCTTCGGCGCGGCGGCTTCGATCATCGCGCAGGTGGCGGTCCATCAGGGCCGCCGCGTGTTCGCCTTAACGCGCGCGGACGACGAGGAGGCGCAGCGGTTCGCGCTCGAGCTCGGTGCGGAGTGGGCGGGCGATTCGCTCGGGCCGCCTCCGGAGGAGCTCGACGCCGCGCTTATCTTCGCGCCGGTCGGCCCGCTCGTCCCCGCGGCGTTGAAGGCCGTGGCGAAGGGCGGCACGGTCGTATGCGGGGGCATCCACATGAGCGACATCCCCTCGATGCCCTACGAGCTGCTGTGGGGCGAGCGGGTGCTCCGGTCGGTTGCCAACCTCACGCGCGCCGACGCGGAGGAGTTCCTCGAGCTCGCGCCGCGGGTTCCGGTGCGCACGCAGGTCGAGACGTTCCCGCTCGAGGACGCGAACGAGGCGCTCGACAGGCTGCGCGCGGGGAACCTGCGCGGCTCGGCCGTGCTCCTGCTGTGATCCGGGCGTGTCCCGGCGGGAACGGCGGGCCGGCGGGCGGTGCGGCGGTCGCCCGCCGCTCAGGCGGCGCGGGAGGCGGTGCGGCGGTCGCCCGCCGCTCAGGCGGCGCGCGGGAGGCGGTGCACCGGCGCCCGCTGCTGGGGGCGGCGCCGGGCGTCCGCCTCGCGGAAGCTCTCGAGCGCCTCTGCCACGGCGCGCCACGCGGCCCGCGACACCGCCATGCCGCAGTGCGACGCGCGGATCTCGACCAGCTCCGTGGCGTGCGCGTCGAGACACGAGTGCCAGTCGACCACGCCGTCGCTCTTCGAGTACACCGAGACGAGCGGGATGCCGGCGGCGAGCGGCCCCGCCAGGTCCTCCCAGAACGAGGCGCAGCAGTCGCCGTTGAGGCAGGAGCGCTTGAACAGCCCGGGCGCTCCCAGCGAACCCAGCCGGCTCACCGCCTCGACCTGGAGGCGTACCAAAGGATGCACGGCGAGCGGGTCGACCTGCGGTGACCCGAGCGCCACGACGCCCGACACCAGGTCCGGCCGCCGCTTCGCGAGCACCTTCGCCAGCGTCCCGCCGCGGCTCTGGCCGACCACCGCGGCGCGCTTGCCCTGAAGCTCGACGAGCCGCTCGAGCCGCTTCTCGAGCCGCGGCAGCAGCACGCCCGCGCAGTTCACGTTCGACACGATTCCCGCGCGGCTCGGCCGGTAGCCCGTCCGCTTGAGCCAGCCGGCCATCATCGAGAGCGAGCCGTCCCCCGCGAGAAAGCCGGGAATCAGGAGGACCGAGCGGCCGCGGCCATCGACCATGCCGTCGCCGCGGAAGATCGGGTCACGTACGAGAGCGGCTGCCTCTAGTCCGATGCGAGCCTCCCGCCAGAGCGGCGGCCCCATGCCGACCGAGCTGAGCCTTGGACCTCTCATGACGACCTCGTGACCCTAATGTCGGCATCCGACGGCTTCCCGTTACACCGTTTTGACAAGGCACGGGTAGATTCCCCGCCGGTGCGCGCCGTAACCATTCGGGACGGGGAGCTGGTGGTCGAGGAGCGCCCCGATCCCGAGCCCGGCAAGGGTGAGCTGCTGGTCCGGGTGCGCGCGGCGGGGCTGAACGGCGCGGACATGCTCCAGCGGCGCGGCGCCTATCCCGCGCCGCCCGGGTCGCCCGCCGACATCCCGGGGCTGGAGCTCGCGGGCGAGGTCGAGGCGCTCGGCCCGGGCGCGGAGCGGTTCAGCGAGGGAGACCGCGTGATGGCGGTCGTGGGCGGCGGTGGCCATGCGGAGCTGGCCGTGGTGCACGAGCGGGCCGCGATGCCCGTGCCGCGGGTCGGCGGCGCCGGGACCGGCGACGGCGAGCCGCTCGACTGGCCGGCCGCGGGCGGCCTTCCGGAGGTCTTCACGACCGCGCACGACGCGCTCTTCACCCAGGCCGGCCTTCGGCCAGGCGACCACCTGCTGGTACACGGCGCGGCCGGCGGTGTCGGCACCGCGGCCGTGCAGCTCGGCAGGGCCGCGGGCGCGCGCGTGACGGCCACGGTCCGCAACGAGGAGCTGCGTGGGCAGGTCGAGGAGCTGGGCGCCCGGGCGATCGACCCGGAGGGGTTCGGCGAGCATGGTCCCTTCGACGTGGTGCTCGAGCTCGTGGGTGCGGCGAACCTCGGCGACAACCTGACGGCGCTGAGCACCGGGGGCCGGATCGCGGTGATCGGCGTCGGTGGCACCGGTCCAAAGGGCGAGATCAACCTCGCGGTGCTGATGCAGAAACGCGCCAGGATCCACGGCTCGACGCTGCGCGCGCGGCCGCTCGAGGAGAAGGCGATCGCGATGCGGCTCGTGGAGAAGGAGGTGCTCCCGCACTTCGCGAATGGGACGCTGACCGTGCCCATCGCGGAGACGTTCGAGCTCGACGGGGCGGAGGACGCGTACGCACGGTTCGAAGCCGGTGGAAAGCTTGGCAAGATCGTCCTTCTCCCATAGCTCAAGGCTTCTCCCGCATATGCCGAGACAGCCCGTGCGACCGTTACCGAAATGTTGAGATGCCGCCGCCCGAGGAGACAAGCGAGCTGAACGTCGTGATCGTGGACGACCACGTCGCTCTGCGGCGCGGCATGGAGCTGCTCCTGCGGCGCGCGGGGCATCACGTGGTCGGCACCGCGGACGACGCCGAGGCGGGCGAGGCGCTGATCCTGCGCCGGCGCCCGGACGTGGCCCTGGTGGACCTCGCGCTCCCCGGCAGGAGCGGCGCCCAGATGACGCGCAGCCTGCTCGCGGAGGATCCGGGCCTGCGGATCATCCTCTACACCGGCGCGGCCGACGAGAACCAGCTGCTGGACGCCCTGGACGCGGGGGCGGCCGGCTTCGCCCTCAAGAGCGGCGACCCGGAGGAGCTCGAGCAGGCGATCCTCACGGTGGCCGCGGGCGGCGACTATCTGGACCCGCGCCTCACCCCGCTGCTGGGGAGGGAGCGCAACGGGCGGCCGAAGACGCTGTCCCCGCGCGAGCGGGAGATCATGGGCCTGCTCTCGCAGGGCCTGTCGGGTGAGGAGGCGGCGAAGCAGCTGTTCCTCTCGTCCGAGACCGTGCGCACGCACGTGCGCAACGCGATGACGAAGCTCGGCGCCGCCACCCGCGCGCACGCCGTTGCGCTGGCCATCCAGCGCGGCGAGATCGACCCCACCTAGGCGCCGGCGTCGCGTCCGCGCCCCATGGACGTTCGTTCGATCGGCGTATGTCCGATCGGCTCGGACTGAAGCTCGGCATACCCCACGTCGATAACTCGGTCCAGACCGTTCAAGGGCAAACCCGTCGCGAGATGGGGACGCAAAGCCAGAGGCCTTCACATGACGTGGAGGCGGCTCAGCTGCCGGATCAATCCAGGAGGAACGAATCCAGCATGGCTGAGCTCAATGTCGTCTTTCGGCTCCGGTTTGCAGTGGCCCTCGCAGCGGCAGTCTGCCTGCTGCTGTTCGTGGGCTCGCTGACCGCTCGCGCCGCCACGCCGCGCACCGGCGAGTACATCGTCCAGATGAAGAAGGGCACGACGCCCGCCGCCGGGAAGCGGCTGGTCCGGGTCCTCGGAGGCCGGGTCACCTCGCCGACGCTCCGCGTGATCAACGGCTTCGGCGCGAAGCTCAGCCGCCGCACGGCCGCGCGCCTGCGCCACCGGCGCGGCGTCAAGTCGGTGTCTCTGAACACCGGCATGACCGCGAGCGCGACCGACACGAGCGGGGGCTACACCTGCCCGACGACCGACACCACGACGACCGCCAACAGGTGGTTCCCCGGTCAGGCGCGGGACTACGACCCGACGCTCCTGAATACCTACAAGCTGCTCGCCCAGCCGACGGTGAGCGCCGTCCAGGCGAACCGGGCGTGGTACCGCGCGACCGGCCGGGGCGTGGGCGTCGCGGTGATCGACACGGGCATCGCCGGCGACCTGGTGGACTTCCAGACTCCCGGCTGGCAGGGCTCGCGGGTGATCGCCTCCGCGGTCACGAATCCGTGCGCCAAGGACGCGAACGACCACTACGGACACGGCACGCACGTCGCCGGCCTCATCGCCGGCAACAGCCTGCTGTATCCGACCGATCAGCCGGTCTTCGGCAAGTACATGGGCGTCGCTCCGCGGGCGAACCTCGTGTCGGTGAAGGTGTCCGATGACGACGGCAACACCACCGTCCTCGACGTGATCTACGGCATCCAGTTCGCCGTCGACAACAAGACCGCGTACAACATCCGAGTCATCAACCTGTCGCTGTCGTCGGCGGCCGCGGAGTCGTACACGACCGACCCGCTCGACGCCGCTGTCGAGCAGGCCTGGAACAGCGGGATCGCGGTCGTGGCCGCCGCGGGCAACGAGGCGCTGACGAACGACGGCGTGACGTTCTCGCCGGCAAACGATCCGTGGGCCATCACGGTCGGGGCCCTCGACGACAAGGGAACGATGACGCGTCTCGACGATGCGCTCGCGCCGTGGTCGAGCCACGGCCTGACGCAGGACGGCGTGCGCAAGCCGGAGGTGCTCGCACCGGGCGTCGGCCTCGTGTCCACGCTCGCGCCGAACAGCGACTTCGCGCATCTGTGCCCGGCCTGCATCGTCGATGGGCGCTACTTCCGCGCCGGCGGCACGTCGATGGCCACCGGGGTCGTGTCCGGGGCGGCCGCGCTTGTGCTCGAGGCGCATCCGAACTGGACGCCGGCGCAGGTCAAGGGCGCGCTCCAGGCGACGGTCGTCGACGTGCCGGGCGCGGGCGGCGTGATCGACGTAGGCGCCGCGCTCGACGCGACCGCCACAGCCACCGTGGATCTCGCCCCGAGCACCCTGATCGACCCGACGTCCGGGCTGATCGACTGGACGCGGGCGAGCTTCCGCCGGGCGAGCTTCCGCGATGCGAGCGGCACGAGCCTGAGCGCGACCTGGAGCCGGGCGAGCTTCCGCTGCGACTGCGGCTTCACCAGCAGCGGCGAGATCGATCCGACCCGTGCGAGCTTCCGAAGGGTCAGCTTCCGCAAGACGACCGACTTCGGCGGCTAATCGCGTGGCTCTGCGCAGGCGGGAGCTCGGCCTCGAAGCCAAGATCTGGCTCCTCACGGCCGTCGTGGGGCTGGCCTCCGTGGTCGCCTACATGACGCTCGTCCAGCCGCTCGGCACAGGTCCGAGCGAGCTGGACGTACCGTGGTGGCTCGTGGCCGCCTGCTTCGCGGCCGCGGAGCGCTGGGTGGTGCATCTGCACTTCCGCCGGAGTACCCACTCGCTGTCCCTCGGCGAGCTGCCGCTGGTGGCCGGCTTGCTGTTTCTGCCGGCGCCCGAGCTCGTCCTTGCCGGGCTGGTCGGCGCCTCGGTGGCGCTCGCCTTCGACCGCGAGATCCCGACGTTCAAGGCCTTCTTCAACCTCGCCCAGTTCACGCTCGGCACGTGCGTGGCGCTGTTCGTGGTGGAGGGCTTCCTAGCCGCGCGTGACCCGCTCGACCCGGTCGTGTGGCTGGCCGTCTTCGCGGCGGTCTCGGCCGCCACGCTGATCGCCGACATCTGCGTCGGAGCCGCCGTGACCATCGCCGAGGGCCGGCTCGAGGCACAGCAGCGCATCGACATGCTGCTCACGAACTGGACCGTCGCGCTCAGCAACACATGTCTGGCGCTCGCGATCGCCGCCGTGGTGACCGCACGCCCGGTCGGCGGTCTCCTGCTCGTCCCGCCCACTGTCCTGCTGATGGCCGCGTACCGCGCGTACCTCTCGGAGCGCAGCCGGAACTCGGAGCTCGAGTTCCTCTACGAGGCCACGCGCACGCTGTCGCGCTCCTCGGAGATCGTGCCGGAGCTGGAGGCGCTCCTGGCCCGGACCGCCTCTGCCTTCCGCGTCGGCGCGGTGGATCTCGTCCTCTTCTCCGCCGAGCCGAACCGCTCGGCGCGCTCCTCGCTCAACCGCGACGGGCTCCGCCGGATGCTCGAGCCGATCGACGAGCCGCTGGCCGAGTGCCTGCGCACGCTCGCCGGCGGCCTGAGCGGCCCGGTCGAGACCCAGCGCGTCCAGGACATCGGCCTGCGCCAGTACTTCCGCTCGCGCGGCATGGAGAACGGCGTCGTCGCCCCGCTGCACGGCGAGGCGGGCTGCGTCGGCCTCTTCTCCATCTCGGGCCGAGAGAGCGTGGACCGCAACTTCACCGACGAGGACCTGCGTCTCCTCGAGACATTGACCGGCAACGTGACGGTCGCGCTCCAGTACGACCGGCTGGAGCAGGCTGTGCGCCAGCTCGAGTCGCTTCAGGAGGAGCTCGAGCGCAAGGCGCTGTACGACTCGCTCACGCAGCTCGCGAACCGGTCGCTCTTCCACAACCGGCTCCAGCACGCCCTGCACAGCCGCCGGCCCGGCGTCTGCGTGCTGCTGCTCGACATCGACGAGTTCAAGGCCGTCAACGACAGCCACGGGCACCACGCGGGCGACGAGCTGCTCCGCGCCGTCGCCGAGCGGCTGCGCGCGTGCCTGCGCGAGGGCGACACCGCGGCCCGGCTGGGCGGCGACGAGTTCGCGCTCCTGCTCGACCGCGCCGGCGGCGAGGTGGACGCGGTCACCGTCGCGCGGCGCCTGCTGGGCGACTTCGACAGCCGCGTCGAGGTGGCCGGCGAGCGGGTGCGCGTGCACGTGAGCATCGGCATCGCCGTCGGCTCACCCGGCAAGGACGGTCCCGACGAGCTGCTGCGCAAGGCCGATGTCGCGCTGTACGAGGCCAAGCGCCGCGGCAAGAGCCAGTACCGGATCTTCCACCCGTCGATGCGCGACGCGCTGCACAAGCGCCGCACGCTCGCCCACGAGCTCGAGCGCGCGGTGTCCGACGAGGAGCTCACGGTCGTGTACCAGCCCGTCGTGTCGCTGGCGGACTGCCGCCCGGTGGCGCTCGAGGCGCTCGTGCGGTGGAACCACCCCGAGCGCGGCCTGATGCAGCCGGCCGAGTTCATCACGTTCGCCGAGGAGACCGGCGCCGTCGTCGAGATCGGCGCCATCGTGCTCGAGCGGGTGGTGGAGCAGGCGGCCAAGCTGCGGGTTCCGATCCACGCGAACGTCTGCGCCCCCGAGCTGGTGGACCCGGGCTTCCTCGACAGGCTCGACGCCCTGGTGGACATCCACCAGCTGCCGCCCGAGCTGCTGGTGTTCGAGCTGACGGAGCGCGCCTTCGTGGGCGACGACCCGGTGCCGATCGCGGTGCTCGAGGCGCTCCACGAGCGCGGCATGGGCGTCGCGGTGGACGACTTCGGCACGGGGTACTCCTCGCTCGCCTACCTCTCACGACTGCCCGTCGACACGATGAAGATCCCGAAGCAGTTCATCGACGACGTCACCGGTTCCCGCGAGCATCACGCGCTGGCGCGCGCGGTGATCGAGTTGGGCTCCGCCCTCGACCTGAAGGTGATCGCGGAGGGAATCGAGACCCCTGAGCAGATCGCCGCGCTCCGGGCGTTCGGCTGCGACTACGGGCAGGGCTTCTACTACGGCATGCCGGCGGACCCCGAGCTGGCGCTTCGCCGGGTGGACCTCGTGCGCGGGACCGCGGACCGGCCGCACCTGCACGCCGTCTAAGGGCACGGGGCCGCGGAGGGAAGCGGCGAGGTCGAGGTCGACCCGCCGGACGCCCTGCGTGACGCCGCCGGGGGCTAGTTCAGGCGCTCGACGATCATGGCCTGGCCCTGGCCGCCGGCCACGCACATCGTCTCGAGACCGATGGTCTTGTCGTCGGTCTCGAGGCCGTTGAGCAGGGTGGTCATGATGCGCGCGCCGGTCATGCCGAACGGGTGACCCAGCGCGATCGCCCCACCGTGCGGGTTCATCTTCTCGAGCGGGATGTCGCACTCGGCCATGATCGGGATGACCTGGGCCGCGAAGGCCTCGTTCAGCTCGACGGTGTCCACGTCCTCGATCGTCATGCCGGCGCGCTCGAGCACCCTCCTGATCGCCCAGATCGGCGCGACACCCATGTACTCGGGCTCGTTGGCGGCGGTGGCGGAGGCGATGATGCGGGCGCGCGGCCTCAGGCCGAGCTCTTCCGCCTTCGCGTCCGACATGACCAGCACCGCGGCGGCGCCGTCATTGAGCGGGCATGAGTTGCCGGCCGTGACCTTGCCGTCCTCCTTGAAGGCCGGATCGAGCTGCGACAGCTTCTCGAGCGTCGAGCTGGGCCGGGGCCCGTCGTCCTTCGAGACCACGGTGCCATCCTCCAGCGTGACCGGCGCGATCTCGCGGTCGAAGTAGCCCGACTCCTGCGACTGCACGGCGAGCTCCTGCGAGCGCTGCGCGTACTTGTCCATGTCGGCCCGCGACACCTCGTAGCGCTCCGCCACGTTCTCCGCGGTCAGGCCCATCGAGATGTAGGCGTCCGGCTGCCCGCCCGTCCCCTGGAGCTTCTCGTTCTGGTCCTGCGGGCGGGCGCCCTCGACGGCCTCGTTGTAGCGCGACACCCACTCCACGCCCGCGGCGACGTAGGCGTCACCCTGGCCGGCCACGATGGCGTTCGACGCCTGGCGGATCGACTCGAGGCTGGAGGCGCAATAGCGCGAGACCGTCGTGCCGTTCGTTTCGAGCGGCAGCCGCTCGGACAGCAGCGTGATGATCCTGCCCATGTTGAAGCCCTGGAGCCCCTGCGGGAGTCCGACCCCGCAGTAGACCTCCTCGATCAGCTCGGGATCGACCTGCACGGTGCGTTCGAGCAGCGCGTCGACGACGAATGCGCCCATCTCGTCGGGGCGGAGCTGGGCCAGCGACCCCTTGAAGGCGCGGCCAATCGGTGTGCGGACGGCATCGACGATGACTGGTTCAGGCATGGGGCCGAACCCTACTTGGGGGGCATCCGCAGAGCGCCATCGAGCCTGATCGTCTCGCCGTTCAGCATTGGGTTCTGGGCGATGTGGCAGGCGAGCTGGGCGTACTCCTCGGGCCGGCCGAGGCGGGGCGGATGCGGCACCTGGGCGCCGAGCGCCTCGCGGGCCTCGTCCGGGAGGCCGGCGAGCAGCGGGGTGTCGAACAGCCCCGGCGCGATCGTGCACACGCGGATGCCGAGCCGCGCCAGGTCGCGCGCGGCCGGGAGCGTGAGCCCCACGACGCCGCCCTTCGAAGCGGAGTAGGCGGTCTGCCCGATCTGGCCGTCGAACGCCGCGATGGAGGCCGTCATCACGACCGCCCCGCGCTCGCCGCCCTCGTCCGGCTCGTTGCCGGCCATGGCCGCGGCCGAAAGCCTCAGCACGTTGAAGGTGCCGATCAGGTTCACGCGCACGACCGTCTCGAACGGCTGAAGCGTGGCCGGGCCGTCCTTCTTCACGGTTCGCTCGGCCCAGCCGATGCCCGCGCACGAGACCGCCAGCCGCAGCTCGCCCGCGGCCTCGACCGCCGCCTCCACCTGCGCCTCGTCGGTCACGTCCGCCTTCGCGAACGTTCCACCGATCTCGCCCGCGAGCGTCTCGCCGCGCTCCTCGTTCACGTCCGCGATCGTCACCCGCGCGCCGCGCGATGCGAGCTCGCGTGCTGTGGCCTCGCCAAGGCCGGATGCGCCGCCCGCGACGAGCGCGCCTGCTCCATTCAGATCCATGGCGGCGGCAGGGTACTGGCCGAAGCTCTAGGGATTCAGGAAGCCGCCGATGGAGGGGCCGTGAGTCGCGCGCCCTTCGCGTCGAGGAGACGAGCGCTCAGTTCGACGCGCTGAACGAAGCCGCCGACGCCGGCGACACGGCGGAGGTGGAGCGGTCGGCGCACACGGTCAAGGGCGCGGCCGCCACGGTGGGCGCCACTCGGCTGGCCGAGCTTGCGGCCGAGATCGAGCAGGCGCCCGAGACCGCGGCGGGTCTACTTGATGAGCTTCAGCGGGCGTTCGAGCCGACTCAGGCCGAGCTCACTCGCTGACGCGCTCGACCAGGAACGAGATCCGCACGAGCGCACGCCACTCGTCGAGGTTCTCGCCTCGCAGGCCGGTCGACACCACGTCGACGGCCTTGATGTTCCGAAGCGACTGGCTGGCGTCGGCCAGTGCCGCCTTCACCGCGCCGTCGGAGCTCTCGGGTGAGCTGCCGACCACTTCGATGATCTTCGTGACTGCCATCCGGGGGCTCCCTTCGTTCTGGGTTGTGCGGAGCCTACCCCGGCTGTAGCGTCCCGCGCGATGGAGGCCAGCGCAGAGGAGAGGAGCGGCTACCTCGACTGGTCGAGGGTGTCGCCCGCCGAGCTTGCGGGGATGGGGGCCGCGCTCGTCCTGCTCCTGTCGCTGTGGCTGCCCTGGTTCACCACGAGCGGCAACCCGAACTCGAAGCTCGCGTGCTCCGGCGAGGCGTCGACGAACTGCGCTGTGGGCCCGAACGACTCGGCCAACGCGTGGACCGTCTTCACGACGCTCGACTGGCTGCTGCTGGGCGCGTGCGCCGCGCCGTTCATCCTCACCTGGATCATCGCCCGCGGCCACAAGCTCACCTGGAAGCCGGGCGAGGTGACGATGATCGTCGGCATCGTGGCCTTCATGCTGATCCTGTGCAACGGGATCATCCTGGGCAGGCCGGATCCGGGCATCGAGGTGGGCCTCGGCATCGGCTACTTCGTCGCGCTGATCGCCTCGCTCGGCCTGCTCGCGGCCGGCTATCTGCGCCAGGCGGTCTACACGACGGCGCGAAAGCCGCCGGGCGTCATCTGAGTTAGGTTCCCGCGCATGGAGTCCGGCGCCCGCAGGCCCGACCGCAACCTCGCCATGGAGCTGGTGAGGACGACCGAGTACGCGGCGCTCGCGTGCGCACGCTGGATCGGGCGAGGCGACAAGGAGGGCGCCGACGGTGCCGCGGTGGACGCCATGCGGCTGCTGCTCGACACGGTCTCGATGGACGGACTGGTCGTGATCGGCGAGGGGGAGAAGGACGAGGCGCCGATGCTCTACAACGGCGAGCACATCGGCGACGGCTCGCCGCCGCAGGTGGACATCGCCGTGGATCCGCTCGAGGGCACGGAGCTGTGCGCGAAGGGTCTTCCGAACGCGATCGCGACGATCGCCCTGTCGGAGCGGGGGACGATGTTCGACCCCGGCCCGTGCGTCTACATGCTGAAGATGGCGACCTCGCGGAGCCTGGCGCACGTGCTCGACCTCGACCGTCCGCTCGCCGAGATGCTGCAGCTGATGGCGAAGGAGAAGGGCGTCCCCGTGGGCGACATCACCGTGATCATGCTCGACCGCGATCGCCACGCGGACTACATGCGCGAGATCCGCGACGTGGGCGCGCGCATTCGGCTGATCCCGCACGGCGACGTGTCCGCCGCGCTCGCCGCGGTCACCGAGGACTCGGCCATCGACCTTCTGTTTGGCGTCGGCGGCACGCCGGAGGGCGTCTTGGCCGCGGCCGCGATCCAGTGCACCGGGGGCCAGATCCTCGGGCGGCTGTGGCCGCGCTCGGACGAGGAGCGGAGCGCGGCGCTCGAGGCGGGCTACGACCTCGACGAGGTGCTCGACAAGGACAGGCTGGTGTCGGGCAACGACGTCTTCTTCGCGGCCACGGGCGTCACGGACGGCGAGCTGCTCGACGGCGTGACCTACATCGGCAACCAGGCTGCCCGGACCGAGTCGGTGTCGATGCGCTCACGGTCCGGCACGGTGCGGCGCATCAGCGCCCGGCACGACCGCCAGAAGCTGCGCGAGATCACCGGCGAGCGGCTGGGGTGATCGCGGCCTCCGCGACGGCGCGAAGCGCGCCGACGCGGGACGGCTCGAGCTCGAGGTTGGCGAGCGAGCGCAGGAACGCGTGGGTCACGATCACGTGGATGCGCAGCTGGGTCTGCTCGTAGATCCAGCGGCCCACCCGGGTGGCGATCGTGGGATAGAAGTTCACGACCTCCGAGGAGACGACGACCGTGACCTCGCCGGCGCCGTCCTCTACCGGTTTGCGATGAACCGTGAGGCGCAGGAAGCCGCGCCCACGCCCGTGCTTCGCCACCAGGACCCCGCGGTCGATCGGCCAGGTGACCGTGCCGCCGTCGGGGTTGAAGTCGTACTCCGGCTTGCGGAAGCGCAGGAGGACGAAGGGGCGGCGCAGGAAGACCACCTCGCGCGAGTTCTCGCTGTAGAGCACCCGGATGAGGCCGAGCGAGAAGCGCGACAGGAAGCTCCAGTACGTGCGCGCGAGGCTCTCCAGGTGCTCCGGCGACCACAGCTTCTCGAGCTCCTCTCTGGGCAGCGTGACCTCGGCCATCTGGCGGCTGCCCGTGGCCCCGCGCTCGCCGGATCCGTGCGACTGCGGCTCGTGGATGATCGTCACGCGTGCCCGCGCGCGCCTGTGACGCTCGAGCAGCCGGCGTGGATCGCGCGGCCTCACAGGAGCTCGACCTCCACGCGCTCGCCGGCGGGCGCGTCGCCCTCGCCGGGCGCGATGAGGGCGAGGCCGTCGGCGCCGATCATGGAGGTGAGCACGTGTGAGCCCTGGGCGCCCTTCGTGGGTGCCGCGTCCAGACCGTCCTGGCTCTGAAGGAGGTTCACCCGGATCGCCTGCTCGCGCTGCGGGTTGCGAGGGATGGGGCTCTCGAGCCTGGCTGTGACGCGGCGGGCGTCCGGCGCCGCGCCCTGGAGGGCGGCGAGCGCCGGCCTCGCGAACAGCTGGAAGGTGACCATCGCCGACACCGGGTTCCCCGGAAGCCCGAAGGCAAGCGTCTCTCCGCGCACGCCGAACCACGTGGGCTTGCCCGGACGCAGGCGCACGCCCCAGAAGCGCTCCTCGACGCCGAGGTCGCGGAGCGCGGGCTTCACGTGGTCGTGCGGGCCGACGGAGACGCCGCCCGAGACGACCACCACGTCGGCGCTGTCGAGCGCCTGCTCGAGCGCCGCCCAGGTGCCCCCGCGGTCGTCCGGCACCGTGATCGGCTCGATCACCTCGCCGCCCGCCCGCTCCACCTGGGCGCTGAGGGCGTATGCATTGGAGCTGTAGATCCCGCCGGGCGCGAGCGCCGCGCCGGGCTCGGTGAGCTCGTCGCCGGTGACCAGGACCGCGACGCGGGGTTTGCTCGCGCACCGGAGCTCGGCCCTGCCCACCGATGCCGCGACGCCCAGCTCGGCCGGCCCGAGTTGCGTTCCCGCTTGCAGAACGACGGCATTCAGAGGAATGTCCTCGCCGGCGCGCCGCACATTCTCGCCCGGCTCCGCGCTGGGAACGGAGACCGCCTCCTTCACCGCCGTCGTTCGCTCCACAGGAACCACGGCGTCCGCGCCCTCCGGCAGGACCGCTCCCGTCGAGATCCGCACCGCCTGACCCGCCTCCACCGCGCCCCCGTACGGGTGCCCCGCTCGCGCCTCGCCCACCACGGAGAGCTCCGTCGCCGGCCCCGCCACCACCGCGAATCCGTCCATCGCCGAGCTGTCGAAGGGCGGCACGGGCAGTGGACTCGACAGGTCCTCGGAGAGCACGCGGCCCAGCGCTTCGCGCAGCGCTACCGGTTCGTCCCCTAGGCGGGTGACGGCCGTCAAAACACGCCGGCGGGCCTCGTCGATCGTGATCAGGTCGCTCACGGGGGCCATCTTCTCGGAAAAATCGGTGACGGTCCGCCGTTTTCGAGGGTACGATCGACCTGAGTGACGCCGATTCGGGGACCCCTGGCGCGCCTCGAGCGCTCGCGTGAGGAGCTTGCCAAGCAGTGGCTTGTGCGGCTCATCGAGCGTGCGTCCCTCGACGAGATCCGCGAGTTCCCCACCGAGAAGATCGCCCGGGAGCTGCCCGAGCTGATCAGCGGCATCGTGAACGCGATCGCCGAGGGGGACGGCGATCCCTACAACCTGACAAAGGAGCAGTCGGAGCGTGCGGCCTCGTTGGCGGCCCTCCGCGCGGGGGGTCGGGAGGCACGCGCGGCAGACGTGGCGAGAGACGTCGCGGCGCTTCAGACCGTGCTGCTGAACGCGCTTCGCGACGACCTCGCGGATGACCCGGTGCGGTTCGCCGAGGCGGTCGAGCAGCTCGTCGAAGCCATCGCGGCGATCCAGGCGGAAGCGATGGAGGCGCACGTGGCGTCGCGCTCGCGCGAGCTCGAGTCGCAGGCGAACACCGACCCGCTCACCGGTCTCGGGAACCTGCGCGCGCTCCAACGCCAGCTCGCGGCCCTGTTGGACGTCCGCACGCGCTACGAGCGCCCCTTCGCCGTGCTGCTGATGGACATCGACGGCCTCAAGCGGATCAATGACTCGCACGGGCATCCGGCCGGGGACCGCGTGCTGATGCAGGTCGGGATGTCGCTGCGCCGGTCGATCCGTTCGGTGGACACAGCCGCGAGGATCGGCGGCGACGAGTTCTGCGTGCTCCTGCCCGAGCAGGACCTGAAGAGCGCGGCGAAGCTGGCCGCCCGGCTCGCGACCGCGATCGAGGAGGAGGTGGCGGCGCCCGGCGACCCGTCGGTGACCGTCTCGATCGGTGTGGCCGCCTCGCCGGAGCACGGCGACGACGCGGAGGCGCTGATCGACACCGCCGACCGTGCGATGTACCGCGCGAAGGCCGCCGGCGAGGGAATCGCGCTGGGCGACCCGCCCGGAACTCAGGGCGTGAGCGCCGAGGAGGCCACCACCTAGGCCGGCGTTGGGCAAGTCGCGGGCGGTGCCCGCGGCGCAGCTATGTCATTCCGCGAGGAGCGCGGTCGTCGACTCCTCGATGTGCGGGCGGAGCGCCTCGGCGCCCTCGCTCTCCAGGAGCCTCACCAGCTCCACGTGGTCGTCCGCGATCCGCTCGAAGGTCCAGGTCCGTGGCAGCTGGAGCACGAACAGTCGGAGCTCGGCGCCCGCCTGGCGGTGCACCTCGGCGAGCCGGGGGCTCTCCGCCGCGCGCACGATCTCGTGATGGAGCGCCTCGTGGGCCTCGGCCACGGCACCCCAGGAAGGCCGGCTGCGGCGGCACGCGCGCACGAGCCGGTCGAGCGCGTCCTGCACGCTGCCGGGCAGGCGGCCGCCGCCGCGCTCGAGTGCCATCCGGGCCGCCTCGATCTCGAGCGCGAGCCTCAGCTCCGACAGACCGCGAACGTCCTCGGCCGACAGGCTCTTCACGCGCGCGCCTCGGTTCGGCTCGATCTGGACGAGGCCCTCGCCCTGGAGCGTGCGCAGCGCCGACCGCAGCGAATGCCGGGCCACGTCGTACTCGCTCGACAGCGCCTCCTCGCGGAGCGGG
>Ga0126306_10000165_pt1 | contig 25216 bp, 20 predicted proteins | sample Plot27_FD_92592 | JGI IMG/M metagenome (GOLD analysis project Ga0126306, IMG submission 92592) | Serpentine soil microbial communities from UC McLaughlin Reserve, CA, USA - Plot27 | ecosystem: Environmental > Terrestrial > Soil > Grasslands | place: USA: UC McLaughlin Reserve, Lake County... | reverse complement strand
GCGCCGGCGCTGGTGACGAACGAGCGGCGGCCCTTCGCGTCGACGATCGGCGCCCCGTCGCGGGTCAGGACCGGCTCGCGGCCGAGCATGTAGCGCGCGACGCCCGACGCCGACGTGTGGTCGTCGACGGTCAGCGTGCACATGAGCGCCGCCGGGTCGGTCTCGCGCTGGCGCAGGTGCGCCTCGCGGCCGACGAAGTCCTGGTCCTTGACCTTGCCCCACGCCATGCCGGCCTCGACGACGTCGTACTCGCCGTCGAGCTCGAACCCGAACGCGCGGTAGCCCTTCTCCAGCCGCCCCGTCGTGGCGTAGACGCCGATCCCGGCGGGGACGATCCCGTGCGGCCGGCCCTCCTCCCAGACGGCGTCCCAGAGCCGCGCGCCCTGCTCGAGCGGCACGTACAGCTCCCAGCCGAGGTCGCCGACATAGGAGATCCGCGAGGCGAGCGTCGGCAGCCCGGCGACCTCGATCTCGCGGCAGCGCGCGAACGGGAAGCCCTCGTGCGAGATGTCGTCGCTCGTGAGGCCGGACAGGATGTCGCGTGCGCGCGGGCCCCAGAGCCCGAGCGTGCACCAGGCCGAAGTGAGGTCGTGCACCTGGGCGCTGCCGTCCGCCGGGACGTTGTCTGCGAACCACTTCAGGTCCGCCATGCCGTGGGCGCCGCCGGTCACGACGCGGAAGGTCTCGTCGCCCAGCCGCATGATCGTGAGGTCCGAGCGGAAGCCGCCGCGCGGCGTCAGCACCGGCGTGTAGACGACGCGTCCGATCGGGACGTCGCACTGCCGCATCGCCACGCGCTGCACGGTCGCGAGCGCGCCCGGCCCGGTCACGTCGAAGATGCAGAACGCGGTCAGGTCGAACATTCCCGCGCGGTCGCGCATCGCGAGGTGCTCGGCGTTGATGATCGGCGACCACCAGCGCGCGTCCCACTCGGCCTCGCGCGGCTTGACGCGTCCGTCGTAGTCGGCGAGCAGCTGCTCGTTCGACGTGTACCAGTGCGGGCGCTCCCACCCGGCCGCCTCGTAGAAGACGGCCCCGAGCTCCTGCTCGCGCGCGTGGAAGGGCGACAGCCGGATCTCGCGCGAGGACGCCCACTGCTCGCCCGGGTGGACGATCCCGTAGGTCTTGTTGAAGCCCTCCGCGGCGCGGGCGCGCACGTGCGCGACGGTGCGCTGGCAGGGATGGAAGCGCGCGATGTCCGACGCCTGCAGGTCGATCTCCGGCTCGCCGTGCGTCATCCATTCGGCGACGCCGCGAGCGACGCCGGGCCCCTCCTTGACCCACACCGCGGCCGCCGACCAGAGGCCCTTGACCTCCGGCGTCTCGCCCAGGATCGGCAGCCCGTCGGGGGTGAGCGAGAGCAGGCCGTTGATTGCGTACTTGATCCCGACGGACTCGTCGCCGACGATCTCCGGCATCAGCTCGAGCGCGTGCTCGAGCTGCTGGGCGAAGTCGTCCTGCGTGAAGGGCAGCTCGGTCGGCGACAGCGCCGCCTCCTCGATCGAGGGGATCTCGGCCGGGTCGTGCAGGATCGGGCGGTGCGCGTAGGAGCCGATCTCGAGCCCCCGGCCGTCCTGGCGCTCGTACATGTTCGTGTCCATGTCGCGCACGATCGGGTACTCGATCGTGGCCTTGGCGTCCTCGAAGCGCGGCACCGGGCCGATGTCGATCATCTGGTGCACGGCGGGCGTGAGCGGTATCGAGGCGCCGGCCATGCGCGCCAGCATCGGGCTCCAGACGCCGCAGGCGATCACGATCGCCTCGGTCTCGACGTCCCCGGCGGTCGTGCGAACGCGCTTGACGCGGCCATGCTCGGTGTCGATGCCGGTCACCTCGATGTTCGCCGCGACGGTGAGCGCGCCCGCCTGCTGGGCCTCCTCGCGCATCAGGGTGCCGGCGCGCAGCGAATCGACGACGGCGACGCCGGGCGAGTAGAAGCCGCCGATGATCACCGACTCGTCGATGAAGGGCACGAGCTCCTTGATCTCGGCGGGCGTGACGAGCGAGACGGGCTCGACGCCCCACGACTTCGCCGAGGCCATGCGGCGGCGCAGCTCCTCCATCCGCTCCTCGGTGCGTGCGACCTCGATGCCGCCGCACTCGGTGAACACGTCAAGCTCCCTGTACTGCCTGACGCTGTCGAGCGTCAGCGCGGTCATCTCGCGCGAGTGGTCGACCGGGTAGATGAAGTTCGACGCGTGGCCCGTCGAGCCGCCGGGATTGGGCAGCGGGCCCTTGTCCAGCTGCACGATCTCGGTCCAGCCCTGGCGGGCGAGATGGCACGCCAGCCCGTTGCCGACGATGCCGGCGCCGATGACCACTACGCGTGCGCTGCGGGGCAGGGTGCTCATGGCGCGAAGATATATCAGACTCTGGAGAGAAGCATAGGTGGATTCCTCCGCCTGGAAGCAAAGCTGGGCGCGAGCGTCCCGAACTCGCGCGCATGGCTGATATATCTGAATCCTGGCGCGGTCCGCGAGCCCGCGCTGCGCGGCGGCGGAGGCCGACGAGTAGGCGGCGGCGCGCTGGTCACAGCTCGGCAACCTCTGGCGACCGGGGGCGCGGCTAGCATCGCCCCGGACCTCGATCCCCATGCGCGCGTCCGCCCAACAAGCAGCGCTTCGGTCCAGCTACCGGCCGCCGTCCGTGCTCAGCCTCCGCTCCCGGCTCGAGGACGGCGCCGCCACGACGCTGCACGTGGCGGCGTTCCCGCTGGCCGGCGTGTCCGTGCGCGTCGCGCGGCTCGCCGAGCCGGAGTCGCTCGTCCGCTGGTGCCGGAGCGGCGGCGTGGCGCACGCGATCGTCGGCGGCTTCTTCGTGCGCGAGGGCAATGCGCCGCTCGGGGAGCTGCGGATCGCGGACGAGGCGATCGAGCACGTGCCGTTCGCTGCGCCCTGGGGGGCGCTGCGCGCATGCGTGCACGCCGGGCCCGCCGGCGTCGCGATCGCGCGCCGCCCCGACCTGCCCGCGGCGCCGCGCGGCGACCTCCTGCAGGCCGGCCCGCTGCTCGTCCGCGACGGCGCCTCGGTCGTCACCGACCGGGACGACGAGGGGTTCTCCGCGGGAGCGCACCAGTTCGACTCGGACATCAGCGACGGCCGCTACCCGCGCTGCGCGCTCGCCGTGACGAGCGATCGCCTGCTCGCGGTCGCCTGCGACGGTCGTCACCGCGACGACGCCGGGCTGACTCTCGGCGAGCTCGCCGACGCGCTCGTCGGTCTCGGCGCCCATACGGCGCTCAACCTCGACGGCGGTGGCTCGGCCTCGCTGGTCTGCCACGGCGAGCTGGTCAACCGGCCGCGCGAGCAGCACGGGATCGATCTGATCGAGGGCCGGCAGATCGCCACCGCGCTCGTGCTGACGGTCGCCGGCTGAATCCGCCGCTGCCATACTGATCGGCCTGTTGGCCAACGCGTTGCGTGTGCTGTCCGGAACGCTCTTCTTCCCGCGCGGGGGTTCGGCGTTCGTCACGCGAGCCCTCGCCAGGTGCCTCGCCGAACGCGGCTGCGAGATCACGCTCGTCGCCGGCTCGCGTCACGACGCAGACGGGCTGGGCGACGCGCGGCGCTTCTACGCCGGGATCGACGTGCAGGAGGTCGACTTCACGCCGGCGCTGCGAGCGCCCGATCCGATGGCGTTCTCCGGCCCCGCCGGAACGGCACCCCTGCATCCGTCGTTCGAGGACAGGCCGGGCGCGGGCGACCTCGTGTTCGCCTCGCTCGACGAAGCCGCCTACCAGCGCCAGGTCGCGGCCTGGGCGCGCGCGCTGGGCGCGGCCGGCGCCGAGCGCGCGGACGTGCTCCACCTGCATCACCTGTCGCCGCTGAACGCGGCGGCGGCGCTCGCCGCGCCCGGCGTCCCCGTCGTCGGCCATCTGCACGGCACGGAGCTGATGATGCTCGAGGCGATCGAGGACGACCCCGGGCGCTGGGCGCACGGGCCCGCGTGGGCCGGGCGGCTGCGCGCGTGGGCGGCGCGCTGCGAGCGGGTCGTCACCGCGCCGGGCAACCTCGACCGCGCAATCGGGCTGCTGGGAGTCGGCTCCGAGCGCCTCGCAACCCTGGCCAACGGGTTCGACCCGATGCAGTTCCGGCCGCTCGAGGTGGACCGCCGCGCCGTGTGGCGAAGCGTGCTCGTCGACGAGCCGCGCGGCTGGCGACCCGGCGAGGAGCCCGGCAGCGTGGGCTACGACGAGCACGCGCTCGACGCGCTCGAGCGCGGGCCCGTGATCATGTACGTCGGACGCTTCACCGAGGTCAAGCGGCTGCCGCTGCTGCTGGAGTCGTTCGCCGCCGCGCGGCCGCGCATCGACTCGCCGGCCACGCTGGTCCTCGTCGGCGGCCATCCCGGGGAGTGGGAGGGAGAGCACCCGGCGGACGCCATCGACCGCCTCGGACTGAGCGACGTGCTGCTGGCGGGCTGGCACGATCAGTCCGAGTTGCCGGAGCTGTTGGCTGCGTCAGACCTGTTCGTGCTGCCCTCGATCCGCGAGAGCTTCGGCCAGGTGATCGTCGAGGCGATGGCCTGCGGCGTGCCCGCCGTCGCGGCGGCCTCGCTCGGACCCGCTCACATCGTCGAGCACGGCGAGACCGGCTGGCTGTTCGGCGTGAACGATCCCGCCGGGCTCACCGACGCGCTGGTCGAGGCCGTCAACCACCCGGCCGAGCGGGAGCGGCGGGCGGCCCGGGCCGAGCAGGCCGCGCTCGACCGCTTCACGTGGCCGGCGATCGCCGCCGAGCTGGAGCGGATCCTCCGCGACTGCGCGCGCCGCATCCCGCGGCGGCGGGGTCACGAGTCGCGCAGCTTTCAGGTGCCCCAGGCCGGCGACACGGGCGCCCGCCGCCCATAGCGGGCGAGCAGTGCGGCGAGCGCGACCAGGACCGGCAGACCGCCCGCCAGCAGCAGCGTCCAGCGCGCGCCGACGGTGGCGATCAGCACCCCGCCGCATGTGAGCGCGACGATCTCGGCACCGTTGCGCAGGCCGTTGTAGGCGGCGTAAGCGCGGCCGCGCATGTGACCCGGGGCGCGCTCGTGGATCAGCGTGCGCACCAGCACGTTCTTGGTCCCGTGCGCCAGGCCGCCGACCACGTAGCCGGCGGCCGCCAGCGGCGCGAGCACCCAAAGCGTCGGCGCGGCGATCCCCGCGCCCTGGACGGCGACCGCGGCGAGCGCGCCGGCCGCGAGGCCGTGCGCAGGGACGCGCCGCGCGAGCCCCATCGCGCCGGCCGCCATCCCGGCGGTCCACAGAGCCATCAGCAGCCCGTAGCCGCGCTCGCCGACGTCCAGCGACTCGGTCGCGAACACGACGATCGCCGCGGGCGTGGCGGTCATGAACAGGAGCGAGACGAAGACGACTCCGACCGCGAGCCGTAGGTCGGCGTCGCGAGCGAGCATGACGATCCCGTCGCGCGCGCGGCCGGCCGCCGCGGCTCCGGGATGCGGCCCGACGTGTGCGGCCAGCGCCGCGCCGACGCCGGCGAGCGCGAGGAACGTGCCGGCGTCGGCGAGCAGCGCGAGCCGCGTCCCGCCGCCCGCCGCGAGCAGCCCGCCGAGCAGCGGCCCGAGCATGAAGCCGGCGTAGCGCGCGGCCTCGACGTGCCCGTTGACGCGCACGAGCTCGCGCTCCTGCGCGAGCACCGGCACGAGCGCGAACTCCGCCGGGTGCGCGACCGCGTTCACGCACCCGAGCAGCGCCGTGAGCACGAGCAGCGGCGCCAGCGCGTCGGTGAACGCGAGCGCGCAGCACAGCGCCGCGGCGAGCAGCGAGCAGCCTGTGAGCAGGCGCGCGGGGGAGAGCCGGTCGGCCAGCAGCCCGGCCGGCCCGGCGAGCACCGCGGCCGGGCTCCAGAGCGCGATGAACAGCGCCGCGATTGCGATCCCTGAGCCGCCGCGCTCCTGCACGTGCAGCGCGAGCGGGACGATCGCGAGCCAGTCCCCGAGCGCGGAAAGCCCGATCGCCCCGGTCAGCAGGCCGAGGTTGCGCCGGGATCGATTCGGCTTCGCGCTCACTCCATCGGAGACGGCTCGGCGCGCGGGTCTATTCCGAAGACCGGCTGCCGGCTGCTCGCCTACCGCGGCTGAACCACCAGCTCCATCATCAGCGCGTCGTGCCAGCCGCGGCCGTCGGCGTCGCGCTCGGCGAGGCGCATCACGCCGACCGGCGTGAAGCCCGCCTTGGAGTAGCAGGCGATCGCGGCGGCGTTGTCCGCGGCGGGGTCGATCGTGATGCGGTGGTGGCCGCGCTCGCGCAGCAGGTGCTCGACGACCAGCTCGATCGCCTCGGTGCACACGCCGCGGCTCTGGTGCGCGGGCGCGACGAAGACGTCGATCGAGGCGTGGCGGTACTTCGGCTCGAGCTCCTCGGCGAACTGGACCATACCCGCGATCTCGCCCTCGTGGTGGATCGTCAGCCGCGTCGACTCGGGCTCGTCCGCGAGCGGGAAGTCCGGCTCGAGCTCGTCCCACCACTGGACGACGGCAGGATCGCGCCGGATCGCGCGCAGCGCCTCCGCATCGGCCGGCGCGAGCGGCGTAAGGCGGACCTTGTGCCCGACGAGCTCGTTCAGAGCGGCGCCCCGCCGTCGTAGAGCTTGCGCACGGTGACGGTGCCGGGCGGCGCGGCGTCGATGCAGAGCCGGCAGAGCACGCACTCGTCGAGGTTCGGCTCCACGACGCGGAGCGTCCCGTCCTCGTGCTGCGCGTAGATGTCGACCGGGCAGACCTCCGACAGCTTCGCCGCCAGCGCGGGATCCGCGGCGACCTCGGGGGCGACCTCGACGTCGATGAAGAGGCTCATGCGGCGACGCCTCCTCCGATCCGCTCCCGGACCAGGTCCGGGATGTCCTCGATCCGCTCGGCGATCGTGATCCCGGCCTCCTGCAGGCGCGCGATCTTCTCGGTCGCCGTGTCCTCCTTGCCCTCGACGATCGTCCCGGCGTGGCCGAACGACATGCCCGGCATCTCGTCCATGAAGCGCCCGGCCATGAACGCGACCACCGGCAGCCGCGGGCCGTACTCGGCGAGCTGCGCCTCCATCCTCCCGCCCGGCTCGGTGTAGATCACGATCGCCCTGGTCGCCTCGTCGGCCTCGAACAGCGGCATCAGCTCGGCGTAGGTGGAGCCGATGATCGCGTCGCCCCCGATCGACACCGCGGTCGACTGGCCCAGCCCTGATGCGGTCAGCGTCGAGGACATCTCGGTGGTCATCCCGCCCGAGCGGCTGATCACGCCGACGGGACCGGGGGAGTAGGCCTGGCGCGCATTGCGCGCCGGGCCGCCGATGCCGCCCATCTTGATCACGCCGGGGACGATGATGCCGAGGCAGTTGGGGCCGATGATGCGCGCGCCGTGCGCGTCGGCGAGCTCGACCATCTCGGCGACGTCGGCGCGCGGGATCCGCTCGGTCACGATCACCACCAGCCGGATCGCGTTCACGATCGCCTCGAAGACGGCGTCCTTGGTGAACGCCGGCGGCACCGTCACGACGGCGCCGTCGATCGGCGCGCCGTGGTGCGCGACCGCCTGGACGACCGTGTCGAAGACGGGCACGCCATGCACCTCGCGCCCCAGCCGCCCGGGCGTGACGCCGCCGACGATCCTCGCGCCGGCGCCGTAGTCGAGACACTCGCGCGTGAGGTTGACGGCCTCGCGCCCCGTGATGCCCTGGACGATGAACGTCGTGTCGGCGTCGATCAGGATGCTCATGCCGCCACCGCACGCCGAGCGGCCTCGTCGAGCGACACGCTGCGGTCGGCGTAGGGCACGCCGTAGCGCTCGAGGATCTTGAAGCCCTCCTCCTCCCACGCGCCGGGGATGCGGAAGATCGTGATCTTCTCCGCCGGGTCGTAGCCGAGCTCGACGCACGCCTTGATCACGCCGCGCGCAACGATGTCCACGCGCGTGTTGGAGACGATCGACATCATCACCGCGATCTTGTCGACGCCCGGCTTCTGCAGCACGAGCTTCGCCAGCCCGCACGCCTTCGCGACCGACGGGTTGCCGCCGATCTCGCAGTAGTTCGCCGGCCGCCCTCCGTGCGCGCGCACGGCGTCGAACAGCGTGAGCGAGCCGCCGCCGGCGCCGATCACGAGCCCGAGGTCGCCGTCGAACTCCGTCACGTTGCCGGCCACGCCGCGGTGGTCCATGGCGTCGACCTCCTCACCGGCGAGCTCGAACGGCGTCGGCTCGCGCGCCTGGCGCGTCTCCTCCTCGCCGACGCCGAGCTCGCGCAGCAGCGCCTGCTGGCGCGGGCGCGCCTCGTTCTCCATGTCCATGTGGGCGTCCACGGCGACGAACGTGCCGTCGTCGAGCTCGGCGAGCGGGTTGATCTCGGCCAGCACCATGTCACGCTCGCGGAACAGCCGCGCGAGTCGCGCGAGGATCGGCGTCAGGCGCGTGAGCGCGCGGCCGCTCACGCCGACCGCCGCGATCACCTGCTTCGCCTCGAAGTCGGAGAAGGGCCGCAGCGTCGAGAAGTGTGCGCGCGCGACATGGTCCGGATGGGTCTCGGCGATCTCCTCGATGTCGATCCCGCCCATGTCGGAGAAGATCAGCACCGGCCGCTTGCGCGTCCCGTCCCAGGTCACGCCGGCGTAGTACTCCTGCCGGACGGCGACGCGCGAGTCGACCAGCACTCCGCGTGGCTTGTGACTGCCGATCTCGAGCGCGAGGATCGTCTCGGCGTGGGCCTCGGCCTCGGCGGGCGTGTCGGCGAACTTGACGCCGCCGGCCTTCATGCGCCCGCCGGTCAGCACCTGCGACTTGATCACGGTCGGTGCGCCGATCTCCTCTGCGATCCGGCGCGCCTCGGCGGCCGTCGTGGCGAAGCCGTGCGCCGACACGGGGATGCCGGCCTTCTGCACGATCTGGCGGGATTCGTACTCGAAGAGCCTCATGGTGCGCGGACCCTAGCCGGGTCGCGCATCGGCCGGCGCAGGTCCGTCGCGGCGCCGGGCCGTCAGTCGACCGGCGCGGAGAGCAGCGCGCGCAGCGCGTGCGTGGTCGAGGGGTGCAGGTCCCAGCCGACGTTGCCCACGAGCCGCTCGAGGTCGGCCACGACGCGCGCCTCGCGCGCGGCGACGTGGATCGAGCAGCCCGCGATGGCCAGCCGGTCCCACTCTCGCGCCAGCCGCACGAGCGCGAACGTCTCGTAGCGGCGCAGGAACGTGAGGTCGAACACGAGGTCGTGGCAGTCCTCCTGCATCAGCGAGCGCACCGCCTCGTCGATGACCGGCAGCTCGACATGGCGTAGCTCCGTGCCGAGGTTGATGACGCAGGTGTGCTCGCCCAGGCGGCGGACGCTCAGCTCGACGAGCGAGACGGCGGTGAGGTGGTCCGACAGGTGCACGGGCATGTTGCTTTCCGGTGCCCCAGGAGGTCAGCGACCTAACCTCTTCATTGCACTACTCTCGCGAGCGTGCTCCTCCGAGCGGCGCCGATCGCCATGGCGCTTGCGCTGACGCCCGCGGCGCCCGCGTCCGCGGCCGAGATATCGCTTGCCGTCGCGCCCGCCGCCGGCGTGCGCCTGGGCGATCCGACGACCATCAGGGGGCGCGTGACCGAGGCGGGCGCGCCGCTCGCCGGGCGCATCGTCGCGCTGTACGTCCAGCGGCATCCGTTCAGGCGAGCCTGGCGGCCGAGCGGGCTCATCGACACGACCGCCGCCGACGGCAGCTACTCGTTCTCGCGCAGGCTCGACCGCAACCACCGTGTGCGTGCGCGGCTCGTGGGCGTCCCGCCCGAGTCGGACACGCTGAGCCCGGCAAGCGTCGCCTTCGTGCTGCCGGCGTTCACCCTCGCGTTCAGCCCGCGGCCGCAGCGCGCGATCCGGATCACGCAGACCTACACGGTGCCGCGCGACGTGAAGCTCGCGGCGCCGACGCTGTTCTACGTCGGGCGGCGCAACGCCGAGCGCGCGCCGCTGCGCGCCACGGCGAAGACGCGCCGCTTGCGGCGCGGTCGCTACATCGCAAAGGCGACGGTGCGGATCCCGAAGTCCTACGGCGGGCGCTTCGCGTATCTGAGCTGCTTCCTCTACTCGCCGGGCTCGGGGATGGGCGACCCCGAGCAGCGCTGCCCGCGCCGGTCCGCGCGGCTGCGCTAGCGACGCCCGCTTGCGGCGCCGGCTCGCGCGACGGTAGGGTCGGTCCAACGAGTGCTGACATGGATATCCACGTCTTCGGACCGCTGGAGGCAAGCGTCGACAAGCGGCCCGTGCCGCTCGGCGGCGTCAAACCGCGGGCGCTGCTGGCCATGCTGGCGCTCAACGCGGGCTCGACGGTCTCGACCGAGCGCCTGATCGAGGGCCTCTGGGGCGAGCAGCCACCGGCGACGGCGACGAAGCTGGTGCAGGTCTACGTGTCGCAGCTGCGCAAGGCGCTCGCCTCGGCCGGCGACGGCGCCGGGATCGTCACGCGCGGGCGCGGGTACGAGCTGCGGGTCGACCGCGACGCCGTCGATGCCGGGCGGTTCGAGCTGCTGCTCGCGCGCGGCCTGCCGCGCGAGGCGCTGGCCCTGTGGCTCGGCCCGCCGCTCGACGATGTCGCCGGCGAGCCGTTCGCGGCCGCCGAGATCGGCCGGCTGGAGGAGATGCGGCTCGCGGCGCTGGAGCTTGCCATCGAGCGTGACCTCGACGCCGGCCGACACATCGACGTCGTCGGCGAGCTCGAGCGGCTCGCGGCGGCCGAGCCGCTGCGCGAGAAGCTGCACGCGCAGCGGATGCTGGCGCTGTACCGCTGCGGCCGTCAGTCCGAGGCGCTCGAGGCATACCGGCAGGCGCGGGCGGCGCTGGTCGACGCGATCGGCGTCGAGCCCGGGCCGGAGCTGCGGCGGCTCCACGAGGCGATCCTGCGCCAGGACCCGGCGCTCGAGCCGCCGCCGAGCGAGGCCGCCGAGCTGCCGCCCGAGCTGGACGCCGCCACGCCGATGGCCGGGCGCGAAGCGGAGCTCGAGTGGCTGCGGGAGCGCTGGCGGCACGCCCGCGCCGGCGCCGGGCTGCTCGCGCTGATCGCGGGAGCGCACGGCATGGGCAAGACGAGGCTGGTCGCCGAGCTGGCCGGCGAGGTGCATCGCGACCGCGGCTCGGTGCTGTACGCCACCGCGGCGGGGCCGCCGGAGGGCGCCATCGCGGCGCTCGCGGCGATCAGGGCGGCGCGCCGGCCGACGCTGCTGGTGCTGGACGACCTCGACGGCGCCGGGAATGAGCTGCGCGCAGCGCTCGAGGAGCTGCGCAACGAGCTGGTCGAGCGGCCGGTGCTGGTGGTGGGGACGATCGAGCGCGCCGAGCCCGCCGGCGCGGCGCGCGCCGACGCGACGCTGCACCTTCAGCCGCTCGGCGCCGATGCGGTCCTCATCGTCGCCCGGCTCTATGCCGGAGCGCGCGAGGATGCGCCGGTGCCGGTCGCGCAGCTCGCCGCGGCGAGCGGCGGGATCCCACTGCGAGTGCACCGCGCCGCCGCCGACTGGGCGCGTGCCGAGGCTTCGCGGCGCCTTGGCGTGATCGCGGATCGCGCGGCGAACGAGCGCACGGGCTTGCGGGCGCTCGAGGACGAGCTGGCCGGCGGCGTGGTCGAGCTGCAGGCGCTCGACGAGCGCGCCGGGGAGAGCGACGCCGGACCTGGTGTCGTCGCTTGCCCGTACAAGGGGCTCGCCGCGTTCGACGTCGAGGACGCCGACGTGTTCTTCGGGCGCGAGCTGCTTGTGGCCGAGATGGTCGCGCGCCTCGCGGGTGCGCCGCTGATGGGGATCACCGGGCCGTCGGGGAGCGGCAAGTCCTCGGCGCTGCGAGCCGGGTTGCTCGCCGCGCTCGCCGCCGGCGTGCTGCCGGGCAGCGAACGCTGGGCGCTCGCTCTGTTGCGCCCCGGCGACCATCCGCTGCGCGCGCTCGAGCAGGCCTGGGCCGAGACGGCGCCTCCGGGGCGATTGGTCATCGCCGTCGACCAGTTCGAGGAGACGTTCACCGCGTGCCGACACGAGCGCGAGCGCACGGCGTTCGTCGACGCCCTCGTGGGCTGCGCGCGCGATACGCGCCGGCGCACGCTGGTCATCGTCGCCGTGCGAGCCGATTTCTACGGGCGCTGCGCCGCCTACCCCGAGCTGTCGCGGCTGCTGGGGGCGAACCACGTGCTGGTCGGCCCGATGCGCCGCGACGAGCTGCGCCGCTCGATCGAGCTCCCCGCGCGCCGCGCCGGGCTGCACGTCGAGCCCGAGCTGGTCGACGCGCTCGCCGCCGACCTCGAGGGCGAGCCCGGCGCGCTGCCGCTGCTCTCCGCATCGCTGCTCGAGCTGTGGCAGCAGCGCGACGGCCGAGTCCTGCGCCTCGGCGAGTACCGGCGGGCCGGTGGCGTGCGCGGCGCGGTCGCCCGGCTGGCCGAGCACGGGTACGAGAGGCTCGATCCCGAGCAGCGCGTCGTCGCGCGGCGGATCCTGCTGCGGCTCGCGGGCGAGGGGGAGGGTGACGCCGTCGTACGCCGGCGCGTGCCCGTGACCGAGCTGGAAGCCGAGGGGCTCGCCGAGGTGCTCTGGGAACTGGCCGACGATCGCCTGGTGACGATCGGCGACGGCGAGGTCGAGGTCGCGCACGAAGCGCTGCTGCGCGAGTGGCCGCGCCTGCGCGGCTGGCTCCAGGAGGACGCCCAGGGCCGCCACCTGCACCACCAGCTGCACGGCGCCGCGCGCGAGTGGAACGACGCCGGTCGCGATCCCGACGAGCTCTACCGCGGTGCGCGCCTGGCTGCGGCGCTCGACTGGTCCGCGGCCCACGCTGTGGAGCTCAACGCGACCGAGCGCGCCTTCCTGAGCGAGAGCCGTCGAGCGAGCGAGCGCTCGATGCGGCGCCTGCACGTCGTCCTCGGCGGCGTCGCCGTGCTGCTGGTGCTCGCCGTCGTGGCCGGCCTCGTCGCGCTCGCCGAGCGCGGCGCGGCGCGCGACCAGGCGCGCGCGGCCGACGCGCAGCGGCTCGGCGCGCGCGCCCTCGTCGAGAGCGAGTTCGACCGCGCGCTGCTGCTGGCCCGGCAGGGCGTCGTGCTCGACGACACGGTCCAGACGCGCGGCAACCTGCTCGCCACGCTGGTCAAGAGCCCCGCCGCCATCGGGGTGATCCGTGGCGGCCGCGGGCGCTTCTTCAGCGTGGCGCTGAGCCCCGACGGGCAGACGCTCGCCGCCGGCGACGAGTTCGGGTACCTCCAGTTCTTCGACGCGCGCACCCGGCGGCGGCGGGCGATCATCAAGCCGGGCTTCGGCACGAGCACCAGCCCGGACGACACGGGCATCTACTCCATGACATACAGCCCGGACGGCCGGCACCTTGCGGTCGCGCACGAGGCGTTCAGCGACGAGCGGCTGGCGGTGCTCGACACGCGTACCCGCCGCGTGGTCTCCGTCATGAGCATCCCGAGCCATCGGGCCGTCGGCCGGATGCGCTACTCGGCCGACGGGCGGACGCTCGACGTCGTCGTATCCGACCTCTTCGAGGAGCGATCGGACTTCATCCGCCTGGACGTGCGGACCGGCCGGCGGCTGACCGATCCGCTGCCGGTGGGCGGCGCGTACCTGACCAGGGGCGCCGTCATCAGCAGCTCGCCGGTGACGATGACGAGCGACGGCCGCCGCCTGGTGCTGCCCGGTCCGCAGCAGACGATCGTGCGCGACGCCGGAACCATGCGCGTGGTGCGCCGCCTGCCCTTTGGCTTCGACCAGGCCTCGCAGGCCGAGCTGAGCCCCGACGACGGGTTGCTCGCGGTCGCCGGGGAGGACGGCTCCCTGCGCCTGCTGGACCTGCGCACCGGGGTGCTCCGCGTCGCAACGGGTCCGCGCGACGAGCCGGTCGAGCGCATCGCGTTCACGCCGGACGGCCGCAGCGTGATCACCGCGAACGCCGACGGCGCGGTGAACGTCTGGGACGCTCGCCGCGCCGCCGTGGCCGAGACGCTTGCCGGACACGCCAGTGCCGTCAGGTCGCTCGCCGTCGCCAGCGACGGCAGGACGCTCTACAGCGCCAGCACCGACGGCAGCGTCATCATCTGGGACCTCGACGGCGCGCGTCGTCTCGGGCGTCCGTTCCGGGCCGGGGCGGCGAATGACAGGAACGCGCGCTATGCCCTGAGCTCCGACGGCGACCTGCTCGCCGTCGGGCAGGACGACGGCGCCGTCAGCGTCGTCGATGCGCGCACGCTCGTCCGGCAGCGGGAGTTCCCGGTGGTCACGCCGCCGAGAGTCCTCGGCATCGCCTTCGTGCCTGGGACCCACCTGCTCGTGGTGGGCGGGGAGGATGGCTTCCTCGCTCTCGTCGACGCCGACTCGGGGAAGGCGCTCCGGCGGCTGCGCGGCCACGAGCTGGCGGTCTCGACGCCGGGCATCAGCGCCGACGGCCGGCTCATGGTCACCGCCGCCAGGGATCAGACGGTGCGGTTCTGGTCGCTGCCCGACGGACGATCGCTCGGCTCGCCGCTGCGCTTCCAGCGGGTTCCCTACGACGCACAGCTGAGTCCCGACGGCCGCTTGGTCGCCGTCGTGATCCCACCCGACACGCTCGAGCTCCGGGATGTCCGCACACGGCGGCTCGTACGGCTGCTGCGGATCGCCGAGGGCGTCGAGTTCACGCGCTTCTCGCCCGACGGCCGGCTCGTCGCGCTCGGAAGCGCGCGCGGCACGGCGCAGGTGTGGTCGACGGCGGAGTGGGCGCCCGTCACGCGCGTGTTCACCGGACACGCCGGCGCCGTGACGGAGGCGACGATCAGCCGCGACAACCGCACGTTGGCGACCAGCAGCGCGGACGGCAGCGTGCGGCTGTGGGACATCAAGAGCGAGCAGCCCGTCGGCGCGCCGTTGCCGGGGCTGCCCGGACGGGTCTCCGTCCCGGTGCTGACGCCGGACGGCACGGGGCTGTTCGCGGGCTATGACACGGGTCAGGCGTTCCGCTGGGACATCCGGCCGGCATCGCTGATCCGCCGCGCATGCGCGATCGCCGGCCGCCGCCTCACGCGCACCGAGTGGGAGGAGTTCCTGCCCGGCCGCGACTACCGGCCGGCCTGCTGACTATAGCCCGTAGGCCTCCTTCAGCTCCGGGTCCTTCTCGGCCAGCATCTCGGCCAGCCCGACCATCACCTTGCACTGCTTCCAGGTGGCGTCGTCCTGCATCTTGCCGTCGAGCATGTCCACTCCGCGGCCGTCCGGGATCGCCTCGATCACCCGCTTGGCGAAGCGGACCTCCTCCGGGTCGGGCGAGAAGACGCGCTTCGCGATCTCGATCTGGCGCGGGTGCAGCGACCATGCGCCGACGCAACCCATCAGGAACGCGGCGCGGAACTGGGCCTCGCAGCCTTCATCGTCCGAGATGTCGCCGAACGGCCCGTAGAACGGCAGGATCCCCGTCGCCGCGCAGGCGTCGACCATGCGCGCAATCGAGTAGTGCCAGAGGTCCTGCTGGGCGCTGGCGCGCGCCGCCCCGATCCGCTCGGGATCGGGGTCGGCCAGCACCGTGTACCCGGGGTGGCCGCCCCCGACGCGCGTGGTCTTCATGCGCCGCGACGCCGCGAGATCGGCGGGGCCGAAGCTCATCCCCTGCATGCGCGGCGAGGCCGCTGCGATCTCCTCGAGGTTGGCGACGCCGAGCGCCGTCTCGAGGATCGCGTGCACGAGGATCGGCCGCGTGAGCCCGTGCCTGGCCTCGAGCTGCGCCAGCAGCCGGTCGACGTAGTGGATGTCCCAGGCGCCCTCGACCTTGGGGACCATGATCACCTCCAGCCGGTCGCCGATCTCGCCCACGAGCCGCAGCAGGTCGTCGAGCACCCAGGGGGACTCGAGCGCGTTGATGCGCGTCCACAGCGCCGTCTGGCCGAGGTCCATCTCCCTGCCGACGCGGATCAACCCCTCGCGCGCGGCCTCCTTGCGATCGACGGGCACCGCGTCCTCGAGGTTGCCGAGCAGGATGTCGGTCTTCGTGGCGATGTCGGCGGCCTTGGCGACCATCTTCTCGTTCGAGAAGTCGAGGAAGTGGATCATTCGCGACGGCTTGACCGGGATCTCCGGGAGCGGGTCGGGCGCGTCGATCGCCAGGGGCTTGAAGAAGTCACGAGGGTTGCGCATGTGGGCGCGAGGCTAGCGCCGAGCTGGCAGGATCCGCGGCATATGAGCTCCGAGACCACCCGCAGCGTCGAGACCGACCAGGCAGCCCGCGAGGCCAGCGGCGCGCATCCCTACGGCCGCTTCCTCGAGGAGTTCGAGGTCGGCGCCGTCTACAAGCACTGGCCGGCCAAGACCGTCACCGAGGCGGATGACCACCTGTTCTGCCTGATCACGATGAACCACCATCCGCTGCACATCAACGACGTCTACGCGGGGCGATCGCAGCAGGGCCGCAACGTCGTCGTCGGGCCGCTCGTCTACTCGCTCGCGCTGGGAATGAGCGTCTCCGACGTCTCCGGCAAGGCGATCGCCAACCTCGCGACCGAGGAGCTCAAGCATCCCGCTCCGGTGTTCCACGGCGACACGCTGTTCTGCGAGTCCGAGGTGCTCGAGGTGCGCGAGTCGCAGTCCAAGCCCGATCGCGGCACCGTGCGCGTGCACACGCGCGTGCTGAACCAGGACGGCGTGCTGGTGGCGGAGTTCAAGCGGCTCGTGCTGGTGCCGCGGCGCGAGCCGGGTGGCGCGCTGCCCGGCGCCGAGGGGAGCGTGTCGGGCGACTGACCCGGCGCCCCCGGACAAGGCAGTAGGGTCCGGGGATGGCCACCGAAACGACTGTCCCGACCACCCACGAGCGGCTCCTGCAGTGGGTCGACGAGGCGGTGACGCTGTGCGAGCCCGAACGCGTCCACTGGTGTGACGGCTCGGCCGGCGAGTACGACCGGCTGTGCCGCGCGCTCGTCGACGCCGGCACGTTCGAACGGCTCTCGGACGCCAAGCGCCCCAACTCCTACCTCGCGCTGTCCGACCCCGGCGACGTCGCGCGCGTCGAGGACCGCACGTTCATCTGCTCGGAGTCCGAGGATGACGCCGGTCCGACCAACCACTGGCGCGATCCGGCCGAGATGCGCGCGCTGCTGCGCGAGAAGTTCACGGGCTGCATGCGCGGCCGCACGCTCTACGTCGTGCCGTTCTCGATGGGGCCGCTGGGCTCGCCGATCTCCGAGATCGGCGTGCAGCTGACCGACTCGGCGTACGTCGCGGTCTCGATGCGGATCATGACCCGGATGGGGCAGGCGGCGCTCGACCAGCTCGGCGGCAGCGGCGACTTCGTGCCCTGCATGCACACGACCGGCGCGCCGCTGGCCGAGGGCGAGAAGAGCGCGCCCTGGCCGTGCAACAAGGACAAGTACATCGTCCACTTCCCCGAGACGCGCGAGATCTGGTCCTTCGGCTCGGGCTACGGCGGCAACGCGCTGCTCGGCAAGAAGTGCTTCGCGCTGCGGATCGCCTCGGTGATGGCGCGCGACGAGGGCTGGCTGGCCGAGCACATGCTGATCCTCAAGCTCACCTCGCCGGAGGGCGACGTCAAGTACGTCACGGGTGCGTTCCCGAGCGCGTGCGGCAAGACCAACCTCGCGATGCTGATCCCGGCGATCGCGGGCTGGAAGGTCGAGACGATCGGCGACGACATCGCGTGGATGAAGTTCGGCTCCGACGGGCGGCTGTACGCGATCAACCCCGAGGCCGGCTTCTTCGGCGTCGCCCCCGGGACGGGCGAGGAGACCAACCCGAACGCGATGGCGACGATTCGCGCCAACTCGATCTTCACCAACTGCGCCAAGACCGACGACGGCGACGCGTGGTGGGAGGGGATGACTCGCGAGACCCCATCGCACCTGATCGACTGGCACGGCAACGACTGGACGCCCGCGTCCGTCACCCCCGCCGCGCACCCGAATGCGCGATTCACCACGCCGGCGGCGCAGGACCCGGCGATCGCGCCCGAGTGGGAGGACCCCGCCGGCGTGCCGATCGACGCGTTCCTGTTCGGCGGCCGGCGCTCCAGTGTCGTGCCGCTCGTGCACGAGGCGTTCGACTGGGAGCACGGGGTCTTCCTCGGGTCGATCATGGGCTCCGAGACGACGGCCGCCGCGGCCGGCGCCGTTGGCAAGCTGCGCCGCGACCCGTTCGCGATGCTGCCGTTCTGCGGCTACCACATGGCCGACTACTTCGCCCACTGGCTCGAGATCGGGGACCGCGAGGGCGCCGCGCTACCGCGCGTGTTCTACGTCAACTGGTTCCGCAAGGACCCCGGCGACGGGCACTGGCTGTGGCCGGGCTACGGCGAAAACGCGCGCGTGCTCGAGTGGGTGTTCCGCCGCTGCGACGACGCGGTCGAGGCGGCCGAGACGCCGATCGGGCGCGTCCCGACGCCCGGCAGCCTGGACACCGAGGGCCTCTCGATCGGGGAGCACGACCTGGCCGAGCTGCTGAAGGTCGATCCGGCTGAGTGGCTGCCGGAGATCGAGCCGATCCGCGAGTTCTACGACAGGTTCGGCGAGAGGCTTCCGCGCGAGCTGCACGCGCAGCTCGACGCGCTCGAGCAGCGCCTGAACAGTGCGTGACGGGCGACGAATGTCGTCTCGTGCCCCATATGGCGGCACGAGCCGACACTCGTCGCGTCAGTGCGGGTGCTCGCCGCCGGTCGCGGCGGGCGGGCGCGACTCCTCGGCCAGCGAGGTGATCGTGAGCGCTCCGCGCGCGGCGTCCTCGAGCACGCCGGTCGCCTCGTCGGAGGAGCGCGCGTAGAGCTCGACGAGCAGGTGCACGACGATCTGGTCCTCGTCGTGCTTGTGGTAGCGCACGTGGGTGAAGAACTCGCGCGTCCCGTTGTCGCCGAAAGCGGCGTAGGCGAGCGCCTCGGCGGCCTCGGGGCCGGAGCAGGTCTCGACCGCGTCGGCCTCGACCGTCACCGCGCAGGAGGCCACCCATGGAGTTCCGGCGACCATGCGCTCCCAGCGGTCCGTGACCGGCTCGATGCGCCCGTTGTGGAAGCCGAGGTGAGGCTGGTCATGCATGCAGTCCAGGCACTGCACGACGGCCTCCTGGACCTCGTCGACGACCTCCGCGCGCTCGCCCGAGGCGGGGTCGATGCGGTGGATGCCCTCGTAGTGGACCTGGACCTCGAGCTCCTGCGACCAGCAGCGGTAGCAGCGCAGCCACGAGCCGATCGTCTCTCTTGAAGTTTCCATCTGACCCCATTCTATGCTCCGGGCCGTGGCAACTCGCCCCCTGCTGCTTGTCCTCGCGTCATGCGCGCTGGCCGGCTGCGGAGAGTCGGGCCCGACCGACGAGCAGCAGGTCCGCGGCGCGCTGGCCGCGTTCGAGCGCGCGACGGCCGCGCGCGACTACAAGGCGCTGTGCGAGCGCATCCTCGCGCCCAAGCTGATCGAGACGGTCGAGAAGATCGGCCTGCCCTGCGAGGTCGCGCTGCAGAAGGGCTTCGAGGACGTCAAGGATCCGCGCCTGAGCGTGGGGGCGATCGACGTGCAGGATGACCGCGCGACGGCCGAGGTCCGCTCGAGCGCCGCCGGCGAGTCGCCCAGCCAGGACACCGTCGAGCTGACCAGGGTCGGCGACGGCTGGCGGATCGCCTCGCTCAATACGCGACCGTAGCTCAGCCCGGCTCGCCCGCGCGCGCCTCGAGCGCGCGCACCAGCGCCGGGCACTCGAGCGCCGCCTCCTGCGTCGCGAGGAAGCGCTCGGCCGCGCGGCGGCCGCCGAGCTCGCGCAGGCCGCGCTCGCCGTGCTCGGCGACGTAGTCGGCCAGCGCGCCGAGCCGGCGCGCACGCGTGCGGGCCGCGCGCAGGTCGAGGCTCGCGCGATGGCGCTCGAGCGCGTCGGCGAGCTCCTCGATGCCGGTGACCGGGTGGATCGAGGAGACCGCGACGACGGGCGCGCGGTCGCCGAGCGAGCGCAGCGCGGCGCGCAGGTCGCGCAGCGCGCGCTGAGCGATGGCGCCGAGGTCGGCCTTCGTGACGACGAGCACGTCGGGCACCTCCATGATCCCGGCCTTCAGGAACTGGAGCACGTCGCCCGAGCCCGGCTGCACGACGACCGCGACGGTGTCGGCCGCCTCGGCCACCTCGATCTCGGACTGCCCGACGCCCACGGTCTCGACGACGACGACGTCGAATGCCGCCGCGAGCGCCTGCGCTCCGGCGCGGGTCGCCGGCGCCAGCCCGCCGAGCCGCTCGCCGGCCGCCATCGAGCGGATGAAGAGGCCGCGGTCGGCGGGATCGGCGTCGATCCGCGCCCGGTCGCCCAGCAGCGCCCCGCCCGAGCGTTTCGAGGAGGGGTCGACGGCGAGCACCGCGACCGTCTTCCCGCGCGCGCGCCAGACGCGCACGAGCACGCTCAGCAGCGTCGACTTGCCGGCGCCCGGCGGCCCGGTGACGCCGACGACGTGCGCGGGCGCCTCGCCGCCGAGCCGGCCGGGGGCGACCTCGGCGAGCAGCGCGGCGATCTCCGGGCGCCGCGCCGGCGCGCGGTTCTCGAGCAGGTTGAGCGCGGCCGGCGCCGCGCCGAGGTCGCGCTCGCGCAGCCGAGCGCCGAGCGCCGTGGCCGCCACGTGCGCGTGTTCGCTGCCTCGGGCGCGCGCGTCTTCGCCGTCGCTCACGCGGCCGCGGCGATCCCGTTGCGCTCCGCCACGAGGGCGACGACGTCGCGCAGGATGCGGGTGAGATCGAAGTCCTTCGGCGTGTACACCGCCGCGACGCCCGCCGCGCGCAGCGGCTCGGCGTCCGCCTCGGGGATGATCCCGCCGACCACGACCGGGATCTCGCGGCCGCCCGCATCGCGCAGCGCGTCGAGCACATCGGGGATCAGCTCGCGGTGCGAGCCCGACAGGATCGAGAGGCCGATCACGTGCACGCCCTCGTCGACCGCCGAGCGCGCGATCTGCGCGGGCGTGAGCCGGATGCCCTCGTAGACGACCTCCATGCCGGCGTCGCGCGCGCGCACCGCGATCTGCTCCGCCCCGTTGGAATGGCCGTCGAGCCCCGGCTTGCCGACGAGGAGCTTCAGCCCGCGCCCGAGCTGCTCGGACACGCGTGCGACCTCGTCACGGAGCGCCACCACCTCCTCGCCCGACGGCGGCGCGGCCGCCTCGCCGACGCCCGTCGGTGCGCGGTAGGAGCCGAACACGTCGCGCAGGCACTGCGCCCACTCGCCCGTCGTCACGCCCGCCCGGGCCGCGGCGATCGTCGCCGGCATCACGTTCTCGTCCGAGCGCGCCACCCGCGCCAGCTCCTCCAGAGCCGACCGCGCCGCCTCCTCGTCGCGTCCGGCGCGCCACCGCTCGAGGGCCGCGATCTGCTCGGCCTCGACCGCGGGGTCGACCACCAGGATGCCGCCGTCCTCGGTCAGCGGCGAGGGCTCGGTCTCGACGAACCGGTTCACGCCGACCAGCACCTGCTCGCCCGACTCGATCCGCGCGATCCGCTCGCGGTGGGACTCGACCAGCGCCGCCTTCATGTACGGCACCGCGTCGACGGCGCCGCCGTGCTCCTGCACCCGCGCCATCTCCTCGCGCGCGCCCGCGAGCAGCTCCTCGACGAGCCCGACCATGACGACGGAGCCCTCGAACAGGTCCGGATACTCGAGCAGGTCGGTCTCGTAGGCCAGCACCTGCTGGATCCGCAGCGACCACTGCTGGTCCCACGGCCGCGGCAGGCCGAGCGCCTCGTTCCACGCCGGCAGCTGGATCGCGCGCGCCCGCGCGGCGCGCCCGAGCGTCACGCCCAGCGCCTCGAGCACGATCCGCTGCACGTTGTTCTCCGGCTGCGACTCGGTCAGCCCGAGCGAGTTGACCTGCACGCCGTAGCGGAAGCGCAGATGACGCTCGTCCCGCACGCCGTAGCGCTCGCGCCCGAGCTGCTCCCACAGTGCGGCCATCGCGCGCAGCTTGGCGTGCTCCTCGACGAACCGCACGCCTGCGTTGACGAAGAACGAGATGCGCGCGAAGACGGCGCCCATCCGCTCGTCCCCGACGCGCGGGCGCACCTCGTCGAGCACCGCGATCGCGGTAGACATCGCGAACGCGATCTCCTGAACCGGCGTCGCCCCCGCCTCCTGCAGGTGGTAGGAGCAGATGTTGACCGGGTTCCACCTCGGCACGTGCTCGACCGTGTAGGCGACGGTGTCGGCGATCAGCCGCATCGACGGGCCGGGCGGGAACGCGTACGTGCCGCGCGAGAGGTACTCCTTGATGATGTCGTTCTGCGTCGTGCCCTGGAGCACGGCGGCGTCGATGCCGTTCTCCTCGGCACAGACGATGTAGAGCGCAAGCAGCCAGGCCGCCGTCGCGTTGATCGTCATCGACGTGTTCATGCGGTCGAGCGGGATGCCGTCCAGCAGCGCGTGCATGTCGCCCTTGTGCGCGACCGGCACGCCGACCTTCCCGACCTCACCGCGCGCGAGCTCGTGGTCGGGGTCGTAGCCGGTCTGGGTCGGCAGGTCGAACGCGATCGAGAGCCCGGTCTGGCCCTTGGCGAGGTTGCCGCGGTAGAGCGCGTTGGACCTCGCCGCCGTCGAGTGGCCGGCGTAGGTCCGCATCATCCAGGCCTTGTCGCGCTCGGGCAGCCGGTGGCTCATGTGGAGATTCTCCCGCATCGGGTATGACTCCGCGCCATGCGAGCGATCGACGTGCGGCACATGGGCAGGGACAAGGTCATCTGCTGCTGGGACGTCGACGGCGTCCTCGTCGACCCCGGGCCGCAGTCGACCGAGGGGACGCTGCTGGAGGCGCTGGCGGAGCGGGAGCCGAGCGCGCTCCTGCTCACGCACATCCACTTCGACCACGCCGGCGCGTCGGGCGCACTGGTGCGGCGCTGGCCCGACCTGCCCGTCTACGTGCACGAGCGCGGCGCTCCGCACATGGCCGCCCCGGAGCGGCTCGTCGCGAGCGCCGCGCGGCTGTACGGCGGGGAGCAGGAGCTCGCGCGGCTGTGGGGCGACGTCGTGCCGGTGCCGGAGCGCAACCTGCGCGTCCTGGTCGGAGGCGAGACGGTGCTCGACCGCTTCCGCGTCGAGTACACCCCCGGCCACGCCTCGCACCATGTCAGCTTCCTGCACGAGCCCAGCGGCACCGCGTTCGTCGGCGACGTGGCGGGCGTGCGGATCCCGCCGAGCGAGTACGTGATGGCCCCGACGCCACCGCCGGACATCGACGTCGAGGCCTGGGACCGCTCGCTCGACGTCGTCGCGGGCTGGGCGCCGGAGGCGCTGGCGCTGACGCACTTCGGCCGCGTCGACGACGTCGCCCCGCACATCGAGGCGATGCGCGAGCGGCTGCACGAAATCGTCGGCCTCGCGGCCCGGCACGGCCTCGAGGCGTTCACGGCCGGGATCACCGAGCGGGTCGCGCGCAACGCGGGCGACGTCGCCGACCGCTACGCGCAAGCGGCGCCGCCGGACCACCTCTACCTCGGCGCCCGCCGCTACCTGGACAAGCGCGCCGCGGCGTGATCGTCACGCCTCGGCCGCGGTAGAGCTACCCCGGTGGGGCGGCGCGGCGCTACGCTGCGAGCCATGTCGGAGACGGTCGAGCTTCCACGGCCGGCGGGGCCCGACTCAGCGCTGGGCGGTCACTGGCGGGTGATCGTGCGCAACGACGACCACAACACGTTCGACCACGTGGCACATACGCTGGCGCGCCACATCCCGGGCGTCTCCGTCGACAAGGGCTACGCGCTCGCCGACCTGATCCACAACCAGGGCCAGGCGATGGTCTGGTCGGGTGAGAAGGAGCAGGCCGAGCTCTACTGGGAGCTTCTGAACGACTCGGGGCTCACGATGGCGCCGCTGGAGCAGGGCTGAGCCCCTCCAGCTCGCCGATCCCGCTGCGCATCAGCATGTCGTGCCAGGTGTAGAGCACCGGCACCTGATACCAGCTCGAGTAGTCCGCCCGCCAGACCGAGAACTCCTCGCCGTACCAGTAGCGCTCGAAGTCGGGCTTGTGCTCGAACGTCGCCATCTGGAGGAACCTGTAGGCGTCGTCGCGCGAGCGGTAGACGCTGTACTCGCTCGCGCCGTAGCGCAGCGCGACGGGCGCGATCTCCTGCAGCGCGAGCTCGAACTTGTCGCCCCGGAACAGCGTGGCGTACCAGGGGATGTGCACGACTCCGGCCATCAGGCTCCCACCTCCGCGCGGATCGCACCCGGGCCCTCGGCGGTGCGCCCGAGGCCCTCCGCCTCGGAGCCCACCAGGATCGCGATCTTGCCCTGGTGCTCGTTCCTGTACATCGACTGGTGCGCCTCGGCGACACCGTCGAACGACATCGTCTTCCACAGCACGGGCTGGATCTTGCCGGATTCGATCAGCTCGTTCGCCCTCGTCGCCTCGTACGCGTTCGCGAAGTGGCTGCCGATGATCTGCTTCTGGCGCATCCACAGATAGCGGACGTCGAAGTCGAGCCGGTAGCCGGAGGTGGCGCCGCAGATGACGATCTTGCCGAACGGCTTGACGGTCAGCACGGAGGTCGGGAACGTCGCGCGCCCGACGTGCTCGAAGACGACGTCGGGCGGCGCGCCGAGCAGCTCGCGCACGTGCTTGGCGAAGCGGCGCGACTCCTTGCTCCGGGCGGCCTCCTGCTCGTCTGTCTCGTCGCCGCGGCGCATCATGCCCGCGAACTCGTTGCGGTCGATGAAGGCGCTCGCCCCGAGCGAGCGGCACAGCTCGCCCTTCGCCGGCGAGGAGACGACGCCGACGCAGTCGGCGCCGGCGAGCCCACAGAGCTGCACGGCGAACACGCCCAGGCCACCCGCGGCGCCCCAGATCAGCACCCGGTCGCCGGCCTGGATCTGCGCGCGGTCGATCAGCATCCGGTATGCGGTGAAATACGTCAGCCCGTAGGAGGCGGCCTCCTCCCAGGACAGGTGCGCCGGCTTCGGCAGGCACTGCTGCGCCTGGACCTTGCAGAACTGGGCGAACGAGCCCCACGTCGTCTCGTAGCCCCAGATCTTCTGCGACGGGGCGGCGAGCGGGTCGAGCCCGTGCACCTCGACGTCCTCGTAGGAGGCCTGGTTGCAGTGCAGCACGACCTCGTCGCCCGGTTTCCAGCGCGTGACGCCCTCGCCGACCTTCCAGACGATGCCCGATGCGTCCGAGCCGCCGATGTGATGGTCCTCGTCGTGGTAGCGGAAGACGGACACCGGTTTGCCGAGCGCGGCCCAGACGTTGTTGAAGTTCACGCCGGCCGCCATCACGCGCACGACGACCTCGAACGCGCCCGGCTGGGGCACCTCGATCTGC
>Ga0126306_10000164_pt1 | contig 25233 bp, 27 predicted proteins | sample Plot27_FD_92592 | JGI IMG/M metagenome (GOLD analysis project Ga0126306, IMG submission 92592) | Serpentine soil microbial communities from UC McLaughlin Reserve, CA, USA - Plot27 | ecosystem: Environmental > Terrestrial > Soil > Grasslands | place: USA: UC McLaughlin Reserve, Lake County... | reverse complement strand
GATCAGCACCCGGACCTCCTCGACGAGGTGATCGCCGAGAGCGAGGCGATCGAGCGCGCCGGGCTGCGCTCGTACGCGAAGGAGCACGACATGACCCTCGAGGCCTGCTTCGAGACCCTCCTGACGGGCTTGGCCGTGCGCTACTACAACGCCGTCGCCGCCTGAGGGGTCAGGCGGGGTAGCTCCCTGAGTCCGGCGAGCAGGCGACCGGGGGTCGCGGCCCGTGTAGAGGCTTGCGTTCTCTCAGGACTGGCACCGCGGGGCTGCTCGCTGCCCTGGCCCTCGTCGCAGCCATCCCGGCGCCTTCGGTCGAGGCAGGCCCCGTCAGCGGGCCGCCCGCCATCGCCGCGAAGTCGTGCGGCGCCGGCTACACCCACGCCGTCATGCCGGACCGCGCGCACAAGTGTCTACGGGCGGGCCAGTTCTGCTCGCACCGGCCGGGCTGGCAGACGACCTACCACCGTTACGGGTTCCACTGCAAGCGGAGCGGTCATCTGACCGACTACTGAGCGGGGACCCGAGGTCGCCTTAACCGGACGTGCCCTTCCGGACCGAGGCGTCGTCGCGAACTCGTGGGCGCACCGCGCTCCAGACGTACCCAGGCCCGGTTGTACCGAGGACAGGCGTGCGCAGCCCCAGGAGGGGTATGCGGCACTTGAGTGCGAGGACATCGATGCCAGCCATAGCCGAAATTTTGTGCCAGCGGTGCGGGGTGCGGACGGAAGCCTTCATGTTTCGAGGGCGCGCCTCGGTGGCACCCTGCCCCTGCGGAGGAATGCGCCAGGTTGTTCGCATTGCACACCATCGGCACGGCGAGCCACTCACCAGCCCGGAGCGGATCGAACGCAGTGTTCGCCATAGGTCGGACGAGGAAGCGACATCGGTCCGACTTCCCGAGTGGCCCTAAGGCACGCCCACGCACCCTGTGCGGATCAGGGGCTTCAGTCGGGCTGACTGGATTTGAACCAGCGACCTCTCCGACCCGAACGGAGCGCGCTACCAAACTGCGCCACAGCCCGAAACAGGGCCTAGGGTAGCCGTTGCCATACTGAGGCTGCGTGAGCGCCTGCCGTTCGATGCTGGCCGTCGGCCTCCTGGTCTCCGCCCTTGCCGGATGCAATGGGGGCGATGACGGCTCCACGCGTGCCGAGCCCGGGGAGCAGGCCGGCGACGGGCAGGACCAGAACGCCGCGGAGGGCCGCTCGGGCGAGGCGGCTCAGGGTGGCCGGGTTCGCCTCCTGCGGCTCGGCAACTTCGACCAGCCCACGTATCTCGCCGCTCCCCGCGGCGACCGGCGCCGGTTCGTCGTCCAGCGTGGCGGCAGAATCGTGATCATGCGCGGCGGCCGCCGGCTCTCGACGCCGTTCCTCGACATCTCGGACAGCGTGACCACCGAGGGGGAGGGCGGGCTGCTGTCGATGGCGTTCGCGCCGGACTACGGGCGCTCCGGCCGCTTCTACGTCTACTACACCGACACGGAGGGGTTCATCCAGATCGACGAGTTCACCCGCTCCGGTGATCCCAACCGGGCCGATCCCGGCTCGCGCCGCTCGGTCATGCGGGTGCCGCACTTCGAGTCGAACCACAAGGGAGGGCAGCTCCAGTTCGGCCCCGACGGGCTGCTCTACGCCGGGTTCGGCGATGGGGGCGGCGGCGGCGACCCCAACGAGAACGCCCAGAACCTCGGCCGCATCCTCGGGAAGATGATCCGCATCGACCCTCGCGCGGAGGGCGGCTACGGCATCCCCGCGTCCAACCCGTTCCGTGGCCGCGGCGGCGCCCGCGGCGAGATCTATGCGTACGGCCTGCGCAACCCCTACCGCTTCTCGTTCGATCGCCGCCGCGGCAGCCTCGTGATCGGGGACGTCGGCCAGGACGAGGTGGAGGAGGTGGACTTCGTGCCGAGCCCTGGCGGCGGCCGTGCGCCGCGCGGGGGCTACAACTTCGGCTGGGATGTCTTCGAGGGCCGCGACCGCTTCGAGGACGGCAACGCCCCCGGGCAGGTGCTGCCCGTGATCACCCACCATCGCAGCGGCGGGTACTGCTCGATCATCGGCGGCTACGTGATTCGCGACCGATCGCTGCGCGGCACCGCTTTCGAGGGCCGCTACGTGTACGGAGACCTCTGCAACCCGACCATCCGGCTCGCGTTCCTCAAGCGGCCGCGAGCTCCCACGAAGGCGACCGACCTGCGCGTGTCGAACCTCGTGTCGTTCGGCGAGGACGGCCAAGGCCGGGTCTACGCCATGTCCCTCGACGGGCCGGTCTACAGGATCGGGCGGTAGGCTGCGGCGCCGGTGGAGCTGCGCGGGGTTGGCATCTGGGACTGGGGACTTCGCGGGGACGATCGCGCTGAGATCGCGGACGCGGCCGCCGAGCTGGAGGAGCTGGGCTACAGCGCGATCTGGTTCCCCGGCAGCTCCGGCGGCCCGGTGTTCGAGATGGCCGCCACGCTGCTCGAGGCCACCCGCCACGTGCCCGTCATCAGCGGCATCCTCAACGTCTGGGCCCATGAGCCGGCCGAGGCCGCGGCCGGCTACGCCCGCCTGAGCGAGGCACATCCGGACCGCTTCCTGCTCGGGCTCGGGGTCGGCCACCCGCACCAGCGGCCGGGCGAATGGGGGCGTCCGCTCTCCACCATGCGCGAGTACCTCGACGCGCTCGATGCCGCTGACCCGCCGGTGCCGCGCGACGAGCGCTGCCTGGCGGCTCTCGGCCCGCGGATGCTCGAGCTGGCACGCGACCGTAGCGCGGGCGCGCATCCCTACTTCGTGCCGGTGGAGCACACGCGCCGCGCCCGCGAGATCCTCGGCCCCGACGCCCTGCTCGCGCCCGAGCAGGCGGTCGTGCTCGAGACAGACCCCGCGCGCGCTCGCGAGGTCGGCCGCGAGCACACCGTGGGCTATCTCCGGGCGCCGAACTACGTCAACAACCTGAGGCGCCTCGGCTACGGAGACGACGACCTGGCCGACGGGGGAAGCGACCGGCTCGTGGACGCGCTCGTGGCCTGGGGCGACCACGACGCCGTCCGCCGGCGGATCGAGGAGCACCGCGAGGCGGGTGCGGACCACGTCTGCATCCAGGCGCTGCCACGCGGTGAGGGGCTACCGCGCGCGCGGTGGCGTGAGCTGGCGCCGGCGCTCGTGGACGCGTAGCGCGCAGCGGTGCCCTAGCCCAGGCTCATCCAGACGGACTTCTCCTCGAGGTAGGCGTCGAGCCCCGCCCGCCCATGCTCCCGGCCAACGCCGGAGGCCTTGAAGCCGCCGAACGGCACGGCCGGCTCGTTCGGCCCCCACACGTTCACGTACACGCTCCCCGCGCGCAGCTTGGCGGCGAGCTTGTGCGCCTTGGCCAGGTCGCGCGTCCACACACCGGCCGCGAGCCCGTAGTCCCCGCCGTTCGCCCGCCGCGCCACCTCGTCGAGGTCCTCGTAGGGAAGCGCGACCAGCACAGGGCCGAAGATCTCCTCCCGGGCGATCGTGAGGTCGTCGCTCGTCGCGGTGAACAGGGTGGGCTCCACGAACCAGCCCTCGCCCTCCACGCCGTTCCCGCCGGCGATCAGCTCGGCGCCCTCCGACTTGCCCTTCTCGATGTAGCCGCGCACGCGCTCGTCCTGCTCCGCCGAGACGAGCGGGCCGAGCTGCGTCTGGGGATCGAGCCCCGGGCCGAGCCGTGCCTTGCCGGCCGCTTCGGCCAGCCCGGCGACCACCTCGTCGAACTGGTCCCTGTGCACGAACAGGCGCGAGCCGGCGTTGCAGGCCTGGCCGGTGTTGTAGTAGATCGCCTGGTAGGAGCCCTTGACGGCGGCCTCGAGGTCGGCGTCGGGCAGGACGATGTTCGGCGACTTGCCACCCAGCTCGAGCGTCACGCGCTTGAGCGCACGCCCGGCCTTCGCGCCGATCTCGCGGCCCACGGCGGTGGAGCCGGTGAACGCGATCTTGTCCACGCCGGGGTGGTCCACGAGCGCCGCGCCCGTCTCGCCGTCGCCTGTGACCACGTTCACCACGCCCTCGGGCACGCCCGCCTCGAGCGCCAGCTCACCGAGCCGGAGCGCCGTGAGCGGGGTCTGTTCGGCGGGCTTCAGCACGAGCGTGCAGCCCGCCGCCAGCGCCGGCGCGATCTTCCAGGCGGCCATCAGCAGCGGGAAGTTCCAGGGGATGATCTGGCCGCAGACGCCCACCGGCTCGCGCTGGACGTAGCAGTGCATGTCGGGCCAGGCCACCGGGATCGTGTCGCCGGTGATGCGCGTGGGCCAGCCGGCGAAGTAGCGCAGGTGCTCGGCGGCGAGGCGCACATCCACGCGCTTCGCGAGCTTGACCGGCTTGCCGTTGTCGAGCGCCTCGAGCTCGGCCAGCTCGTCGGCGTGGGCATCAACGGCGTCGGCCAGCGCGAGCATGGCGCGCGTGCGCTGCCCGGCGGCGATCCCGCTCCAGCGGCCGTCGTCGAAGGCCTCGCGGGCGGCGCCGACGGCGCGATCAACGTCGCCGGGGCCCGCATGTGCGACATCGGCGATCGGGCGGCCGGTGGATGGATCGAAGGTCTGGAACGTGCGGCCGTCCGCGGCCTCGAGCCGCTCGGCGCCGATCAGGAGGCGGTGCGGTCCGGCGGCGAAGGAGCGAGCGGCGTCGGACAGGGCGTCGGGGAGAGCGGCGGCGGTCGTCATGCCGCCTGATGCTACGAGAAGTGGAGCTCCACGCCGCCCACCGACTCGAGCTCGACCCGCACCGTGTCGCCCGGCTCGGCGGTGTGGGGCGGTGCGAGGATGCCGGTGATGATTCGCTGACCAGGCAGAAGCTCCTCGCCCGCGGCGGCGAGGCGGCTGGCCACCGCGTCGACCATCTCGTTCAGGTGCGCGCCGGCGCGCTCGGCGGCGACGGCGTGCGCTTCCTCTCCGTTCACGAGGATGCGGGCCGCGCCGGGGGCGTCCGTCTCCATCCGCGGGCCGAACGCCACGGCGCGATGGAAGATGTTGCCGGCCAGGATCGTCTCCACGTCCTGGTCGAGGTCGGGCGGGTCGGCCAGCTCGAGGGCCGGCAGCAGCGCGGCGATGGAGCGACCGTCCTCGCCGAGCTCGACGGCCACCTCCGACTCCACGATCAGGGGCCCGTCGTCGAGCGACACCTCGGCCCCAGCCTCGAGCAGGCCGTCGGTGGTGAGGAAGCCGGCGAGCGGCGCGTCGATCCCGAGCTTTTCCTGCACCGCCGGGAGGTTGAAGCCGATCTTCCAGCCCACCGGCTCGGCTCCCTGCGCGAGCACCTCGCGCCGGCGCAGGAGCATGGCGGCCGTTCCGCGTTCCGCGCTCACGGTGTCATCACGATCTTGAGGGCCTCGCGCCGGTCGTACACCGCGTAGGCGTCGGCCGCCTGGTCGAGCCGCATGTGGTGGGTCACGAGCGGCGTGGGGTCGAGGACCCCGCCGGCCATCATGGCGAGCACGCGGTCCACATGGCCGATCACGTTGGCGTGACCGGTCTTGAGCGTGAGCGCCTTGATCCAGATGATCCCCATGTGCACCTGTATGCGCTCTGCGTACACGCCGATCGCGGCGACGGTGCCCGCCTTGCGCGTCACGCGCGCGGCCAGGTCGAGCGCGTCGGGGTGGCCGACCGCGTCGATCGCCCCGTCCACGCCGCGGCCCTCGGTGGCCCGCTTGACGGCGGCGCGCGGGTCGTCCTCGGTGAGGTGCACGGGCTCGGCGCCGAACTGCTCCGCGATGCGGAGGCGTTCCTCCACGACGTCGATCGCGAGCACCTTCGCCGCGCCGGCCGCCTTGGCGGCCTGAACGGCGCAGAGCCCGACCGGTCCCAGCCCGAGCACCGCGGCCGAGTCCCCGGGCCGGATACCCGCCTGATCGACGGCGTGCCAGCCGGTGCCCATCACGTCGCCCGCGAACAGCGCCGCGTCGTCCGACATGCCGTCGGGCACGGGCCGCAGCGTGACGTTGGCGTGCGGCACGAGCACCTGCTCCGCCTGGGCGCCCTGGAGCGACCCGAGCGTCTCGCCGTGGCCGAACACACGGCCGTCGTCGCACTTGTGGAAGTCGCCGCGCCGGCAGAAGAAGCAGTTCCCGCAGGCCGAGCAGTAGCAGCCGAGCACGCGGTCCCCCTCTGCCACCTCGCTCACCCCGTCGCCGGCAGCGAGCACGGTGCCCACGAACTCGTGGCCGAGCGTGAAGCCCGGTTCGATCACCACCCGCCCGTGATAGATGTGGAGGTCGGAGCCGCACACCCCGGTGGCCTCCACCCTCACGATGGCGTCGTCGCGCGCGAGCAGCTCCGGCTCGGGTCGCTCCTCAACCCGCACCTCACCGGGGGCATGGAAGGTCACCGCTTGCATGGAGCACGCACGCTATATGGTCCGCGCCGTGGCCGAGCGGGAGCAGCACCACCTCGAGGCGCACTTCTCGATCGCCACGTGAGCGGTGCCTTCTACGCGCGCGACGGCGACCTCCTCGTTCCGAGCGAGCTGACGCGTGGCCCGTGGGACCCGAGCGCCCAGCATGCGGGGCCGCCATCGGCGTTGCTCGCGCGGGCGCTCGAGCGCTGCGAGCCGCGCGAGGGGCTGCGCATCGGGCGCATCACGGTCGACATCCTCGGTCCGGTGCCGCTCGAGCCGCTCACAACCTCGGCGGGCGTGGTGCGCCCGGGCCGCCGCGTGGAGCTGCTCGAGGCCTCGCTCTCCGGGCCGGAGGGCGTGCTGATGCGGGCCAACGCATGGCGCGTGGCCGTTGGCGACCTGCGCACGGACGCCGGCGCGCCCCCGCCGGGCCCGGGCGATGGCGAGGACCGCGACTTCTTCCCCACCGGCGAGACCCTCGGCTACCACACCGCCATGGACTACCGGTTCGTTCGCGGCGCGTTCCTCGAGGCCGGCCCCGCGATGGTCTGGCTGCGCATGCGCGAGGCCCTCGTGGAGGGCGAGCCCCCCTCGCCGCTCGAGCGGCTGATGGTTGCCGCCGATGCGGGCAATGGAGTCAGCGCGATCCTCGACTGGCGCCAATTTCTGTTCATCAACACCGAGCTGAGCGTGCACGTCCTGCGTCCGCCCGAGGGCGAGTGGGTGGGCCTCGACGCGGTCACGTACATCGACGGCGCCGGGCTGGCGGAGAGCACACTCTGGGACGAGCGTGGCCGGGTGGGTCGCGCGGCTCAAACGCTGCTGGTCAGGGAGCGCACGATCGGAGAGGATTGACCGATGGCCGACACCGCAGTCCTGATCACGGGGTGCTCCACCGGCATTGGCCGGGCCACGGCCGAGCGGCTCGCCCGGCGCGAGCTCACGGTCTACGCGACCGCGCGCCGGCTCGAGTCGGTCGCCGACCTGGAGGCCGCGGGCTGCCGCACGCTCGCTCTCGACGTGTCCGACGAGGAGTCGATGCGCGCAGCGGTGGGGGCCGTCGAGGAGGCCGAGGGCGCGGTTGGCGCGCTCGTGAACAACGCCGGCTACAGCCAGAGCGGCGCGCTCGAGACGATCGACATCGACGACGCCCGCAGGCAGTTCGAGACGAACGTGTTCGGCCTGCTGCGCATGTGCCAGCTGGTGCTGCCGGGCATGCGCCGGGCCGGCCGCGGGCGGATCGTGAACGTGAGCTCGATGGGCGGCAAGCTGACCTTCCCCGGTGGTGGCATTTACCACGCAACCAAGTACGCCGTGGAGGCGATCTCGGACGCCCTGCGGTTCGAGGTCAAGGGCTTCGGCGTGGACGTCTCGATCATCGAGCCCGGGCTGATCAAGACGAACTTCGCCGAGACTGCGGTGGGCTCCGTGCCGCATGACGAGGGGCCCTACGCCGAGTTCAACACCGCGGTTTCGGCGAGCACGGCGGGCGTGTACGACAGCGCGCTCGGGAAGCTCGGCGGCGGCCCCGACGCGGTGGCGCGCGCGATCGAGAAGGCCATCACGGCGCGCCGGCCGAGGACCCGGTATCCGGTGACCGCCTCGGCCCGCTTCTTCATGGCCCAGCGCGCGCTCCTGCCCGACCGTGCGTGGGACGCGGTGATCGGCACGTCGATCCCTCGGCCGTAGACTTCCGTCCCGTGCCCTACTTCAAGGACGCCGACGAGGTCTATGCGACGATCGGCAAGCTCTTCCAGGACCTCGCCGAGGACGACGAGCTCGCGCCGAAGTTCAGGAAGGCGAACACGGTCGTCCAGTACCAGTACCGCAACCCCGAGTCGCAGATCACGGTCAAGCTGATCGAGGGCGAGGACGGGCAGGTGGACTGCGGGCAGACCACGCTCGAGCCGGAGGTCGTGATGACCATGGAGGCCGACACCGCTCACCGCTTCTGGCTCGGCAACGTCAACGTGACCGTCGCGCTGGCGCGAGGCCAGATGAAGGCGAGGGGCCCAGTGGCGAAGATCCTCAAGCTCGTACCGCTGGTGAAGCCGGTCTTCCCGCGCTACCGCAAGCTGCTCGAGGACACCGGCCGGCGGGACCTGCTCGAGGCATCCTGACCTTCAAGGACTTCTACCAGTACGCGGCGGCCACGCGGGTGATCGCGGGCCGCGACCTGCTCGAATCGACGGGCTTCGAGTTCCAGAAGGAGGGCGCCAGGCGCGTGCTCGTCGTGACCGACGAGGTGGTCAGGGGAACCGGACTCGTCGACCGGGTCGCGGCCGGCATCGTGGACGGCGGGCTCGAGGTGGCCGGCGTCTTCGACGAGGTGCCGCAGGACTCCTCGACGCACGTCGTGGAGCGCTGTGCGGCGGCAGCCAAGGAGGCCGGCGCCGACTCCTTCCTCGCCGTTGGTGGCGGCTCGGTGATGGACACCGCCAAGGTGGCAGACGCAGTGTTCACTCACGGCGGCAGCGCCCGCGAGCAGGAGGGCTTCTTCCTGCTTCCCCGCGCGGACGACGGGATGGGGCGCCCGTTCGAGCTCGCCCCGCTCGCCTGCATCCCCACCACCGCGGGCACGGGAAGCGAGGTCTCGATGGCGGCGGTCATCAAGGACCCGGAGCAGAAGGTCAAGCTCGAGATCGCCGACTTCCCGCTGATCCCGCGCCTCGCGATCCTGGATCCGGAGTCCACCCGCACGCTGCCCCCGCCGGTGGCCGCTTCCACGGGCATGGACGCCGTGACGCACGCCATCGAAGGCTACGTCTCCACGGATTGGAGCCCCCATCAGGACGCCCGCTCGCTCCACGCGCTGCGCATGATCCGGGGCAACCTCGAGCGGGCCGTGCAGCACGGCGAGGAGGACGAGGAGGCGCGCGGCAACATGCTGATCGCGGCCAACCTCGCCATCACCATCGCCCTCGGCTCGGTCCACGCCATGTCCCATCCGGCTGGGGCCCATTTCGGCGTGCCGCACGGGGTGGCGAACGCGATCCACCTCCCGCACGTGATCCGGCACAACGCGGCCGGTGGTGCGGAGATCGCGGATCGCTACCGCGACATCGGCGAGGTCTTCGACGTGGCCGAGCCCGAAATCGGCGAGGCGCTGGCGGCCCACCTGACCGAGCTCACGGCGAGGCTCGGGCTGCCGACGAGGCTGTCGGAGGTGGGCGTGCCCGAGGAGGGCATCCCCGCGCTGGTGGAGGGGGCGATGGGCGACGGGACCACGCTCCTCAACCCGCGCGAGATGGTCGAGGAGGACTACGCAGAGCTGTACCGCCGCGCGCTCTAGCCGCAAGCACGCGGCTCGGCCGCGTGCGCGCGGACAGGCTCAGCGCGCAGGCTCAGCGCGCGCGGAGGTCCTCCCGGTGGGCCTTGACCATCGCCTGGAGTGTGTGGCGGCTGGTGTGTTGGGGGCGCCACCTGAGCAGTTTCCGCGCCCGCTCGGTCTTCATCAGCACGGGCTTGCGCACGGAGTGGAGCCAGGCCACCGAGTCCGGCGTGAGGGGGAGGCGGGTTGCCACCTCGGCGGTGGCCTCCACGGCGATTCGGGGCACCGGCACGGAATACCAGCCCAGGGCGTCGGCGAGGTCGGCCATCGTCAGCGTGCCGCCCCCTGCGAGGTTGTAGGGGCCGGGCTCGCCCACGCCACGGACGCCGGCCACGAATGCGCGCGCCACGTCGTCCTCGTGGACCAGCTGGTAGCGGGCGCCCGGATCCGGGATCACCGGCTTCAGCAACGGCAACGAGCCGATCAGGCGGGCCACAGCGCCGGGCATGGCCTCGCTCAACCGGAAGTACGGGATCTCCTCGAGCATCGTTCGCGCCTCTGGGCCGGCAACGATGCACGGCCTGAACGCGTACGCGACCGTGCGTCGCCGCCGCGCCAGCACCTCGCCCAGCACCCGCTCCACCTCAGCCTTCTGCTGCGAGTACGGATGCTCGGGCGATCCGCGGGGCGGCACCTCTTCTGTCAGCCAGTCCGGGTTGTCGTCGTGGAAGCCGTAGGCGGCGACGCTCGAGGCGTAGCAGATCCGCTCGACGCCGGCCTTGGCCGACTCCTCGAACACCCGCCGCGAGCCCGCCACGTTGAGCTCGCGCGTGGCGTCGCTGGCGCTGAGGATGGCGAACGCCAGGTGCACCACGACGTGGGCGTCGTCGACGAGCGCGCGCACGCTCGCGGCGTCGGTCACGTCCCCCTGGCGGTACTCGCTCTTGCGCCACCCACGTTCGCTCGGATCGAAGGGCCGCCGGGCCATGCCGACGATCCGCTTCACCGACCGCGAGCGCTCGAGCGCTTCGACGATCGCGATGCCCAGATCGCCCGTCGGCCCCGTGACCGCGACGGTGAGGCCGGTGCGCGTCATTGTGCGGTTCTACCCGATCAGAGGGGCCCTTGGGGGAACCGCGTGCTGGAGGTGGTCTCGCAGCCGCTCAGCTCGTCGGACGGATCGGCGTCCACCGAGTCCTGGCCGTCGCCGCAGCGCACCCGGTCGCGCCGTCCGTCGCGGGACCGGATGACGTCATCGCCCGCACCGGCGTCGATCGAGTCGGTGCCGCTGCCCCCGACCACCCGGTCGGCGAACGAGCCGGTGCGGATCCGGTCGTGGCCGCTGCCGCCGTTCACGTCGATCCTGCCTCCGTCGGCCGTCACCACGTCGTTGCCGGGCCCGGCGCTGATCTCGAGGTCGCCGCCGTCCGCGGTGACCCTGTCGGGGCCAGAGCCGGCGTCGACGAAGTCCCCGAGGCTGGCGTAGATCGCATCGGACCCCGAGCTGCCGAACAGGCGGTCGGCGTCGGCCTGCCCGAAGAGCGTGTCGCGGCCCGGCCCGCCGAGCACGAGGTCTGCGCCGGCGCCGGCATAGGCCACGTCGTTGCCGGGGCCGAGGTCCACGTGGTCGTCCCCCGTCCCCCCGATGGCAAGGTCGAGTCCCTCGGCGCCGCCCAGCTGGTCACTCCCGGGGCCACCCTCCAGGTAGTCGCTCGAGCCGCCTCCGAAGATCCGATCGTCGCCGGCCTCGCCGTAGATCTGATCGGGGTTCGCGGTGCCCGGCAGCTCGTCGGGCCCCTCGGTGCCGATCAGGGTGTCGGCGAGCGCGACCGCGCAGAGCGCGCAGGTGAGCGTGCTGGCGACGAACAGGATGGCGACGTCGCGTTTCATCGAGACCTTGAACAGCCGGCGGTCGCGCGGGTTGCGCTCAGGGGTCCTCGTAGCCGGGCTCACCGGGAAGGAGCACCTCTGCCGCGCCGTCCCGCACCACCACGCGCGGCTGGACCGGCACCACCTCCCGCGTGTGCGCCTTCTGCAGCGCATCGGCCACCGACTCCATCCCCGCCAGGGCCTCCAGGTGCTTGATCGTCGGGAACACGAGCATGAGCTCGTCCCGCACGTGTGCCTCGAGCGCATCGGAGGGACGCAGCCACTTCGCCGCCACGCACTCCCCGCCGTCGGGCGTGGCCTCGGCACCGGCCGGCGTCTCCGTCACGAAGAACCAGGTGTCGAACCGGACCTTGACCTCCGGCGGCGTGATCCAGCGCGACCAGGGCACCACCGCGGCGCCCTCGGACAGGGCGATCCCGGCCTCCTCCTCGAGCTCCCGCACGGCGGCTGCCGCGTGGTCGGCGTCGCTCGCGTGAACCGCGCCGCCGGGGAAGACCCAGGCCCCGCCCATGAAGCGCTGGGTCGGGTTGCGGCGCACCAGCAACACCTCGGGCCCCGCTGGCGAGTCCCTCAGGACGATGATCGAGGCGGCCTGCCGCGCCTCGGTCACGTCGCCCTCGTTCAGCTCCTCGCCGGGAGGTGGGCGATCGACTCGCACGGCGGCAGCCTAGCGCTAAGGTTCTGCCGTCGATGAGCGTGGAGGCTATGACTCAGCAGTGGATCTGCACGTCCTGCGGGTTCATCTACGACCCGGACGAAGGCGATCCCGACGGCGGCATCCCCCCGGGCACGGCGTTCCAGGACATCCCGGATGACTGGTTCTGCCCCGTGTGCGGCGCGCGCAAGAAGGATTTCGAGCCCTACGACGTGTAGCGCGGGCGTGCTCAGGCCGCCTCGGCGAGCGCAGCCTCCGAGGTAGCCGCGTCGATCGCCTCGCCCGTGATCTCCACGAGCTGACGCAGCTCCGCCTCCGAGATCGACAGGGGTGGCATCAGCACGACCACGTCGCCCAAGGGGCGGATGATCGCTCCGCGGCGGCGGGCCTCGAGCGTGACGCGGTGGCCCATGCGGGCCGGCAGGGGGTAGTCGACAAGCTCGATGCCGGTCATGAAGCCACGGCGGCGCACCTCGCGGACCGCGGTGTGGGCGGCGACCGGCTCCAGCAGCTCGGCGAGCAACTCGATCTTCGGAGCGAGACGCTCGAGTGTGCGCTCCTCGCGGAACACATCGAGCGTGGCGATCGCCGCCGCGCAGGCCAGGGGGTTACCCGTGTAGGTGTGGCCGTGGAAGAAGGTGTGGAACTCCTCGAACTCGCCGAGGAAGCCCTCGTAGATCCGCTCGCTGGCGAGCGTGGCGGCGAGGGGCAGGTACCCGCCGGTGATGCCCTTCGCCAGGCACAGCAGGTCGGGCGCCACCTGCTCGTGCTCGCAGGCGAACATGCGTCCAGTGCGCCCGAAGCCGGTGGCCACCTCGTCGAGGACGAGCAGTGCGCCGTGGCGGTCGCACAGCTCGCGCACCGCGCGCAGGTAGCCGTCCGGGTGCACGAGCATGCCGGCCGCGCCCTGCACCAGCGGCTCCATGATCACCGCCGCCACCTCGTGGCCGTGCTCGGCGAGAACGCGCTCCATCTCGGCCTCGTCGCCTGGCTCGACCTTGACGGTGTGGAACAGCAGTGGCCGGTACATCGAGTGGAACAGGTCGATGCCGCCGACCGACACCGAGCCGATCGTGTCGCCGTGATAGGCCATCCGCAGCGCCACGAACTTGGTGCGCCGCGTCTCACCGCGCTGGCGCCAGTACTGGAAGGCCATCTTGAGGGCGATCTCGGTGGCGGTGGAGCCGGAGTCGGAGAAGAACACGCGCCTGAGGCTTGGTGGGGCGAGCTCCACGAGCCGCTCGGCGAGCTCGATCGCGGGCCGGTGGGTCAGGCCGAGCATGGTGGAGTGGGCCATCCTGTCGAGCTGCTCGCGCACCGCCGCGTCGATCCGTGGATGGGCGTGGCCGTGCACGTTGCACCAGAGCGACGAGACGCCGTCGATGTAGCGCCGGCCATCCACGTCGATCAGGTGCGCGCCCCGCGCGCGCTCGACGATCAGCGGGTCCTCCTCCGCCCAGCCGCGCTGTTGGGTGAACGGGTGCCAGAGGTGGGCGTGGTCGGCCGCGACGAGGTCCATGGGACGGCCACCGTAGTCGCACGACCGGATGTGGGATCGCGCCATGGTCAGAGGTACCGTGGCCGCGGCGGTCCTCGCCGCGCTGGTTCTTCCCGGGGCGGCTCAGGCCCAGCCGCAGTCCAGCCTGCTGCCCTGGCCGAACGACGCGCTCACGACGCGCGACAAGACGACGGACACCGGCCGGCGTCTGAACCTCCCGCTGGCGGGCATGCCGCACAACAAGGACGGCGTCCGATCGATCCCACGGACATGAACCGCGCCGACGGCTTCAGCCCGGGATCGATGATCATCGTGAGTGTCCCCGGGCTCGACAATCCGGAGGCGCTCCGGCGCAGCCGCCTGCCGTCGCTGAAGACCGCGAGCGGCCAGCCGATCACATGGAGGGGGAAGCGCCACCTTGCCTGGCACTTCACGGTGGCCAGCGAGCGGAGCCTCGCGGGACGCATGCTCCACATTCGCGACGATGCCTTCCGCCAGCTGGGCGACGGGAACCTGCGCGACCTGACGGTGTCCGGCAAGGCCCCCGCCTTCACGATCACCGGCGTGACCGACCTGACCCCGGCCGAGGACGACCGCATCGCCCGGCGCGTGGACGGCACGATCGCCGTGCCCTGCTACCTCACGAGCGCCTGTGCGCCCGGCGGACAGTTCACCTTCGACGCGGAGGGTCTCCCGCAGCAGCACGGCACCACCAGCGTGCCGTTCACCTGTCGCGTCCCACGCTCGGCGCTCGATCCGGCCGACCCGCCCCGTGCACGCCCGTCGCTCTATGGGCACGGGCTGCTCGGCAGCGCCGGCGAGGTGAACGCCGGCAACGTGCGCTCCATGGCGAACGAGCACAACTTCGTGTTCTGCGCCACAGCCTGGGCGGGCTTCTCCAGCGAGGACGTGCTCAACGTGCTGGCGGCGATCGGCGACCTGTCGCGCTTCAACACGGTGGCCGACCGCATGCAACAGGGCTTCCTCAACGCGCTGCTGCTCGGTCGCCTGATGATCCACCCGCAGGGGCTGTCCTCGCACCCCGCGTTCCAGAAGAACGGGCGGAGCGTGATCGACACCCGCCGGCTGTTCTTCGACGGCAACAGCCAGGGAGGGATCATGGGCGGCGGACTCACCGCGGTGGCGCCCGACTTCGACCGCGTGGTGCTCGGCGTTCCCGGAATGAACTACTCCACGCTGCTTCAGCGGAGCGTGGACTTCGACCTCTATGCGCAATTCCTCTACCCGGCCTATCCGGACGAGGCGACCCGACAGCTCGTGTTCGCCCTGATCCAGCTGCTCTGGGATCGCGGCGAGGCCAACGGCTACGCGCAGCACATGACCGGCGACCCGCCGCGCGGCACGCCGCCGCACCAGGTCCTGATGCACGTGGCGTTCGGCGACCATCAGGTGTCGGACACCACCGCCGAGGTCGAGGCGCGCACGATCGGGGCGCACGGCTACCAGCCGGTGCTCGACCCCGGACGCTCGCCGTGGGTCCGCTTCCAGCTGATCCCGCCGATCGGCAGCTTCCCGTTCTCCGGCTCCGCGATCGTGATGTGGGACTCGGGCACGCCAGCTCCGCCGATCACCAACACCCCGAATCGCGCTGGGGAGGATCCGCACTCTCATCCGCGCTCCACGCCGGCGGCGCGGGTGCAGAAGTCCGAGTTCCTGAAGATCGGGGGGCGGGTCGTGGATGTCTGCGGCGGGGCCCCCTGTCATACGGCTCCCTAGCTACTCTGCGGTTCCCATGCCGCCGTTGCCGCTGCTCGTCTTCGTGGTGGGGACGGGCTCGCTCGGCGCGGAGATCGCGGCCGTGCGTCTGCTCGCCCCGTACTTCGGCGCGTCCACGGTCGTGTGGGCCAACACGATCGGGGTCGTGCTCGTGGCGCTCTCGGTCGGATACTGGCTCGGCGGGCGGCTCGCCGACAGGCACCCGCACATGCGCGGCCTCTGCCTGCTCGCGCTCGCTGCCGCCGGGCTGCTCGCGCTCGTGCCGTTCGCGGCCGACCCGCTCCTCGACGTGGCCGTCGACGCGCTCGACGAGGTGTCCGCCGGCGCCTTCGTGGGATCGCTCCTCGCCGTGCTCGTGCTGGTGGCTGTGCCGGTGCTCCTGCTCGGCGCGGTCTCGCCCTACGCGCTGCGCCTGGCCGTGGCGAGCGTGGAGGAGGCTGGCACCGTGGCGGGCCGCCTCTACGCGCTCTCAACGGCGGGATCGCTCGTCGGGACCCTCGTGTCCGCGCTGCTGCTGATCCCGCTGATCGGCACGCGCCGCACCTTCCTCGTCTTCGCGCTGGCGATCGCCGTGGTCGCCGTGTGGGGTCTGCGCCCGGTCCGCCGGTACGCGCTCGCGCCGGCGGCGATCGCGGTGCTGATCGCACTGCCGGTCGGCACGCTGAAGGCCAGTGCGGGCGACGGGCGCGTGATCCACGAGGCCGAGACCGCCTACCAGTACGCCCGCGTGATCGAGCGCGACGACGGGTCGCGGGCGCTCGAGCTGAACGAGGGACAGGCGCTCCACTCTCTGTGCCGGGCCGAATGCGACGCCGGGGCCGCCGGCCCGCGCGACCCAGCCTCGGTGCTCACCGGGGACTACTGGGACGGGCACCTCGTGCTCGGCTTCCTCGCCACCGACCGCGCGCCGCGGCGGGTGGCGCTCCTCGGCAACGCCGGGGGCACGACCTCGCGGGCGATGGAGGAGTTCTTCCCGCGCGCACGCGTGGACGGGGTGGAGATCGACGCCGAGCTCTCGGAGATCGGGCGGCGCTACTTCGACATGAACAACCCGCGGCTCCACCTCTACCACGAGGACGCGCGCCCCTACCTGCGACGGACCGACGCGCGCTACGACCAGATCTCGCTCGATACCTACCGCCAGCCCTACATCCCCTTCTACCTCACCACCGTGGAGTTCTTCAAGACCGTGCGGGATCGGTTGCGCCCGGGGGGCACGCTGATCGTGAACGTGGGCCACCCCGAGGGCGAGGACGACCTGGAGAAGGTGCTGAGCGCGACGATCGGCGAGGCGTTTGCCCACGTGGCGCGCGACCCGATCGAGCTCACCAACACGCTGATCGTGGCGAGCCAGGTCCCGCTCAGCCAGACCCGCCTGCGCCGCGTGGCGGAGCGGCTGCCCGCGGCTCTTCGCCCCACCGCGCTGGAGGCCGCCGCCGAGTTGGAGCCGGCTCTGCGAGGCGGCGAGGTGTTCACGGACGACAGGGCGCCGGTGGAGTGGCTGGTGGACCAGTCGATCGTGGACTACGCCGCGGGCGGAGAGGATTGACAGGCTTCCCCGACGTCGCGATCGTCGGCGGGGGGATCGTTGGCTGTGCGGCCGCAGCCTTCCTCGCGGAGGCCGGCGCGCGGGTGGAGCTGTTCGAGCGCGGGGAGCTGGCGGCGGCGGCGTCCGGCCGCAACTCGGGGGCCGTCCAGCACCCCTTCGATCCCGTGCTGGCGGTCCTGCACCACGAGACGCTCCGCCATTACCGCGAGCTCGACGGCTTCGCGCTCCCGGAGGCGCCGGCCGGCCTGCTCATGCTGGCGCGCGAGCGGGCCGCCCTGGAGCCGGCGGCGGCCGGGATCGCGGCCGAGCAGCCTGAATTGCAACCGGTCCTGCTCGAGCCTGGCCAGCTGCGCGCGGTCGAGCCGGCAGTCGGGCGCGGCCTCTGGGGCTGCCGGCTCGAGACGGGGTACCCGGTGCGCCCGGCGGCGGCCGCTCAGGCCCTCGCGGCCCGCGCCCGGCGTGCCGGAGCGCTCCTCCACGAGCGCCGGGCGGCCTGGCCGTGGGTGATGGACCGCGGCGTGCGCGGCGTGCTCGCCGGCGGGCAGCACTGCGCGGCCGGCGCCGTGCTCGTGGCCGCCGGGCCGTGGACCCCCGAGGTGGTGGATCCCACCCTGGCCTGGCGCCCGATCGTGCCGGTGTGGGGCGTTGTGGTCGAGGTGCGGATGGAGGAGCCGCCCCGGCACGTGGTCGAGGAGACCGGCGTGGAGGAGGTGGCGGGCACGGGCACCTCGGTGCCGGACTCCATCTTCAGCCTTGTCGCGGCCGACGGCGCCGTGGCCGTTGGCTCGACGTTCCTGGCCGAGGAGCCCGACCCGGCCGGATGGGCGGGCGTCCTGCGCCGCGCGGGCGAGCGCTTCGTGCCCGCGCTCGAGGGGGCGCGCGTGGAGGGGGCACGAGCCTGCGCGCGCCCGCAGTCGCTCGACGGCCGCCCTTTGATCGGCCCGGCCGGAGCGGTCGAGGGGCTCACGATCGCCGCGGGACACGGCCCCTGGGGCATCTCGACCGGGCCGGCCACCGCGCGGCTGGCGGCCGATGCGCTGCTCGGACGGGCGGAGGTGCCGGCGTCCCTCGCCGCATCCCGCTTCGGACGTGAGACGATGTGAGCGAAGGGAGGACGAGATGAGCTTCAGGAAGTACGAGCTCGGCACCTACGAGGAGATGTCCGCACGGCACCGCTGGGACGTGCCCGAGCGCTACAACATCGCCCGCGACGTGTGCGACAAGCACGAGCGCGGGCGGCTCGCGATGATCTGGGAGGACTGGCGCGGCCAGCAGCGCCGGATCAGCTTCGGCGAGCTCCAGGACCTCTCGAACCGCTTCGCCAATGTGCTGGAGGCGACCGGCGTGGAGCGGGGCGACCGCGTGGCGACGCTGCTGCCGTCCCTTCCTGAGACGGCCGCCGTGTTCCTCGGCACCTTCAAGCGCGGCGCGATCCTGCTGTCGCTGTCGGTGCTCTACGGCGATGACGGGATCGAGCACCGGCTGCGCGACTCCCAGGCCAAGGCCGTGGTCACGGACGCCGCCAACCGGCACCGCATCCCCGACGGGCTCGTGGAGCAGGTGCTCGTGCTAGGCGGCCCGGGCGAGGCCGGCGACGTGGACTTCGACGAAACCATGTCCCGCGCCAGCGACAGCTACGAGATCGCTGACACCGCGGCCGACGACCCGGCGCAGCTTTACTACTCCTCCGGCACCACCGGCAGGGCCAAGGGCATCCTGCACGCCCACCGCTACCTGCTCGCCCACGAGGAGTTCGAGTTCTGCCACGACGTGCGCGACGGCGAGCTCTTCCACGGATCGGGCGAGTGGGCGTGGGCCGCCGGCATCTGCCCGCTGCTGGGACCGTGGCGCTATGGGGCGGTGGCGCTGGTGCAGGCGCGCAAGGGCGGCTACGACCCCGAGGAGCACCTGCGCTTCCTGTCGAAGCACGGCGTGGAGAACATGTTCACGACGCCCACGGCGCTGCGCTCGATGACCGGCGTGGAGGAGGCCGGCAGCCGCTTCCCCCTGAAGCGGCTGCGGGTGACCTGCTCCGCCGGCGAGCCGCTCAACCCCGAGGTGATTCGCTGGTTCCGCGAGCAGTACGGGGTGACCGTGCTCGACTACTACGGCCTCACCGAGAGCTACCCGCTGTGTGGGAACTTCCCGACGGTGGAGGTGCGCGAGGGGTCCATGGGCCGCCCGGTCCCGGGCTGGGACGTGGCCGTGCTCGACGAGGACGAGCAGCCGCTGCCGCCGGGCGAGCGCGGAGAGATCTGCCTACGGGCGCGCTCGAACCCGCACTATCCGATCGGCTACTGGAACCGGCCCGAGGACACCGAGGAGGTCTTCGGGGGAGAGTGGTTCCACACCAAGGACGCGGCCGAGGTCGACGAGGACGGCTACGTCTGGTACGCCGGCCGCGCCGACGACGTGATCATCTCGGCCGGCTACCGGATCGGGCCGTTCGAGGTGGAGTCCGCGTGCGTGGAGCACCCCGCCGTGAAGGAGGCCGCCGCGGTGGCCTCCCCCGACGAACGGCGGGGCGAGATCGTCAAGGCGTTCGTCGTGCTCACCGGCGGGCACCAGCCGTCCGACGCGCTGGCCGACGAGATCAAGCAACACGTCCGCGAGCGCCACTCGGCCTATGCGTACCCGCGCGAGGTCGAGTTCGTGGACGACCTTCCGAAGACGCTCACCGGCAAGATCCGCCGCGTGGAGCTGCGCGAGCGCGAACGCGGTCAGGCACGCGCCACCAAGTAGTGCCACTCGTTGTCAAGCCGGTAGCCGCCGATCGGGCTCCGGTAACGCGCCAACCCATCGATGAGCGCGGTCCGCACGGGCTCGTCGCCCGCACCTCGGGCCGCTGCCGCGATCGGGCCGGCGGACATCAGCCGCGCGCGAGCGGATCACTCTTGAGCGGGGTGAACTGGACGGGCGTCCGCGAGAGGATCGCCACGCTGCGGGAGGAGATCGCCGATCTCTCGGCACGACTCGACGAGACGGAGGCCAGCGCCGACGAGCTGCCCCACCGGCGCAAGTATCTTCTGCTCGCGGTCGGATTCCTGCGCGGACTGCTCGACCTGCACCTGAAGATTGTGGACGACGTGGAGCGCGAGCTCGCCCCGACCCGAGGAGACGCCAGATGACCATCGAGCACGTGATCGCCGTCGATCAGTCGAAGACGTTGGCGCAACAGCCCGAGACCGGGCACAACCGCTGGCATGAGGCGATCGAGCCCGTGGTCGAGGTCGACGCCGGCGACACCGTCGTCTACGAGACGCGCGACGCCTTCGACGGTCAGCTGCATCCGGGCTCCACGACGGAGGATGTGGGCGCCCTGGACCTCGGTCCGGTCCACCCGCTCACGGGGCCCGTCTTCGTGAAGGGAGCCGAGCCCGGTGACCTGCTCGAGGCCGAGCTCCTGGCGATCGAGGCCGACCCATGGGACCAGTGGGGCTACACCGTCGAGGTGCCCGGCTTCGGGTTCCTGCGTGACGAGTTCACCGAGCCCTACATCGTCCACTGGCGGCTGCACGGAGGCGACTACGCGGAGTCGGACCAGCTGCCCGGCGTGCGGATCCCCTGCAACCCCTTCCTCGGCACGTTCGGGCTGGCGCCGAGCACGGAGCTGCGGCAGTCCGCCACGCGGAGGGAGGAAGCGCTCGCCGAGCGGGGCGGGATGGCGCTGCCGCCGGAGGCCGAGGGGGCCGTGCCGGCCGACCAGCCGATCGCCGGCGCGGCACTCCGTACCGTGCCCCCGCGCGAGAACGCGGGGAACACGGACATCAAGCAGACCACCCCGGGGGTCAAGATGCTGATCCCGGTGTACGCCGAGGGCGGCCTTGTCTCCACCGGCGACGTGCACTACGCGCAGGGCGATTGCGAAGCGTGCGGCACGGCCATCGAGATCCGCTCGCGAGCCAGCCTGCGCTTCCAGGTCCACAAGGGCGGGGCGAGCCGGCGCGGAATCCGCGACCTGCAGCTCTTCCGTGACGACTACTTCGCCGCTCCCGAGCTCGCGGCGCCGCGCCGCTTCCACGCCACCACGGGCATCTGCGTGGGCAGGGACGGCGGCAACGAGGGCGAGGACGTCACGCTGGCGGCCCGCAACGCCCTGCTCAACATGATCGACTACCTCGGCACGCGCGGATTCGACCGGCAGCAGGCCTACGCGCTGTGCAGCTGCGCGGTGGACCTGAGGATCAGCCAGACGGTGGACGTGCCCAACTTCCTCGTCACGGCGATCCTGCCGCTCGACATCTTCGTGTAGCTCAGGCGGGCTGAGCCTCCGGCATCTCGGTGAGGTCGCGGGTGTCCGCCGGAGCGTTCTGGCGCCTCGACAGCGCAAGGAACGGCAGCCCCAGGGCCGCGATGCCCGCGGATATCACGTAGGACTGGCCGTACCCCCACATGTCGGCCGCACGACCGAGAACGGGCTGCGTCCAGACCCCGCCGCTGGAGGCCATCAGCGAGTCGAACGACAGGATCGTGGCCCGCTGCCGGGACGGGATGAGCCCGTTCAGGTAGGTCTGGCGGATCGGCCTCGCGGCCGCGAAGAGGAGCCCCCAAACGACCGTCAGTCCGATCACCGCCCAGAAGTTGTCCACGAGCCCGACCAGGCCGAGCGTCACCACGTTGAGCGCCGCAACGGCGATGAGCGCCGAGGTGCGGCGGTGGAACAGGCGGCGGATCCGGGGCGCAGCCACCCCACCGAGGATCTGCGCACCAGCGACGATCGCGGCCGCCAGGCCGGCAACCTGGTAGGCCTCGGGGTCGCCGTAGAGCTCCAGCAGGTACGGCTGCAGCGCGTAGAACCCGTAGATGCCGACCCCGCCGGCGAAGAGGGCCTCGACCATGATCCATTTGACCGCGGGCACGCGCCAGCCGTACTCGACCGAAGCCGACGCGATCTTCCGCATCTCGGCCAGCGGCCGACCGCCCTTCTCGGGTGTGAACCCGACGTCGTGCATCAGCCGGAAGGCGGCCACGAACATCACGGCCAGGATCACGCCGCGGAGCACGAACGGCAGTCCCAGACTGGTCTGCTTGGCGATGACCCCTCCCGCCACCGAGCCGGTGAGCATGGCCACCCCCGTGACCACCTGGCCGCGCCCGAAGACCGACTCCAGGTCGCCGGTGAACCCCGTCGCGGTGAGCGCGTCGACGAGCCATGCCTCGACGGCGCCGGAGAAGAAGGTGAAGCCGAGGCCGAGGAACATCGAGACGAGCGCCCACTGCCAGAAGGGCGCCTCGACCTGCCACAGCAGCACGTAGAGCAACGTCGAGGCCATGAGCGTCACGGTGCCCAGCAGGTACGAGGTGCGGCGACCGATCGTGTCGGCCACGATGCCGGTCGGTACTTCGAAGACCACCATCCCGGCGGTGAAGAAGGCGTTGGCCGCGAAGGCCTCGAGGTTCGAGAGCCCGGCGTCGAGCAGGAAGATCGTGTTGATCCCCCAGATGAGCGATGCGGCCAGCGTGTTCCCGAGGAGCAGCAGGAGGTAGGCGCGCTGGATGGAGCGAGGCGTGGGCATCGGCCTAGGCCAGCTCCTTCAATGATCTCCGGAGGCTGGCAAGGCGGCGGTCACCCAGCGTCTGGGCCACGTCTCGCTCGAGACGACCGAGCACGCGTTCGGCGGCGGGGAGGAAGCGCTTTGCCTTCCCGGTCAGGTGCACGAGCATCGCCCGCCCATCCTCAGGGTCGCGGCGGCGCTCGACCAGGCCGGCGAGCTCGCACAACCGCACCATCGTCGTCATGGTCTGCTTCGAGATGCGGGCGCGGCGGGCGATCTCGCCCATCCGCAGCCCGTCCTCCTCGAAGAGGGGAATCAGCACCGAGCCGTACGAGGCCCGGACCTCGGGGAACCCCTCGCCGGCGAAGCCCTCCTGGAGCAGCTCGTTCCAGTGCTGCGACGCCTTCGCCAGCAGATATCCGAGGTTCTCGCGGGTGGCCTGCGGCACCCCTCCGACTCTATGCGGCGCCCCAGGGATCGTCGATGACGATGCCCCACGACCCGTCCGGACGCCGCCGCAACACGTCGGCACTCACGCCGCCGAGCTCCACCGGCGTCCCGTCCGGCTGCGTGCCCTTCAGCGTCCAGCGGTTGGCGACGAGCGCGGTGTCGCCGGCCACGAGCACCTTCTCCACGGCGCCCGTCATGCGCGGCCGCAGGCTGAGGAAGGGTACGAGCGCCGCGCGGATCGCCGCACGGCCGGCCACGGCCTCGCCGGGCTGGGGCGCGAATGCCGCGTCGGGCTCGTAGAGGTCGACGAGGGAGTCGAGGTCGGCCTCGGCGAGGAGGGTCGAGAACCGCTCGATCGTGGCCTCGGGGTCTGGCTCGATGGCACCATGGCTTGCGCTCCTTCTCGATCGCTTCAGCGGGGAGGTGAGTCGGGCGGCGAGTCGAGATGCGCCGCGTCGCGCCCGGTCGTGTCGAGCGGCTCCACCCGCCAGCCGAGTCGCTCGGGCTCGGCACGGACGGTCGCGCTGACCTCGCCCTCGCCACCGGTCTGGGCGAGCTCCAGCGGTGGTCGGTTGTGGCCCTTTCGCAGGGCGTTGATGAGCTCTTCTGCCCGCTTCCAGCTCAGTGCCACCGCCTCGCCGTCCTTCTCCCAGCGGTTGTCCGCCAGCGCCCGGTACAGCTCGTGCGCGAACTTCTCGTCGCGGAGGCGCTCCTCGAGCTGCTGCAGGTCGCTCTGCAGGAGCTGCAGGCCGATCTCCGGGATCGTCACACGGTGCGGCTACCCGTCGGCCAGAATGCACAAACGGCGCGTCAGGCCCCCGGCCGCACGCGGATCGACAGGCACGTGACGCATCCGTCCAGCTTCTCGAACTCGCCGATGTCGACCACGACAGGCCGGAAGCCCCTGTCGGCGAGCAGCCGCTCGGTGCGCGGCGCGCCGGCCGCCATCAGCAGGGCGCCGTCGCCCAGCCGCACCACGTGTGCCCCTGCCTCCTCCGGTACGGCCAGGAAGCGGGGGAGGGCAGAGGGGTCGTCGAGCGCCTCCGCGGAGCCAAGGACCGATCCATCCGGGAGGGCCGTGCACGCCGACTTCAGGTGGAGCACCCGGCTCAACGGGACCGGCACGACCGACATGCCCGCCGGCTCGAGCGCCTGCGCGAGCTGCCGCACGCCCGCCGCGTCGGTGCGGCCGCCGAGGCCCACGTACACCGTGTCGCCCACGGCCATCACGTCGCCGCCGTCGAGGGTCGCCGGCGGGGCGATCCGCCGTGGACTCAGGCCGAGATCCGCGAGTGACCGGCCGACCGACTCGACCTCCGCGCGCCGCTGCGGCGCGCCGGGCCTCGCCAGCACGGCGGTCCCTCGGAGCACCACCGCCGCGTCCTCGACGAAGACACCGTCCGGGCAGTCGTCCGCCGGGGGCGCCTCGACCACCCGCCAGCCGTGCTCGCGGAGCACGCGCACGTATCCCTCCCACTGCTCCACCGCACGGTCAATATCCACCGGCGTGCGCTCCGCGTGCGTGACGATGCCCTCCGCCAGCCGTGGGCTTGGGCGCCGCACGACCGCTGTTCCGGCGCCTGGCACGGGCGTCAGAGAATCGGCACCAGCGGGATGTCCCAGAGGACCGCCGCGACGGCGACTGCGGCGACCGCGAGCACGGCGAGCACGGCGCCGACGATGCGCTGCCCTGTCGTCGTCCGCTCCGCGCGATGGGCGGCTTGCTCGGCCCAGATGACGGCGCGCTCGAGCAGGCGCTCCGCGCGGTCGAACTCGAGCGCCAGCAAGCCGAGGCCGACCAGGATCGTCGCGATGCCGGGGCCGGGAATGCCGGGCCCGGACATCACGATGCCGGCGAGGACGATCAGGAAGCCGAGCACGACGACCCCGGCCCGGTGGACGATGTGCCGCTCCTTGTGCCGCCTCTTGCGTTCCCGCAGCTTGCGGATCAGGTCGGGGATGTCCTCGCGATCGGGCCCGGGTCGCGAGCCCAGGTACTCGTGGTCGGTCACGAAGACCAAGGTAGCCACTCGTCGAGTGGCAGGCCAGAGCCGGCCTGCGCCAACGACTGCGGATCGGTCGCCGGCAGGCCGCTCACCGGCACCCCGGCGAGCCGCTCCACGGTCTCCCGGTTCGAGCGCTCGATCGGGGCGGGCTCCTCCGGCCACGGCGTCATCACCACGCCGGCCACGTGCAGCCCGGCCGCCCTGGCCGCCTCAACCGTAAGCAGCGATTGGTTGATCGTGCCGAGCCCGGTTCGTGCCGCGACCACCACCGGCAGGCCCAGGTCCACGGCGAGGTCGCGCACGAGGTAGCCCGGCGTGATCGGCACGAGCAGGCCCCCGACCCCCTC
>Ga0126306_10000162_pt1 | contig 25249 bp, 28 predicted proteins | sample Plot27_FD_92592 | JGI IMG/M metagenome (GOLD analysis project Ga0126306, IMG submission 92592) | Serpentine soil microbial communities from UC McLaughlin Reserve, CA, USA - Plot27 | ecosystem: Environmental > Terrestrial > Soil > Grasslands | place: USA: UC McLaughlin Reserve, Lake County... | reverse complement strand
TCGACCTTGATCAGCTTCAGCCGGCTCTTGTTCTCCTCATAGTAGGAAAGCCCGAAGTACCCGAGGGAGCCGCGCGTTCCGGACACGCCCGAAACGAGGATGTTGTCGTCCTCGCTGGCGGTGTAGTCCGAGCGGCTGGCCTTCGCCTTGCCGTTGATGAACTCGGTGAAGAAGTCGAACGTCCCCGAGTCGGTGCCTGCACCGAAAAGCTTGAGCGGCACATCCGGGAAGCCGGCTCGAACGTCCTTCCAGTTGTCGACTTTCGAGCCGGTGTTCCAGATCTTCTTCAGTTCTGCCGTGGTCAGGCAGTCGGCCCACGTGTTCTGTCTGCTTGTCACGAGTGAGATGCCGTCGTTCGCCACCGTGAAGGCGACCCATCTGACGCCGTTCTCTCGGCACTTCGCGTACTCAGACGACTTGATCGCCCTCGAGGCGTTCGCGAGATCGATCTCGCCGCGGCAGAACTTCTCGAACCCTCCCCCTGTGCCGGAGATCCCGACCGTGATCCGGACCTTGGGCTGAACCTTGCGGTACATCTCGGCAGCCGCGGTCGTCCACGGCCCGACGGTGCTCGACCCATCCGCTGTGATGTTGCCCTTGAGCTGCGGTGCCTTGGCGCTCGCCGCCACCGCCGTCCCGAGCGCAACCAGCCCGATCGCAAGGAACACTGCTGCCTTTCTCATTCGCTTCTCCCCCTTTGCCGAGTGTCGCCCGAATGGTGGGAGCCGCAGAGCACCGCGTGGGCAGCGGCTTGGTGAACGTCGGGTGACGGGACGGAGAAGCCCGTATCGTTCGCCCGGATGGCGAAGGTGCTGATCGTCGAGGACGACGACGTCATCGCGGCGGGCATCTCGCGCCACCTCGAGGGCGCTGGCTATTCGCCGGTCTGGGTCGCGGACGGGAAGCAGGCCCTCGCGCGGTTTCGCTTCGAACAGCCGGACGTCTGCGTGCTCGACTTGATGCTGCCGGGGCTCGACGGCTGGGCCTTTATCGAGAAGGCGCGTGCCGAGGGCATCGGTACGCCGATCGTCGTCGTCAGCGCCCGCGGTACCGAGCACGACCGCGTGCACGCGCTCGAGATCGGCGCCGACGATTATCTCGTGAAGCCGTTCTCGATGAAGGAGCTCGTCGCGCGCGTTCAGGCCGCAGCCCGTCGCGGCGCACATCCGGCGGAGGTGCAGCGCGGCGACGCGATCGTGCTCGAAGAATTGCGGATCGACCCCCGCGAGGTGCAGGCGTGGGTCGACGGCCAGAGCGCGGAGCTGACGCCTACGGAGTTCAAGCTGCTCTACACACTGGCGCTCGAGCCCGGCCGCGTCGCCACCCGCGACGAGCTGCTGCAGAAGATCTGGGGCCGACGCGAGACCCATCGCGATCGAACGGTCGATGTGTTCGTCGGCCGGCTGCGCGAGAAGATCGATCGCCGCGCGTCGAAGCACACGTTCGTCCAGACGCGCTACGGCGTCGGGTACAAACTCGAGGCCGTGCCGAAGTAACGTTCTGAGAGCTTCTTAGTCCCACGGCGGCGGGTTGTGAACCCACCTGCCGTCGACCATCGTGGCTACGACGTGCACGTCGCGGAGCGCGCCGGGGTCGAGCTCGTAGGGATCACGGTCGAGCACGACGAGGTCGGCCGCGAGCCCGGGCACGAGCCGTCCGCGGCGGCGCTCGTCGCGCGAGAGGAAGGTCGGGTTGACGCAGGTTGCGAGGAGCGCTTCGTCGAGGGTGACCGCCTCCTCCGGGTGCCAGGCCTCCCGGTCGTCCCACGTCCTGCGCACTCCTGCCGCGACGCCAGCCCACGGGTCGAGCTCCTCGATCGGCGCGTCCGAGCCGTTGGCCACCAGCGTGCCGGCGTCCCAGAGCCCGCGCCAGCGGTAGGCACGGTGCGACTCGCCGGCCCAGAAGCGGTCGGCGAGGTCACGGTCGGAGACCGCATGCGTGAACTGCACGGACGCGGCGACGCCGAACTGCGCGAAGCGCGGCACGTCCTCGTCAGCGAGCAGCTGCGCGTGCTCGATCCGGTGGCGGAGACCAAGTGGGCGCCAGACGTCCTGCGTCGCTTCGAACGCGTCGAGCGCCTCGCGGTTCGCGAGGTCGCCGATCGCGTGCACGGCGACGGGGAAGCTGGCGCGCGCGCCGAGGCGCACGATCTCCTCGAGCTCGTCGCGCGAGGTGATCTGCACGCCGGATCCATCGAGAAGTCGAGCGGTCTGCGAGCCGAGCGTCCCGTCCATGAACGCCTTCAAGTAGCCGACGCGCAGGAAGTCGTCGCCTAAGCCCGACCGCACGTCGACGGACTCGAGCTCGCCGACCTTCTCGTGCGGCAGCGACTGCCAGACGCGGAGGGTCAACGCCTCGCGTTCTTCGAGTCGCTGCCAGAACCGCAGCGCGCCGAGCCAGCCGTCCTTGTCGTGCACCGCGACGACGCCGCGGCTGTTCGCGAGCTTCATGCCGGCGCGCATCGCCTCGACGTACTCGTCGTCGGAGATCTCGACGTGGCGGTCGCGGAACGTCCAGCAAGACTCCTCGCGCAGTACGCCGGTCGGGTCGCCGCGCTCGTCGCGCTCGACGACGCCGCCGTGCACCTCGAGATCCCCGTTCGCACGAGCGAGCGCCGCGGAGTTGAGCCAGACCGAGTGCGAGTCGCGTGCCATCAGCGCGATCGGGACGTCGGTCGTCAGCTCGTCGAGCTCGTGCTTCGTCGGCTCGACGTTCGGCGACCAGTCCCCGCTCCGCCAGCCGCGGCCGCGGAGCCAGGCGCCGCGTGGCACCCCGGCGAGCGCGTCGCGCACCCTCGCCACGGCTTCCTCGAGCGTCTTCGTGTCCTCGAGCCGCACCTCATTCTGTGCCACCGCCCAGGTCGCGAAGTGGACATGCGAGTCCGTGAAGCCGGGCAGCACGCAGCGGCCCCCGAGGTCGACGACTTCGGGCGATGCGAGCGCCGTCTCGTGGGTGCCGATTCCGCCTGCGATCCGGCTTCCTGCGACGGCGAGGGCCCTCGCGACCGGCAGCGAGGGATCCAGGGTGCGGACGACGCCGTTCTCGAGGATCACGGAGCGGACTCTAGACTTCGTCTGGTGCGGGGTCTCGTCGTGGTTGCGCTGATTTGCGCAGTCCTGCCCACCGCGGGCGCCGCGAAGCCTGCGGCGGTCAACAAGCCCCTGCTTGGGCTGTCCGGGAACACGGCGCGCTTCCAGGCGCAGACCTCCCAGCGGACGTCCGTGCAGTCGGTGTTCCTCGGCTGGGGCCAGGGTCAGACGTGGGGCTCCCCCTTTGCACGGCTGTTCGCGACACTCGGGCCGATTCCGATGGTGCACATCGGGACGAAGGTGCCACGTGTCGCACGTGAAGCGATCTCACCACAGGGGATTGCGCAAGGACAAGGCGACTCGTACCTCCTTGCGTTCGCCGACGCGATCGCCGCCTATGACGGGCGGATCTACATCCGCGCTCTCGCCGAGATGAACAACCCTGGGACGCTCCACTCCCCCCGCGACCGGCAGGGCCGCTCGCGGGGGCCGAGCCACTCGCCGGCGCAGTACGTTCGCGCCTTTCGCCGCGTGTACCTGATCCTCCACGGCGGCACCGAGGCCGAGCTCACCGCGAAGCTCAGCGCGCTAGGTCTCCCGAAGGTGTCCCGCGACGTTCCGGTCAATCCTCCGTCGCGGCTGACGGTCATCTGGAACCCGGTCGCCGGGATCTCGCTCGCGAGCGAGTTCTTCCCGGGCAACGCCTACGTCGACATGGTCGGCAACGACATGTACGCCTCGACCCGGGGCGTCGCGTCGTACAGGGCGAACGAGCAGCTCTACCGGCGCCACGCGTCGAAGCCGTACGCGCTGCCCGAGTGGGGGCTTCAGGGGATCGACGACGAGACGTTCGTGCGGCGGATCTGCGCGTTCCTGAAGACGCGCGCGCGCACGAAGCTCGCGGCGTACTACGAGGCGAGGCCCGGGTCGCCCTTCGATCTCGGGAGCAAGCCGAAGAGTCGCGCCGAGTACAGGAGGTGCGTCACGCCGATCGGCGCGGCTCCGTGACCTCGAACGAAAGGAGCATCATGCTCGACCATGTCTCGGCCAAGGTCAGCGACGTTCCCGCCGCCAAGACCTTCTACGAGCAAGTCCTCGAACCGCTCGGCGTCAAGCTGATGATGGACGGCGCTGAGGAAGGCTGGTGCGGGTTCGGCACCGGCCCGGGAATGCCCCAGTTCTGGATCACGAACACGGAGGGTCGCGGTGCGGCCCACTTCGCGTTCTCGGCACCGGATCATGCGACGTCGACGCCTTCTACGAGGCCTCGATCGCCGCGGGCGGCAAGGACAACGGTCCACCCGCGCTGCGCCCCGCACTACCACGAGAACTACTACGGCGCGTTCGTCCACGACGCCGACGGCAACAACATCGAGGCCGTGTGCCACAGGCCTGAGTAACCTACGAACGTGTCGTTTGACCCGCTGACCGACGAGCAGAAAGAGATCCGCGATCTCGTACGGCAGCTCGCACGCGACCGCATTGCTCCCCGCGCCGCCGAGATCGACGAGTCGCATGAGTTCCCGTGGGACATCGTCGAGCTCTACCGCGAGCACGGTCTCTTCGGGCTCTTCTTCGACGAGGCCTACGGCGGTCTCGGCACAGGCGCGCTGCTCGCGCTGACCGCGATCGAGGAGGTCTCGAAGGTCTGCGCAACGAGCGGGGTGATCCTCGCGGTGCAGGAGCTCGGGTCGCTCGGGCTGAAGCTCGCCGGTAACGACGAGCAGAAGGCGCGGTACTTGCCGCGGCTCGTGTCAGGCGAGTGGCTCGCGGCGTACGCGCTCACCGAGGCGGGCTCGGGCTCGGACTCCGCCGCAATGCGCAGCACCGCGCGCCGCGAAGGCGACGTCTACCTGCTGAACGGCTCGAAGCGCTTCATTACGAACGCCGGTGTCGCGAGCCTCTACACGGTCTTCGCGAAGACCGATCCCGAGGCAGGCCATCCCGGGATCTCCGCGTTTGTCGTCGAGTCCGACACCCCCGGCTTCGAGGTGACACGGCTGGAGCCGAAGCTCGGTATCACCGGCTCGACGACGGGCGAGCTCGCGTTCGAGGACGCTCGCGTCCCCGTAGAGAACCTCCTCGGCGAGCAGGGCGACGGCTTCAAGATCGCGATGCGCATCCTCGACCGCTCGCGGCCGGGGATCGGAGCGCAGGCGCTCGGGATCGCGCAGGGCGCGACCGACTACGCCCTCGAGTACGCGAAGTCACGCGAGACGATGGGTAAGCCGATCGCGGAGCACCAGCTGATCGCAGCGAAGCTCGCGGACATGGAGACGGCCTGCGAAGCGGCCCGCGGGCTCCTCTATCGGTTCGGCGAGATGGTCGACGCGGGAGTCGACGGCGCCGACCTAACGAAGGCGTCGGCGCAGGTGAAGCTCTTCTGCAGCGACACCGCGATGTGGGTCACCACCGAGGCCGTGCAGATCCTCGGCGGCTACGGCTACATCAAGGAGTATCCGGTCGAGCGGATGATGCGCGATGCGAAGATCACGCAGATCTACGAGGGCACGAACGAGATTCAGCGCCTCGTGATCGCGCGCGAGATGGTGAGGGAGAATCGCGCCTTCTCCCTTGCCGGCGTAGCCTGAGCGCCGGTGCGGGAGGTCAAGCTCTCCAGCGCCGACCGGGTCCTCTTTCCGGACGACGGGATCACGAAGGGCGACCTTTTCGAGTACTACGGCGAGGTCGGGCCGGCGATCCTGCCGCACCTGAAGGACCGGCCGTTCACGATGAAGCGCCAACCGCACGGAATCACGCAGGAGAGTTACTTCCAGAAGCAGGCGCCGAAGGGAATGCCCGACTGGATCCCGACGCGGCAGTTCACGACTCACCCGCGCGACGGCGGGTCGCGGCTCGTCGACTTCGCCCTTGTGAACTCGCGCGACGCGCTCCTTTGGATGGTGCAGATGAACTGCATCGACATGAACGCGTGGTACTCGCGCGTCGACAAGCCCGAGCGTCCCGACTACGTCGTCTTCGACCTCGATCCGCCCGACGACGGCTTCGCGAACGCGATCAAGGTCGCGCACCTCGTCCGCGAGGCGCTCGAGGAGCTCGACCTCCGCTCGTACGTGAAGACGAGCGGTGCGTCGGGGATCCACGTGCTCGTCCCGATCACGCGGCGGTCGAGGTTCGACGAGACGTACGAGTTCGCCGAGCGCATCTCGCGCGGAGTCGAGGAGAGCAACCCGGGCCTGGCGACGACCGAGTGGCTGAAGAAGAAGCGTCCGGAGGGCTCGGTGCTCGTCGACCACCGGCAGAATGGCCACGGCAAGACGATCGCGTCCGCGTACTCGGTGCGGCCGCGCCCCGGCGCGCCCGTCTCGACGCCGCTTCGCTGGGAGGAGCTGACGCCGAAGGTCCGTCCGCGCGACTTCGGGATGCGAGAGGCGCTCGAGCGGGTCGAGCGGCACGGCGACCTGTACGAGCCTGTGCTCCAGGGCGGGCAGTCGCTCGGTCCCGCGCTGCGCAGCCTGCGGTGAAGGCGGTCGTCATCGGGTCGGGGCCGAACGGCCTCGCCGGCGCGCTCGAGCTGGCGCGCGCGGGTCTCGACGTCGAGGTCTACGAGGCGGAGGACACGCTCGGCGGCGGCGTCCACTCGGCCGAGCTGACCCTGCCCGACTTCGTGCACGACGTCTGTTCTGCGATCCACCCGCTCGGCGCCCATTCGCCGTTCTTCCGCTCGGTGGAGCTCGACGTGGAGTGGGTCGCGCCGGACGCACAGGCCGCGCACCCGCTGGACGACGGCACGGCGGTCGTGCTCGAGCGCGACCTCGACGCGACTGCGCACGCGCTCGGGCAGGATGGGCGCGCATATCGCGGGCTCGTCGCTCCGCTCGTCCAGTACTGGCCGCTCGTCGAGCCGGTGCTGATCGGCCCGCACCCGCCCTCCGCGCGCGCGATCGCTCGGCTCGGACGTGTGCTCGGGCCGCGCCCCGCGCTCCACGCGCTCGCTGCGGCGCGGACGCTCGCAGAGCGCTCGTTCGCGACCGAGCGGGGCCGCGCCTTCTTCGCCGGTCATTCCGCCCATTCGATGCTTCCGCTCGAGCGTAGGCCGACCGCCGGCTTCGGTCTCTCGCTGCTCGTGCTCGGACACGTCTTCGGCTGGAGCTTTCCGCGCGGCGGCGCGCAGCGGCTCACCGATGCGCTCGTTGCGCGGCTCGCGGAGCGGGGCGTCCGGATCCACATGTCGAGCCCGGTCGACCGGCTCCCGGATGCGGACGTCGTGCTCGCCGACGTCGCGCCGCGCGAACTGCTGCGGCTCGCGCACGGCCGACTGCCGGAGCGTTACGTGCGTGCGCTGCGCCGCTATCGCCACGGCCCGGGGGCGTTCAAGCTCGACTGGGCCCTCTCCGAGCCGATCCCGTGGCGGGCGCCCGAGGTCGGCCGGGCCGGGACGGTGCATCTCGGCGGCACGCTCGACGAGATCGCGGCCTCCGAGTGGGCCGCCTGGACGGGGAGGAAGGGTCCCGCGCCGTTCGTCCTCCTTGCCCAGCACACTCGCTTCGACGCGTCGCGCGCGCCTGAGGGAAAGCACACCGCGTGGGCGTACTGCCACGTTCCGAACGGCTCGCGCGAGGACTACACGGACGCGATCGAGGCGCAGGTGGAGCGCTTCGCCCCCGGCTTCTGCGAGACGATCCTCGCCCGGAGCGCCTGGGGCCCCGCAAAGATCGAGGGCCACAACCGCAACCTGGTCGGCGGCGACCTCAACTGCGGCGCAATGGACCTCGGCCAGCTCTTCACGCGCCCGGTGCGTTCCCGTGTTCCCTACCGCACCCCGCTCGCGGGTGTCTACCTCTGTTCGGCTGCGACCCCGCCCGGGGGAGGCGTCCACGGAATGTGCGGAGCGTCCGCCGCCCGCGTGGCCCTGGAAGACCTCTCGGAGCGCGCGTAACATCCCGCCGGTGAGCCAGATGACCGTCCACGTCCGGAGCGCCCACGAGGGTTCCTTCTCCGTCGGCTGGTCGGGCCAGCATTCGCTCGTCGTCGACCGTGGCCCCGCGGACGGCGGGCAGGGCATGGGCTTCGACGGCGGCCAGCTTCTCCTGCTCGCGCTCGGCGCCAGCTTCGCCAACGACGTCTTCCGTGAAGCCGGCAAGCGGGACCTCGAAGTGCTCGGCGTGCGCGTCGTCGTCGAGTGCGACTGGGAGGGTGATCCGCCGCGCGCGGCGAACGTGCGCTATTCGACGCGGGTCGAGGCCGAGGCGGGCGAGGACGAGATCATGGAGCTGATCCGGCACGTCGACGAGATCGCCGAGGTGCACGGGACGCTCCGCGACGGCATCCTGATCGAGCTCGCCGAGGCCGAGGCCGTCTCGATGCAGGTCGAAACGCGCGCGATCTAGCGCAAGAGTCGCGCGAGCATGGGGTCCGATCCGCCCCAGAGCTCCGGAGCGGGCGCCAGCGGCACCCACCTGTAGAGGAACACGAGCCCGGCGTCGTCTCCGTCCCCCGCGACGACGTGCTCCCACGCGTCAGATGCGTCGGGCGCCTCGAGCTCGAACGCGTGATTCGTGTACGCCCGCCCGTGCGGGAGCTCGCCAGGCGCGAACGCCCGAGCTTGCGAAACGACGCTCGCACCCGCGAGGCCGGACACCTCCTCGAGCTCGCGAAGTAGGCCTTTCTCGAGCTCCTCGCCCGGCTCGAGCCGACCCGCCGGGACCTGCTTGCCTGCGGCCCGGTGGTCGCTGTGGTCGAAGACGAGCAGCTCCTTACGCCCGTCGCGCTCGCGCGTGACGTACGCGAGCACGCGGTCGGTGTACTTCACGCGTCGGGTTCTTGAGCGCGGAGCGTGGCCTTGTGCGCGCGCTTCGCTTCCTGGTAGCGCGCGAGCGCCTCGGGCGAGTCGACGTCTCCGAGCGTCGGGTGGTTCGGCACGAGCGGCTCGGCCGCGCGCACGCCGAAACGCTTCGCTAACACCCCCCCGAGCGACGTGATCTTCATCTCGCCGAACCCCGGCAGCGCGTTGATCCGCGTTCGCAGGTCGTCGCCGTCGGCCGCGTCGCTCCAGACGCGCTCGGCACGGCCGTCGTAGTCGTCGACGAGCGTCGCGCAGAGCTCCTGCACGCGGCGGGCCATGTTTCCCGGAAAGCGGTGCACGGCCGGTTTTTCGCGGAACGCGGTCTCCAGCGTCACCGGGTCCATCTGCGCGATCGCCCTCGCGTCGAGCTTCCCGAGCCGATCCTTCAGCTTCAGCGGCCCCAGAAAAGCGGTCGTGACGGGCACCTGCTGGTCGAGCGCGAACCCGATCAGCAGCGCAAGCGGATCCTCGGCCAGCAACCGGTCGGCGTCGTCGTTGCCGGTGAAGTAGAGCCGATCCGGGTTCACGGGCCAAGCTTACGGGTACGCGACAGGTATGACAGAGCCGGTCAAAGAGGAGATCCGGAAGACCGCCGAGGGGGAAGACGCCGCCACGCCTGCCCGTTTGCTGTTCGGCGTCGCGCTCACCGTCTGGCTCGCCGCCGGCATCTTGAGCGCGGCGCTGCTGCTCGTCTGGTGGCTGATCGCGCGCTAGGCGGCGAGGAGAAACCGCAGCGCGTCGGGTAGCCGCCGGGCCCAATCCGTCTCGTGGTGCGCGCCGCCGGGCTCGAGGACCGCGCGCAGAGTCCCGTGATCGAAGCCGCGCTGCCGCAGCAGTGCGGTCATTCGTTCGAAGCCGTCGACGTACATCCGCCGAGTGTCCTCGCTGTCGTTCAGCTCGCTGTCGCCGACGTCGATGTAGATGCGCGCGTCGGGTACTGCGGACTGCTCGACGAGTTCGAACCAGCGGTCGTCGCCCGTCCACCAGAACGCAGGGCTGAAGACGCCGGCGAAGCCGAACGTCTCCGGCCGCGTGAAGACGGCGTGCAAGCTCGCGACCCCGCCGAGCGACGAGCCGGCAATTCCGGTCGCCTCGCGGCGCGGGTCGACGCCGAAAGACGCCTCGACGAGTGGCCGCACGGTGTCGACCACGAACGAGAGGTGCTGCTCGATCTTCGCGCCCGAATACTCGTGGCCGCGCTCGTCGCCGGGCTCGGCCGGAATGCCGACCACGATCGCCTCGATCCCTTCCCGCGCAAGCTCCTCCATCGTCTCGTCGACCCGCCACTCGGTTCCGCTGTGGGCCGTCGCGTCGTCGAAGAGGTTCTGGCCGTCGAGCATGTAGACGACCGGGAAGCGCGCGCCGCCGCCATGGGAGCCCGGGAGGTACGCGAAGAGTTCGCGCTCGGCGGCGCCGCGCAGCACCCGGACGTCGCCGACGACGGTTTCGCCACGGAACGGCTCCCAGCTCACGGCGGAACGCTAGCCGGACGCGTAGTCGAAGTCGGAGGCGAACGCGCAGTTGCCCGTGAGCTCCCATGCGAACGGCTCGTCGTCGACGACCAGCTCGTCAGCGTGGAGCTCGAGCCCGGAGCGGTCGTAACCGGGGATCCCACAGGCGACCGGCTCGTTGGTCGGAACGGGTCGCGTGGCCCGCACGCGTGCGACCCTGCCGACGCGCAGTGAGTGGCCCGAGCCTTCCGGCAGGAGCTCGATCGGGCTGACGCGGACGTCGATCAGGTTGCGGGCCTTCCGTACCCACGGGAGCACGGCGACGTGGCCGCCGTCCATGCGGCCGAGGAAGACGTCTTCGAGCGCGGCACGCTGGCGCGAGTCGCCTCGCTCGTCGACATGCAGCACGATGCTCCACGGTGAGCCCGGCTCATCGTCGTCGTAGCGACAGACGAGCGCGGTCGCGAGACCCGAGACGACGACGTCCTCGACTCGCCCTTCGTCGATCGCCCACGAGAGGACGCCGTAGCAAATGCCGTATGTCGAGCGACCGCCTTTCACACCGCCGATCATTCGGCACGGGCAGATCGCCTCGCAGTTGCACGACTCGAAGTACGAGCCTCGAACCCGGTAGCTCACAGCAGCAGCACTGCGCCGATCGCGAGCGCGACCGCGATTCCGAGGCTCGCCGCGACGCCGAACGGCGTCACCTTCTGCAGTGTCGCCAGCCCACCGAAGACGAACATCGCCCAGATGTTGACCGCGCCGAGCGCGATCACGGCCACCACCATTCCCGCGCAGCAGCCGGCGCACCAGAGGCCGTCGCGCACGCCCATCACGAGCCCACCCGTCGCCCCGTCGCGCCAGCCCACGACGATCCGCGCGAGCGGCGTGCGGCACCGCGTCAAGCAGCGCCGGGAGACGGGTGACGCCTGGTACACCGCCGCACCTCCGAGCGCTGCCGCCGAGGCCCTTCCCGACGCGCCCATCATCGCGAGCGCCATCACCAACGCGCCGAGGGCAGCCCAGGTCGCCGTATACCCGAGCGCGAGTGCGCCGGTGTGACGGGCCGACCGGGCGGTCGCGAAGTCGAGACGGAGCAGCGGCAGCGCGCTCGGGAGCATCGTTGCGCCCATCACCGCCATCGACCCGCCGACCAGCGCGGGAGTGAGCATCGGCGGACTCTACGGGCTCTGTCGTGCTCCACCCAGGGCGTACACTTGTTCGTGTGGACGCGCTCGCGCCGTTCAGCCCGACGACACGTGCCTGGTTCGAGAACGCGTTCCGGGCACCGACGCCTGCGCAGGCGGCCGGGTGGCCGGCGATTGCCTCCGGCGAGCACGCGCTGATCCAGGCGCCGACCGGCTCGGGCAAGACGCTCGCCGCATTTCTGTACGGGATCGACCGGTTGAACGCGACGCCGGGCGAGGGCCTTCGCCTGATCTACGTCTCGCCGCTGAAGGCGCTCAACTACGACATCGAGCGCAACCTGCGCGGCCCGCTCGCGGGTCTGCAGTCGAAGCTCCGCGTCGGCGTCCGCACCGGTGACACGCCCCAGAAGGAGCGGCTGGCGATGGTCAAGGACCCGCCGGACATCCTGATCACGACGCCGGAGTCGCTCTTCCTGATGCTGACCTCGGGAGCACGCGAGATCCTCCGCAACGTCGACACCCTGATCCTCGACGAGGTGCACGCGGTCGCCGGCACCAAGCGCGGCGCGCACCTGGCCCTGACCGTCGAGCGCCTCGAAGCGCTGAACGAGACGCCCTTCCAGCGCATCGGTCTCTCCGCGACGCAGCGCCCGATGGACGAGATCGGCCGCTTCGTCTCCGGCGCGCGCCCGATCCGGCTCGTAGACGCGGGCACGCGCAAAGAGCTCGATCTCCAGGTGATCGTGCCACTCGACGACATGCGCGAGCCCGGCCAGGGCGCCGACGTGCAGGACATCCTCGGCATAGGGGGTGAGTCGCCGCAGCAGTCGATCTGGCCGTCGATCTACCCGAAGATCCTGGAGCTCGTCCGCGAACACCGTTCGACGATCGTCTTCGTGAACAACCGGCGCCTCGCCGAGCGTCTCGCGCTCCGGCTGAACGAGCTCGCGAACGCCGACAAGGAAGACGGCGAGCACGAGGAGATCGCGCGCTCGCACCACGGCTCGCTCGCGCGCGAGCAGCGGCTGATCGTCGAGGAGGAGCTGAAGGCAGGGCGCATTCCGTGCCTCGTGGCGACCTCGTCGCTCGAGCTGGGCATCGACATGGGTGCGGTCGACCTCGTGATCCAGGTCGAGTCGCCGAAGTCGGTCGCGCGCGGCTTGCAGCGCATCGGTCGCGCGGGCCACGAGCTCGGAGCCGTCTCGCGCGGCCGCATCTTCCCGAAGTTCCGCGCCGACCTGCTCGAGTCCGCGGTCGTGGCGCGACGCGTCCTCGACGGCGACATCGAGGAGACGGTCATCCCGCGCAACCCGCTCGACGTCCTCGCGCAGCAGATCGTCGCGATCACCGCCGACGAGGAGGTCGCCGTCGACGACCTCCACAGGCTCGTCCGTCGTGCGTATCCATTCACGGAGCTCTCGCGCGCCCAGCTCGAGAACGTGCTCGACATGCTCGCGGGGCGCTACCCGTCCGACGAGTTCGCCGAGCTGCGGCCACGCATCGTCTGGGACCGCACGGCAGGCGTGATTCGCGGTCGTACCGGCGCGCGCAAGCTCGCCGTCACGAACGCCGGGACGATTCCCGACCGCGGCCTCTTCGGCGTCCACCTCGTCGACGGAGGCGGCCGGGTCGGCGAGCTGGACGAGGAGATGGTCTACGAGGCGCGCGCGGGTCAGACGTTCCTGCTAGGCGCCTCGACGTGGCGGATCGAGGAGATCACGCGCGACCGCGTGCTCGTGTCGCCCGCACCCGGCGTGCCCGGCGCCGTGCCGTTCTGGAAGGGCGAGGGCGTCGGCCGCCCGTACGAGCTCGGCGCGGCGATCGGAAAGTTCTCGCGCGAGCTCGTCGCGCTCCCCGAGGAAAAGGCGCTCGCGAAGCTGCGCGACGAGCACACGCTCGACGACAAGGCCGCGCGCAACCTGCTCACGTTCCTGAACGAGCAGGCCGCTGCGACGGGCGTCATCCCCTCCGATCGAACCGTCGTGATCGAGCGCTTCCGCGACGAGATCGGCGACTGGCGCGTCTGCCTGCTGACGCCTTTCGGCGGTCGCGTGCACGCGCCGTGGGCGCTCGCACTCGCGGCGCGGCTGCGCCAGTCCCTGGGGATGGAGGTGCACTCGATCTGGTCTGACGACGGCATCGCTCTGCACCTGCCTGACGCCGACGCGCCGCCCTCGACCGAGGATCTGATGATCGACCCGGAGGAGATCGAGGAGCTCGTCGTCGGCGAGCTCTCGGGTTCGGCGCTCTTCGGCGCGCGCTTTCGCGAGAACGCGGCGCGGGCGCTGTTGATCCCGCGCCGGCGTCCCGGCCAGCGCACACCGCTGTGGCAGCAGCGCCTCAAGGCGCAGTCGCTGCTGCAGGTCGCGCGGCAGTACGGCTCGTTCCCGATCATCCTCGAGACGTACCGCGAGTGTCTGCAGGACGTGTTCGACCTGCCCGCGCTGCGGAGGATCCTGCGCGGCCTGAAGCTGCGCGAGCTCGACCTCGTCGACGTCGAGTCGCAGTCGGCGTCGCCGTTCTCGTCGTCGCTGCTCTTCGACTACATCGCGACCTACATGTACGAGGACGACACGCCGCCCGCCGAGCGGCGCGCCCAGGCGTTGTCGCTCGACCGCGACCTGCTCCGCGAGCTGCTCGGGCAGGAGGAGCTCCGTGACCTGATCGACCCCGGCGCCCTGGAGGAGGTCGAGGCCCAGCTGCGGGGCAACGCACGAAACCCCGACGAGTTGCACGACGTCGTGCGTCGGCGCGGGGATCTGCGCGAGGGAGAGTACGACGCCGGGTTCGCCGAGACGCTGATCCGCGAGCGCCGGGCCTTCCGCGCGCGCGTCGCGGGCGACGAGCGCCTGATCGCCGCCGAGGACGCGGGCCGCTATCGCGACGCGCTCGGCGTGATGCCGCCCGGCGGGCTTCCCGACGCGTTCCTCGAGCCGGCCGAGCCGGCGGATGCGCTGCAGCAGCTCGTGCTCCGCTTCGCGAAGGGCCGCGGACCGTTCACGACCGGCCAAGCGAACGAGCATTTTGCGCGCGACGTCGAGCAGGAGCTGCGCGAGCTCGAGCGCGAGGAGAAGTTGATCCGCGGCGAGCTCCGTCCCGGCGGCACGGAGCGCGAGTGGTGCGACCCCGACGTGCTGCGCCGCCTGCGCCGCGCATCGCTCGCCGCGCTTCGCAAGGAAGTCGAGCCTGCCGAGCAGGCGGCGCTCGGGCGCTTCCTGCCGAGCTGGCACGGGATCGACCGCCGGGCGACGCTCCGCGAAGCGCTCGTGCCGCTGCAGGGGCTCGCGCTCCCGGTGAAGCTCTGGGAGTCGGAGGTCCTGTCGCGCCGTGTGCCGAACTACCAGCCGCTCCAGCTCGACCAGCTCTGCGCGTCGGGCGAGCTCGTCTGGGTCGGCGCGGGGCTCGATCGTCTCGCGGTCTTCTTCCGCGAAGACGCGGGCGTGCTGGGCCGGCCGCCGGCGGCTTCGCCGCCTGAGACAGAGGCTGCGCAGACGATCCGCGACGCGCTCGGCGGCGGTGCGAAGTTCTGGTTCGACCTCGTCGAGGCGACCGGCCTCGAGCACGCTGAGGTGCTGCCGGCGCTCTGGGATCTCGTCTGGGCGGGCGAAGTGCGAAACGACGCCTGGACGCCGCTGCGCGCGGGCAAGCGCTATGAGGCCGCGCGTCCCCAGCGCCTTCGCGCGCGACGTTTCTCGCGGCAGCGTGCGAACACGAACACGGCGACGCAGGGCCGGTGGTCGCTCACCGACAACCTCTTCGCCGAGGCGCCGGATCGCCGCGCGCTCGCGGAGCTGCTCCTGGAGCGCCAGGGGATCGTCACGCGCGACGGTGTTCGCGCCGAGGGAATTCCCGGCGGCTACGGCGCGGTGTACGGCGAGCTCCGTGCGCTCGAGACGCTCGGCGTCTGCCGTCGGGGCTACTTCGTCGAAGGGCTCGGCGGTGCGCAGTTCGCGCTCGCCGGGGGTGTCGAACGGCTGCGCGAGCTGCGGCCGCGCGACGATGACGAGCCCGAGGCGCTCGTGCTGGCCGCAGCCGACCCGGCGCAGCCGTACGGTGCGGCGATCGCGTGGCCGAAGCGCGCCGGCGGTCGCGCCGCGCGCGTCGCGGGCGCGTACGTCGTGCTGCTCGGCGGAGAGCCGGCGCTCTACATCGAGCGGGGCGGCAAGTCGTTCGTGGCGCTCCGCGAGCCCGAGGAGGACTGGCTGCGCGACGCGCTCGCCGCGCTCGTCGACCACGTGAAACGCCGCGGCCGCAAGCGCCTGGCCGTCGAGCGCTTCGACGGACAACCAGTCGGTGAGACCGAGGTCATGCCGCTGTTGCTCGAGGCCGGCTTCCTGCCGGGCCCGCGCCGCGCCGTCCTTCGTCCGTGAAAGGCGCCGCGGCGCTCGTCGCGCTCGTCGTCGTTGCGGGCTGCGGCGCCGGACCACCGGAGCACGAGGCCGCCGAGCGTGCGGTCGCGCGCATCGCTGAGGCCGACGAGGCCAGGTGCACGGCGCGCTCGCGCATCTGGTTCTCCGAGCGCGAGCCCGCGAACGTCTTCGTCTGCGCGGTCAAGCTCGGCGACGGGTTCTGCGACCGCTACCGCGTCGACCGCAGCGGGGCCCAGTTCCGAGCCCGCCTGCTCGAGCGGCACGGCGGCTGCATCCTGCCCGTCGGCTGATCGCTCATGCGAGGGATGCGACGTGTGCCGCGCCGCGCCGATTTTCGCTCAGTAGGCGGTGCGGCCACGGCCGTTCTCGAGTTCGGAGGGCACATGGACCCGGTGCAAGCGAAGCTCTTCCTCCTGATGACGCTCGTCAGCCTGCTCTTCGCGTCGCTGCTGATGACGCAGGGCGGCACCTTCGCAGCTCTGCCTTAGAAGGTTTGACAAAACCTAGACGGGGCAGGACCCCTCGGACAGCGACGACGAGAAGGGGTCTGACATGGGCGAGGTTGCCAAGTACAAGCAGGTCGAAGCGCCGGTCGAGAAGGTCTACGGCTACTGGCGCGACTTCACGAACTTCCCGAACTTCATGCCGCACGTCAAGGAAGTGCGGCCGCTGAACGGGGAGGACCGCCTGACGCACTGGGAGGTCGAGGGTCCTGCCGGCCTGACCGCCGAGTGGAATGCCGAGATCACCGAGGACATCCCGAACGAGAAGATCGCGTGGCGCTCGGTCGAGGGGTCGAAGGTGGAGACGAACGGGGTCGTGCGGTTCGACGATCGAGACGGCCAGACGAACATCGAGGTCGCGCTCGACTACGCGCCACCCGCAGGAGCGGCCGGCGAGCTCGTCGCGAAGCTCTGGGGCGACGATCCGTCGAAGCAGGTCGACGACGCGCTTGACCGCTTCGCGGAGATCGTCCGCACCTGGTAAACGGGTCAGGCCAGGCGGCCGAGCAGCGCGCCGAAGACGGCGTGCCGCAGGGTCGCCTGGCCGAACGCCCGCGGCGTCAAGAGCTTCGGGACCCCGTCGGTTCCACGCGCCGGATGGCGGCGGTCGACGAGCGCCGAAAGCGGATACAGCGCGAGGTGCTCCAGCATCGCGAGCCGGAGCGCCGACCAGCCACGCCGGTGCTTCACCTCGCGGTACACGAGGCCGAACGCCGCGCCGTTCGCGGCGTGCAGCGCCAGCCCGAGCGGCCGCCAGGCGCGACCTTGCGTGACGAACTTGCCGAGCACGGCGACGTCGGAATAGTCGTAACGGAAGATGCGGCGGTCGAGTGGCTCGAGCAGCGTCCACGCCGTCGCGGACGCTGCGCCCGCCGCGGCGAAACGCGCTGCGTCGTTCACCGCGCCAGCTTCCTGAGTTCGCGCACTGAGCGGCGCAGGGTGTCGTTCACGTGCCGGGCGCCGAGCCGGCGGGCGACTCGGTCGCTCGCAGCGTGACCGCCCAGGACGAGCGTGACTCCGGGCGGCGCAGGCGCCTTTGTCAGCGTGGTGACGTGCTCGCGCATCGTCACGCTGAGGCAGAGCAGCGGCGCGTCGAGGCGTTCCGCCAGTGCGAAGGCGTCGTCGAGCGGCGCGTTCGCGCCAAGGTACGCGACCTGCCAGCCGTCCGCGCGAAGGAGCGCCCCGAGCATCAGCAGCCCCAGTTCGTGCAACTCGCCGGGGACGCACGCGAGCACTGCGACGCCGCGGACGTCTCCACGCGCATCCGCGAGCAGCCGCTCGAGTCGTGCGCGAATCGCCGCGCTGACGAGGTGCTCCTGGGCGACCGACAGCTCGCCGCTTGCCCAACCCTCGCCGACGCGTTGCAGCACCGGCTCCACGATGCGCGAGAGTGCCTGCTCGAGGGAGAAGAGCGTGAACGTTTGGTCGAGCAGGGCGCGCAAAGCGTCGACGTCCGCGCGCGACGCGGCGTCATAGAGGGCTCTCCGCACGTCGGCTGGAGTCCGCGCCGGCTCGAGCTCCGCCCCGCCGAGGAGCCCGGCGGCTTCGCTGATCCGGAAACCTTCTGCGAGCCGTTCGCGCAGCCACTCGACGCGCGCCACGTCGAGCTCCGAGTAGCGGCGCTGTCCTCCGCCGGTTCGTTCGGGCTGCAGCACGCCGTAGCGTTGCTCCCACTTCCGAAGCGTGTCGGCGGGTACACCGGTCCGCCGGGAGAGTGCTGCGATATTCAGGCTCGAGGGCATCGTCGAAACCTGGACAAAATCTATCGCTATCCTCGAGATCGTGCCTGAAGGGGACTCGCTGCGCCGGGCTGCTGCGCGGTTGCAGCCACTCGTCGGCCAGCGGGTCGAGGTCGAGACGCCGCATCCGCGCGCAGCGGTCAAGCAGATCGCAGAACGGCTTCACGGTCGGCGCCTGGAGTCGGTCGAAGCGGTCGGCAAGAACCTGCTGCTCCGCTTCGAGGGGGGCCTCGTGCTGCGAAGTCACCTGCGCATGACAGGGCGCTGGCGAGTGGAGCCGCGGGGGGCCAGGCGTGTCGGCCGGCCGTGGCTCGTCCTTCGCGGTGCGGAGCACGAAGGCGTGCTCTGGAACGGACCGGTGCTCGAGCTCGGCGACGGCGATGCGGCACGCCGGCTCGGCCCAGACGTGCTCGACGATCCCCCGGAGATCGATGCGATCGTTCGCAACCTGCGCGCAGCCGGTCAGGAGCGTGAGCTCGGCGACGCGCTCCTCGATCAGCGGCTGGTCGCGGGGATCGGAAACATGTGGAAGGCGGAGACGCTGTGGGAGGCGAGGTTGTCGCCCTGGACATCCCTCAGCGAGCTCTCGGACGACGAGCTTCGCAACGCGGTTGACGCGGCAGCACGACTGATGCGCGCGGGCCTCGAGACGGGGCGCTCGGGCAGAAACGTCTATCGCCGCCACGTCTGCCCGCGCTGCGGAGGGCGGATCTCGTCGCGGGGCCAGGGCGACGGCAACCGAACGACCTACTGGTGTCCGGTCTGCCAAGCAGGAAAGGCGATGCCAAGCGCGTAGGCGGAGGGTCCATGGCCGCCGTCCGCGCTCCGCATCTCTACCGCTCGCTCCGGTGCTTCTGTCTCGGTGCGTTCCACGTGCTCGCAGCCGAGGACGTCGACCTGCCTTTCGCGTTCGAGCAGCACTCGTCGCGTGGGCGCCCCGTCCTGTACGAGTACCGCCCGCTCGTGCGCGACTTCGTCGAGGCGCGCGCGCGCAAGCTGGAAAGTCGTCAGGACGCGCAGCTTGCCGTCCAGGACCTGCGCGCGGAGCCCGCGGCGGTGATCTTCGGCGAAGAGCCCTTCAAGAGCGTGCTGCTGCCGCTGATCCTCCGCGTCTCCGAGGCGTGCGGCGGCTTCGACTGGGACGACTCGGCGTTCGACCGCGCGTACGAGGATCTCGAGCAGACGCTCTTCAGCGGACGTCGTGCGTACGCTGCGGTCGCACCGCTCGTCGGGCTGTCGCTCGGCGCCGAGCTCGCGCTGGCCGCAGGGCTGCTGGTGCGCCACGCGGCGACCGGCGAGCTCGCGAAGCACTGGCCCGAGGCGCAGGGGTTGCTTCCGCCCGAATTCGGGCGCGACACCGACCGCCTGTGCGTGCTCGAGCTCCAGCGTGAGCTCGCTGCGGATGAGAGCGTCCCCGACGCGCCGGGCGAGATCGCCGACGCCGTCACCGCGGTCCGGCTCGCGACGTCGGGCGCCGTCGCGGCCGGCCCCGTGCTGTTCGAGCGCGTCGACTGGCGGCCGTTCGGGATCAAGCCGATGCTGCCGATCGCCGCCGCTCAGCCCGCGGGAGAGGCGACGCGCCTCGACCCGTTCCGAGGGGGACTTGCGGCCGAGCTGCTCGAGCGGCTGCCGCTCGCCGACGAGGACCCCGAGCTCGGCGAGGCGCTCGACCGCTGGGAGCTCTCGCTCTTCCAGTCCGGCCCGTCGCGCGACGAGCAGCTGCGCGAGGCGCTGAGGGCGGTGCTCGGTGGGATGGACGGTGTCTGGGCGGCGACCATGCGGGCCTCCGTGCTGCTCGGTGAGCGGCTCGACGAGCCGCGCCCGGACGGCGTACGCCGCGCGATCGTCGAGACGCTCATGCACGGCGATCGTCCCGGGCTGGTGCGCGCGCTCGACGACGCCATGCTCGGGCTCCGCGAGGCGCCCGCGGGCTATTTCGCCCGCGCCGTCGGCTGACGCGAAGTCGACACAGAGTCGGCACAGACACGGCACACCTTCACGGCTACCGTCGGCCGCATGGACGAAGCACGCGTCGTGCTCGAGCGGATCCGGCGGATCGACGCGCTGCAGCGTGAGCGGGCCGGGCCGCACGCGCTGCTCGCCGAAGTGGAGCGGCTCGTGATCGAGGCCGAGCGGTGGCTGGGCGCGGAGGGCGGCGACGACGAGGCAGCCGCCTCGCTCGACCGGGTGGCCGGCGCGGTCACTCGCACACGGAAGGCGATGATCCCGATGTGAGGCTGCCCCCGATACCGGCCGGCGCTCGCGCCGTGCTTCCGATTGCGGTTGCTGTGCCGTTCTTCGCCGTCTCGTTCGGCGTGCTCGCCCGCGCCGCCGACATGGGTGTCGTCGCGCCGATCGTCATGTCGGCGACGACGTTCGCGGGCTCGTCGCAATTCGCGGCTGTATCGATCCTCGATGAGGGCGGCGGTCTCGCTGCGGCGATCGTCGCTGCGCTGCTCCTGAACGCGCGTTACGCGGCGATTGGGATCACGGTCGCGCCGCTCTTCCGCGGCTCGCGCCTGCGGCGCTTGCTCGAGTCCCAACTCGTGGTGGACGAGTCCTGGGCGCTGTCTGCGCGCCCCGACGGAACCTTCGACCGGCGCGTCTTGCTCGGAGCGGGTCTCACGCTCTACGCCGCGTGGGTGCTCGGCACCGCGCTCGGGGTGCTCGGCGGCGGCTTCATCGGCGACCCTGAGCGGCTCGGCCTCGACGCGGCGTTCCCTGCGCTCTTCCTCGCGCTACTCGCAGGGCAGCTCGGCTCGCGCCGCTCCGTCGCAGCCGCACTCGCAGGCGGAGGCATCGCCCTGGTCCTGTTGCCGTTCACGCCGCCCGGCGTGCCGATCGTCGCCGCCGTCCTCGGCTGTCTCGTCGGGCTGCGCCGGTGACGGCCTGGATCGCGGTCGCCGTCGTCGGCGCGGGGACGATTGCACTGAAAGGGCTCGGGCCTGCGGTTCTCGGAACCCGGCGGCTGCCCGAACGCGTCGCGGACCTCGTCGGGCTGCTCGCACCGACGCTGCTCGCTGCTCTGGTTGTGACGCAGACCCTCGGGAGCTCGGACGGGCTCTCCGTCGATGCGCGGCTCGTCGGCGTCGGCGTAGCTGCGGTCGCAGTGGCGCTCAGGGCTCCACTGATCGTCGTGGTCGTTCTCGCTGCGGTCGCAACCGGTACGACCCGCGCGCTGGGTTAGTCAGGGCTGCGCGAGTTCGCGCCGGAGGACCGATGCCGCCGCCCGCAGGGCGACCTGGGTCTCGTCGAGCCGCGGCTCGCGCGTTGTAAGCCGCTGAAGCAGCAACCCAGGCACCAGGAACGCGCGCGCGAAGCGGTGCGTGCGACCTTCGATCGCCACCCAGAGCTCCATCGTCAGCGATAGGGAGAGGAGCGCGACGGCGGCAGCGGGCAGCGACCAGAGAACGCTGTCGAAGAAAGCCGCGACGGGCAGCACGAGCGCCGCGAAGTTCGTGCCGCAGCGCGCGGCGAACCGCGACGGACGGGCAGCGCCGCGCCAGGTCGAGAGCACCCTGCGCTGCTCGATGGCGGCGATCGCACGATGCTCCGCGCCGTGCAGGCGCAGTGTTCGCCCGCGCATGAGCCACGCAAGCATCGCGACCGACAGCAGCAGTCCGACGACGAGTTGCATCTGCGAAGGCAGAAGGAAGAGTGCGAACGGTGCGAGCAGCACCGCGATGAGGAACCGCCGTTCGCCCGCGCGCACTACACCGTCCCGACGCATGATCGGCGAGATCGAGGAACCGAGGCGAAGCAGACCGCGGACGAGCGGGACCCGGCGCAGCGCTGAGGGCCCCTGAGCCGTCTCGCCTTCCCGGAGCGAGCCGTCGACCCCCGCGAAAGCCCAGAACCGCTCGCTGACGATCACGACGCCGTTCGGCCGGGCCATCCCGCCGAGGCGGGGCAGCCGCGGCAGCGACTCGGCGCGCGCGAACAGCTCGAGGAGGGCCGACCGGTCCACCCCCTCAGCATCGCCAAAGTGAGGCCGCCCGGCAACCCGCCGGGCGGCCTATTCGGTCAGTGGCTGGGTCCTAGGCCGTTACCAGCGGCCCCGGCCGAAGAAGCCGAGCAGCGCCAGAACGAGAACCACGATCAGGATGATCCAGAGAAGAGACACGAAGCCCCTTTCGTCGATTTCCAGTCTTGGGTAGTCACCTCTTTAAACGGAGAACTCCCGTGACAGGATGCGGGTGTGATCTCCCACTGGGACGAAGCGGAAACCGAACGCGCCGAGCTCGGGCACCTGGCGGCGGCGTGGACCGACCTGTCCGACGCCACCGGCGCCCCCCGGCTCGGCGTCAACCGGATCCAGGTCGACCCCGGCATGTGGTCGACACCAGCCCACGTCGAGAGCGGGCAGGAGGAGATCTTCTTCGTGCTCGGCGGCACGGGCTCGTCGTGGCAGCAGCGAGGCGCGCAAGGTGCGGTGCGAATGCACGACGTGCGCGAAGGCGACTGCATTGTGCACCTCGCCGGCCGCGAACGCCACACGCTTAAGGCTGGCTCCGACGGGCTCGACGTCGTCGCGATCGGCAACCGCGCACGCACGCAGTTCGGGTACCTGCCGCGCGCTCACGTCGGCTGGCTCGGGGGCACGTGGGTCGACGCCGGCGGGGGCGACTGGCCGTGGCAGCGCGAGGTCGATGCCGGAAGCCCCGACGAAGTCGAGCCGACCGAGCGCCCGGCGAACATCCGGCGCAAGGAGGACGTCGAGCCCCTCTGGGAGGGGCAAGTGTTCACGATCGCCCGCGCTGCGGGTGCGGAGCAGGCGGGACTGAACCTCGTGGAGCTGCCGCCCGGCGGGGAAGGCGCACCGCCGCACTGCCACTCGGCGGAAGAGGAGTTCTTCATCGTCCTCGGCGGCGAGGGAACGCTGCACGTCGAGCCGACCCCGGTTGGGCGGGAGTTCGGCCGCCAGCCGGAGGAGCATGCGGTGCGTCGCGGCCACGTCGTGTCGTTCCCTGCGGGCTCCGCGCTCTGCCACTCCTTCACCGCGGGAGACGACGGCCTGGTCTACCTCGCGTACGGCACGCGCGAGCCGACCGACGTCATCTACTACCCGCGACGCAACGCGATGTACTTCCGTGGCGCGGGCATCATGCTTCCGGCTGAGAGCATCGGTTTCCTCGAGACGTGATCGCCCACTGTGACGACCTCGAGCCGACGCACGAGGCCGAAGGCACGATCGAGTCCACGGCCTGACGGAGGAACGGGGGCGCTACCATCGAAACGAGCGTGGTCATGGCCCTTGCACGGCTGCTTCCACGACCCATTACGCGGACCAAACCCGCGAAAGGACCGACCTTGGTACGGGTGATCGCACTCGCCAACCAAAAGGGCGGCGTGGCGAAGACCACGACCACCCTGAACCTCGCCGTCGCCTTGAAAGAGAAGGGGATGAACGTCCTCTGCGTCGACCTGGACCCGCAGGGCAACCTGACGATGAGCCAGGGGCTGAACCCGGACGAGATCGACCGCTCGATGTACGACGTCCTCGTCCACAAGCTGCCGATCGAGCAGGTGATCCAGGAGCGCGAGATCGACCTCGCCGTCTCCTCGATCGACCTCGCCGGCGCCGAGCTCGCCCTCGCCTCGATGATCGGACGCGAGCGGGCGCTCGAGAAGGCGCTCGTCTCGGTCCGCGACCGTTACGACTACATCCTCTTCGACACGCCGCCCTCGCTCGGGCTCCTGACGATCAACGCGTTCGTCGCCTCCGACGGCGTGATCGTCCCCGTCCAGACCGAGTACCTGGCGCTCCGCGGCCTCGTCCAGCTCGAGAACACCCTCGCGATGGTGCGTGAGAACCTGAACCCGAACGTCCAGATCATGGGGATCCTTGCGACCATGTTCGACCGGCGGCTGCTCAACTCCCGCGAGGCGGTGGAAATCCTGGTCGAGAACTTCGGCGATCTCGTGTACGACACGAGAATCCGCAAGCTGGTCCGCTACGCAGAGGCGCCGGTCAAAGGGCAGTCTGTACTGGCGTACGATCCGACCGGCGAGGCCGCGAAGATGTATCGCGAATTGGCGAAGGAGGTGCTCAATGGCTCGAAGGCGCGCGAGCATGCGTGAGGGCCCGCTCGCGGAGCTCTTCCGCGCGACCGAGGCTGCACAGCGACAAGCCGAGCGGGAGGCGGCGGGGGAGACCCCGTCGCAGACGCCTGAGGAGAGCGCTCCGGTCGAGCCGCACGAGGAGACCGTCGAGCACGTGCCCACCTTCGAACGGAGCGCGTCCCCGCCTCCAGCGGTCACCCCGCCGCCGGTGACGCCCGAGCAGGAGCGCGCGCCCCTCGCCGCCGTCCCCGAGCCCGAGCTCGTCCCGCGTTACGAACCGCCTGTCACACGGCTCGAGCCGCTGCCCGAGCCCGCGCCTCGCCTGCACCGCGTGCCGCGGGCCGACTCCGGCGCGTACCTCGCCGTGATTCGCGTCGTCGGCGTCGGCGGCGCCGGCCTGAACGCGATCCACCGGATGATGGACGCCGGGCTCAACCAGGTCGAATTCGTCGCGGTCAACACCGACCTGCAGCAGCTGCAGATGTCAGACGCCGAGGTGAAGCTCCATATCGGCCGCGATCTGACGAAGGGGCTCGGCTCAGGCGCCGATCCACAGATCGGCAAGTCCGCGGCGGAAGAGTCGCACGACCAGATCAAGCACGCCCTCCGCGGCTCCGACATGGTCTTCGTGACCGCGGGCGAAGGCGGCGGAACCGGCTCCGGCGCAGCGCCGGTCGTCGCGCGGATCGCGCGCGAGCTCAGCGCGCTCACCGTCGGGATCGTCACCACGCCGTTCCCGTTCGAGGGCACGAAGCGCAAGGCGCAGGCAGATGCCGGCGTCGACGAGCTGCGGCGCAACTGCGACACCGCGATCGTGATCCCGAACGCAAGGCTGCTCGAAGTGCTCGACAAGTCGACCTCGATGCTCGACGCGTTCAAGATCGCCGACGACGTCCTGCGCCAGGGCGTCCAGGGCATCACCGACCTGATCACCTTGCCAGGGCTGATCAACCTCGACTTCGCCGACGTCCGCACGATCATGAAGGACGCCGGGACGGCACTGATGGGGATCGGTTTCGCGACCGGCGACAACCGCGCCGCCGAGGCGGCCGAGCGTGCGCTGCGCTCGCCGCTGATCGACACCGAGCTCATCGGCGCGAAGGGGATCTTGCTCTCGATCGCGGGCGGCAGCGATCT
>Ga0126306_10000161_pt1 | contig 25290 bp, 22 predicted proteins | sample Plot27_FD_92592 | JGI IMG/M metagenome (GOLD analysis project Ga0126306, IMG submission 92592) | Serpentine soil microbial communities from UC McLaughlin Reserve, CA, USA - Plot27 | ecosystem: Environmental > Terrestrial > Soil > Grasslands | place: USA: UC McLaughlin Reserve, Lake County... | reverse complement strand
GTACCCGTACACCGTGTGCACGAACGGCTCGTTGAGGGTGATCCAGCGGGTGACCCGGTCGCCGAGCGCGGCGTACACGTGGCCGGCGTACTCGGCGTACCGCTCCGCGGTGTCGCGGTTGAGCCAGCCGCCCTCGTCCTCCAGGGCCTGCGGCAGGTCCCAGTGGAAGAGCGTGGCGTGCGGCGCGATGCCGCGGTCGAGCAGGGCGTCGACCAGGCGGTCGTAGAACGCGACGCCCTCGGGGTTCGAGGCGCCGGTGCCGTCGGGCTGGATCCGGGTCCAGGCGATCGAGAAGCGGTACGCGTCGAGGCCCAGTTCGGCCATGAGCGCGATGTCCTCGGGGTAGCGGTGGTAGTGGTCGCAGGCGACGTCGCCGGTCTCGCCGTCCTTGGTCCGGCCAGGGGTGTGGGCGAACCTGTCCCAGATCGAGACGCCCCGGCCGCCCTCCTCGGTGGCGCCCTCGACCTGGTACGACGCGGTCGCGACGCCCCACACGAAACCGGCGGGGAACGTCGGGAACGTGCTCTGATCAGCCATCCGGCACCACCTCCGGGCCGGACCCTACTAGCGAGTCACTTTTCACGTAAGAGCCTGGCGCTGCCCGTCGCAGCACCCCGGAAGCCGCCCCTTCGCCGCCGCCCGGCTCGAGTGTCGGAATTTTGAACGTTTTGGAGCGCTCCAACCGAGCAAAATTCCGACACTCGAGCAAGGGGGTCAGCGGCCGAGGATTTCGCCGGCCGCCGCGAGGAAGGCGTCGTTCTCGGCCGGCGTGCCGATCGTCACCCGGACGCCGTCACCCGGGAACGGCCGCACGATGACGCCGCGCTTCTCGCACGCCGCCCCGAACGGCGCGGACTGGTCCCCAAGCGGCAACCAGACGAAGTTCGCCTGCGTCTGCGGCACGTCCGGCAGCCACTGCCGCACCGCGTCGGCGACCCTGGCCCGCTCGGCGATGATGATGTCCACCCGCCGCCGCATCTCCTCGTGCTGCGGAAGGGCGGCCAGGGCGGCCGCCTGGGCGACGCCGGAGACCGAGAACGGCGTGACGATCTTGCGCACCGCGTCGGCGACCGGCTCCGGCGCGGCGAGCCAGCCGATCCGGATCCCGGCCAGCCCCCACGCCTTGGAGAGCGTCCGGAGCACGGCGACGTTGGGGCGGTCGCCGGCCACCTCGAGCCCGTCGGGCACGTCCGGATCGGTGACGAACTCCCGGTACGCCTCGTCGATGACGACCAGCACATCGGCCGGCACCGCGTCGAGGAACCGCTCCAGCTCGGCGCGGCGGACGGCGGTGCCGGTCGGGTTGTTGGGGCTGCACACCATGACCAGCCGGGTCCGGTCGGTGATCGCGGCGGCCATCGCATCCAGGTCGTGGCCGTGCGTGCCGGTGTTCGGCACCTGCACGCTGGTCGCTCCGGTCCCGGCGGTGATGATCGGGTACGCCTCGAACGAGCGCCACGAGTAGACGACCTCGTCGCCGGGCACCGCCACGGCCCTCGTCACGTGCTCGCAGAGCGCGACGGATCCGCAGCCGGTGGCGATCCGGACCGGGTCGACGCCGTACCGCTTGGCCAGCTCCTCGCGGAGCGCGACCACCCCCATGTCCGGATACCGGTGCACCTGGGTGGCCGCGGCCGCCACCGCCTCGGCAACCCCGGGCAGCGGACCGAACGGCACCTCGTTGCTGGCGAGCTTGATCGCCTCGGGTAGCCCGAGTTCCCGCGCCAGGTCGGCCGGGTTGCGGCCGGGCTTGTACGAAGGCAGTGCGGCCAGGTCGGCCCGGATCAGGCTCATCGCGTCTCCGTCGGTCGGCGGCTCGTCAGTCGAGCCGGGCGTTGGTGTCGTCGCGGCGCTCGGCGTTCGTCGGCGCGCTCGGGTCGAGCGGCTTCCGTGGGGCGATCACGACCACGGTCTGCGCCACCTTGTCGTGCAGGCACTGGCGCGCCGGCCGGTCCCAGGTGCACCAGAGGCAGTCCAGCAGCCAGAGCGGCCAGCCGCACGCACCGAGCAGCGTCGGGAAGCCGATCACGAACCAGCGCCGGATCGACTGGCCGAACGTGAACGGCTTCCCGTCCAGCCGGGCGACCTTGATCCCGAGCAGCCGTTTGCCCAGGGTCTGGCCGGTGTTCGCGGTGGCCGGGACTTCGTAGGCGAACCAGAGCGCGATCGCGATGATCGACATGATCAGGTTGAGCCGCGCCGCCTCGTCTGGGATGACCAGCTCCGGGCGGCCGCCACCGTTGAGCACCGCGCGGGTGTACGCGCTGACGACGGGCTCGACCTCGCGGTAGTACTGGTAGAAGAAGTAGCCGTTGACGACGACGTTCAGCCCGAAGACCGCGACGATGTCGACGACCCGGGCGCCGAGCCGGGAGCCGAGCGGGGCCAGCTTGATGCTGGCCGGCAGCGCCGGCCGCGCGTCGGTCCGAGGCGGGAAGGCGGCGGGCCCCGGCGGGCCGGGCGCGCGCTGGCTCTGGTCGCCGGCCTCGGGTTGCCGCGGCGGGAAGCTGGTCGGGACCCGGGGGTACTGCGGCAGGGTCGCCGGCGGACCCTCGGGCTGTGGCGGGGCTGGTGCCGGCTCCACCGGCGCCGGGGGCGTGGCGGGCGCGGGGGCGTCCGCCGGGATCGCGGCGCCAACCCATTGCTCGCCGTCCCAGTAGCGCTGGGTCTCCGGCGCGGCCGGGTCCGGATACCAGCCGGGGGCCACGCCGGTCATGCCGCCCTCTCCAGATCGGACCTCGGCTTGGCCAGGTCGGCCGCGGTCAGCTTGACCACCGCGGTCTTGCCGTACTTGTCGTGCAGGCATTGGCGGTGGGGCTTGTCCCAGAGCAGCCAGAGTGAATCCAGCCAGTTGTAGAGGCCCACCAGGCTCCCGACGAACGGGATCAGGGCGAGCAGTGCCACGCCGTCCTGGGCCAGCCAGCGGCGCCGGGCGTGCCCGGTGGTCACCGGCCCGCCGTCCTCGACCCGGACCACGCGAATCTTCATCACCCGCTTGCCGATGGTCTGGCCGGTGCGGTGCATGTACACCACCTCGTACAGGTACGTGATCAGCGCGCTGATCAGTGCCACCAGCAGCAGCGCGCCCATGAACAGCCCGAACATCAGCAGCACGTCGCCGCCGTCGACGGTCGGCGCCGTGGTGCTGGTCGCGTTGGGGTCGGCGCCGAGGTCGAACGTGTCCCATGCCCAGAACCAGATCGCCAGGAACAGCGGGATCTCGATCAGCAGGACGGGGATCGAGAGCAGCACGCTGTCGATGATCCGGGCCAGCAGTCGGTCGGTCGGCTGGGCGAGTGCACGCCCGCCCGGGGCCGCGTACTCCTGGACCGGAGCGAAGGCCACGCCCGCGCCCGGGTGCGCCCAGCCGCCCGGCGCGGCGTACCCCGGGGCGCCGCTGTGGCCCGCCACGGGACCAGGAGCGCCGCTGTGGCCCGGTGCCCAGCCCGGCCCGGGCGCGCGCACGTACCCCGGCGAGGGGTGGCCGAAGCCGGGTGGACCTGGCTGCCCGTCAGGTGGCGTGTTCATGGCGAACATCCTGCCGCACCGGGTCACACCTGGCGCGGGTGCGGGCGACAACGCTGTCCCGCCGGGTTCAGAGGTTGCCGCGCCGCTCCTGCTCGCGCTCGATGGCCTCGAAGAGCGCCTTGAAGTTGCCCTTGCCGAAGCCGAGGGAGCCATGCCGCTCGATCAGTTCGAAGAAGACGGTCGGACGGTCCTGAACCGGCTTGGTGAAGATCTGCAGCAGGTACCCGTCCTCGTCCCGGTCGGCGAGGATCTTCAGCTCGCGCAGCGTCTCCAGCGGTACCCGGGTCTCGCCGACCCAGTTGCCCAGCTCGTCGTAGTACGAGTCGGGCGTGTCGAGGAACTCGACGCCGGCAGCCCGCATGGCCCGCACGGTGGCGACGATGTCGTTGGTGGCGAGCGCGATGTGCTGCACGCCAGGGCCGCCGTAGAACTCCAGGTACTCGTCGATCTGCGACTTCTTCTTGCCCAGCGCCGGCTCGTTCAGCGGGAACTTCACCTTGCGGGTGCCGTTGGCGACCACTTTGGACATCAGCGCGGAGTACTCGGTGGCGATGTCGTCGCCGACGAACTCCTTCATGTTGGTGAAGCCCATGACGTTGTTGTAGAAGGCCACCCACTCGTTCATCCTGCCCAGCTCGACGTTGCCGACGCAGTGGTCGATGGCCTGGAACAGCCGCTTCGGTGCGTCCTCGGGGCGCTGCACAATCGGTGGTCGGGCGACGAAGCCGGGCAGGAACGGGCCGGTGTACCGCGACCGGTCGACGAGCGTGTGCCGGGTCTCGCCGTAGGTGGCGATCGCGGCCAGCACGGCCTCGCCGTGCTCGTCGGCGACGATGTGCGGCTCGACCAGGCCGGTGGCGCCGTGCGCCAGGGCGTACGCGTAGGCCTTCGGCACGTCCGGGATCTCCAGGGCGAGGTCGATCACTCCGTCGCCGTGCTCGGCCACGTGCCGGCCGAGGTCGGTGCCGGCGTGCACCTCGCCGCTGAAGACGAACCGGGCGCCGCCGGACTCCAGGACGTACTCGGCGTGGTCGCGGTGGCCGGTCTCCGGGCCGCGGTACGCGACGCAGGTCATGCCGAACGCGGTGGAGTAGTAGTGCGCGGCCTGCTTGGCGTTGCCGACCGCGAAATGCACGTGGTCCATGCCCTTGACCGGGAACGGGTCGTGGCTGATGTCGTGCTCCACGGCGCCGATGAGGGTCTCGATGTTCTCGCTCATGGTCGTCATGGCCACTCCCTTGTGGTCGCGCGGTCCGCCCGTACCCGCCAGCATCGGCGCGGGGTGGCCGACTAGGCAACTGTTCCAGTCACGGGTGATCAGTCTGTACAGTCTGGGTAGCTACTGGCTCCCATGGTTGGACAGGTTGCACATGGTCGACGATCTGGATGTCCGGCTGCTCACGCTGTTGGACGCCGAGCCGCGGATCGGCGTGCTGGAGTGCTCGCGCCGGCTCGGCGTGGCCCGCGGGACCGTGCAGGCCCGGCTGGACCGGATGCTCGCCGACGGGGTGATCCGCAGCCTCGGGCCGCAACTCGACCCGGCCGCGCTGGGGTACGGCGTCACCGCGTTCGTCACGCTGGAGCTGCGGCAGGGGAGGGGTCACGCCGCGGTCGCCGCCGACCTCGCCGCCGTGCCCGAGGTGCTCGAGGCCTACACGATCACGGGGTCCGGCGACATGTTCTGCCGGCTGGTAGCCCGGTCAAATGCTGATATGCAGCGCGTAATCGACATGGTGCTCGAAGTGCCCGGTATCGTCCGCACGTCGACCGTTATAGCCCTTTCCACCCAGGTGCCATATCGCGTACTTCCGCTCGTGAACGCGGCTGTCGGAGCGGCGACCGGACGCGTTCGCAGCAAACTCTTCCCTAACGCTCGTTCGGCCACCTAGGGTGACGGCGGCCACACCGGCCACGATCGGAGCGTCCGCACACGACGAGGTGCGTGGGCGCGGGGCGCCTCGATCACTCGTGCGGAGTTCCAATGTAGGAGGCGCGATGAGATTCCGTCGGTTAACGGTTGGCGCGGTGGCAACAGCCACCGCGCTGGCGATCGTCGGGGTGACCCCGCCGGCGAATGCCGACCCGGCGGCCACCGCCGCCGAAACGGCGACGACGGTCTACACGGTCCTGGCTGAGGAGGGCGCGAACGGCGCGGACGCCGTCGCGGCGATCGCCGCGGCCGGCGGCAAGATCACGGCGACCAACGACGCCGTGGGTACGTACACGGTGACGGCCCCCGCGGCGGGCTTCATCCAGAAGGTCTCGGCGTCGGGCGCCGTGCTCGGTGCCGCCCACGCCCGCCCGATCGGCGAGGCTCCGAAGTTGCTGCGCAAGGCCCCGGCCGACGTGCAGCAGGAGAACCTCAGTGTGGGTCGCTCCAGCGGCCTCACGGCCAGCACGGCCGGCCTCGACCCGATGGACGGCAAGCTCTGGGGCCTGCGGATGGTCCGCTCCGACCTGGCCCGGACGGTGCAGGCCGGTGACAAGCGGGTGACCGTCGGCGTCCTCGACACCGGCGTCGACGCCAGCCACCCCGACATCGCGCCGAACTTCAGCGCCGCGCTGTCGCGCAACTTCGCCAAGGACATCCCCGCGATCGACGGGCCGTGCGAGGTGGCCAGCTGCCTCGACCCGATCGGCACCGACGACGGCGGCCACGGCAGCCATGTCGCCGGCACGATCGGCGCCGCCGCGAACGGATTCGGTATCTCCGGTGTGGCGCCGAACGTGACGCTGGTCGAGCTGAAGGCCGGCCAGGACTCCGGCTACTTCTTCCTCGACTCCGTGGTCAACGGGCTGGTTCACGCTGGCGACTCCGGGCTCGACGTGGTCAACATGTCCTTCTACGTCGACCCGTGGCTCTACAACTGCTACAACAACCCGGCCGACTCCAAGGAGTCGCAGATGGAGCAGCGAACCATCATCGCCGCCATGAACAGGGCGCTGCGCTACGCCGGAGAGCACGGCGTCACGCTGGTTGGATCGCTGGGTAACAACCACGAGGATTTGGGCAGCCCGCGCACGGACACCTCCAGCCCGGACTACCCGGCCGACACCGCCTACCCGCGCCCGATCGACAACGAGACCTGCTTCGACCTGCCGGTCGAGGGGGCCGGTGTGATCGGCGTCTCGGCGCTCGGACCGTCCGGCAAGAAGGCGGACTACTCCAACTACGGAACCGAGCAGATCTCGGTCGCAGCACCCGGCGGCTGGTTCCGTGACGGCTTCGGCACCCCGACCTTCCGCACCAACGAGAACATGATCCTCTCGGTGCAGCCGCTGAAGGTGCTGCAGGAGGAGGGGTCGGTCGACAAGCACGGCAGGATCACCCATGCGGGTGAGGTGGCCGGTGTGCAGAAGGCCTGCACGGCCGACGGGACGTGCGGCTACTACGGCTACCTGCAGGGCACGTCGATGGCGTCCCCGCACGCCAGCGGCGTCGCGGCGCTGATCGTCAGCCAGTACGGCAGCGCCGACCCGTCACACGCGGGTGGCCTGTGGCTCTCTCCGTCGACCACGGAGCAGATCCTGTATGCCAGCGCCGCTGAGCACGCCTGCCCGGAGCCACGGCTCCAGACTTACACCAACGAAGGCCGCTCCGTGGAGTTCAACGCGTACTGCGAGGGTGACCAGAGCTTCAATGGTTTCTACGGCCACGGCATCGTCGATGCCTACGCCGCGGTGACCCGGTAACACTGATCGCCTGACCGCCAGGAGCCGGCGTGCACTCTCGGGTGCGCGCCGGCTCCTGATGTCCAGCTGCGCGGTCGGCCAGCCGAGCGGGATCGTCAGCCGGATCAGAGCGACAGGGCGGCGAGCGCGGCGTTGACGATGCTGCCTGGCAGCAGGTCGTGGAGCTCGTACAGCTCGTGCACCGATCCGGACTGGCCGAACTGGTCGACCCCGAGCGGCACGCACGGCACGCCGAGCGCCGAGCCCAGCCACGCCATCGCGTGCGACGACGCGTCGTGCACGGTCACGATCGGAGCCCGCTCGCCGAAGATCTGCCGCAGCGCACCGGCGGTCGACGGCGCGGTCGCGGTCCGCACACCCTGGCGTAGCGTCCGCTGCCACGCCGAGTAGAGCCGGTCCAGCGAGGTGACGTCGACGACGTGCGCCGCGATCCCCTCGTCCGCCATCTCCTTGGCGGCGGCCAGCACCTCAGGCAGCACCGCGCCGGAGCCGACCAGGTAGACGACGGGGGCGCCGTCCATGGCCGAAGCGTCCACCAGGCGGTATCCGCCCGCCAGCACCTGGCGGCGCAGCATCGTCTCGCCGATCCGTACCTTGGCCGCGTCGAACGGTCCCTGGTCCAGCGGCCGGGTGGTGAGCCGGAAGTAGTACGAGCCGTTCTCGGCCGGCACCGCGGTCGAGGGCCCGGACGGTCCGGCCGCGATCCGGCCCAGCGCGTCGCAGAGCAGCCAGTCCAGCGCGCCGGCATACGCGGGCTCGACGAACGTCAGCCCCGGCAGCTCCAGCCCGATCGACGCCGTGATCGTGGACTGGTGCGCCCCGCCCTCCGGGGCGAGCGTCACCCCGGACGGCGTCCCGGCTACCACGAACCGGGCACCCGAGTAGACCCCGTGGATCAGCGCGTCGAGCCCGCGGCAGACGAACGGGTCGTACACGGTGCCTACCGGGAGGAGCGGCTGCCCGGACAGGTCCCAGGAGAGCCCGAGTTGCCCGAGCAGCAGGAACAGGTTCATCTCCGAGATGCCCAGCTCGATGTGCTGCCCGGACGGCCCTTCCGACCACTTCAGCAGCGGATCGTCGCCCCAGCTCGGCACCTCGGCCGGGTGGAAGACGCCGGTCTTGTTGATGAAGCCGGCGAGGTTGGTCGAGGTCGCGACGTCTGGCGCGGTGGTCACCAGGTACTTCGCCACCTCGGGCCGCCGCGCCAGGTCGACCAGGACCCGGCCGAACACTTCCTGTGTGGACACTGGCTTGGCCGCCCGCACTGCCGTCGAGTCCGGCACCGCGACGCCGAGCATCGGGGCTCGTGGGGCGCGGGCCAGCTCCTCGCGCCGACGCCCGGCCCAGGCACCCGCCGGGGTGTCCGGGTCGAGCCGGTCCCACTCGGTCTCCGCGGTGAGCCCAACCGAACCGCGCACGGCCGCGATCTGGTCACCGGTGAGCAGCGCGGAGTGGTTGCGCGGGTTCCCCGCGTAGGGCAGTCCCCAGCCCTTGACGGTATACGCGAAGACGACGCTCGGCCGGTCGGTCACCGCATCGCAGGCCGCGTAGGCGTCGAGCATGGCGCCGAGGTCGTGACCGCCGAGGTCCTGCACGAGCGGGGCAAGATCGTCATCGGGGACGTCGTCCAGCAGTGCACGTACCTCGGCCGGAGCTCCGTCGCAGAACCGTTTGCGGAGTTCGGCGCCGGTGTGGGCGAACATCGCCTGGTACCGCTCATTCGGCATGTCGTCGATCCAGGCGCGCAGCGCCACACCGCCCGGCCGCGCGAACGCCGCCTGCAGCCGGCGCCCGTACTTCACCTCGACCACGTGCCAGCCGGCCGCCTCGAACTGCCCGCGCCACTGCGCGATCCGGATCCCGGGGACGACGCGGTCCAGCGACTGCCGGTTGAAGTCGACGATCCACATGACATTGCCCAGCCGCTGGGTGGCCGGGTCGGCGATCGCCTCCCAGATGTTGCCCTCGTCCAGCTCGGCGTCCCCGAGCAGCGCGATGAACCGGGACGCCGGCCGCTCGCCGAAGTGCGCGTCGACATAGCGCCGAGTCACCGCGGCGAAGAGCGGCGCTGCCGGCCCGAGGCCCACCGATCCGGTCGAGAAGTCGACCTCGTCCGGGTCCTTGGTGCGCGACGGGTACGACTGGAGCCCGCCGCGGGATCGCAGCGTCGTCAGGTACGACCGGTCCAGGTTGCCGAGCACGTACTGGATCGCGTGAAAGACCGGCGAGGCGTGCGGCTTGACGCTCACCCGGTCGTGCTCGGTCAGGTGCGCGAAGTAGAGCGCGGTCATCGCGGTCACGAGCGAGGCGGACGAGGCCTGGTGACCGCCGACCTTCACCCCGTCGCCGGTCTGCCGCTCCCGGTTGGCGGCGTCGACGATGCGGACGGCGAGCCAGAGCACTCGGCGCTGGATCTCGTCGAGAACGTCCAGGTCAGCACTGGTAGCGGTAGTCACGGCGGTCTCCTGACAACACTGTCAACGGAATAGCGCACTGTAACCGTTGAGCACGGGCTGCCCGCCGAGGTGGGCGTAGCAGACGGTGGGACTCTCAGCGGATGGCGGTGGCTATCTGCTCGGCGGCCGTGACGACGCGAGGCCCGACGACCTCGGCGTCCAGCTCGGTGAGCGCCACGACGCCGACGCTCCCCTCCACGCCGGCCTCCGCGGGCAGCGGTGCCGCCACGCCGTGTGCGCCCTGCTGCAGCTCGCCGCTGCTCGCCACGTACGGCCTTCCGTCCGCGGCTCGACCGGCCAGGATGGCCAGCCCGGCGGCGCCGCGGTCGAGCGGGTGTCGGGTGCCGGTGCGGTACGCGACGTGGAAGGCGGTCCAGGTGGGCTCGACCACCGCCAGCGCCAGCGCCTCCCCGCCGTCCGCGACGGTGAGGTGCGCGGTGGCACCGAGGTCCTCGGCGAGCCGGCGCAGTGCTGGGATGGCGGTCTCGGCCAGCAGCGGTTGGGCCCGCCGGGCGAGCTGGATCACCGCCAGCCCGAGCCGGATCCGTCCCTCGCTGTCCCGCCGGGCAAGCCCGTGCGCGGTGAGCGTCGTGACCAGGCGGTACACCACCGCCCGCCCGACCCCGAGCGCCGCGGCGGCCTCGGTCACGGTCAGCCCGCCGGGCGTCTCCGCGATGAGCGTGAGCAGCCGCAGGCCCCGGTCGAGCGTCTGCGCCGTCTCGATGGTCACGCGCTGAGTATGGCTGGCCGTCTGGGCGGAGGGGGGCTTCCCTCGACGCCTCGGACCAGGCATTCTGACCAGTGCTCAGATGTGTGGACTGTATTCACATATGTGAACACAGACCTTGAGCCTGGAATCCGGCAACGGCGCCCCGCACGGCGCCGCATTGGAGGGTCCACCGATGAGTCTCCGCTCCGCCTACGCCCGCCGGCCGCTCGCGCTCGGCCTGCTGCTGGCGTTACCGCTCTCGCTCCTCACCATCACGAATCCGGCCGCCGCTGACCCGCAGGCCGCCGCGACGTTCACCGTGGCCACCCCGGCGACCACCGTGGCGGCCCGCACCGACCGGCGTCCGATGGCCGGCGGCGTCTATGACCGGGTGGCGAGGAAGACGTTCATCTCTTGGGCGGGCAAGAACGAGGACAGTTACGTCCAGGAGTACGACCACGCGCGCCGCACCTGGTCGAGCCCGGTGTTCGTCGGCGATGGCGACGCGGACGCGCACAACTACCCGACCATGGTCCAGGCGAACAACGGCAAGCTGCTGATCTTCCGCGGCATGCACAACGTCGAGCTGGTGGTCTCGGAGTCGCCGAGGCCGCGCAGCACCGCCGGCACCTGGACCCACCGGGTGATCCCGCAGGGCATCGCGGCCAGTTATCCGATGCCGTTCAAGGCGGCGAACGGCGACATCTATGTCTTCTACCGGCGCACCGACGACACGATCGACCCCAACGCGCCGGTCGACCAGCGGCCGATGCTCTACGTCCGGTCCCGCGACAACGGCAAGACCTGGAGCAACTCCACCCAACTCACCGGGGCACCGTACGCGGTGGGCTCCACCGGGCGCCCGGACAACATGGACGAGATCTACTTCGGACAGATGCGGTACGAGCCGGCGCGGTTCGGCCGCTCGGAGCGGGTGCACATCGTCTGGACGCTGGCCGGCGGCGGCACCGAGGGGGAGCGGCACGACCGGTACCACCGGAACATCCACTACGCGTACTTCCAGCCGTCGAACCGGCACTTCTACAGCGCGTCCGGCCGCGATCTCGGCGTCCAGATCGACAACGCCGACATCGAGGGTCCGACGAAGGTCGTGCAGACGCTGCTGGAGCTGCCGGCCGGGATCAAGTCGCCGGACTACATCCAGCAGGTCGGCTGGCAGGCCAACGGGCGGCCGTTCGTCCTGTACTTCACCGCGGACGCGACCGGCAGGTTCCACAACGTCGCCGGGCACTGGAACGGCCGCAGGTGGGTGATCCGCGAGGTCGCGACGGGGGTGCGTACCCGGGAGATCGAGCCGGTGGCCGGCGGCTGGCGGGTGTACGCGACGGTCGACCTGCAGCCGGGCATCCACACCGCGCTCCTTACCGACGCCGGCCGGTGGACCCCCGGAGTGACCATCCCGACGGCGAAGCCGGTGCAGCGGATCGAGTTGATCACCGGATTCCGTGACCCGGCCCGGCTGCTGGTCACCGGCGCGTCGAGCGGCCGGGACGTCTCGATCGCGGACGGTGACATCCACGTGGTCGGCGCCGGCTGCTGACGCCTCGCGGGGCGCCTGCCGCCGCCTGTGGATCGTGGCGGCAGGTGCCCCGCCGGCGCCGATAGACTTCTACAGTGACTCTACGTCTGTACGACACCGTCGCCCGATCGGTCCGCGACTTCCGCCCGCTGATACCGGGCAAGGTCGGGATCTATCTGTGTGGCGCCACCGTGCAATCCGAGCCGCACATCGGCCACATGCGCTCCGGCGTCAACTACGACGTGCTGCTGCGCTGGCTGATCCACCGCGGCTTCGACGTGACGTTCGTCCGCAACGTCACCGACATCGACGACAAGGTGCTGGAGAAGTCCGCCGAGTCGGGCACGCCCTGGTGGGCGCTGGCGTACCGGAACGAGCTGGCGTTCGCCGCCGGGTACGACGCGCTCGGCTGCATCCGGCCGACCTACGAGCCGCGGGCCACCGGCCACATGCCTGAGATGATCACGCTGATGCAGGAGCTCATCGACGCCGGGCACGCCTACGCCTCCGGTGGCGACGTCTACTTCGACGTGCTCTCGCACCCCGACTACGGCGTGCTGTCCGGGCAGCGGGTCGACCACATGCAGGCTCTGGAGGACGGCGGCACCGGCCGCAAGCGCGACCCACGCGACTTCGCGCTGTGGAAGGGGCACAAGCCGTCCGAGCCCGAGACGGCGTCCTGGCCGACGCCGTGGGGCGTGGGCCGGCCGGGCTGGCACCTGGAGTGCTCTGCGATGGCCGGCAAGTACCTCGGGGACGCGTTCGACATCCACGGTGGCGGCACCGAGCTGATCTTCCCGCACCACGAGAACGAGATCGCGCAGTCCACCGCGGCCGGTCGTGGCTTCGCGCAGTACTGGGTGCACCACGCGCTGCTCAACCTCGAGGGCGAGAAGATGAGCAAGTCGGTGGGGAACACGCTCGCCGTGCCCGCGGTGCTCAGCCGGGTGCGCCCGGTGGAGCTCCGGTACTACCTGGCCGCGCCGCACTACCGGTCGATCATCGACTACAGCCAGGAGTCGCTGCAGGAGGCCGCCCACGCGTACCGCCGGATCGAGGGGTTCGTGCAGCGGGCCACGGAGCGGGTCGGCGCCGTGGATCCGGCCGGCGTCACACTGCCCGACGAGTTCAGCTCCGCGATGGACGACGATCTCTCCACACCGAGGGCGCTCGCCGTGGTGCACGAGGCGGTCAGGGCCGGCAACCAGGCGCTCACCAGTGGCGACGACCGCGCCGTCCGGGCCGCGCTGGGCGAGGTCCGGGCCATGCTGGGGACGCTCGGCCTGGATCCGCTCGACCCGACCTGGGGCGGGGCCGGCCGTGCGACCGACCTGCACGCGGTCATAGACTCACTGGTCGCGGTCGCGCTCGAACAGCGCCAGGCGGCCAGGACGCGTAAGGACTACCCCGCCTCCGACGCCATCCGCGATCAGCTCAAGCAGGCCGGGATCCTCGTCGAGGACACCCCACACGGTCCACGATGGACATTGTCAGACGGGAATGTGTGATGGCGGGCAACAGCCAGCGCCCGAACCGCCGCAAGGCGGGTACCAAGAAGGGCGCCGTGGTCGGCTCCGGCGGCCAGCGGCGCAAGCAGCTCAAGGGCAAGGGCCCGACCCCGCCGGCCGAGCAGCGCACCAAGCACCCGGCCGCCAAGAAGGCTGCCGCGGCGCGTAAGGCGGCCGCCGCGTCCAGCCGCCAGAGCCCCCGGACCACGCCCGGTCGTCGCGGGCCGGTCGCCAAGGACGCGCCCGAGCTGCTGGTCGGCCGGAACCCGGTCGCCGAGGCGCTCCGGGCTGAGATCCCGGCCACCGCGCTCTACGTCGCCACCGGCCTCGCCACCGATGACCGGGTGACCGACTCGGTCGCGATGGCCGCCGACCGCGGGCTGGCGATCATGGAGGTCAGCCGGCACGAACTCGACCGGATGACCGGTGGTGTCCTGCATCAGGGCATCGGGCTCTCGGTGCCGCCGTACCAGTATCACGAGCTGACCGACGTGCTCGCCGCCGCGGCCGAGTCCGGTACCACGCCGCTGCTGGTCGCGCTCGACGGGGTGACCGATCCACGCAACCTCGGCGCGGTGGTCCGGTCGGCGGCCGCCTTCGGCGCGCACGGCGTGCTGCTGCCCGAGCGGCGCGCCGCCGGCATGACCGCGACCGCCTGGCGTACCTCGGCGGGCGCCGCGGCCCGGCTGCCCGTCGCGAAGGTGACCAACCTGGTGCGCGCGCTCAAGGCGTGCCAGCAGGAGGGGTACCTCGTCGCCGGCCTGGACGCCGACGGCGACACGACCCTCGATGACCTGGAGGCGGCCGTCGAGCCGCTGGTCGTGGTGGTCGGCTCCGAGGGGCGGGGCCTCTCGCGGCTGGTCGGCGAGGCTTGTGACCTGCGGGTGTCGATCCCGATGACGACGGTCACCGAGTCGCTCAACGCGTCGGTGGCCGCGGCGGTGACACTGGCCGAGGTCGCGCGCCGGCGACGCGCCAGCTGACCGCGGTCGGCCCAGGTCGGGTCAGCGGTTCGGGCGCAGCGCCCAGCTGACGGTCATCTCCGCGGTGGTCGTGCCGGCGCCGTCGCGGATCACCACGTCGACGTCGAACCGCACCTTGCCGGCGTCGTCGAGCTCGGCCCGGATCTCTTCGGCCGGCCTGCCCAGCCGCGCCTCGGCGGTGACCGGCCCCATCGCCAGCGCGCGGTAGCGGATCTGCGCCCCGGCGGCGAGCGGGGTGAAGTTGGCCAGCAGGTCGGAGAAGCTGCCGATGACCACCGCCCCGGTGGCCGACTCGCCGAGCGAGAACATCGCCCCGGCGTGCGGCCCGCCGACGTGGTTGTGCAGGTCAGCACGGTCGGGCATGCGCAGCAGTGCGCGCTCGGCGGAGAGTTCCAAGTACTCCAGGCCAAGGGTCCGGACGAACGGCACAGCCTCGGAGAGGCCGGTGCGGATCGCGTCGAAGTCCGGAGCGGCGGTGTCTGAGGTCATGGCGCCAGTCTGCCACGCCAAGTTACTCGCGGGTAGCCAACGGGACTGTCACAGCCACTTCGTACCGTGCGGGGACGGGACGGAAGGAGGGGAGATGCTCCGGTACGGCGTGGAACTCCCGGTCGGCGCCTGCGGATCCGCGGGTGCTCGCGGAGTTCGCCGCGGCGGCCGAGCGGGCCGGGTGGGACGGCGTCTTCCTCGAGGACTACATCGTCTACGGCACCCAGCCCGACTGCCCCACCTGCGACCCGTGGATCGCGCTGGCGGCCATGGCGCTGGCTACCGAGCGGGTCCGCCTCGGCACCACGGTCACCGCGCCGTCGCGGCGCAGGCCGTGGAAGCTCGCCAGGGAGGCGGTCACCCTCGATCATCTCTCAGGCGGCCGGCTGACCCTCGGGGTCGGGCTCGGCGACCCCACCGACGCCGGCTTCAGCCAGGTCAGCGAGGAGACCGACGACTGGGCTCGGGCGCAGCGGCTTGACGAGTCGCTGGAGATCCTCGCCGGGCTGTGGAGTGGGGAGCGGTTCTCGTTCACCGGTGCGCACTACGACGTGCGGGACGTGCGCTTCCTGCCCACGCCCGTGCAGTCACCTGGCGTCCCGGTCTGGGTCGGCGGCGGCTTCAACCGGCCGGCGGTGTTACGCCGCGCCGTCCGCCAGAGTGGCATCGTGCCGTACAAGCCGTCCCGCGCGGATCCGTACCAGGACGCCGACGAGGGGCTCTCCGCCGCGGAGGTGGCCGGCATCCGTGACTTCGTGGAGCGCGAGCGCGGGTCCGCCGACGGGTTCGACATCGTCCTCGGCGGTCGCCGGCGCGGGCCGGACTGGGATGCCGAGCGCAGGCACATCCGCTCCGTCGCGGAGGCGGGGGCGACCTGGTGGGGCGAGTGGGTGCCGCCGGGCCCGCTGGAGCAGATGCGGCAAGCCGTCGAAGCCGGCCCGCTGACCGTTTAGGCGGCGGATCCCGCCCGGGTCGGGCCCGGGCGGGATCCGTTTGACTTCCGGCGGGTTCAGCCCAGCCGCTCGCCCGTCGCGGCGTGGAACACGTGCTCCTGGTCCGCGCGGACCAGCAGGTAGACGGTGTCGCCCATGCTCGGGCTCTTGCGGCCGTCGGTGCGGACCACGACCCGCTCGTCGTTGCCTTCGATGTTGGCGTGGCCGTAGACGTACGCGTCCGAGCCCAGCTCCTCGACCAGGTCCACCTTCATCGGCAGGCTGCCCTCGGCCTCGCTCACGAGGTCGATCGCCTCGGGACGGAAGCCGACCATGACCTCGGAGGCGCCGCCCTGGGTGGCAGCCGCGGACTGCTCACGGGTGAGCGGGAGGATCGTCTTGCCGAGCCGGGCTCCGCCGTCGATCAGCGGAACGGTCTTGAGGTTCATCGCGGGCGAGCCGATGAAGCCGGCCACGAACGCGTTGCCCGGCCGCTCGTACAGCTCACGCGGGGTGTCCACCTGCTGGAGCAGGCCGTCCTTGAGCACGGCGACCCGGTGGCCCATCGTCATGGCCTCGACCTGGTCGTGTGTCACGTAGACGGTCGTCGTGCCCAGCCGAGCCTGCAGCGCCGCGATCTGCGAACGGGTCTGCACCCGGAGCTTGGCGTCCAGGTTCGACAGCGGCTCGTCCATGAGGAACACCTGCGGCTCGCGGACGATGGCGCGGCCCATCGCGACCCGCTGGCGCTGGCCACCGGAGAGCGCCTTCGGCTTGCGCTCCAGGTACTCCTCGAGGTCGAGGAGCTTGGCGGCATCCTTGACCCGGCGCTGGATCTCCGACTTCGGTGTCTTCTTCAGCTTGAGCGCGAACCCCATGTTGTCCGCGACCGTCATGTGCGGGTAGAGCGCGTAGTTCTGGAAGACCATCGCGATGTCGCGCGCCTTCGGCGGCAGGTGCGACACGTCCCGGTCATTGATCTTGATCGCGCCGGCGTTGACGTCCTCCAGGCCCGCGAGCATGCGGAGCGAGGTGGATTTGCCGCAACCGGACGGGCCGACGAGGACGAGGAACTCGCCGTCGCCGATCTCCAGGTCGAGGGAGTCGACTGCGGGCTTCGTGGATCCGGGATAGATCCGCGTAGCCGAGTCGTACGTGACAGTGGCCATGGTGCGTCCTTTCACCGGCAGGAACGTGCCGGACGATCCGAGTGATGGACGGGCGGTGACCCCAGAAGGCCACTGTGCTCGACCGCGACCTGCCCTGGTGGGCTGTGGTCTGTGCAACAACATAACTGGCCGGTCATGCGGTGTTAACGCATTCCGCCGAAGTTGTGGGGGCCGGGCATCGGCGCTGCCCGATACGGTCCCTGGAGCTGCCCGTTTGGCGGGTACGCCCGGCTCGGAACGGGCGCGCCAGCCACACTGGACCAGGTCCGATAGAGGGGAGGTCGCGTTGCCAGGAGGTCTGGCCGACATCGCCGACGCGGCGGGCGTGAGCATCTCCACGGTGAGCCGCGTGCTCAACCGCCGGCCAGGAGTGCACGAGGACACCCGGCGACGGGTGCTCGACGTGCTCGCCGAACACCGGTACACGCCGCGCGGGCTGGGCGTGCTGCACAGCACCGGCGTGATCGGTGTGCTCGTACCCGAGCTGACCAACCCCGTCTTCCCGGCGTTCGCCGCGGCGCTGGAGGCGCGCGCCGCCGAGCGTGGGTACAACGCGGTGCTCTGCAACACCCAGGCGGCGAGCCCGCGCGAGGAGGAGTACGTCCAGGTGCTGCTCTCCCGCGGCGTCGCCGGCATGGTGTTCGTCTCGCCCGAGGCGACCGACTCGCTGGCGCCGCACGACCACTACAAGCGGCTCCGTGAGGACGGCGTCCGGATGGTGTTCGTCAACGGCGGCATGCCCACCCTCGACGTGCCGGACGTCTGCGTGGACGAGCAGGTCGCGGGCTACCTGGCGACCCGGCACCTCGTCGAGCTGGGGCACCGGCGGATCGGCTTCGTCTCCGGTCCGGCGCAGTCGGTGCCGACCCGGCTGAAGCGGGCCGGCTGGCAGGCCGCGCTGGAGGAGGCTGGGCTGTCGGCCGATCCCGAGCTGGTGGCGCACGCGCAGTACGGAGCGCTCGGCGGGGTCGAGGCGGCCGGCCGCCTCTTCGACAGCTCGGCGCCGACCGGACTGGTCTGCGCCAGCGACGTGATGGCCTTCGGTGCCCTCAGTGAGGCCCGGCGGCGCGGGCTCGCCGTGCCTGGTGACCTCTCCGTGGTCGGTTTCGACGACACCGAGATGGCCCCGTACGCCGCGCCGCCGCTCACCACGCTCGCACAGCCGATCGCCGAGATGGCCCAGGCGGCCATCGACGGGCTCATCGCTGAGCTCGAGGGGGAGGACGCCGCCGACGCGCTCGCCCACTCGCGCGTCTTCCGCCCCCGGCTCGTCGTGCGGGAGTCGACCGCGCCACGTGCGTGATATTTGTGGCGAGAAAGCGCTTGCTTGTACGGAGGTGACTCGCCGGTAACCCTGAATCGGTTAGGGTGCCGCGCATGGCTCATCGGCAGGCCTCCCGCAGAACAGCAACGCTGGCGTCGCTCGCCGCCGAACTCGGCGTGTCGAGGACGACGGTCTCCAACGCGTACAACAGACCCGACCAGCTCTCGCCCCAGCTGCGGCAGCGGGTGCTCGAAGCGGCGAAGCGGCTCGGCTACCCCGGGCCGGACCCGCTCGCCCGCTCGCTGCGCACCCGGCGGGCCGGCGCGATCGGGCTGGTGCTCACCGAGGCACTGTCGTACGCGTTCCGCGATCCGGCCGCGGTCAAGTTCCTGGCCGGGCTCGCGCAGGCGTGCGAGGACGCCAAGACCGGGCTGCTGCTGGTGCCAGCTGTGCCCGGCTCGGGCAGCGACCCGGCGCTGGCCGCCGCGGCGTCGGTCGACGGGTTCGTCGTCTACTCGCTTCCGCAGAGCGACCCCCACCTGGAGGCCGTGCTCGCGCGGCCGCTGCCGACCGTCATCGTGGACGAGCCGCTGGACATCCCCGGCGTGGACTGGGTCGGCATCGACGACCGAGTGGCCGCCGCGCAGGTCGGCAGGCACATCGCCGAGCTGGGGCACCGCAAGGTCGGCATCGTCTGTACCCGGATCGGCCTCGAGCGGCGCGACGGCCCGGTATCGCTGGACCGGCAGCGCGAGTCGTCGTACGACGTGGTCCGGTTGCGGCTGGACGGGATCACCGAAGGGCTCGGCATCGACCGCGGGTCCATCCCGGTATACGAATCGTGGACGCACTCCGTCGAGGCCGGCCAGGCGGCGGCCGCCGAACTGCTCGCCGCCCACCCCGAAGTGACCGCGCTGATCTGCACCACCGACATCCTGGCGTTGGGCGCCGTGCGCGCCGCCGAGGCGGCCGGCCTGGACATGCCGGGTCAGCTGTCGATCACCGGCTTCGACGACGTGCCCGAGGCGGAGCAGGTGGGCCTGACCACGGTCGCCCAGCCGCACGCGGAGAAGGGGCGCGCGGCTTGGGAGCTGCTGAGCCGGGACACGCGGGACGACACCGATGCGGTACGGCAGATCCTGGACACCGAGCTGATGGTGCGCCAGACATCTGCCCCACCGCGCTCCTAGGCTGCCGGGCACCGCAGAATCCCGCATGCGGCGCCGGTTACCATCGGAGCGATCCCTGCTGGCGTGGCGCAATTGGTAGCGCACCCGACTTGTAATCGGGCGGCTGGGGGTTCGAGTCCCCCCGCCAGCTCTGTATCTACCTGCTGAAACATCGAGGGGCGGCCACCGGCCACCCCCTGCGTGTCACAGCGATGTCACAGACCCGAGCGCTTGAGCCGTGCCGCGCAGCTCGTCCCGCTGCGGATCGACGTACGTTCGCATCGTGAAGGCCGGGTCCGCGTGACCGAGCCATGCCGAGATCTTCGCGATCGGCTCGCCCTCCAGATGCAGGAGTGTGCCGCAGGTGTGTCGCGCGTCGTGGAGCCGGATCCGCCGCACCTTCGCTGCCGAAAGAAGCTCGTCCCACTTGTCCGACACCGTCTCAGGGTGGAGCGCCCCACCGGCCTCGTTGACGACCAGGTACCCGCTCGCCTGGTAGCCCTCGCCGGCCTTGAGCCGTTCGACGGACTGCCGACGCTTCGCCCGCTTGAGCGCCAGAACCAGAGCCGGGGTCAGCGGTAGCGTCCGCTTGCTCATCGCGCTCTTGGGATCGGACGAGACAGCCTCGCCGTCGACAGAGACGCGGTTCTCTCGGACTGTCAGCGTGCCCGCCTTGAGGTTGATGTCCGACCACATCAACCCGGCGACCTCGCCCCGCCGAAGCCCGTACAGCGCCAGCCGCCAAGCGTGTTCGAGCCGATCCCGCCGCGCCGCGCGAAGCACCCTCTCCACCTCTGCGGCCGTGAACGTCTGCTTCGTTCGCTTGGTCTGCTTGAGCCGATCGACCAGCGCCGCGACGTTGCGTGGCACCTGGCCCTGCTTCATCGCGTCATCAAGCGGGCCGCTGCGCGGCCCGAACCCCGCCGCACCGCGCGAGGTCTGGTTAGGCGCGCCGCGCCCTGCGCGGCCGGCGCTGCGGCCTGGGGGCCGGTCACCGCCCGCGCGGCCGGCGCGCACGCAGCCCCGAGCGGGAGTGGCCCGCCGTCGGCGCGTGACCCGCCGTTGCGGCACGGCGGGCTCAGGTTCGTTGTCAGGTTCATTCGGTCAACCTGGCCACCACGAGGGCGTACCCCGAACCTCCCGGCCGCGCCCAGGGCAAGCTCGCTTCGCTCGTCCTACGGACCCTGGACACGACCCGGAGAACCAGGGACCGGTCACAGACTGTCCAGGTCGGCCGAAAGAACGTGGGGAAGTGGCCTGTACACCCCTCACGCAGCGCACCACCATGGATCATGTGTGGTCGCTGCCCGCTCCGTTCGCCGCTGTCCCAGGATTTCGCCGTTGCGGTTGCTGCGGCGGGGTGCTTCCGCGACGTAGCGTCACGGAGCTAGCTTCGACACCTGGCGTGTTCATCTGCCGCGATTGCGCGCGGTTTGCCGCCAAGCGCAGAAGGGGGCGGCGCTAACTCGGGCCCTCATTCAGACTGATCCGTCCGTGCCCGCTGCGTGCTCCGATCTGGACGATCGGTGTCACGCCGATGTCACTGGCGGGGGCACACGGTGTAGACCAGGGCGAACATCGGCGGACAAGCCGAGCGAGGTCACGGATGGCGGCGGATGCCGGCCGACGCGTGTAGCTGCACTTGTAATCGGGCGGTTAGGGGTTCAAGTCCCCTCGCCAGCTCCACCGCTTGAGCTGCTAGAACGCGTCATCGGCGCCTTGGCCCGCGGGCGTGCAGACTCCGAGGTTTGACACCTTTGGATCACTTCATGAGGGTGTCGAGCTGGTCCAGCGCGGCCCGGAGGCCGTCGAGCTGAACGTGGCCGTAGACGTTCATTGTCATGTTGACCCCGCTATGCCCGGCGATCTCCATCACCGCACGAGGCGGGACGCGATCCGTCCGGCTCGAGGTGGCGCTCAAGATCCGAAAAGCCTCTAAGTCGCCCTACTGGGAGGGTCGTTTAAGGACGAGATCAAGGTCTACAGGCGGCTAGCGGATCGGCCAGGGATTCTGCCGCTGGTCGATGCGTTCCTCCCCGACGATTCTGGGCGAAGGAGCGATAACGCGTGGATCGCCATGCAGATCGGAACGCCTATCAAGGAATACTTTGGGTCAGGCGCGACGTTTGCGGACGTCGCGCGAGCAGTCACAGGTTACGCGGACACTCTCTCGTCACTCGCGGACGAAGGCATCTACCACCGCGATATCAAACCGTCGAATCTATACTGGGCGAATGGCTCCTTCGCTATCGGGGACTTTGGAATAGCGGACTTTCCGGATAAGGCTGGGTTGACACAAACCGGCAACAGGCTGGGGCCTGCGAATTTTCTCGCACCAGAAATGATCCAGTATGCAGGCGACATCTCGGCAAGCGGACCTGCGGACGTCTATTCCCTTGGGAAAACGCTATCGGCGCTTGCAGCGGGACGTGAGCACCCTCCGCCGGGTGAGCTGAGACGTGACCGCCCGCCCTTGCGCATCTCACGTTATGTTGAGGATCCTCGAGCCCGGGCACCCGGCCCCGGGGAGGTCGTGGTGCGCAACCTGGTCACGAGCGTGGATCCGTACCACGGCGGCCGGGGTTCCGTCCGGCCCTGACCCCGAACTCGACCAGGTACGCCATGGTGGTTCCTTCCCGCGTCGCTGACGGGTCGGTTAGCCGCTGACGATCTGCTGGCCGCCGTCAATGTCGTACGTCGCACCGGTGAGCGCGGTGTTCGTCATGAGGTGGATGGCGAGCGCGGCGACGTCGGCCGGCATGACGACGCGCCGGATCGGGAGCGTGGCGCGCAGCTGGTTGCGGCGCTGTTCGAGGTCGTCGCCGAGAAGCTGAGCTGACAGGGGTGTGTCGACGAAGCCGGCGGCGATGAGGTTGACCCTGACCGGTGCGAGTTCGAGCGCGATGTTGGCGATGAGCGCGGATTGCGCGGCGGTGAGGGTCGAGGAGATGGCGAGGCCTGGGCCCGGGCGTCGGGCGCCGGTGCCGCCCATGAACAGCAGCGTGCCTGCGCGAAGTCCAGGTTGACCAGGCGCGCGTAGTAGGGCCGCCGGCGGTAACCATGACGTGGTCGATCGAGTCAGGGAGTTCCGCGAAGAACTGTTCGAGGCGTGCGGGATCGGTCGCGTCGAAGGCGGCGGTGCTCAGCGCGTGGACTTCGGCGGCCGCGTGCTGGAGGCGGTCGCGGTCGCGGCCGGTCAGCACGACGTCGGCCCCCTCGCCGCGCGCCTGTCGAGCTGTTTCGAGCCCGATGCCTGCGCTGCCGCCGATCACGACGACGGTTAGGCCGAGCAGCCGCGGTTCGCGCGGGGTTGCGGAGACAGGTGTTGCGGTGGGCATCGTTTCTCCCATGCGGTGTTCGGTCGGCTGGTCACGACGCTTGTAGGTCTGCGGCAGGCAGGGCGCAGCCGTGTTGTGGCGCCGGCGGGGCGATTCGGGGAGCGGCCGCGCGCTCGTCTGAAACGAACTACCGCGGTGATGAGCGCGGCCGCAACGCACAGCCCGCGCGGTGCTCGCCAGGGGATCCCAGCCCTGATGACGATCAGATCACGTCATAGTCGCTGTTTATTGCCGCATCGCTTCCATATGCAGCGCGGCGTCGCGGGCTGCCTCGTCGGGAGTGCGGCCGCCCTCCCGGGCGACAATGTAGGCGGCGTACCAGTCCGACCAGTGGTGCTTGGGAGCGGTCGCCTCGTACGCGCCATGATGCTCCTCCGCCTCCCGCAGAAGCCCCGTCAAAGTCGTGACGTCCATCAGTTGTCCTCCCTCGCCATGCGGGCTCAATACAGTCTGCCGTCTTCGTTCGGGACAGGTCACCGTCGGGCGAGCCGCGGATCGATGCCGGCTCGACCACCCTCGCGCGGCCCACCGCCCTTTCGACCCAGGGAAAGACGCTGGTCCGTGCCTGGTCCTGGCCCCAGGCCGGCAGGGGCGGTGCGACCCGCCGGGCGGACTACGGTAGTGCCAGGGAGTCTCCCTGGCGCGATCGGCCGCTCGCGGCTGCGACAGTGAGCGAGTCGACATGAGCACCGTGCAGGTCGCGCCCCGCGACGCCAGGCGAGAGGCGGTCATTCCATGCGTTCCGACATCACCCCGGGCGGCATCTTCCCCGACTACGCGCTGCCCGACCACACCGGCACCGTCCGCACGCTCAGCGAGCTCCAGGGCCGCGATCCGCTGATCCTCACACTGGCGCGCGGCCACTACTGCCCGAAAGAACACCAGCAGCACCTCGAGCTGGCGGCGTTCCAGTCGAAGGTCGCGGTGGCCTACACCCAGATGGTCACGATCTCGACCGACGAGCACCACGAGCTGCAGGAGTTCCGCGCGTCGGTCGGCGCCCAGTGGACCTTCCTCTCCGACCCCGGGCGGACGATCCAGAAGGACCTCGACATCCAGGAGTACACCGACCCCGACCACGACCCGATGATCCCGCACACGCTCGTACTCACTCCGGGACTGGTCATTCACAGCATCTACAACGGCTACTGGTTCTGGGGTCGCCCGTCGGTCGATGACCTCTGGCGTGACCTGCGCGCGGCGACGAGCGAGATCCGCCCGGACTGGGATCTGAGCACGCCTGGGCTCCGCGAGGCCTGGGCCGCAGGCGACTGGTCGCCCTTCCACGGATGGGACAAGCGGTCCGGTGAGCCCCTAGCCGCGACGTGATGGAGCACCTAAAGCGATAGAACGCGGGTCGTCGTCCGGTGCACCACCGCGGTCATCGTCACACGGTGGTGGGACTGGGAAAGAATCCGTCTCGAGCGTGTCGACGGCACTGCTGGCCACCCGCGTCAAGCTAAGTGACCCTTCAGGCCGGCCTCACGCCTCCTGCCCCATTGGCCTCACCGTCTAGGACGGTCTTTCGGTCGGGATCTTCGCCGTTGTGGTGGGTCGGTACCGTACGTTTACGGTCGACGTAGGGTGGCCTTCGCCGACCCGGTGGAGGCGGATCGGCTCGCTGCCGTGGTTGTCGTACAGCCGGATGCCCTCGCCGAGCAGGATCGGTGCGATGTGTAGGTCGATCTCGTCGATCAGTCCCAGTTGGAGAAGCTGACGGCCGATGGTCGGCGAGAACACCTCGAGGTTCTTGCCGCCGGCCGCCGCCAGCCCGATCCGCACCGCCTCGGCCGGGCCACAGTTTCGGCCACTGTGGATGCGGCGCGGGGTGTGCATCGCCCGGGCCGCCGATCTGGCGTCGGTCATCGGTTCCGGCCGGGCTGGGACGGCGCCGGCCGAGCGGGCGAACGCGTCGCCGTCGCCGTCGAGCACGCGACCGCGGCCAGGGGTCGGGCGCTGCTCGTCTTTTCGCTCGACGCCCGCCTGGTCGCCCCGGCGCCTCAAGTTCACCGACCTCGAGGGCTGGCGCTTCCAGGCCTTAGCCACCGACACACCCGCCGGGCAACTCGCCACACTTGAGGCCCGGCAACCGGCGCCCACGCCGGCGTCGAAGACCGAATCCGCTACGCGAAGCACACCGGCCTGGGCCGGTTCCCCTGTCAAACGCTGACCGGGTCAGTACGGCCACGATTCGGCGACGAGCACCACGCGGAAGCCGTCGGGATCGGCGATCGTGACTCCGACCCGGTCCCAGTACGGATTCGCGCTCGGCACCGGAGAGACACCGGCCCGGGCGACGAGCCGGTCGACCTCCTTCCGGTGGCCCGCGTACAACACCAGCAGGTCCTCGACGTGCGGCGTCGGCGGGGCGACGTGTTCGGTCGCGGTGAATTCGAGGTGGGCGCCCGTTCCAGGAAGATCGAGCATGACGCCGCTGTAGCCGTCGTGGTCGACAAACCGGGTGAGCTCGGGAAGCCCGAGCCCGTCCCGGTAGAACGCAACCACCTCGTCC
>Ga0126306_10000160_pt1 | contig 25304 bp, 23 predicted proteins | sample Plot27_FD_92592 | JGI IMG/M metagenome (GOLD analysis project Ga0126306, IMG submission 92592) | Serpentine soil microbial communities from UC McLaughlin Reserve, CA, USA - Plot27 | ecosystem: Environmental > Terrestrial > Soil > Grasslands | place: USA: UC McLaughlin Reserve, Lake County... | reverse complement strand
TCTCTCTACTGAGGGCGCCTTGAATGCCTGCCGCCTAGTTGTCGCCTTCACCTATTTTTGGAGCGAGCTACAGAAGGCCAACGTAAGCTTCGCCGAGAAAGTTTACCCGTGGCTCATAGAGCCCTTGGCCTCCCACCTGCCGTCCGAGGCTGCATCTGCCCTAGGGCACGGCGCCTAAGCCGTGCCTGTCATGGAGACGGCAATCGGTCTCGGGCTACTGGTGCGGCCCTTTCGTAAGCTGGCGGTGGTCGCGGCCATCTTGACGCACGCCTTTATTCTATCAGCCTAGGGCCCCTGGGGGCACGACTGGAACTCGGTGATCTGGCCGTGGAACGTGGCGATGGTAGCTTTCGACTTAATCCTGTTCTGGCGGGCGCCGGATAACCCCTGCCTTCTCGCGGTGGTGAAGCCGGGGGGCTCCACATTTCGTGCCGTCGTGCTGGTCCTGTTCGCCTTCATGCCGGCGCTCAACTTCGTTGGGGTGTGGGATTCGTACCTCTCCGCAAGCCTGTACTCGGGCTCTACTGAAGAGGGGTACGTTTACACTACAGATGGCTTATCACGGACATTCAGCACTAGCATTTTCGATAAGGCGATGGACGAAATGAACGTGCCTGCTTACCCGGAGGAGCGCGTCTACAAGAAGGTGTTCGCTGAGATGTGGTGTGAGAAACCCCTATCGCTTCCTAAGGCGATCTTGGTAGTGTATAGCAGGCCCGAAATCTTCAGTGGCCACCGCTCGAAAGCGATCTACTATTGCAAGGAGATACAACAGGGCGCGTAGTAGCGCTCCCCGGCCCAGCAGGCCAATGCCACAGAGAGCACCAGATCATCGTGGTCCCCCTCGCGCCAGACCTCGTATGAGTCGTGGGGAGTTGCGATGTATATCTTTACCCGGACGTTCAAGAGCTCCTTCTTTAGCGTCTCGGCGTCCGCCAAGTCGTGCAATCAAGACGGCATGATTCTCGTCGATAAACTCCAGATCTCCGAGTTCCCGAAGAGCCTCTCGCCGTGAATCCACGCTTCGAAGGATTCCCGGTCTTGCCAGCGCGTGAAGACGAGCACCTCGTCCTCCGCATCGGACTTCAGGACCTCCATGGAGGCGAACCCTGGAATCCCCTGCACGAGACCGCGGCTCTCGGCGAACCGACCCACGATCTCATCTGCCGCTCCTTCTTTGACGGGCAAGCTGTTGAAAATCGCGTTCACAGATACCTCCGAACTACTGCCGGGCGATCACGATGCCGCTGCCGCCGACTCGTTTTGCCATCTTGAGTGCCCTGAGAGTCTCTCCCATCAACTCCCCCGCGCCCGTTCCGTGCGCCGGATACTCGGCGACACCCACGTCTACTTCGAAGTCTCCAGTGCCCCTTGCCAGACGCTCAAGCACCCGCTCCGCCAACCGGTAGCCGCCTTCTCCACCTTCGCCGGGCAGGATCACGCACACCTCGTCGTCCCCGAAGCGGGCGAAGATTGACCCCTGCGGCGAGGACTCCTGCACGACCTCGGTAAGTGTGCGCAGAATCTTCCTGGCGCGTTTGACCTTCCCTGCTGCGACGGTCTCGGTAAAGTCGGCGACGTCGAAGACCGCTACGGAGAAGCGGTCGTACGAATCGATCGCCCTTGGCAGTAGCAGCCTGTTGAGTTGATCTCTGTCGGGCAGCCCTGTCACCAGGTCGGTGGCGGCAGCCCGACCGAGGGCCTGCTCCATCTCGCGACGCACGGTGGCGTCGAAGGCCTCCAGCCCGGTCTCGGTCAGCCAGTCAGAAGCCTGCATCAGCTTGGCGAAAAACCCTGAGACCTCCCGGCCGTGGAGCCCAGCCAGGTCGACGCCGGCCTCAACCGAGCGCCAGATGCACCGCCGCAGCACGCTGAAGTCCTCAATAACCCCGACCGCATCCCTGCCCAGATCGTGCTGGTGCTCGGCGATAGTGTGGACCAGAGCCCTGGTCGCGCCACCCCGGGAAAAGGTCTCGACGGTCTCCGTACTGCGCAAAAAGCTCACGAACACAAAGACCAGCTCCTCCATGTCGGTGAGCACGCGGTCATAGGCCCCGTCCTCGTCGACCCCACCTCTGCTCGCCTCCCAGCAGGCAACAATGCCGGCAATGTCCTCCTCTATGCGGTCTGAGATGCGGGAGGCACTCTCCATGAACCCAAGTATAACCGCGCCCACCGGAAACACGCAGGCAAGACGGGTCTTATGCAACTATTTCGGGTCGACATACGTATGTATCTTTGCCGTGACAAGAGATCATGAGAGCCGGTGAGGAGGGAGGCCTCGAAAGGTTTAGCGAATTAAACGTCACGGTAAACTAATAGTAGTTTCTAGAACTGATTTCCGGTAAGATGGTTGTGTAGTGAGGAGGGCATTTATGAAAGCCGATTTGGAGAAGCGGAAGGACAACCAGAAAATCGAGCGGGAGATGGAGACCCCCGAGCTCCTCGCCAAGTACCTCGCGCACATCGGGCAGGGCAATCTTCTTACGCACAAGGAAGAGATAGACCTCAGCTTGCGGGCCAAGGCCGGCGACAGGCGTGCCCGTCAGAGGCTTATCGAGAAGAACCTCAGGCTTGTGGTGAGCGTCGCCAAGAAGTACCGTGGATACGGGCTGCCTTTCGAGGACCTCATCCAGGAAGGCAACATTGGCCTGATGAAGGCCGTAGAGAAGTTCGACCCTGACCGAGGTTTCAGGTTCTCGACTTACGCGACGTGGTGGATCCGCCAGGCCGTGCAGCGCGCCGTTGCGGACAAGGGCCGTACCATCCGCGTCCCCGTGCACATGACGGAGAAGATCAGGAAGGTCAGCCGCGCCATGAGCGAGCTGGCCCTGGAGATCGAACGCGAGCCGACAGAAGATGAGATCGCCAGGCGCCTGGATTGGGACCCCGACGAGGTGCGTCTTACCATGCGCGCCATGCCCGACGCGACGAGTCTCGATCAGCCGGTGTCGAGCGAGGAGACCGCTTCGCAGCTGGGCGACTTTATCGAGGACGACAAGGTCTCGGATACCCCCGATACCGTGATGCGTGAAATGGAGACCGAGCACCTGAAGGAGGCGATCGAACGCCTCCCCGAGAGGGCGCGCTACGTGCTCGTCAGGCGCTACGGCCTCGACGACCGCGAACCGGCCACCCTCGCCGAGCTAGGCGACGAGCTCGACATCTCGCGCGAGCGCGTCAGGCAACTGCAGAGGGAGGCGGAACGTATTCTCAAGGGCGGAGAATACGGCCGCGTCCTGCGCGACGCCGTCGCCTAGAGCGGTAGGCAAAGAGGGTTACCCTATTTGCCTACTGCGGCTTCAGGTATCAGGGATTCTCTGCAAGACAGAACTGCGTACGAGCAGGCGATGTGAGTACCACCTGATGGTCCGAAAGCTACCGTAGTACGTTCTTTCGGGTCCAAGAGCGCCGGGTTCGACGGTCCGGCGCTTTCGTCTTCCTGCTTTGATAGTCTGTGAGGGCGTGAAAGGTGAAAACGGGCCGATCCTCCTGCTCTCGACGGCGGCTTTCGTCGTTTGTTCGGCGGCGGCCGGCGCGGGGCTGTTTCGCCCCATGGACATCTTAGTACTCGACCTGGCCCGGAGAACGGACTCGAGGGTTCTGGATGCGGTGGGTATGGCAACCTCCGTGGTGGGCGGGGTCGAGTTCGTCGCCGTCGCCGCAGCCGCGCTCGCCGCCGGCCTGCTGCTGGAAGGACAGCGTCGCCTCGCACAGAGGCTAGTCGTCGCTTTCCTGGTTACAGGGCTGGTCGAGCTCGTCTCGAAAACGGCGGTGCCGCAGACGCCCGTACCCGAGGCCGCCATGCGAGTGCCGGATCCATCAATACTCGACGTAGGAACGCCATACCCCTACCCAAGCGGGCACATACTGCGCTCGGTCCTCCTGCTCGGAGCAATCTACATCCTGTGGCCGAACAGATTAGCCAGGATCACGCTCCTTGCCTTCCTCGCCGTATCCGCCGTAAGCAGGGTTTACGTCGGAGCCCATTGGGCCTCGGACGTCATCGGTGGAGCCCTGCTCGGCATCGCCGGACTCGCATGGGTGTTCGAGCCATCAGCGGTCAGCCGTCAACCAAAAACCGAGATTCTTCCTACCAAAAGGAGATGACACACCAATCAGGTCGCGAAACGGTACCACTCTACACAAAGCTGACGTGCTGACAAGCTGAAATGCTGAGCGACCGAAGGGAGCGATCATCGAGATCACCGTCGTAGGATCCGGCACCGTCGTTCCGCGCCTCGAGAGGCGACAGAGCTGCGTGGTGGTGCGCGCCGGCGGGCAGACCCTCGTCTTTGACCTCGGTTCTGGCGCGGTCCGCGGCATGCTCCGTTCGGGCCTGGATCCCTTCTCCGTAGACCGAATCTTCTTTACGCACCTCCACCCAGACCATACGGTAGACGTCGTTCCCCTCCTCTTCGCCATCAACTACGGCGCATCCGAGAAACGTGCCCGACGGCTTCACTTAACCGGTCCAGAGCCTTTCCTCCGGTTCTGGGGATCGGTGATGGAGGTATGGGGAGCGTGGATGACCGGTGACTACGCCACGCTAGTCTCGGAGCTGCCCCACGAATGCCGATCCCTCATCGATCTCACCGGATGCCGGCTCTCGTGGGCCCCGGCGAAGCACCGCAGGGAGAGCATCGCTTACAGGCTGGATGCGGAAGGCGGTGCGTTCGTGTATACGGGGGATACCGAGTACAGTCAGTCCGTCGTCGAACTGGCCCGCGGCGCCGACACACTCCTGATCGAGTGTTCGTTCCCCGATGAAGCTCCCGTTCCCGGCCACCTCACACCTTCGGGCGTGGCGCGCATCGCGAGCGAGGCAAGCGTGAAGCGGGTCGTCCTAACCCACATCTACCCGGCGATAGACAACCCGTCCCTTCCCTTAGACGTGGCCACTGGGTACGACGGCGAGATCGTCGTTGCCGAAGATGGCCTGAGACTCGACGTCTAGAGCGGTTACTCCCTATCCCCCCCGCGAGCCTCTCTGCTCTTACGCCATTCTTCGTACTTCTGACCGTTGGGCATGGTCGCGCCTTCGAGTGTGCGGATCTGTTGTTGCGCAAGCTCTTCATTAGTGATCAATTGCTTTGACCCGTCATTAGTCTCTTTATACGCGCCTTTTAGGTTGGCGGCGCTCAGGTCAGCACCGCTCAGTTTGGGACCGTCCAGGTCGGCAGTACGAAGGTCGGCACCGGCCAGGTCGGCTCCTTTGAGGTTGGCATCACTCAGATCTGCACCAGTAAGCGCAATTACAGGACCCCCTTCGTGTTCCTCTGTTACCAACTCGGCTTCGTCTAAAAATCGCACAACCGCAGCCTTGCGGCTTGGATCCAACCTTTCCAGCACTGTTAGTGTCCGTGCTCGGGCTAAGGTGCGCACCTCGCTACCACGCTCAGATTTCCGCAGATCCTTCTCGAGCAGGAGCGTGCCCATCTGATCGAGGTACGCCTGCAGCGCCTCGTCCTGGGCACGTTGCTCTCCGAGCCTTCGCTCGGCCTCGGCGCGTTCGTTCTCGAGCCGTTGCTGACGAGCGTCCTGCTGGCCCGTGAACCAGAATCCTATGCCCGCGAGCATTAGCGGAACTATGAGCAGCTGCAGCAGGTCCCAGACCGTCTTGTTGCCGAAGCCCGTCCACCTCGGCCAGCGTATCCTACGCCTAGCGTCTGGCTCCGCCTTCCTGCCGAGCTTCTTGCGTCCCACACGTGCTCCTCGAACTTTATGTTGCGAGCGTATCATAACAGCCTCTCATGAACGCACTTTGAACGTGCCGCCTCATTCGTTCCGGCGCATTTTTATGCAGCACCACAACATGTTGGCGGGGTTCCCCTAGTTCGCCCCAAAGCATTAACGCTAGGCCAACGAAGGCTCCAACAGAAAACACTACCCCCACGATACCAGCGCGATCCCTTCGCAGGGCATAAAGGGTCGCTATTGCCAACGTAGCAGCCATGACGCCCACTAAGAGCGCGTTAAAGAATCGGCTCCCCCACCTGGTAGCAATCCGTAATAGTCCCTCCATCCAACACCATCGGGAAAGCCTAGTAGTTCAGCGCATCCCTCAAGTGAGTAAAGACTTTACTCTAGCCCATATAGGTTAGAGAGCTCAGGAGCCGCTAGGGGAACGCCTCGTCTTCTCGTCCAACTCCGCCCCTAGACTAGTCCTGTAACCTGAGGCCTACATAGAACAGTCCGCGCAGCGGCCGTGGAGTGTTATCTCGTGCCAGTCCGTGACGAATCCCGTCTCACGCTCGACCTGCAGGGCAAGATACTCCATCAACTCCTCGTTGAACTCGATGACGGCCCCGCACTCCCTGCAGCGGGCGTGGTGGTGGACACGCTCGGTCGTGAGCTCGTAGCGGGAGTAACCTTCGCCGAAGTCATCTTTGCGCACGATGCCGAGCTCTGTCAAGAGGTCGAGCGTCCTGTACACCGTGGAGAGGCCGAGTTCCGGGTGCCCGCCCTTGACGCGGTCGTAGATCTCCTCGGCCGAAAGATGGCGCTCCCCCTCCAGCTCACGTACGATGATCCGACGCTGGTTGGTTAGCCTGTAGCCCCTGTCCTTGAGTATCTGTTCGAAATCCAGCATCGGCTACAGTCTATCCCCACCACACAACAAGATCAAGAATCGATCTTATCTAGAACGCTGAATCCGTTCGACGGCTTTCACGCAAACCTCGAATCAGCGGCTAATTCTCGACGGGCTTTTTCGGGTTGGCCTCGAAGGTCGCTTTGCGGCCTCCCGGCCACCAGTTCCAGTCGCCAAGGATGCGCATGGTGGCGGGGACGAGGAGGATGCGGATGATCGTCGCGTCTACGAACACGGCGACGGCGAGGCCGAGGCCGACGGCTTTGGTAAGAATGATCCCCGTGAATGCGAAAGCCCCTGTGACCACGATGATGATCGCCGCTGCCGAGGTTATGATGCCCGCCGTCGCCACTAGGCCCTTGGAGACACTCGCGGTGTTCGAGTCGCCGTTCTCGTAGGCCTCCCTTATGCGGGAGAGCAAAAAGACCTCGTAATCCATGGAGACCCCGAAAATGGTACAGAACATCAGGATGGGGAGCGTCGCGTCCACAAAGCCCAAAGGCGTAAAGTCGAGGAGGCCGGAAAGATTGCCGTCCTGGAAGACGAAGACCATGGCCCCGAAGCTCGCCGTGAGACTCAGGATGTTGACGATGACTGCCTTCAGCGGGATGAAAACGGAGCGGAATGTGATCAGCAGTATCAGGTACGTCACCACGATGACGAAAGCGGCGGCGAAGGGCGCCTTCCCGTAAAGGCTGGAGATGAAGTCTTTCTGGCCGGCTGAGAGCCCTCCGACGAGGAAGCTCGCTCCGGCCGGCGGATCGACGGCGCGCACGGCGTCGACCGCACCGTAGGCATCCTGTGTGTAGGGGTTGGCCTCGGTTACCCCCTGCAGCAGCGTACGTTTTCCAGCCACGTAGGAGCCCAGGGTATTCTGTAGATCCTCGGACCGCCTGGCCGCCGGCGACTCGAGGAATTCCGCAACGTCCTCCGGCGTAACCTTACCGTCGGCCGAGATCCCTTCCGGCAACTCGGGCACCTTGCGGTCCACTTCTTCGGCCACGCGAAGTTCGACCTCATCCCTGATGCGGTCCTCGGAGGCGCGTACCTCGCGCGCCACCCGCGGCTCGACCTCGGCACGAACCTGTTCCTCGGTCCCTGGCGGTATGGTGCCGTATGTAGCCTTGATCTGCGAAAGTTGCTCGTCTACGGCCTCGTCCGTCTTCTTCTGCGTCTGCTCTTCGATCTGCCGCTGCACGAGGCCATCTACCTTCCCTGCGGCCTCTTTTTGCGCCACTTTGCGAGCCTCAGCGACGCGTCCGGCATAGTCTTTTGCCGCGGCTACTCCCACCGTGTAGATGCTCTCGACGCTGGAGACCCCATCGGCGCCGGCTATGCTCTCGCCGAGCTCCTTCGTATCGGAGAGACCCTTGGCGCTGAGCGGATCCTTACTGAGATTGGCGACTATCTCCATCGGGTTGAGCGCGGCGTACTCGAAGTTCTTCTTCAGGATGTCGTCTCCGGCGCGGGACTCGTACTCCTGCGGCAGAACCGTCGCCTCGGGGATGCCGACCTTCATGTGGCCGACCGGGTGGAGCAAGATACCCAGGATAGCGGCTGCGAGGAGGATGACGACTACCGGATGGCGCATCACTATCTCGGCGCTGCGACTCCAGAATGCCGTCCCAGGCCCGCCCCTGCGGCGCCTGATGGCGAGCCTGTTGACCCGCGTTCCGAGGACGCTCAGGAGGGCTGGTAGAAGCGTGAGCGCGGCCGTGACGGAGACGAAGACCACGATGACCCCGGCCACCCCGATCGAACGCATGAACATGAAAGGGAAGAAGAGCAGGCCGGAGAGCCCGATCAGGACCGCCGTCCCGGAGAAGAAGATGGACCGTCCCGCGGTCGCCACCGTGCGCGGCACCGCCTCCACCGTCGGATAGTCTTCCAGTTCTTCCCTGAATCGGCTAACGAAGAACAACGCGTAATCTATTCCGAGCCCGAGACCGAGCATCGTCGAGAGCGTCAGCGTGAACACGGACATATCGTAGAAACCCGTGACGAAGTAGAGCGCGGCTAGCGACGTCAAAACGCTCGCGCCGCCGATCAGAACAGGCACACCGGCGGCGACCAGCGTGCCGAAGGCGAAGATCAGTATGATCACGGCGAACGGGAACGCGTATTTCTCGGCGTGCTTCACGTCCTCGTTGCTAGCTTCCTCGAGATCCTGGTAGACGGCCGGGGCCCCTGTCACGTAGGTCTCGAGCCTGTCGGAGCGGACCTTGCTTCTAACCTCATCGACCACGTTGCGCGTCGCGTCGACCGAGACATCGGAGGTGATCACCGCGTAGGACTTCTTCCCGTCCTCCGAGATGAAACGATCATCTTTGGTGCCAGCGTAGGAGACGACCTGGCGTACGTTGTCCAGCTTGCGCGCCCCCGCGAGCGCATCCTCCTGGGCCCTCTGGAATTCTTCGCTGCGGGCCGGAATGCCGCTGCCGGTGAAGACGACCGTCAAGGTTGCCGGAGAGCGGTCGAACTCGTCGGACATCAGATCCTGCACCCTCTCGGCCTCCGAGTTCGCCCCTTCGAACCCTCCGCCCTTGAGCCTACCCGAGAGCTCGGGTGCGAAAAAAGCGCTCGATATCAGGAGCAAGCCCCAGAACAGCAGGATGGACCACCTGAAACGGTGGGCGAAAACACCGATACTTTGAAACACGCTCACCCTCCCGGGCGATCTTCTCTAAACGCCGTTCTCATCGGCGATATGGTACTCGACCCGAGAGGAACGTATGTGTTTGGTTATACGAACCCGTGCGGTCCTTACCTCACGGTTTGCTTGTAAGGGCAGTTCGCGAACCGCCCTCCTTCCTGCGCGGCAGAGTGAGGGCGAGGAGAAGCCCGAGAACGGGCAAGGAGGCTATTACGAGCATGGTGAAAGAGAGGCCCATACTGTCGGCGACGAGGCCGAGCAGCGGTGCTCCGACACCGCCGAGCCCGATAGAGAGTCCCATCGTGATACCTGCCGCGAGCCCGATGCGCCCCGGCAGGTACTCCTGCCCCATAACGACGGTTACTCCGAACGTTCCCACCGTGGCAGCCCCGACGAGTACTAGCAGCGCCATACCTACGTAAGGACCGGCGAGCGTGAAACAGAAGATCAGGGGCGGAAGCAACAGCATCGAGGCCCCGAGGATCGTGCGCCTCCCGAACCTGTCGGCGAGTGGGCCCATAGTCAGGGTGCCCGAGGCCCCGCCTAAGAGCATTAGCGTCAGGGCAGTGTTCCCGAGCGCGGGCGACATATCGAGCACGCGCTCGTAGTACGAGGCGACGAAGGCGACGAGCCCGAAGTAGACGAACGACCGCACTATGACCACCCCAATCATACGCGCGAATGGCCACCAGTGTTCGGGCGCGGCATCCACCGCTTCGCCCTCGGTCTCGACCGTCTCGGGCTTGAATCCAAGCATCCGCGGGAGCTCGTGGAAGAGCACGCCCGCCATGACGACGGCGGGCAGCGCGAGGAACAGTGCTCCCGGCAACCCGAAAACGACGACGAGAGGCGTGGTCACCGCGGGGCCAAGGGCGAAACCCGCGTTTCCACCCACGGAGAAGAAGCTCATACCGCGCGCCCGGCCAGACCCCGAGACGTAGTTCGCGAACCTCGCCGCCTCGGGGTGAAACGCGGCCACCCCGATACCGCTCAGGACGACGCAGAGCATGATCAAAGGGTAGCTCGGCGCCACGCCGACGAGCGCCATCCCGCACCCGGCGAGCAACACGCCGAGCGGCATGAGGGCGGGTATTGGCCGTTTGTCAGAGAAGATGCCGAACAGAGGCTGCACGATCGAGGAGCTTACCGTCGCCGCGAACACGAGGGCGCCGGCCGCAGCCAGAGAGATGCCACGCTCCGCGATCAAGAAGGGCAGCACAGCCGCCACGGCACCCTGGTTCAGGTCCGTGAACAGGTGCCCGGCCGATAGTCCGGCCATCGCCCGCCGGTCGACGCCTTTGTTGGGGATCTCACTCAATAAAAGGTCCTCTACTAGCAGCCATCGCCGAAAATCCTATCAGTCCTCTGAGATCCCGTATGGCGCGAGCGCCAAAAAGCGGGCGGTGCGAAAGTCCGAAAGCGCTGCCCACATCTCCTCTATCGCCTCCACAGCGTTCTGCGCGGGCTCTCCGGGAGTGGGACGCCCGCCCCTGGGCGGCGTGACCTTCGCCAGCACCCCGGGCACGTCCCGCTCTATGCCGCCGAGCTCCCTGGCCTTGCGGAGCGCCTCCCTGAAACCGCCCGTCTCGTCGACGAGGCCGAGATCCAAAGCCTCGGTACCCGTCCATACACGGCCTCCAGCGATGCCTTCGAGGTCCAGAAGCTCCATACCGCGTCCCCTTGCTACGCGGTCCTTGAACTCGGCATAGATGCGTTCGATTTGGCCTTCGATCACCCGCATCTCGTCGGGGCCGGGCCGATGGCTAGGATCGAGAAGACCCGCACGTGCCCCCCTGTCCAGTGCGACGGGGTTGATGCCAAGCTTCTCGTAGAGTCCGAGCGCCACGGGACGAATGGCCAGCACGCCTATGGAGCCTGTGAGCGTGCCGCGGCGGGCGATGACGTGGCTCGCCGCCGCAGAGACGTAGTAACCGCCCGAGGCGGCGGCGTTACCCATGAGGACGACGACCGGCTTGTTGGCGCTGATCCGTTCGACCTCACGCCAGATCAGATCCGAAGCCAGCGCATCACCGCCGGGTGAGTCGACGTGGAACAACACGGCTGCGACCCTGCGGCTCTTCTCCGCCACCCGCAGCGCGGCGACCACGGAATCGCTCCCCGCCTGTTCGGCTCCGACGAAGGGCAGCGGAACGGGGAGTCTCCTGCTCCTCCCCCGCACGATGGTACCAGAGAGGGTGACGAGCGCGACCTTCTTTCGCGAGTACCTCCTGTAGGGCATGAGCAGGGATCTTTGCGCCCGTCCCCACTCTGCGAGGGTCGCCCGTCGTTCCTCTGAACCCAATCTCCCTGCCAACTCGTCCTCGTAACAGACGCCGTCGAGAAGGCTTTCCGAGAGGGCCTCCGGCGCGCCGTAAGGGGCGAGATCTATTCTGGCGCGCACCTCCTCGCGGGAGAGGTCTCTGCTATCGGAGATCGCATCGATCACCTCCTCAAAGCGGTTGTCGAGTAGGCGACTGGCCTGCTCACGGGACTCGCGGGAGAAATCGTCTCTGACGAACCGTTCACCGGCGGACTTGTAGGGCGAGACGGCGACGACCTCGACCTCGAGGCCGAAGTTATCGAGGGCCTCTTTGAGGAAATCCACCCTGGCGCGGATACCGATGACGTTCACATCGGCGAGCGGGGTGGCCAGGATCTCTTCCGCCGCGCACGCGAGGTAATAGGAGCGAACGTCCACGGGATCCGCGAGGTAGGCTATTACCCGTCCGCCACGCGACCGGAAGGCTAAGATCTCGCGTCGCAACTCCTCGATCGCGGCCCACCCGGCACCGAGGTTCTTGATGCGCAAAACGATCCCGCGCGGACGTCCGTCTGAGGCTACGCGGTCGAGCTGCAGGCGTAGCCTCTCCAGTGTCGGCGGGCTCGGGCCCGGAGAAAGGCGGCGCCGGATGAAGCCAACGGGCGTCTCGAACTCGGCCAGAGAACCCTGGACCTCGATCCACACGTACTCCGGCGGCCTGCCCAGTAGACGCACGCGGGCGTTACGAAGCAGCCGCCAGAGATTGACCAGGGCGTCGGTAAACAGCGACATCTGGAGGATATGGTACACCGCGGCAGGAAAAACGCCGTATGATAAACTCCAAAATCAGGAATGGTTACTGATCACCAGACAGCGCAAGAGGACACCTCGGGCGTGCTCGTACCCGACATCAGGGAGAAGCTTCGCAGGTCCGGCTACACCCTCACATCCCAGCGTAGGGCCGTTCTCGAGGCCCTCTCCAAGGCAAAGGGGCACCCTTCGGCCGAGGACGTCTACCTGATCGTCAAGCGCGAGAACCCGCGTGTGGCGCTGGGCACGGTCTACCAGGCGCTCTCGGTGCTCGAAGAGGTCGGCATCATAGGCTCCAAGCACTGGGCCGAGTCCCCAACGCGCTACGACCTCAACGTGGAGCCGCACCTCGACATCAGGTGCATCCGTTGCGGCGAGGTCTCCGAGGTCCCTGGTGTCGCACTCGACGGCGTCGAAGAGCGCATTCGCAACAATACTCCTTACAGGGTCACCAGCGCGACCATGGTCGTCGAGGGCCTCTGCCCGGCCTGCATGGACAGCTAGTCAGCACGCGCCCTGTCGGGCGCTCGTCAGCGTTCAGCTCGCTATTTCGCCGGTAGTCGAATGAGCTATTCGCAGTAGGTCAGACGGTGCATCGCGAGCGGGGTCTTTACCGCGGGCGCGTCAGGAGTTACCCTTCCGACCAATGTGGATTCTAGGGTGATATAAGTGAGGCGATCATGAGCGAGGATCCCAGGGACAAGGAGGCCGCGCTCGCTGAGGGCATGGAGGCGGCCGGCGCCCTGATCGAGAGCCTGGAGCAGGAGGTGGCGGACCTCAGGAGCGATCTGGAGCAGGCTTCAGCGGCGCTCAAGGCGGCGCAGGAAGAGGTCTCTTCCCTGGCCGGCGCGCTCGAAGAGAAGGAGCGGGACCGCGCCGAGGCTGAGGACCTGAGGGCGGAGATCTCCGACCTCAAACGGCGACACTCCGACGAGCAGCTCCGCCTCAGCAACGAGCACATAAACGAGCTCGCGGAGATGCGCCGTAAGCTCGAAGAGCAGCGACGCACCGACGTGGATGCGGCCTCCGCCGGAACCCGACTCGACACCATCAAGGAAGAGTTCAGGCTCGAACGCGAAGCCCTCGAAGCGCGCTACAAAGGGGAGATCGAAGCCCTCAAACGCGCCTCCGAGCATTGGGAGGAGCAACTAAGGACGAGCTACCAGGAGCAGGAGGCGCGCCACGCGACCGAGCTCGAAGCGGCCCGCAGTGCGGCCACCGAGAGGGAGGAAGCACTCAAGCGGTCCCTGACGGAAGACTACGAACACAGGCTCGCTGAGGAGCGAAACGCCGCCGACGACCGTAAGACGGTCGCCGTGCAGGCCCTTAGGAGCGCGGCGGCGGAGAGGGAGTTGGAGCTTCAGAGGGAGTACAGGGCCGTCATAGAAACGCAGCAAGGGGAGATCGAGTCTCTGCGCGGCGAGCTCGAGTCGACCCGCCGTTCTTCGGAGGAATGGCAGAAACGGGAGCTGCGGCGGGTCAAGGCGCTCGCTGAGGGGCGCGAGAACGACCTGAGGAAGACGCACGCGAGCAGACTCGCCGAGGCGAAAGAGTCGGCAGATAAGCGGGTCGCGGCCATCCAGGCCCAGAGGGAGGCGGACAACAGGGCGCTAAGGGCGCGCCACGAGGAAGAGACCGCACGCCTCCGCAACGAGTATAAGGAGCGCCTCGCGGCCGAGGACGAGCGCAGGAAGCAGGAGACCTGGGCGCTCGATGAGCGTCTGAGGGAAGCCGCCCTCCAGCGCGAGACCGAGATGCGCGCCTACGGGGTCCGCCTCAAGGAGCTCGAGGCGGCCAGGCTGGCCCAGATGTCCTCTGCGCAACAGGATCTCGAGCGCGTGGTAGAGCGTTTCGGGGCGGAGATCTCGGGCTTCGAGAACCGCATCGCCGAGCTGGAGGGCGCCCTCGAGGAGTCCGAAGCCCGAAGGAACGAGCTGGAAGCGGTGATCGACGAGATCCGCGCTGGCGGTCAGGATCTATCAGGGATCGACGCCGGTACCAACGATGCAGCGGAGAGGGTGCCGAAGGGGCGGCTGGAGGATATCGAGGCGCAGTACGTTCTGGCCCAGGAGAAAATAGAGGACCTGGAGGCCAGGCTCTCTGAGGCAAGGGAGGAGAGCCGGCGCAATGCCGAAGAGCTACAAAGAGCCCTGGAGAGTCTCGACAGGCTCTCCGACCCGTCTCGACGGCTGAGGGAAGGTATAGCTCTGTTCAACGAGAGCGAGCACGCGGGGACCGTAGCCTCCATCTCGAAGGCCTTCGGCCTCCCGAGGGTCCACGCAGCCCTCGACGACACCCCACCGGGGAAACCAACGCTGACGTTCCTCTGGGGCGACATGGCCTGGCGCAGATACGTCTCCGACCCGACTGAGGGGGTCGAGGAACCAAGAGTCTACCTCGCAGGCACGGGCGAAGACCCAGCCGAAGTCGAGGCGGCTAGCCGACAGCCCAACGCAAGGATGGACTCGCGCGGCCGGCTGATGATCGGTGTGCAGGCCCGGTAGGCGGGTGGGGAAGGGTCAACCCTTCCCCACCCCGCGCTGGTCAGCATCTCAGCACGGTTCGGCCTGCGGCCTTCGCTTGTCAGCATGTCAGCAAAGAGCTGAAATGCTACCTTCGGCGCGCGACCTTCTGGTTGTGGACGTGGATCGCCTCCCCTCGGAGGGCCCCAACGTAGGAGGCCACGACCGAGACGACGAGGTAGACGATCACAAGCGCAAGGGCAAGGGCGCCATCGACGCCTGGCAAAAATCCTTTGCCGAGGGCGAGGTTGAGGGCCGACGAAAGGACGAAGGCCGCAGGGACGATGAGGACTCCGTGGAGGCGATGCCTGGAGGGCGCTTTGTAGCTGGCGGCCATTCCCCCGAAGTAGAACGCGAAGGCGGCGGCGAAGCCGAGCAAGACGAGCGGCAGGGCGGCCGGGCCCTGCCGCTCGAGGCCGTAGATACGCGTGAGGACCGGCGCGAAGATTCCCTGTACCACGAGTAGGCCGAGCGCGAGCGCCAGGAGCAGCCCGATCCCAACGGCCATGATGCTTCTCATAGAGGCAATTCTAGCAGTCCCCCAGGGTGGCCGGGTTCACGGTGATGCTGAGTCCTTCCGGCTTGTAGGGTGCACAGGGGCATAGTACCCTCTTGCCTCGTGAGAAGACGCACGCTTACCCGCAGAGACTTCCTGAAAATGGCCGGAGCCGGGATGGCCGGGACGGCTCTGTTCGGTGGCACCGGCTGCGATCTTACAGAGCGCCTCCGCAACGGTCGTCCCACCCTCAAAGAGGGTACGAACGTTGTACTCGTGATCATCGACAGCTTGAGGAAGGATCACATCGGCGCCTACGGCAACGAGAAGATCCACAGCCCCAATCTGGACGCCCTGGCCAGGGACAGCCTGCGCTTTACCCAGGCGTACCCCGAGTCCATACCGACGATCTGCGCGAGGAGGGCCATCCACACGGGCAGGCGGACCTGGCCTTTCAGGAACTGGGTGCCGCCCAAGGGCGAGGACATAATCCTGCAAGGCTGGGAACCGATACCCAACGACCAGACGACCCTCGCGGAGATGATGAGCGCGGCAGGGTACGGGACGTACTTCGTTACTGACAACATGCACCAGTTCAAGCCCTCTTACAACATACACCGCGGCTTCGACGTCTTCGACTTCTTCCGCGGCCAGACCACGGACTACTACAGGCCTGCCTACACGTATCCGAAGGACAAGGTCGCCCAGGCCCTCCTCAAGGGCAACGTCCCCGTGATGAGGGGCCAGATGCAGCAATACTTCGCCAACGTCAAGGGGAGGAAGACGGAGGCCGACTGGTTCTCCCCGATGGTCTTCTCCCAGGCGGCAGACTACCTCGAACTCCTGAGCGGGGGCGGACCCTTCTTCCTGACCGTTGACTCCTACGATCCGCACGAGCCCTGGGACCCACCCGAGAAATACGTCACGATGTACGACGACGAGCCCTACGACCTCAAGGAGCCGTTCTCGGTGATCTACGGCCCGAGCAGTTACCTCGAACCGAGGGAGCTCGAGAGGATGAAGGCGCGCTACTCAGGGGAGCTGACGATGATGGACCGCTGGCTCGGCCGCTTCCTGGACAAGATGGAGGAGCTGAACCTGTTCGAGAACACCCTCCTCATACTCCTCTCCGACCACGGCGTCGCCCACGGCGAGCACGGCTATACGGGCAAGCCAGACAATGTTCTATGGCCCGAGGTTACCGACATACCGTTCTTTATCAGGCATCCTGGAGGCAAGGGCGCGGGCCAGAGTAGCGACTACTACGCCTCGACCCACGACGTCGCCCCAACGATACTCGGCTTCCTGGGTATCGGGCCTCAGCAGGAGCTGGAAGGCCAGGACCTCTCCGTGCTGCTCGGCGACGGAGAGCCCGCCGCAAGGCCACACTTCTCGCTCGGCTACAACGACCACGTCTGGGCCCGCGACGACCGCTACGTCATGTTCAGCACCAACCAGGGCGCGGACGCCAAGCTCTACGACGTGCTGCGAGACCCTGGCATGTACAACGATCTCGCAGCTGACGAGCCCAACACGGTCAAGCGGATGTTCGAAGACTACGTACTGAGAGACGCAGGCGGCCCCCTACCCACCTACGACTACGGCACCGCCGCAGGCTAGCCCGCCGCTCCTCTATCAGGATTGCAGCAAAAAACAAAAAGCTGACATGCTGAAGTGCTGACCAGCTGACCTGCGGGGTTTTAGGAAGGGTCAACTCTTTCCAAAACCGCTGTCAGGCGTCACCCCCGATCTTCTCGCTCAAGTATTCCTTGCCGAAATCGGTCCTGAGTTCTATCCACATAGGCAGATGGTCTGACATTTGGTAAGTACGCCAGTAACTCCTGTAGTAGCGGGTCTTAGACTTCTCATCGCGAGTCTTGTGCTCACTCGTCTCCACATATGCACTGCCCATGTCGTCTGCGTAGGATTTCTCGTCCTGATCCCTGTAGACGTATTTGTAGTAGTCGAAGACCCCAGCCCTGCTGAGCTCCAGCTTGTCTTTGAGATCAGGGGCGATAAAGGCGATCTGATCGTAGTGCCTGTCCTGCAACGCATTGGATGGCAAGGTCTGGAGCTGTTCTGGGATGACGAAGCCCGCGTTGGTTATCGCCTTTATGGTATCGTCGCCAGTGCTGAAGATGTTGAAGTCGCCCAGGAGGATCATGTTCCTGGCCCAGGCGTGCTTCTCTCCGGCCCGAGCCGCGAGGAACTCGGCAAGGACCTGTATCTCCTCCAGCCGCTCTGGGTCTTCGGCCACTGACTCTCCGTAGAGAATGTGAGTGGTGCAGATCGTGAACCTGAACCACCCTGACCTGAATCCGACCACGAAAGGCGTCCTGGCCAATTGCTTGGCGGGCTCATAAGTTATGTCCTGCCTTTTGACCTCAGGGATCACGACTTCACCGGCCAATCCCCCGAAGCTTAGTTTGCGCGAGTCGTACACGAAGGCCATGCGTTCCCGGTTGCCCCGAGTGCCCTCGGTCACGTCGGTCAGGACGTACTTCCACCACCCTCCAAGGTAGCGCATCAACTCGTCTAATGCGGATAGGTCTTCCCTGACCTCCTGGATGGCCACCAGATCGAAGCGGCTGACGATCTCGGCGATGTAGTAGATGGACTCCTGGCCGCGCGCCCCGTAACTGGGCGAATCGAATTCGCGGATGTTCCAGGTGGCTAACAGCAAGGAGTCTGAAGCAGTGCGCATGGGCATGCCATTCTCCTCGAAGCCATCCTTGAGCCTGAGCAGGCCCTCGGCGGTTCTTTTCCCGCCAACTTTTTCGCCGTCGATCCAGTAGTAGTAGGGCACGATCTCCTCCATCATCGCTGCTACGCTGTTGTGCGTTCTCATATCATCAGATGCCAATGAATTCTCAATGAATTCGTAAAGAAACGAGATTCCTGACAGCACCGTGCATAAGGCAAGAGCCATATACACGACGAGACAGTCAGCATTTCAGCAAGAACAAGAGGCTGGTAGCTGAAAGCTTGCAAAGGGGTGTAACCCTTTTGCAGATCGCTCTAGAAGACGAGGGTCCATCCCTCTCGCTGCGCGTCCTGCTCGGTGTAGGACACCCCGTCTACCTTCAGCTCGCGATCATCTAACAGTGTAACGCTGCCACCCTTGTTGCTCAACTGCACAGGGGGCCGAACAGGGACCGTCAGGGTGGTACCTGCTGCGATCATTCCGGTCAGGGATTGCTTGTTCTTCAACCTGTCCGTGAGCGTCCACCCGGTTAACTCAACCGGCTCGGGTGAGGCGTTGAGCAGCGTGACAGCCTCAGGTTCCGGAGCGGGACCGATCGGGTTCACCAGCGCCCCCACGATCCGCACGACCTTATCCGGCTCGTCCGGACCAGGCGCGGGTCCGGGTTCCGTGATGGCGTGTCCGGTAATGTCGTCGGTATGCCAGGCTTGCGACTGGAACGCGAAGAAGACCGCTACCCATTCCTCGGTCGAGGGAAAACGGAAGACGAGCGCGCCATCCTGCCAAACCCCGTCGTCCCTTGCGAACTGCGGATGGTTGCCCTGGTTCATGTGGATGTCATGGATGCCGTTGCCCGGCACGAACCCGAAGACCTTGTCCCGCTGGTTCTGCTCCGGCCCCCAGCGCTCGCCGAAGGCGAAGATCTCGGAGCCAGGCTCCCGGCTGGCCCGACCGACGTAATGCTCGAGCCTGTCACTGAGGTCATTGTCCGGACCGGGCAGGTTGTGCGGTAACGCCCGCAGTCGCAGTCTGTCGAAGAGATTGCCCCGGATATAGTCGAGTGCCGGACCGCCCGGCTCGCGCCGCAGCTCCGTGAAACCGTGCCGCAATTCAAGAAGATCGGCGGTGACCGGATGCCGGAAGCGGTCCTCGACGAGGAAGAGAAGTTCCGACGGGCTCATCTGAGACTCGACATTGACGGCGATGCGGTAGCTTGTGTCCTCTGCGTGGACGTGCACCTGGTAGTGGGGGGTGTCGAAGTCCTCTTCGCGTCGCGCATCGACTACGCCACCCTTCAGGACTCCGTAACTTTTCAGCGGCACAGCATTTCCTCCTTGATCAGCCCAGCACTCCGCCAGACGCGCGGTGCCAAAGGTAGCAACACGGCGCCCGCTGCCAGCCATCATGGCAGGCGGCGATGAATCTGGGATGAATCCGGGCAGGAGAATTATTGTCGGCTCTCACCAGAGATACTCCGCTGCGATTACGGTCAGGCCAGCTCCTCGCGTGTTGCGTCCGTGGGCCCCTACTGTGCGTCTTGCTGCTCGGGTGCCTCGTCAACCTCGAGTTCGGCGTAGAGCACCGTGAGGATGACCCCGACGAGACCTACGGGCCCGACCCAGGAAGGAAGGCGGATCCCCAGGAGCCGATCCAGGGAGAACCCATCGGGCTCGCGGATCATGAGGGCCGTCGAGATCGCGATGTTCAGGACGGGCAGTTCGGCGCCGCCCTCGGTTACCCAGATCGGCTTGTCCCAGTGGGCCTTCCTCGTGGCCATGGACATGGATCCTATTACGCCGAGGGGACCCAGGGGGTTGAAGAGCCCCAGGGCCGTGAGCACACCGCCCCCGAACTCCGAGAGCCCTGCCAGATAGGCCCAGGGGCGTCCGGGTCGCATGCCCAGCATCTCCATAAAGCCACTCGTGCCCTCCAACCCCGGCCCCCCGAAGGACCCAAAGAGCTTCTGGGCCCCGTGTCCAGCCATAAGAGAGCCCTGCACCATGCGCACGATCATGGGCGCCGATTCGTTCAACTTCGAGGTTTTCACCCTCACTCCTTCCGTGGCCTTCTCAGAGCGTGTCATCCTCGTCCGATGTTGTCATGGATGCCCTACACTCTATACCCGGGACCGTCCGGTTTACACGGCCTATACTCTTGCCCTCGTGCTCGACTCCTACCCGTCGCAGCGTACTTCGGCCTCGGCACGCTCCATCTCCCGCAGGCCGGTTTCCATTCTCCCGTTGGCTAAGAGGGTATGCGGATCACTTGCCTAAAGGGAGCGATCCTAAGTATCACCCGTTCGCTCTGGATCTTGGTCCCGTAGGATCTGCCGCGATACTTGTAGGAGAGTTTGTCTATGTGCTCTCTCGCCTCCGGTCCCTTCACCTTCCCGACGACTTCTCCGCGCACTTCGACGAAGCGATAGGGGTCTTCTCTATTCCAGATCGTGATCGTCACCCTGGGGTCGCGCTCTGTGTTCTCGAACTTCTGGCGGTGAACCTCGGTGTTGACCAAGAGGTGATCGTCGTCGGCATCGACCCACATCACCTGGGTCTGTGGGTGGCCGCCTGGCAGCAGGGTCGTTAGCGCTGCGAAGTTCTTCCCGCGGGCGAACTCTACGACCTCCGGATGGAGACCCTCGCCATTAGTGTTGTCGGTCACGCACGCACCTCCCTGGTCGGACGTTCATAAGACACATGACCTTCTTCACGCTCATTATTAGCAGCGCGCACTTCTGCCGTCTAGGCCACAACCGGACTATACCGCCTGGCGTGGTCAGTGATGTGATACGTCGCCCTAGTAGGGCTCCCCATCCTCATTGCCATCCCATCCCGTACCCGGGCGCACCCACAGGCCCACGTGGGCCGGTTGCATCGTCTCCCTGACTACCGCGACCAGGTCCTCCCCAAGCCTGTCGAGATCCGTCTCATCCCTCAGGGTCGCCGAGAAGGCTTCGAGGGTCTTCCTGGCGTCGTACTTCCTGCGGTAGAAGCGCCTATCCATGAACGATTGGATGCGGCGGCTCAAGGGGGTGAACAGCGCCGCGATGACCAGCGTGGAAGCAACGACGGCGAGCTGCGGCTGCTGCTCCTGGCCGGTGAACGCCTGCAAGATCGCCTGGGTCGCCGTTACCCCTCCGAAGTACACGAGCGCCAGGGTTACCGTCAGAGCACCGTATACCAGGGTGCGGTTAATGAGTATATCTATCTCGTAGAGCCTGTAGCGCGTTACAGCGATCCCCATTGCGATCGGGAAACCTGCGAGGCCGATCAGGACGAGTGCCTGTCCGACCCACCCGAGCCACACCAGGTCCAGTGGTTCGGAGATGATGTATTTTAGGATGGCGCCGCCAGCCGTTACCGTGGCGGTGTAAGTAACCACTTGGTCTGCTGGCGCTCTACCCCCCTCACGTACAGCCGTCGCATCAACAGCGAGGCTACTGCCCCGGCCAACAGAACGATCATCAGCGCCTGCACCGGCTTGTAGGCGTTCGGCAGGCCCTCGATCCCGAGCGGGTTGCGAATGCCGGGGAGGCCGACGACGATCTGCCCGGGAGAGAACGCTGCGAAACCCATTGCCACCAACGTCAGTAATGCGCTGAGGCGGGCGAACCACCTCCAACGAAGACTTGGCAACCGCCCATTGGGGAACAAGAGTGCCAGGAACATGAGTAGGCCGAAATCCAGGACCCAAGGCCAGGTATAGAGCCAGCTCGCGGCTTGACCAGCCGGGAGCGATCCCGGAGCTGCAAGTAGCGCGTAGATAGCATACTCGCCAATAAAATGGATCACCGCCCACAAAAATCCTATCGCGCAGAAAAGCCAGCTTATAGGGTTCTCGAGAGGCATGCGGGGAAGTATCACCGCGCCCACAGTCGAATAGTCTACCGAGAACAGAACATTCTCTGGCCAGAAGACGTAATCAGGGACATCAGGGTGGGAGGAGTTCAGTACCAGAAGCCAGAGGCTCAGGGCTGTCAACGCCATGGAGAGTGCCCACAGCGACCAGGCGAGCCAAGAGGCACTGCGTTGACCCATCCTGTCGCCCCTTCGCCTCAGTTCTAAGTCTCAGCTGCGAGCTTTGTGTACCATGCGGGTGTTTTCCGATTCACATCCTATACCGTCATCGTCCCAACCACCATGGCACTACCGGCGAAGCCCACAAGGAGACGAAAGAATGAGCACGAGGTTCCCAGCCTCGGGAGTTTCGCAGCACATTATGAAGGACCCAAAGATCCGGTGCGTTAATCTGTTGCCCTCTGGCCTGTCTCGAGAAGCTCGGCCAGGACGTCGGGCCGGTCGGTCATGATGCCGTCCACCCCGTAACCAAGCAGGCGGCGCATGTCGGCCTCGGTGTCGATGGTCCAAACGTCGACCCTGAGCCCCCGCTCGTGGGCCGCCCGGATGAACCCCGGCGTAACTATACGCAACCCGTGGTAGGTTTCGGGCCCCTGCAGCGCCTGGTAGCGGGGCTTGGACAACCCACTCAGACCGAGACGAGTCAGCAGGTAGAGGAGGATCAGCTCCACGCTTGAAGAGGCTGTCGCAACCCGGCCCCCAGAGGCCCCGCGAAAGCGGCGGATGGTAGACGTGCTTTCGGAGACCACTAGCGTGCGCTCTCCAGCTCCTGCCGCCTCGATGATCCGCCAGACGGCCTCCTCGATGCCCGGTCTGTCGCCCTTTATCTCGACGTTTATTGGCACCTCGACGAACTCGTCGTAGACCTCCTCCAAGGTGGGGACCCTTATGCCTTTATCCCTGTATGGGAACGACCGTCCCCCGTCGCGGGTGAACCGGTAGCCGGCATCTAGGCGCTTGATCTCCGCGAGCGTCATTTCCCGGACCGCCCCGGTGCTCTCCGTGGTCCTGTCAACCGTGGCGTCGTGGATCACGACCACGTGCCCGTCGGCGGTGGAGTGCACGTCGAGTTCCAGCACACCGGCGCCCACCCTGATGCCATTCCGAAAACCTTCGAGGGTGTTCTCGGGTGCGATGCCAGCCCCTCCGCGGTGCGCGAAGTTGACCGGCCAATCCTTCGGTTTAGGAGCCAGATGATCCTGAGAGCCGCGCCTGCCGAGAAAATGCCCGGCCAGCACTCCCGCCAACGCGCCAATGAGGAGCGATCCGGTTCCCAGGCGCACCTCCCAGACCTTCTCCGCAACCCTAGGGCTTGGACCCTCTTGCTTTACGACGAAGTTGCTCATCTCGCTCCTCTCTTCTCATCCACTGCCGCCCGGCACCCCAGCGGAACACCAGGGACAGTTCGCCGCATGTGACGCCAGCAACCACGCTTTGCCAACGATCGGCACTACAGCAGGCAGCGATGAATTTTGAATGAATTCATTTCCAATTCAGCAATCTAGAGCGGTTCGCAGAGGGGCTCTGAGCCGCTTTGCAAGCTGTCTGCCATCAGCCATCAGCCTTTGTCTTGGCTGATGGCTGATAGTGCGATTCGCAGAGGGTCGCGCAACCCCCTGCGAATCGCTGTAGAACTGGCTCGCACCGGGCGAAGGCACTGAACGAGCAACATCCCCTAACCTTCGGCCAGGGCGGCGACGAGTTCGCGGCAGAAGTCGGGGATCTCGGGGACAACGCGGCCCCAGACCGAGTGGAGATAGGCTTCAGGTAGCTCGCATCGCCCTCCAGAGGGCTATTTCTCGGGGCTGCGAATTACTCCACTTCCCCGGCTGGTGTGCGCATGGGTGTGGCACTGCTCGCGGGGAGGAGTCAGTGGGGTCATCCGCAACAGTAGAGATGGAATTACGAGTCTGACGATTTGCCAATGTAGGGCGACGGTCAACACACCGTGTACTAGCCGCTTCTTCAGCCAAACATACAGAAGCCAAGGGCTGTTTGTTCCGATTGTGTAGTGTTCTATGCTCATGGAAGCTATTGACTCTGATTTGCAGCTTTCCTAACATGCACACCCTACGATTAGGGAAAAGAAAAACTACTGGAGGGGGACATCGTGCGGCGCGTTTTGAGTGGCATCTGCCCACTTTGTGGGGGTCTGAGAAGCTTTACCGTCTTGATTGGCATTTTGGGGGCAACGATTTTTGTGCTGCCGATCACCAGCAACCTCGTCTCCTCGGCCGAGGCTGTTGAAGAGAGCACAGGGTCGCCCGAGAGAACGGAAGGTGAGGTGGTCGGGGCCTCAATTGCCCATCCCTCGAAGTGGTTCGTCGAGCGCGAACGGTACACCTATGACCAAACCTACGGCTTCACGTTGTGGAGGCCGGACTCGGACGCGCCCCACGACCATGGCGGGTCGCCGGCGGTGCGCGTGGCGTTGGCTTACGGCCTCCAGCCCGGGCAGATCGGGGCGATAGTACAGGAGAAGCTTGCCGCCTACCCTGACCTTCCTATGGCCCGCGAGAAGGTCAGCGTCGGCGATCGCGGGCGCAAGGGCGTCGCGGTCGGACCCATCCCAGGCAGCACACCCTCTACGGAGGTCTACGTGCCACTGAACGGCAGGGTGTACCAGATAAACGTCTATGGGGACACCCTTGGTTCAGGTGCCAGGGAGCTGCTTTCGACTTTGCGCTTCAAGCCCCCCTCAAGGCCAGTCAGCTCGCTCGGGTTACCGGACGCCAACGCGCCGGAGACCCTCTACGCTGCGGAAGATTCCGAGCTCGCCGAGCGCGAGCAGGCTGTGCACGAGGTGGCCACAGAGGGAGAGACAACCTTCGAATCAGCGGCATTGGGCACAGAGACCCGGATCGCAGAGGGTTGCTGGCGAGCGGACCCCGACTACTTCTTCCAGACTCAGCACGGTTCTAGGGCCAACGCTAACCCCGACGACAACATCGCTACGGGCTGGACCATCGTCGGCAGGCCCAACTACTGGGATGAGTACAGCCACGGCAGGCTCGGCTATGGTCGGTGCGACAGGCTACACTACACCAATGACAAGTTCGCCGTAGACTATCCCTTAGACCGGGGCGATACCATCTTCTCGCCCTTCAGGAGCGGCACGGTGACCTTCGCCGGCCGAAACATCACCCACAAAGACTACGGCATCTTCGTCTCCATCAGGGCCGGCAACGGCAAGTACGTGAACCTCTCCGGGCACCTGAGCGGCCTTGCTAGCGGGATCAAGAGGGGAACGAAGGTCGACAGACACACCGTAATCGGCTTCGCCGGTAGCACGGGTGGGGGCGACATCCCGGTCGGGCCGGTACACTTGCACCAGGCTTACTACCGCTACCCCAGCTACACCTCAGATGGCTCGCCGTACGGGGGCGCGGGGCTGCAGGTGATCCGCCACC
>Ga0126306_10000159_pt1 | contig 25308 bp, 22 predicted proteins | sample Plot27_FD_92592 | JGI IMG/M metagenome (GOLD analysis project Ga0126306, IMG submission 92592) | Serpentine soil microbial communities from UC McLaughlin Reserve, CA, USA - Plot27 | ecosystem: Environmental > Terrestrial > Soil > Grasslands | place: USA: UC McLaughlin Reserve, Lake County... | reverse complement strand
CTCAGGCGCTCGAGCTGGCGCAGACTCAAGTGCGGGCGCTGATCACCAACCATCCCGATTATTTCCCGCTCTATACCGAGGATGGCAAGTGGCAGCACGGCCGCGAGGCGTGGACGAACTGGTGCGAGGGATTTCTCGGCGGCATGATGTGGATCTTCGCCGCTCGTACCGGCGATCTGTACTGGCGCGACCGAGCCGAGCATTACTCACTCCTGATTGAAGAGCGCCAACACGATACGAATGTTCACGATCTCGGATTCGTTTTCTGGTCAACCTGGAAGCGATGGTTCGACCAAACCGGGGATGAAGCAATCGAGAACCGAGTCATCCAAGCCGGCAAAACCATGGGTCTGCGCTTCAATGAGGGAGGCAAATACTTACGGTCGTTCGTGGCCCCGGACAGTTGTTTTATCGACATCATGATGAACGTCGGCATCATCTTTCACGCCGCAAACAGAAGCGGCGATCGAGACCTGTTGCGGAGAGCGCACGAGCACTGCTTGACGACGAGACGGTACCTCGTACGCGGTGATGGCAGTACCGCCCACGAGGGCATATTCGACTTGCAGACAGGTGAGTTCTTGCGCCAGGCAACGCACCAGGGGTGGCGGAATGATTCGTCGTGGGCGCGGGGCCAGACCTGGGCGCTTTATGGATTTGGCACCGCGTACTGGCTTTCTGGTGACGAGCGCTTCCTGGATACGGCGCAGCGTTGCGCAGATTTCTATATCGAGCGCACTCCAGCGCACGGGGTCGCGCCGAACGACTGGGAGGAACCGTCGCCGCGGCGACCCTATGAGAGCTCGGCCGCGGCCATTGCTGCCAGCGGTCTATTGCAGCTCGCCGAGCTGACGCGGGACCCGGAGCGGGCCGTGACCTATAAAGAGTGCGCCCGGACAATTCTGGACACGCTTCTTACGCCGGAGTTCCTGGCGGTGGACACGCCGGGTTGGGAAGGGATCCTCAAGCATGGCAGCTACCACGAGCGCAAGGATCTGGGCGTCGACGAAAGCGTGATGTGGGGCGAGTACTTCTTCGTCGAGGCGCTGGACAAAATGCTCGGCGCGCCGGCGGTCGTTTAGACAGAAACTGGTTGACGGTAGGGAACTGGCCATGTACAAACCCGGTACATGCCGTAGATCTCACCGCGAGGTTGGCGCCATTGGGGTCCGTCCCCCTGTGCCAAACGATCGCTGGCGACTCGTGCATGGGGTCGTGCGATGGCGCATGACGAACGTTCCGCAACGGAGAAGGAGTAACCCGTGCATGAGTTGACCACGAGGTTTGCGTCACGCGCATCGCGGCGCGGGGTTCTCAAAGGGGGAGCGGCACTCGGAGTGGGGGCCGTCGGACTTGGGCGACTTGGATCTCGCCTGGCCGCAGCGCAGGCCGAGGACTCGCTGGAAATTTTCTCGTGGTGGACGTCGCCCGGTGAATCGAAGGCACTGCAGGCTCTTTTCGATGCCTTCACGGCGGCCAATCCGGGAGTCGAAGTCGTCAACTCGACGGTTACAGGAGGCGCGGGTGTCAACGCGAAAGCGGTGTTGCAGACGCGATTGCAGGGCGGGCAGCCTCCCGACTCGTGGCAGACCCACATCGGCCGAGAATTGATCGATCTCTATGTCGTTCCAGGTAGTTGTGAGCCGATCACGGACATCTATGAATCCGAAGGCTGGGCAGACGTCATGCCAGCTGGACTGATCGAACAGGCATCGTGGGAAAGCGAGCAGTACTCGATTCCGGTGGGCGTACACCGAGGAAACGGGTTCTGGTACAACAAGACGGTCATGGCAGACAACGGCATCGAAATCGGCGACACAATGTCGGTAGAAGAGTTCTTTGCCGCTGCCGACATCCTCAAGGCCGCCGGAATCCCGGCCCTTGGGTTTAGTAACAACGAAGGTTTCCAGGGGCCGCAGACGTTTGAGAACACGTTGCTCGGCGTCGCTGGGCCAGAAAGCTACAACGCCCTATTTCTCGGCGAGACGCCCTGGGACGATCAGGGAGCCAGGGAGGCCGCGGAAACGTTTGCAAGGATGCTCGATTACGTCAATGAAGACTTCTCGGCCTTGACGTGGAGCGATGGCATCGCTCTCGTCATCGAGGGTAAGGCCGGCTTCAATAGCATGGGCGACTGGGCGTACGGCGAGGTGCTGGCCAAAGATGCCCAGGACAACATCGGCTGGGTAAGCCATCCGGGATCCACCGGCTCCTTTGTCTTGGTGGTTGACAGCTTCACGTTGCCGGTGGGCGCGCCCCATCCCGAGAACGCTAGGAACTGGCTCATCACCCTCGGCTCGAAGGAAGCGCAAGAAGCTTTCAACCCCTTGAAGGGCTCAATCCCGGCTCGAACCGATGCAAATCGCGACCTCTTCACGCCGTATCACCAATGGTCGATGGACAGCTTCAGCAACGACGCGCTGGTGCCGTCGGCTGCCCATAGCCAAGCGTCGTCACCAGCGTTTCAGCAGGCGTTTTACGACGCCACGACGGCGTTCGTGACCGACAAGGATGTCGACACGTACCTGGCGATGCTCGCCGACGCGGCAGCGATGGATGCGGAGGCAGCTGAGTAAATTTTGGACAGCCTGCAGGTTGCGGGTGAGTCTTGCGAGTTCGCGTCGCTCCGCTAGGCTGTCACCCGTGCCTCCTCTTCCGTGGAACCGGAAGAGGAGGCACGGCCGTGCGAATTCGATTCGTTCACCTTGAGAGTTGTTGAGTGGCGGTTACATCTCCGGCCCTAGTTCCCGAAGCGCGAGTGCAGTCGGCGGCTGGCCGTCGGCGTTTCTCGGTGGACCGAATCCTGTCGCCGCTCTTGCTCGCTCCGTCGGCAGTGGTCATATTCATCTTTGTTTACGGATTTATTGGCTACACATTCTTCGTTTCTCTTACCAACTGGAAGAGTGCAAAGCCGGATCTAGTGATCCACCGGCCAGTCGGCGCTATCTACCCAGATCTGTTTGGCCAGACCCGTTTTCAGATCGACCTGCGAAATACTCTCGTCTTTACCGTGGCATTCCTGATCATGGCGGTGCTGGGCGGATTGGGCCTCGCAATCCTGCTCGATCGGCATGTCCGCGGCAGCGGCTTCTTCCGCAGTGTCTTTCTTTTCCCGTACGCGCTGTCGTTCATTACCACCGGTGTTGCCTGGCGATGGATTTTCAATCCTGAGACTGGAATCAATTTGCTCATCGATGCCACCGGGATCAATGCGATCTTGGCCGCTAATGGATCTGAACCACTCAAACCGGGCTGGATTACCGATCCCAGCGTCGTTTGGCAACTGAACGGTCCCATTGCGGCAGTCTTTCCTCCTGCCGCCGAATGGAGCCTGAAGCTCGGAGTACCAGTCGCGATGATCGCGGTCGCGGTCGCCGCGGCATGGCAGCTCTCCGGATTCGCCATGGCAATGTTTCTGGCTGGACTCGGCACTATCTCGCACGAGGTACGCGAGGCGGCTTCGCTTGATGGGGCAAGCGACTATCGCCTGTATAAGGACGTGATCATTCCCCTCCTCAACCCCATCACCGTCAGCGTGCTAATTATCCTGACGCATGTGTCGCTCAAGATCTTCGACCTGGTGTTCGCCATGTCGGGGAAGGGCCCCGGGTTCGCAACAGATGTCCCGGGTATTTTCGTCTACGAAATGATCTTCCGTGCCCAGCGCTATAACCTCGGCGCCGCGGCCGCAATCGTGATGCTCGTTGCCGTTTCAATCGTTATCGTGCCGTATCTCGCTCGCCAGTTGAAGACACTCTAGCAATGGCTACTGTAATGGCCCCGGCGCCACGCACGTACTCGCCACGCAAGAAAAGCCGTATCGGTCGCTACGTGGTCTACGCACTTCTGGTCGCAGCGACACTGTTCTATCTGATGCCCGTCTATGTGATGGTTGCGAACGGACTTAAAGACAAGACCTACATGACCCTCTCGGACATGTGGAGGCTGCCGCTCTACCTCAATGGTGGCGGTTTTCCACTGGCTTGGGACGTCCTGAGTCCCAGCCTCTGGGCAAGCGTGCGCATGGTCATTCCGGCAACAATCGGCTCCGCGCTTCTCGGCGCGGTGAACGGCTATTTGCTGTCGAAGTGGAAATTCCGCGGCTCCGACGTGATCTTCACGTTGATCTTGTTCGGGATGTTTATTCCGTATCAGGCGGTTCTCATTCCGCTCATCCGCACGCTTAACTTGATCGGCTTGTACGGGAGCTGGCAGGGGCTGGCTCTGGTCCACATCATTTACGGTATTCCGATCACATCGTTGATCTTCCGCAATTACTTCGCAAACGTTCCGACGGAGCTGGTCGAGGCGGCACGGATCGACGGCGCGGGCCTGATCCAGACCTTTTTCCAGATCATGCTGCCGCTGAGCGTTCCCGCGTTTGTCGTGGTCGGCATATTTCAGTTCACCAACATCTGGAACGACTTCCTCTTCGGCGTCACCGTGGTCTTTAACCCAGCCGATCAGCCGGTCACGGTAGCGTTGAACAACCTCAATGGCACCACCTCAGTCGACTGGACCGTCGTCATGGCGGCCGCCGTGATCTCGGCGCTGCCGACGGCACTGGTCTATATCCTCCTCGGACGGTTCTTCATTCGAGGCCTGCTTGCCGGTTCGATGAAGGGCTAGGGTCTCGTTCCACTTCATGACGCGAGCGCATCATGCCGACGTGGTGATCGTCGGGTCTGGAATGGGCGGCGGCACGCTGGCCTGGGCGCTGCGGGACTGCGGCGCCAAGGTGCTGCTGCTCGAGCGTGGAGCGTTTCTACCGAGCGAGCCACAAAACTGGAGTGCCGCGGCCGTCTTCGGTGAGAATCGTTACAAGGCCAAAGAGCAGTGGCGCAACGCCGAAGGGGGCTGGTTCTCAACGGGTGTCCACTATTTCGTCGGTGGGAATACCAAGGTCTATGGGGCGGCGCTGCCACGGCTGCGTCAAGAAGACTTTGGGGAGATCCAGCATGCGGGGGGCCTATCGCCCGCGTGGCCGATTTCGTACGAGGAGCTGGCGCGGTACTACGACCAGGCAGAGCGCCTGTTCTGGGTGCACGGTGAAGCAGGGGCCGATCCCACCGATCCTCCCCGTTCGGCGCCTTTTCCCTTCCCGCCCATGCCGCCCGATCCATACATGGAGGATCTCGCGGACCGCTTTCGGACGCAAGGATTGCACCCGGCGCCACTGCCGGTAGGTCTCGACTACCGCACAGGCGGACGGTGCATCCGTTGCGGAACATGCGACGCCTTCCCGTGCCGGGTGCTGGCAAAAGGGGACGCCGACGTCTGTGCGGTGCGACCGGCGCTCGAGTCACCGGATGTGGAGATCTGGACGGACGCCTTCGTCTCCCGAGTCTCGACCGATACGTCCGGCGCGCGAGCGACCGGGGTGGTTGTCGAGCAGGGTGGGGCACGGGTTGAGGTCGAGGCGGATATCGTCGTCGTCGCTTGTGGCGCGGTGAACTCCGCCGCGCTCCTCTTGCGGTCCGCGACCGATCGGTGTCCTGACGGCCTCGCCAACAGCTCGGGTCTGGTCGGCCGGAACTACATGGTTCACACCAACTCGGTGCTGGTCGCGATCGATCCGCGCCGGCCCAATCCGACCGTCTTCCAGAAGACGATATCGGTGAACGACTTCTATCACGCTGGTGTCGATCCCGGGTTTCCGTTCCCGATGGGAAATCTGCAGCCGGTTGGCAAGCTGCAAGGCGTCATGATGCGCGGCGCTGCTCCACACGCACCAGACTGGTCGCTGCGCGCTGCGGCGCAGCGAAGTGTTGATTGGTGGGTGATGAGCGAAGACCTGCCCGATCCGGCGAACCGCGCGACCCTGGACGCCAGCGGCAACATCGTCATCCATTGGCGTCCCAACAATCTGGCGGCCCATTCCCGGCTTATGGATCATGCCAAAACCATGCTCCGTCGTGCAGGCTATCCGGTTCTCCTTGACCGCCAGATGGGCATCGCCACAAACTCTCATCAGTGCGGCACGCTCCGGTTTGGCCACGATTCGGCTCGCTCAGTCCTCGATCCGTACTGTCGCGCGCACGACCTGGACAGCCTCTACGTCGTCGATGCGTCGTTCTTTCCTTCGTCCACGGCAGTCAATCCGGCGTTGACCATCGCGGCACAGGCATTGCGCGTCGGCGATCAACTGCGAGAACGGCTCGGGGTCGTGACCTCGGGGGAGCGAGTTCAAGGAGAAGCGGTGGCATGACTGACAAAGCGGAACGCCTGGCAGGATATCGTCACCGGCGAGACCATTTTTTTGCCGGTCACGCCCATTCTCCATTGAGTGAATCGCAACGAGCAGCGTTCGAGGGGCTCGACTATTTTCCAGAGCGCGCCGACCTCGCACTCCAGCTGCCGTTGGATGATTCCGAGCCAGACGTCGGAGAAACGCTCGATATCCCAACAACTGATGGCAAGACAAAGTCATTCTCCCGGGTGGGACGCGTCCGATTCGAAGTCGACGGTGTGCCAGTTGAATTGACGGTGTTGAGGGACAGCGATCGGGGCGGCCTGTTCATTCCGTTCCGGGACGGATCAGCGGGAGGAGAAACCTACGAGGTTGGCCGCTATCTCGAGCCCCAGGAGCGCCCCGATGGGACCCTGGAGGTCGACTTCAACTATGCCTACAACCCATTCTGCGCGTATGGCGCGGGGTGGAGTTGTCCAATTCCACCCGAGGAGAACCGGCTCGCGCTGACAATTGCGGCTGGAGAGAAAGCGTTCCGCGATGCCGCGGAGAAGGTGGCGAGGACTCCCCCGCTATCGGATTGACTCCGATCGCATGACCCAGGCAGAGAGTCCGCGCGCCGCCTCTTCGGCTCGGCGCCGCCCTCCGGCGAACGTTCTGCCAAGGAGAGCGCCGGCTGCCTCACGGGGCCACTGGTAGCTCGCGCGCCTGACTTCGAGATATCGGCATGATTGAGGGTCGAAAATCAGTTCGGCGAGAACCCAGGTCGTTTTACCACCGTCGAGAATCCAGAGCCGGCGGCCTTCCTGCCATGCGAACGGTCCTGATTGGTCGCGGTCGCAGCGTGCTGCCAGCGTCGCTGGTTGACGTGGGCCCAGGTCATCATTTCGATTAGCGGGCGCGTCGGTTGGCACTTCAAGCTCCTGCCGCTACAACAGCGTGCGGCCTATCCCCGCGTGAAGCTACTGCGGACACTGGTCCCGCGCTTCGGAGTGATCCGGATACCCGGGCCATCAACGGCTCAGCGCGGGATACTGAACTTCATCCTGTCCCGACGAAGTGAGCGTACCACCCGGTTTTCACGGGAGGCAAGCCGCACGAAACCGACAACTGCGACTCACGATTCTTCACCTACTTCGACAGCGTCCTGCTGCACTATCACCCCATCAATGGAAATGCTCACCTGATATGAACCGACCGGCCATTCCACCCCGGGGTCTCGCTCAATATAGAAGGTAATCCATTGATCGGCGCCGCTGTCAGAGGGTGTCAGCCGGGTCGTGAACGCGTCGAGAGAGGTGCCATTGTATGCCCAGGTCGCTTCAACGCTTGACCCGGCCGAGAGCGCATCTACGTGCGCGGCGGCGACAATTCGGAGAGCGCTTGTATGGAAGCTGGTGACTTGATCGATCGGTGCGTTGGTCGCAGGATCGGTCTTCGTCGCCCAGACGATGCCGCCGACTTGAGGCGCTATAACTGTCTTCACCGGAGTTGCGGCCGACGCCATCGGTGTATTAGCAAACTTCTCGGGAGCCGAATCGGCCGGGGGCGCCAAAATTGGTTCGCTGCCGCAGCTCACCAGCAGGCCGCAGGCTAGCGCTAGCAACGCCGCCCGAATCGATCGGTGTACGGCCGACCTTGCAAGCGGTCGCCGAGCACGGCGCTCGACACGACGTTGCGAAAGCCCGACCCAACCCACGATGGCCCGATCCCTTCCCGAATGATTACGCTCGCCTCTACCGGAACTTTACCCTCCAGCGGTGACTGTTTTTGTGTGAGTGCTGCTGGGAGCGCATAATCCGCACAGTTGCAGAAAATCCCCGGTCAGGAATGTGGTTGCATTGAAAGAGCAAACCCCGCAACAGGTTCCCGAAGAGCGTGACGGACTGGCGCTCGTGCCCTTGTTCGAGGCGAACATCGACCGTCCAGCGCTGGCTGTCAGTGACGAGCGAGGTATCGGGCCGCGGTTGAGCGTGGTCGTTCCCGCGATGAATGAAGCTGGAAATATCCCTGAACTCCACCGGGCAATCGACGAAGTTCTTGAAGCGACGGGTATCTCATTTGAGTTGATTCTGGTCGATGATGGCTCGACAGATGGAACCTGGCAGGCCATTGAGGCCCTCTCCGAGCGCGATCGGAGGGTGGTTGGGCTGCGGCACCGGCGGAATTTCGGGAAGGCGCGTGGGCTCGCGACGGGGTTCGCGGCTGCGAGGGGGGATCTCATCCTCACGATGGACGCCGATCTCCAGGATGACCCCACAGAAATTCCCCGCTTTCTGGCCAAGCTCGACGAGGGTTTTGATCTGGTTTCAGGCTGGAAACAGCGGCGTCAGGATCCGCTAGGGAAGACCCTGCCCAGCCGACTCTTCAACGCCACGGTTCGCGCGGTCTCTGGTGTGCCGCTGCACGATTTCAACTGCGGGTTCAAGATCTACCGCGCTGAAGTCGTTCGCAGTATCCGACTGTATGGCGAACTGCACCGATTCACACCGGTGCTGGCGCATGCCGAAGGGTTCCGGGTCGGCGAGCTTCCTGTCCGCCATCATCCGCGCCGCTGGGGGACATCGAAGTACGGATGGTCTCGGTTAGTCAAGGGCTTTCTAGACTTACTTACAGTGACGTTTCTCACTGAGTATCGGCAGCGGCCGATGCATGTGCTGGGTGTGCCTGGGGTGCTGGCGCTATCGACCGGCGGCCTGATCGGACTCTGGCTGACCGCGGAAAAGATTCTCACCGGCGCTTCAATCGGAAATCGCCCATTGCTGCTCCTCGCGGTACTGCTCGTGCTGGTCGGCGTTCAGTTCTTCGGCCTCGGGCTGCTAGGGGAACTCCTGGTGCATGGTGAGCACGGACACGAAAACGCCGCGCGAACGGCGCCTATTCGCCAAACTGTTGGAATGCAGGGGTTTCCAGATCCAGAAAGGGACCTGCAACCTCGGGCTCGACAGTGAGTGAGACAGCGTCGCCTCGTAAGGCAACCTCGGGGCTGAACCTGGATGATGGCACGACCGTGCCCCGGCGGCGGTGGTTCAGCCCCATCTTGGCTGTACCGACCCCCGTCATTTTCGCCGTCGCTGCCGCATTGGCGATCATTCTGATGTGGCGGCAGGGTGGGTTGACCGACATCATTGATTCACTACGGAACGTTCACCCGGGACGCATTCTTGCCATCCTGCTCGTGTACGCCGCCAGCATTCTGTTGCTCGGGATTCGCTGGCACGCCCTGGTGCGGATGGCCGGTGGTGCCCCGCATTGGAGTTCGTCGGCGGAGGTCTTCCTGACTTCGGTCATCGTGAACTACGCCGCCCCGATCGGATTGGCGGTGCCGACCCGGGCCGCGCTCACCGTCCGTGATCTGGAGATGAGCCCCGGGCAAAGCGGAGCCGTCGTTGGCTGGGAGGCCGCGCTTGATGTGATGGCACTGACCATCGTTTCTGTGGGGTGGCTGCTTCTGGGAGGTTCTGACCTCGTCCAGTCGATGAGTGTCGACGGCCGAGTCGTGGCGATTGTGGTGGTCGTCGTGGCCGCTGGCACTGTTGCAATCAGCGCCGTCAGCCGATCGACGGCGATTCGCTCTCGAATCGCTCCATTTGCCGGTCGAATGCTGTCCAGTCCGGCCGAGCACCCGCTGCTAGCGCTGCTCGCCATTGCCCTCACGGGTGCATTCTGGGCCATCCAGGCCGGCATCATGGCTGCACTTTTGCAACTCTTCGGCGTGGCCATTTCGCCGTCGCTCATTTTTGGGATCATGGGCGTGCCGGTGCTGGTTGGTATGCTCAGCCCTGTGCCCGGAGGCGCGGGTGTGAGGGAGGCATTGATGGCGGCGGCTGCCCGACTTGCGGGAATTCCCGCCGGACCAGTCGTGCTTGCGGCGGTTGCCTATCGACTGGCCCTCTTTCTGGTGACGCCTCTGGTTTGGGGAGCGGTACGGCTGGCCCGAGCGGGCACCGATCGTCGCTGATGTGGTTGATGCCGGATACTATCTGGTGGAGTACGCGAGAACCCTGACGGACCAGGACCGGAGTGTCTCGCATGAGTCTTGAAGCTCAGTCTCGCATGTCGAGCAATTACCGCAAGCACACCGCAGCAAATCCTTTGCAGCGGGCGCTGATCGACCGATTTCATCGCAGGATCGTTGCGGAGGTTTCGGAGCTGTCCCCGGAGACATTCCTCGATGCCGGCTGCGGCGAGGGGTTTGTAGCCCGGAGGATCATCGACGCAGTGCCCACCATCACCTTGACGGGTTGTGATGTCTCCAGAGTAGCGCTAGAAATCGCTACTAGTACGAATCCGACGGCAAGGTTCGTGGCCGGAAGCGTCGTTGACCTCCCGTTTCCGGATCGGTCGTTTGACGTTGTCGGCTGTTTCGAGGTGCTCGAGCACCTTCCGGGCGACGTGCCGCGCCGAGCGTTGTCCGAGTTGGCGCGCGTTGCCCGCCAAGCGGTTGTGCTAAGCGTGCCGCACGAGCCGGTGTTCAGCTTCGCCAATGCCGTGCGCGGAAAGAATCTCGACGTGCGCCCCAGGGGCAGCGACCCGGACCACAAGCAGTTCTGGTCACGATCCGCGTTCGGTGCTCTAGTCGGAGAGCAGTTCGTTGTGCGACGGCTCGTCGGTTCAATTCCATGGACAATCTGCGTTGCCACATTGCCCGGGCAATAGCTTGGCATTGGGGATACGAGCTATCGTCTCAACACCCGCATCCAAGGGCGAATTGGAACTCAGTGCATGGACATTCGAGAGCGACGCTGCGGACTTTGCGGTCAGATAAATCCACCGGCGTCGGAATTCTGCGCCGACTGCGGGGTGCTACTTGCGAGTGTCGCTACCGTTGGACTGACGAGAACGCGGCAAACGCAGTTTGCGTTGCCAGACTATCTTCTCGCGGCTCGGGAGCGCGATCGCGAGGAACGCCGTCGTCGCATGGCGAGCGAGTCCGGGGAAGGAGCTGGACTGGTTTGGGTCGGCGCCATCGCCGCATCGCTTGCCCTCTGGTTCGGGGGCGCTTCTGGAATTGCCGCTCCCGTTTTCATTCTAGGATTGTTAATCGTCCTCGCGGGATTCTTGCGACTCAGGCGCGACGATCGCAATATGGCTCGCGCGGGTACCGCGACGGTCATCGTGTCGTCGGTCGTTCTCGGTGCGGCACTGGCGCAAACGCTCGGCTTTACAGGAACGCAGATCTCTCCGCCGGTCTCAGTCGTGGCAATTCCGACTCCAACACCTGATCCTGCAGAAGTCTCCCTCGTGGCAGTCGATCTTGGCGCGACCGTACCAATGTTTCGAGGAAACGCGGCGCGGACCGGAGAAAATCCCGGACCGGCTCCGCTAGACCGTCCAATTGTGAAGTGGAAGACCTATGTCGGTGGCGAGAGCTACGCATCGCCGGTCGTGGGTCGCGAGACCGTCTTTGTTGCCACCAAGGCGGGTAGTCTCGTCGCCTTGCGCCTTGCGAACGGGAGTGAGCGATGGCGAGTCCATGTCGGGGACTACGTCGCTCGCACGACACCGGCGCTTTCTGAGAACACGCTGTACGTCGCTGCCGGTTACACACTGCTGTCCGTCGACGCCGAGACCGGGAGAGAGCGCTGGAGTGTGCCACTGCGATTTGCCGGATCCTGCTCGCCGGTGGTGGACGGAGACCGAGTCTACGTCGCGACTCAGGAGGGGCACATTTCCGCGTTCTCGACTGCAACCGGCGCAGAAGTTTGGCACTACAGGAACGACAATCTGCTGTTTGGATCGCCAGCCGTCTCCGATGGAGTCGTGGTCATCGCGGACGAAGCAGGCGTAGTCACCGCCATCGATGCTCTGTCGGGACGTGAGCTGTGGCAGAGGCCAGCGGGGGGGGAAGCATTTACGACCCCGGCAATCGCCATGGGCGTTGCGTTTGTCGCGACAAATGCACCGTCGCTAAGTGCGTTCGATCTGAAGACAGGGACCCAGCTCTGGCGGCGAGACATCGGAGGAGAATCATCTCCCGCCGCGACAGACGGTGTCGTCTTTCTCGGCGGCGACGATCAATCGGTCCGTGCCATTGACGCCGCGACCGGCGAGACGCGCTGGAGCAGTCCGCTTGGGTACGTAATTCGGTCGTCGGTTACGTTTGCGGGTGGTGGTGTGTACATTGGCAGCGGGCCCACGATAACTGCGATCGATCGACGCGACGGCAGCACGCTCTGGACGCATGTCACTGGAGGCGCGGTCACGGCCGACCTTGCCGTCGTCGGCGGCAACGTCATCGCCAGCAGCCAGGACGGGTACGTGTACTTGCTCGGACCATCCGAACGATCCCCTAGCGAAACCGACGGAAGTATGGATTCGTGATAGGGGGGTTTTACTTGAGGCTGGCAGGTAGTACAATGCGCTGGGCGTAGTGAGCGTCCGGCGAGCAGCGGTCGGGGGGCTGCCTGCCTCGTCGATCTTGGGCTCGGGGTGAGAGTCGCGGAGGGAAAGGCCACAATGAGCAGAATTTCGTGCATACGGCTGGGAGCGGGGCTGTTGAGCCTGGCAGTGCCGTTCATGATGGCGGGACCGGTTGGGGCGCAACCAACCGCTTCTGAAGTTTCGTCCGTTGAGGTGGCGTGCCTCGATCTTGGCTTCGACGTCAACACCTGCACGGGCGCCGTCCGGGAGGGCGTCTATCAGGTCGTCGAGGGCAGCGTGAACACAGACCTAGCAGACCAGGGTCTCGCCTACGCGGTGGACCTCGGTGATGTCGTGGCCGGTGAGGAGTTCCCATACGACCTCAATGCGATCGCTCTCAATCCGCTTCCGCCGGTCGCGTCCACGGGTGAGGTGACGTTGCCGCCTGGAGTTACCGTCCCCGAGTAGGTGCATATGGCGCCCGGCCCAGGTGGCCCGGGTCTAGCCAGACGCCAAGTTGACCGCGGGATCGATCGATCCCGCGGTCGCTTTTTAACGTAGAGCTAACCAGTGCTCTTGAGCCCGCCGGCGATTCCATTGACCGTGCGCAACATGGCGCGCAATGTCGACTCCCGACCGGGGTCCGCCCGCAGCCGACGCAGCAGCTCCACCTGGACGAATGAGATCGGGTCGACGTAGGGGTTGCGGCGGTCAATTGACCGCCGCAAGACCGGTTCGCGATCTAGCAACCGATTCTGCCCGGTCAGGCGCAGAATTTCTCTCGTAGTTCGCTCGTGCTCTTCCCGTATTCGGTGCCAGATCCGGGTCCGCAGCTCGCCATCGTCGACGAGACTCGCGTATCGCGCGGCAATATCGAGATCTGACTTGGCCAGCCCCATTTCCGCATTGGCGATGGTTGCGGCGAAGAATGGCCATTCCCGATCCATCGATTGAAGAAATTCCTCACCATATGCAGCCCGGCCTCGCTCGAGGCCCGCACCCACGCCGAACCAGCCGGGAAGCAGAAACCTGGCCTGCGTCCAGGCGAAGACCCAGGGAATTGCTCGGAGGTCTTCGATGCGCCGAGTTGCGAGCCGCCTCGCTGGGCGAGAACCAATCTGCAATTGTGAAATCTCTGAAAGCGGCGTCGCCTGCTCGAAAAAGCGCACCAATTCTGTAGTGCCGTAGACCAGATCGCGATATGCCGAAACTGCGGTTGCAGACATCTCAGCCATGGCTTCTTCGAATTCGGAAAGCCGAACTTGATCTGGAATTGCGAGCACGTTGACCTCGCTCGCCAACACGGCCCCGCTGACTAACTCCAACTCGCGGTACGCGACAGCTCCAGTGGCGTACCGCGAGGCGATCACTTCTCCCTGTTCCGTCATTTTGACGCGGCCAGCCACCGAGCCTGGTGGAAGCGCCAGGATGGCGACGTTGGTGGGACCGCCGCCGCGGCCGATCGCTCCGCCCCGACCGTGAAAAAATGTGTGACGGACCCCTTCCGCCTTGAATAATCTGGTCAGGTCACGCTGCGCCTCGTAGAGGGTCCATGCGGAACCGAGGAACCCGATCTCCTTGTTCGAGTCTGAATAGCCGATCATGACCTCCTGGATATCTCCCCGCGCGCGCAGCGCCCGTCGATAGACGCCGAGACCAAGGAGCGTTGCCATGGTCCCGGGAGCGTCGCGGAGTCCCTGCTCTTGTTCGAAAAGGGGGGCGATTGACAACCGGGCTCCCAATCCTCCCGGTTCCGCCAAGCCTGACTCCTTCATGAAGAGGAGGACAGCCAGCACGTCCGAAGGAGCTTCCGCTCCTGAGATCACGTAGGTCTCGATCGCTCCCTGGTGCTGCCCGTTGAGCGCTTCGGCGACGACCCGAAACGTGCCTACGACATCCTGCGTATCTTCTGAAAACTGCTCCAGGCTGACCGGGATGAGGGGACGCGGATTTTCGATCTCCCGCGTGAGCAAAGCACTTCGCTCGTTCTCACTCAAGTCAAGGTAGCCGTCGGTAATTCCGGTATGCCGAAAAATCTCTGCCAGAGCCGCGGAGTGCCGCGACGCGTGCTCGCGAACGTCCATGACTGCGAGATGGAACCCGAAAACCTCAGCCAAGCGAATAACGTCTCGTAAATCACCGTCGGCGATGAGATCTGCACCCTGGCTGCGCAGAGATTGGTCGATGAGCGAGAGATCATGCAGGAGTTCTGCCGATGTCACATATCCAGCTGGCTGCTCATCGCGCGAGGAGCGTAAACGCTCGCGCATAAGGGTCAATGCCTGCCTGTAAGGTTCGCCGGCATTGATACGAAAGACCTGCGACGCTATCTCCGGAAATCGATCCGTGAGGCCTTGAATGAGCGGGTCGAGCAACGGCGAGGGACCGGAGATGCTCGCGGCGACAGACAACCGGCCCGCCAACTCGACGAGGCGCTCTTCGAGCAGTCCAATCGCGGCCATTCGCATCAAATCCAGCGCCTGCCGAGTCACCATTGGCGTGACATTCGGGTTGCCATCGCGGTCACCGCCGATCCAGGTTCCTGGCATGAGCAATGGCGGCACGTCGAGAGCGGTGCCTGGGTAGACCGCTGAAATGGCGTCCTCGAGGTCACGGTAGAGCCTCGGGATCACGTCGACGAATGTTGAGAGGAGGTAAACGAGGCTTGTGCGCACTTCGTCCAGGACAGTTAGCTCCGTTGCTCGAACCTCCTCCGAGTACCAGACCTCTTCGATGGTGTGGGCGAGGCGCTGCCGCGCTCGCTCTGACTCGTCGGGAAGGAGCGCCCGCTCGTCGAGGTCACGAAGAATGCCGAAAATGCGGGCCAGCTTGGCAATGATCGTCCGTCGCCGCGCCTCGGTGGGATGAGCCGTTAGAACGAGGCGAATTTGGGCGTGATTCAGTAACTGCGCTAGTTGCTCAGCGTCGATCCCGTGGTTAGCGAGAAGCCGCACTGCCTCGATCAGGGAGCCGCGGCGCGGTCCGCCTTCGACCACTTCACGATTGCGGATTCGGCGTATTCGTTCGCTATCTTCCGCAAGATTGATGAGCTGGAAGTAGTTGGTAAACGCGCGAACCAGGGTTTCGGCTTCGTCGTCGGGGAGGCCTTGCACCATTGCATCGAGTTCGTTCCCGGCCTGGACATTGCCACCGCGCCGGTCCTTCGCGAGAGTCCGAGCTGTCTCGGTCTGGAGATATGCACGCTCGCCGCCTGAGCCGCGCAGCACTTGGCCAAGGAGCCCCGCAAGCAAGTAGACATCGTCTGAAAGCGTCCGCGGCGAGGGGGTGAGAGGCGCGATGTCAGATTGTGCCATCTCTGTGGTCCTTGTCCTAACTTGTGTCATGGCGAACTAGAGGCATTTTAAGCGGCGCCGTTGTAGCCAGCATCCGGCCGTAGCATGGACACCTGGAACCCAGGGCGTTGGCGTGCTGCTCGGCGGAGGCTACTATCGGAAGGTGGCCGGGGCTCTCTTCGCCAGGCGGCCGTATTTGTGCTATCCGCACCTGCCAACCTATTGTCCCGGGAGGATTGATTGACCGCTACGACGACAGACCACGGGGCGCTTGCAACTGCTTCAGCCTGCCAGAGGCCGCTGTTACCCTTGACGCCTGAGGAGATCGCGGATCGAATAGTGCCAACTGACCCGCGGATCTCGCCGGATGGATCGCGTGTGGTCTTCGTGGCGTCACCGGCGAGCAAGGCCGGCGAGAAATCGACACGGTCGCTCTGGATCGCTGGTGATGGACAACCGGCCGGTCAATTTACATCTGGCACAGCCGATGACTGTGATCCTCGCTGGTCGCCTGATGGCTCGCGAATTCTTTTCCGATCGGATCGACTGAAACCAGGAAGCGACGAATACCAGTTGTTCGTGCTTTCCGTTTCGGGTGGAGAAGGTCTGCCGCTCACTGAACTCAGCGGTGACCTGTCGCAACCGGCCTGGTCGCCTGACGGCCGCCTCGTAGCCGTTCTGCGCAAAGACCCCGAACCTGAAACGGCAACGGCACGAAAAAAGGAGCGGGATGACGCGATCGTCGTCGAGGAGGATCCTCGGCTAACGCGCCTCTGGGTGTTGGACATCGAAACGAAGCGCGCTCGCTGCCTGACGACCGGCGAGAGGGAGGTGCGAGGTTTCGCATGGTCACGTGACAGCCTCGCCCTAGTCGCGATTACAACCGATGCCCCTGGGTTCGATGCGATGCTTGGACCAAGTGACCTGTGGCAGATCTCAGTTGAGGGAAGTCTGCCGCGGCACATCGCACAGTTCCGCACGACTCCCGCTTCGCCGGTCGTCGTAGAGACCAGCGGTGGACCAATAGTCGCGGTTCGCGCTAATGGCCACCGGGATCAGCCCCAGGACTCCATCTGGAAAGTTGCCCTATCCGGGGGCGAACCGGTTGACGCTCTGCCCGATCTTGTCGGCAATGTCGAGGAGCTGCTTCCCGATCCCAGTTCCTTGGGGCATGTGGTCGCGCGAATCATCGAACGAACCCACGGACGCCTCTACCGCGTCGACCTTTTGAACGGGAAGGTGACTCTGCTCTCTCCGGCGGCGATAGCCGGATGTGGCAGCGTGGTCGATCCGGCATCGATATCCGAGAGCGGGCGACGCCTGGCGGCGGTCTGGAGCGATGTGACGACCCCTGAAGAGATCTGGCTCGGGGAGGTGCGGGGTGAAGCTCGTCCCGTTACGTCGTTTGGTAAGGACTTTCAAGGGCGCCTACAACCAGCGGAGCATGTGTGCTGGAAGAGTGACGATGGCGTGGAAATCGAAGGTCTGCTGACTCTTCCCACGGGCTATCAACCGGGAGCAGGCTTCCCCCTGGTGGTCGAAGTTCACGGAGGGCCGTCCTCGCAATGGGAAGACCGAGTTATGCTGAACTGGCACGACTGGGCGCAGATGCTGGCCAGCCGCGGCTACGCCGTCCTAATGCCCAACCCACGGGGCAGCACTGGTTACGGGCCAGAGCTGCAGCGACTCCTCCAAGACGACGTTGGTGGTGGCGAGTCGCGGGACCTGGTGGCGGGTGCGTTGGCCATGGTGGAGAGAGGCATTGCTGATCCTGAACGACTCGGAATTGCCGGTTGGAGCTGGGGCGGCTATCTCACGGCCTGGACCATCACCCAAACGTCCATCTTTCGTGCCGCAGTAATGGGGGCCGGGCTGGCGAACATGGTTTCCGACCATGGGCAGGGAGACATTCCGTCGGCGAATCTCCTCTACTACCCCGGTCAGCCATATCACCACATGGAGGACTATTGGAAATCGTCACCAATTCGCTATGTGGCCGCGGTACGCACTCCGACGTTGATCCTACATGGAGAAGAAGACGCGCGCGTTCATCCAGCCCAGGGCATGGAGTACTTCCGCGCGTTGAAGACTCTTGGTGTGCCTGTTCGCTTCGTTCGCTACCCGCGAGAGAAGCACGGCATAGAAGAACGCGCCCATCAGGTCGACGTCATGCACCGGATCATCGACTGGTTCGATCGCTATCTCATGGGGTCGCGAGAATCGTGAACCGAAGAGCCTCCGACATCACGACGTGTCCGATTCGGGGGCGCGGCTGCATCAGGCTGGGAGCAAACGGTTAATCGTTTCAACGTAGACCTTTGCCTGGGTCACCAGGTCCTCGATCTGGACCGCCTCGTTGGCGCCGTGGGCATTCTCGCCTCCTGGGCCGTAACCGACAGTGTCTATCCCGGCCTGACGGTAGAAGCGGCCATCGGTGGCACCGGCCCAGGCTACAAAATATTCGGGTTCCCGACCGGTCACCGTTGTGATACCGGCCCGCAATGCCTGAACCAGGTGTGACGTGTCCTCGGTGATATTGGCCGGAATGTGGTCCTTCATTGGGTCGATATCAAGTTCGTATCGGAACGCTGGATCCTCGCTGGAGATGTCGTTGAGCGTGGCCGTGATCTCGGCTACGGCCGACTCTCTGGTTTCGCCCGGGATGAGACGCCGGTCGATCGAAAAGGTGCATTCGCCCGGTACGACGTTGTGGGCAATGCCTGCCTGAATCGTGTTGACACTGATGACGGGCTTTCCGACGGCGGGGTGAAAGCGATCGATATCCTTTTCCAGCGCAAGGATGGCTTTCGCCGCTTTCGCGATAGCATTGACGCCCGTGACCCGTGCCGCCGCAGTGTGTGACGCGCGACCAAGGCACGTCACATTGACAGCCAGCAGGCCACGTTCGGCATTCCTGACCTTGAGGTCGCTCTTTTCACCGATGAGGCAGTAGTCAGGTCGGGGAAGGCGTCCGGCAACGATCTCTTCCACTAGAAACATCGTGCCGACGTCGCCCCCGGTTTCTTCGTCGCTGACGATGTGCGCTTGCACGGCGCCACCCAGCGGCACGTCTTTCAGGGCCTCCATGACGTGAAGCATCACGGCAACGGAGCTTTTCATGTCGGACGCGCCGCGACCAACGAGCTTCTTCCCATCTTCGGAAATCGTCGGGTCGTATGGACCGGTCCGCCAGCTGACAAGATCCGAGACCGGGACCGTATCGAGGTGACCGTTCATCACAACGGTCGGTCCGTCCGAGGTATTACCGAGAGAGATAACCACGTTGGGACGGTCATGATCCGAGGCGATCACCTCGAACGGCAGGCCAACGAATGAGCACCAGCGGATGACCTCTTCCATGACCGCGCGTTCTTCGCCGCTCGTGCTGGGAATGGAGATGAGACGACTGGCAAGCGCCACGATCTCGTCCCTGCTTACGCGATCGACCGTTGAAGCGCCCGTCACTATTCCTCTTCCTCGCGTTCGCGTATCGTGGACACGCGGCCCCCGCGACAACAACGGATGGCCGAAGCCATGGTTGACTAAAGACGTTCGAACCGAGCGACGTCAATCACGAACACAACCGCGCCGCCAACTTCGACTTCGAAGTTTTCCGGCATATAAAGCAGACCCGGCTCCAAAGCGGGCGAGTATGGAACTGCCACCTGCGTCCGTCGGCGGCATGTGCGCCGCAAGATGCCCAGTACGGCCGGTACTTGATCGTCTTCGACCCCAATCAGGAGACTGGTGTTGCCCGTGCGCAAAAAAGACCCGGTCGTGCTGACCTTCGTAAATCGATGCTTGGCAGTTACCAGCGCGTCGGTCAACGCGGGCGTATCCTCGTCCTGGACAATGGCGATCACGAGCTTCATTGGTCCCCTCCTGACGAAGCCGGCGCGCGATAGGAACGCGTCGCTCCATGGAGGCATCGCCGTGCCACATGGGTGCCGCCATAATAGCCGATGGGCTGACCGTGGCAACGGGCAGACGGAACTAGGTCTGGGTGGCCCCGGTTGGAACCTCGTGCGCAGCGATCACGTCGAGCAATTTGCCGTGTAACTTTCGGTTTGAGGCGAGGATTTCCCGTCCATCGGAACGAAATGGTCCCCCTTGCATGTCTGATACCTTGCCTCCGGCCTCTGTCACGATCACGGCCCCGGCGGCGACATCCCACGGTGAGATGCCCCGTTCCCAGTATCCATCGAGCCGCCCGGCGGCTATATAGCAAAGATTGAGGGCGGCGGAGCCTGTCTGGCGTATAGCCTGCACGCGAGTAAGGAAATCGCGCCAAATCTCGGCCTGATGCCCTCGGCGCGCGAAGTCATATGAAAAGCCGGTCACGAGGATAGATGCGATGAGTTGGTCCACGGCTGAAACGAGAAGCGGCATGCCGTTCAGGGTAGCGCCTCCGCCTTTGCGAGCGACAAACAGCTCATCCCGCATGGGATCGTAGACGACCCCAACGACAGGAACTCTACCGTCTTCAAGGGCGATCGAGACAGCGAACGTGGGCAATCCATGTGCGAAATTGGTCGTACCGTCGAGCGGATCGACCACCCAGCGGTACGCTCCGCCCGATGTTGCTCCCACGCTGCCCTCTTCGCAAAGGAGTTCATGGTCCGGACAAACGGTACGAAGTCTATCCGCGATGAGGTCCTCCGCAGCTCGGTCGGCTTCGGTCACTAGGTCGATAGTGCCCTTGAACCGAACCTCATGTGGCTGGCCAAAGCGGTCGCGTAAAATCTCGCCGGCATCACGAGCGATTTGCGCCGCTTCGCGCGCATATTCATTCAGGACAAAGTGCGCCATATGTAACTGGACCTTTCTCTTTGGGACTACAGCACTTCGCAAATTTCGGGTCATACGCAAGGGCAGCATGAAGCAGACCGAGTTTTGTGCTGGCCGTGCTACATGCGGACCGGGGCGAGATCCCATGGGGTTGGGATATCACTGGCGCACGTTGTGGCTTTAAGGTCGCATGAGCGGCAGTCGCGGATGGACATCGGCTTCCCAGCCACCTAGATCGCCGCGCCGAATGATCCAAGCGGCCGCGCCGGCGACCATCGCCGCGTTGTCAGTGCAGTACGAGAATGCCGGATAAGCGACCGGGACGTCCGGCCCGCATAATTTCAGGACTTCACGACGGAGCCGCTCCCGGAGCAGCGAGTTGGCCGCAACGCCACCGGCGAGAACCACGGTACGGGCCCCAAATTCCCGTGCGGCTCGCGCCGTCTTGACTGCCAGAGGCTCGACAATGGCTTCCTGGAATCCGGCGGCAAGATCGGCAATCGGCGAGCTCGGGGCGTAGACCGGCGCCCGGTGGGCTCGAAATGGGCCGGTAGGACTTGTTGAAGATGTGATCTTCGGTTCGAGGTCGCTCTCCGGCAAGCGCATCGGCTCGGTCAGCCGGAGGAGCGCCGTTTTCAGCCCCGAGAAGCTGAAATCGTGGGTGCCATTCAACCAAGCGCGCGGGAGTTGGAAGGCGTCCGGGTCGCCCTCACGGGCAGCATCCTGAATTGCGGGACCACCGGGAAAGCCAAGACCCAGCAAGCGGGCGCCCTTATCGAATGCTTCACCGGCGGCATCGTCGAGTGTTCGCCCGAGATGGCGGAAGCGTCCGTGCCCGGTCATGAGGATGAGCTCGGTGTGGCCGCCGGATACCAGGAGGCAGAGGATGGGAAAAACTGGTTCCTCTGGCAAATTGGGTGCGTCACAAAGCCAGTTCGCATAGATGTGTGCCTCGAGGTGGTTGACCACGACGAGTGGGCGGCCGAGCGCGTAGGCCATCGCCTTGGAGGTATTCATCCCGACGACCAGCGATCCAGCGAGCCCTGGTCCCTGGGTGACGGCAATGGCGTCGAGATCTTCGCGATCGACTCCCGCCTCCCGCAGAGCCTCCTCGACAACTGGAACGATGGCCGTCACATGGCGTCGCGCCGCAAGCTCCGGAACGACGCCGCCGTGGCATTTGTGGAGCTCGAACTGCGATGAAACGACCGAAGAGAGGACCCGACGTCCTCCAGAAACCACCGCGGCCGACGTCTCATCGCACGACGTCTCGATGCCAAGCACAATCACTGCGCTTGCCCCTCTCGCGGGAGCGACCGGGCAACTGTCACGTCGTTTCCGCTCGGCTAGTCGGACCCGAGAACGGGGTCAGGCTTCCCGGCGCCAAGCGATTGCCAAGGCGTCTCGAGAGCGATGTGCGCCGGGATTCGACATCGGCGCGATATTGCGGCTCACCGAGCGCCGGCGACCACATGATGAGTGCATCTTCGTTGTTATCACTGTAGTAGCGCTTGCGGGTGCCATGAGCCGTGAAGCCGTACTTCCGATAGAGCGCCTGCGCCGCGGCGTTTGTCACCCTCACCTCGAGCGTCAACCAGTTGGCACCACGTGCGACCGCTTCGTCGAACATGCAGAGGAGAAGTAGTTCGCCAAGACCGAGCCCCCGTTGGTCTGGGTCTACGCCGATCGTCGTGACGTGGGCCTCATCGAAGGCAAGCCACATTCCGGCGAAACCGATGATGGACGAGGCTTCTCGCCCATTCCCCTCAGATTGTCGTCCGCGTCCAATTGGCAGTAGCGAGCGCCGGGGCACAGGCACGCGGCGCGGCGCTTCTTCTTCGGTTGCGTCTGCTCCGTTCGAACCGATGTCGAAGCTCGAACGCGCCACGGAGCTCTCGTGCAAATCACGAAGAACCACATAGTAGTTTTGGGCAGGATTTTGAAGCTCGCGCCGGTATGCGGAGGCCGGCCAGGGGTTGGCGAAGCAGCGCTTCTCGACCCGGCTCACGTCGGGCACGTCGGCTTGGGTCATGACGTCGAGGCGGTACACCGGCTTGCCCGTATTCGCACTGGCGCGGTCACCGGGACTGCGCCGCAAAGTCGTCATTTCGGGCACCGTAGCATTCGACTGCGGTCCCGGGCAAATCAAACGTTGCGAAGCGGCAATTAGCGAGAGAGGTAGACCGGTTCGATCGTAGTGGCTTCATCGATGTCCCCAGCTTGCCAGCGCCGCCAAGCAAGCTCGGCAAGCGCTCCGGGTTGACGCATGCGAAGGATTTTAGGGGGTACCGAAACTCCGTCGATCCGATCGATAAGCTGGGCCTGATCATCGTCGATTTCGCCGGTGACGAGAACCGGGTCCGACCGGTTCAACTCCTCGGCCAACTCGCTCGCTGTCCCGTTTCGCGGTGCAAGCGCTTGCACTAGCCCCTCCGGGCCGGCCTGGTAACGAGCCCAAACTAGCCGACTCCTGCCGGCGCCCACGACCGCGACAATGGGAGACTTGCAACTAGCGAGCGCAAAAGCAGTTGCCTCGAGTGTCGGAACACCTATCAGCGGGACCCCGGTAGCCAAGTGAAATCCCTTGGCGACGCCGAAACCCACGCGCAGCGCCGTGAACGCCCCGGGTCCGGTCGCGATTGCGATTGCTCCAAGTTCGCGCACACTGACTTCGGCTCTATCGAGAAGTTGATGAATCTCCGAGAGCAACGTCGTGGTGTGCGAACGATCGGCAGGCCAGGATCGAGTCGACACCCTCCGCCCATCGTAGAGCGCGATACTGCCCTGGCCGCTCGACGTGTCGATGCTCAGGATTGACCGACCTTCTGGACTCAGCGCACGAGCGCTCATGGTGGATAGCCTCTGTTTCGACGGCTCCATCCGCTGCATGACGGAGACATCGCCAGTCTACCTGGGCCATGACTAGCGGCGATGGCAATAATCGTCGATTCTGACCCGAGACATGTGAGGGCAGGAGATTGAGGCGCGCCACAATGCTCGTACGACCCCTGAACACAAAGAAAGTCCTATGGCAGGAGATGCTGAGGCACGAATTGCAGACGGCGCTGGACCAGGACCCGGTCGTGATCGTCCCGGTCGGTTCGATCGAACAACATGGTCCGCACTGCCCCCTGGACGTCGACATCAGCATCCCGTACCACCTGGCCATTCAGACAGCCGCGGCGATCGATGAATTCCCTGTCATCGTCGCGCCGCCTATCAGTCTGGGATTCACGCACTACAACATGGGTGAAATCGGAACAATCACCCTTTCACTGGAAACCTTTATCGACGTTTTGTGCGATGTCGCCCGCTCGATCTGGGCAAATGGATTTCACCGACTGGTCCTACTCAACGGCCATGGGGGTAACGAACAACCAACCTGGGCCGCGGCTATGAAGCTCGCGCGGGACGATGTTTGGCCAGTCGCGCTGACGTACTGGAACATGGTACGGGAAGAGCTACGGGTCTGGAGCGACGCTGACAATGGCAGCATCGGGCACGGGGGCGAATGGGAAACGAGCCTGCAACTTTATCTGCGGTCCGATCTCGTCGACATGTCACGCGCGGTCAAGGACGAATGGCGCCCCAAGTTCGGTCCCGAGGTCGGGCGCTACGCGAAGTTTCCCGAACGCCGTCGCGAGATGGCGCACGGAGTCATGGGTGATCCCTTTGCCGCATCAGCCACAAAGGGAGAGCGGCTTTTCTCCCTCCTTCTCGAGCGGCTCGGCGCCTTGTGCCGCGAGTATCACGAGATCGACCCCCCGAAATATCGTGAGTTCGGCAGTCATTGTCCCTAGACATCGCTACGGCTCAATCCCGGATCGAAGCAACATCTGAGCGCAGGCGCTCGAGCCGATCCATCCACACTGCATCGTCCGGGATCGGAATGAATCGCAGGTGCCGGTTGTCAGATCCAGCTGTTTCGATTTCGATCAAGAGAAATCGCTCGGGCAGTGCGGTCACCGCTCGCTCGGGCCATTCCACTAGCATGACGCCGTCAGCGGACGCCATGAAGTCGTCGAACCCTATTGACGCAAGGTCGCCTTCATCCCTAAGGCGATAGAGGTCGAGGTGAAAGAGGCGGGAGACAGCCGGTTGCTCGGTGTCGTACTCGCTGACGAGCGAGAATGATGGGCTAGATACCACATCGTCGACTCCGAGCGCGGAGGCAACTCCCTTGGCCAGCGTGGTTTTTCCGGCGCCCAGATCACCGTGAAGTAGCACAACATCACCATCTTGAAGATGGCTGCCCAGGGCTTTGCCGACGGCGATGGTCTCGGTGGGGCTGCGGGTGACTACTTCCCATGCGGGCTTGTTGCCACCACCATCAACTGGCGGCGCCGGCGGTCCTGTCATCACGACAGCGGCGGCCCGCCGCCCGGCGGGACCAGCGCCGCGTTCTGATCCGGGGGCAGAGCGACCGCGGGCGCCCACTGCGGAGGCGAGATGAATGGAGGGCTGGCGTCAAACTCAAAGCGGACGCTTGATAGGATCGGTTCAGCGCCAGAAAGGTCGATGAGCGTACTCGACGTGTCGGCATCCCAGGGGGCGAGAAGCAGCGCCTGGCCGTCAGGGCTCCAGGTGATCTCGCCCGAAAGGGCCTCGGCGGCCTCCAGCTCGTATTGGTTGCCCGAGGAACTGCCGACAACGATGGATTTCTCCTCGGAGGTG